>Ga0302319_10020275_pt1 | contig 12030 bp, 14 predicted proteins | sample Bog_T0_2_FD_203319 | JGI IMG/M metagenome (GOLD analysis project Ga0302319, IMG submission 203319) | Peat permafrost microbial communities from Stordalen Mire near Abisko, Sweden - Bog_T0_2 | ecosystem: Environmental > Terrestrial > Soil > Wetlands > Peat | place: Sweden: Abisko, Stordalen Mire... | reverse complement strand
AGAGTTTATTGCTAAGAAATACGGTCCTAAGTAAGACGACCAAAGCGCCCGCGTCTTCAAGAATGACGGCGACGGCCCGCTTTTTCAAGCATTAAGCCCCCAGCAAATTGCATAAACCAAAGGATGACTAGGTTGATAACCAAGTACCCTAACGGTAGCCATTCGTGGTGAAATAGCGAAGCTATGAGCGCCATCGGAATCACTCCAACCCCGGCGAGCAAGAGGCCGATGATTGTGGCGACGGTTCCCCATATGACCTTGACGGTCGCAATGCTCCAAAGCCAAATATCAACCCCGACAGCAGCAGAGGCAACGTACAAGGCAAAACCGCAAACACTGCGAGCGGGCCGAATTACTAGACCGGCCAGACCGCCGATAATCAATACAAAATACGCAAGGGCCGCGAGATGATCGGCCAAGTTTATGACCCAGAACTGTCCGGCGAAGTCTGCTACTCCGCTACCGCTGCGCATCGTTCTGTACCTCCGAAAATCTAAAACCAATTGTTTCACAGCATCACGCGATTCAAGCGTCTTTACGCCGATGCAACGCGCCTGTCAGTTGCCCCGGCAATCGACACCACGCGGCCCGTCCTGCGTCCGCTGGCACTCTCGGCATGGGTAGACCCGTCCGAAGGCTCAGACGCGCTCCCAAAGCCAAAGCTAGGCGCGTTGCGTCTGACGGACTCCTGTTTGAACGTCGGGCAAAGGTGGGCATAGTGGCGCATGGTAATGCGCGTGTCTTTGTGTCCCAACTGCTGTGCCAAGACTTCGATGGTCATGCCAGCCATGAGCGCATGACTCGCGTATGTGTGCCTGAGAATGTGGAACGTAACGCCCTCAACCTTTGCAACTTCACACGCTGCATTCATTGGCCGGAACTGCTCTGACGTTTGCCACTGTATACCGTTCGCTTTGGCAAACAGCCTTTCCTTTGACTTGTGGCCTTTGCTCAACTCTGCGAAGAACTCAATACCAGCATCGTTCAAATCGACGTAACGCGCTTCGCCGTTCTTGCTCTCGGCAACGTATAGCTGCCCATCCTTGAAATCGGCAGCGGTCATTCTGCAAAGTTCACCGTACCGGCAACCCGTGAGCAATGCGCCCATAACCAGCGATTGAAAATCAGGTTCGCAGTTTGCAACCAACGCCGTCACTTCGCCCGCCGTCAAGAATCGCACTTTTGGCACGTCAACTTTCTTGAATGGCTTGACCGCTTCCCATGCAGCTTTGGAGGTGGCCCGGTCAAGTTTTTCATCTCTGGTTCTCACTCGATGGATCGTGCCCCATCCAAGCTGCGCTTTTTGCAGCTTGGGTGGGGAAGCATGAAGGTTTGCCTTACCGCAAGCGTTCCGCCTCAGGGCAGGTGGCCCGGGAGCAGGGACTCAAGGACAAGTCCCTGCGCTTCAGACTTCCAGCATGCGGTCCAGCGCCACCTTGGCCCAGTGCTTCACGCTCTTCTTTACCTGGATGCGGTTGACCACGCGGCCGGCCACCAGGTTCTCAAGCGCCCAGGCCAGGTGCTGCGGGGTGATGCGGTACATGGTGGTGCACAGGCAGCCGGTGTCGTCGAGGGTGATCACGCGCTTGCCCTCTGCGGCAAATCGTTTGGCCATGCGATTGACGAGGTGAATCTCGGTGCCGACGGCGAACATCTGGCCCGCGGGCGCTTTGTCCACCAGTTCGATCAGCCGCTCGGTCGAGCCCAGTGCGTCGGCCTTCTGGCAGACCTCCCAGCGGCACTCGGGATGGACGATGACCTGGATGCCGGGGTATTTGGCGCGCACCGTGTCCACATGGCTGGGAAGGAAGCGCTGATGGACGGCGCAATGGCCCTTCCACAGGACAACGCGGCTGGCGGCAAAACTCTGCTTCGATTGCCCGCCTTGCAAGGCCCAAGGGTCCCAGACGACCATTTCTTCGAGCGGGATGCCCATGGCGTAGCCGGTGTTGCGGCCCAGGTGCTGATCGGGGAGAAACAGAATTCTCTTGCCACGCGCAAAGGCCCACTCAAACGCCGCCCGCGCGTTCGACGAGGTGCAGACCAGCCCGCCATGTTCGCCGCAGAAGGCCTTGATGGCCGCAGTGGAATTCATGTAGGTGAGCGGCACGGTCTCTGCCGCGAGGCCCATTTGCTCCAGCGCCTCCCAGCAGGCCTCGACCTGCGAGATCTCTGCCATGTCGGCCATGGAGCAGCCAGCGTTCAGGTCGGGCAGAATCACCTGCTGGCCGTCGTGGCCCAGCACGTCCGCGCTCTCGGCCATGAAGTGCACGCCGCAGAACACGATATACTTTGCGTCGGTTTCCGCGGCGATGCGCGAGAGCTTGTAACTGTCGCCCGTGGCGTCGGCAAAACGAATGACTTCGTCGCGCTGGTAATGGTGGCCGAGCAAAATGGTAGTGGCGCCCAGGCGAGCACGCGCCTGTGCAATGCGCTCGTCCATGGAGTGGTCAGGGAGCGCAAGATAGCTTTCAAGACTGCAACTGCTGTCAGCCTCCGGCGAGGCCGCCGTCAGATCGTCTAGGACCAGGTTCACCGTATTCCGCCTTCAGCCCTGCTCGCCCTTTTGGGGGCGGCGGACGGGGATGTTGAAAGCTAACGCGGCTGCAGTGGATGCACTGGCTTCTTCCTTGGCCTATCGGCGTCGCCGCCAGACAGATCCAGGAGCGGGCCCCCACCCACGGGGTTGTTGCAGCCCTTTCTTACTTGGATGCGGCCATGCGCAGGAAGGACTGGAAATTCCTGTCCGGCGAAGGCCAACACCCATTGGAAAATATTGTAACGCAGGCGTTACAACGGCCCAAGCGATTTGTGCCTGCCGGTCAGCTCACAGCCTGCTGCCGGCCGCATCTCGCTGAAAAGGCTACCCTGCGCCGCTTGCTTGATTTATCCTTCAATCCTCATCGGCGGACCCTTCCCCCGGCCGCTCATCGACAGAAGAAACCGGCCTCCGGTTCATGCATCGGCCCCCACAAGCGGTTGACGGGCAATCCCGTGGAGTTCTTTCAGGAATGGGTACAGCACGCAGTTCAATCCGAGCCTTGCTGCGCAGCGTTCTCCGCTGGAGCCAGAGATGGAAGACCGACGGCGCCTTTCACCAGTTGCTCTTTGTTCTGCTCTACACCGTCTTTGCCAACTTGCCGTTCTGGATTGCATCCCGGGAGTTCGGTTTTCTGCACGATGGCCTGTTCTGCATTGAGTTTCTGCTGCTGGGACTGCTGGCGCTGTTTGTGCCGGCATGGCTGGCTTCTCCGCTGCTGCTCTTCACCATCGCTGCCGACCTGGCCTGCGGCGTCTGCCGGTCCTATTTTCTCTCCATCCGGGAGTGCCTGACGAACCTGGGCGCGGTTCGTTCTTTTTCAACGGCGCGGATGCTGGGCGTGACCGTGGTGGTTCTCGTAACGCTGATGGTATTGGCGGTTGCGGCTCTGACTCCCGCAGCGGTCTCGCGCGGGCGCAGCCGCCGGCGCGTGGCCAGTTGCCTGGTGGCCTTTGGCGTTCTGTGCCTGCTGTTTGACCTGGCCTGGTTCATACGCACAACAGGACACTTCCCCAATCCGTTCCACCCGCTTGAATCCCGTGTACTGGATGCGGTCAAGCCCGGCTACTTTAGCGACCTGCGGCTCTTGCGCGTCTCCGGCGCGCGGCTGGCCCGCATCGAGCACGAGTACCTGGACCTGCGGAAGGCGGTTCGGGCTTTCCAGTCCAACTCGGCGCCGGTCCCGAGCGCCGCAGCGCCAGCCCTTCGCGCGGCAGGAGTTGGCCCCGGCATGCGCAAACAGGATCTGCCCAACGTGGTGATCGTTCTGGTTGAGTCGTGGGGCAGCAGCAGCGACCCCGCAGCAGCCCAAGCGCTGGTGGCGCCGTTTCTTCAGCCGGAGATCGAGAGCCGTTACCAGGTTCTGCAGGGCGATGTCCCCTTCTACGGGGGCACCGTGGCAGGCGAGGCACGGGAGCTTTGCGGAACCGACATCGGCTACCACCTGCTGAACGCCGCGCCCAGGGAACTTGCAGGCTGCCTTCCCGGCCGGCTGGCCGCTCTGGGCTATGAGACCGTTGCTGTGCACGGCATGGACGGCCACATGTTCGACCGCATCGGATGGTACCGCACCATCGGCTTTGGGCAGCAGTTGTTCCACGACGATTTTCGCCAGCAGGGCCTGACGGACTGCCTGGGCGCCTTTATCGGCACCTGCGACACGGCCATCTCCGGCTGGATCGGCCGCCGCCTGGCTGTCGATCGAGGCAATCCTCAGCTCATCCACTGGGTGACGCTCAACTCGCACCTGCCGGTGCTGGCGCCTCCGCCCTTTGCAGCGGGTTACCCCTGCGGGGTGGCGCCTTCGCTGGCGAGCAGCGCGCCGCTCTGCTTCTGGTATCAGCTGGTGGCCAACGTGCAGCGGTCGGTGGCCCAGGTGGCCATGGGCAAGCTCGCGCGGCCAACGGTCTTTGTGATCGTCGGCGACCACGCGCCCCCGTTCGCCGATGCCGAGCTGCGCAATCGGTTCTCAGCCAAGAACGTGCCTTACATCGTGCTGCTGCCGCGCAGGGCCACCAGTTCCCCTCACTGAATTCGCACCATCGCCGGCTTGCCGAACAGGCAGCCCGCCTGGCCCACGATGAGGATGCTCATCGCGCCGCAGTAGGGCCCGCCATGTCCGGTGACCAGGCCAAGACTCTGCGCTCCGGCAGGAACCAGGAAAACCCGCGTGGCGGGCACGGATTCACCGGGCCCGAGCCGCACATCGAGCGGGACTTCAGAGCTGTCCGGCTGCGGCGCGTAGCGCTTTCCCTGGTTGTCGATCAGGTAAATCCACGCCCCGTTGGCCCGCTGGGTAATGCCCCGCGCATGGCTCGAGATCTGGAGCCCCACTGTATATGCGACCTGCGCGGAGGCCGGCGCTTTGTCCACGGAGTTCACCGTGAGGCACCAGTCGTCAAAGCACCAGGGTTCGCCAACAGCGACCAAGCGCTGCGGCTGGGCCGCCGAGACCGCCAGACCCACGCCCAGGTAGACGCAGAGGCACACGGCCAGCCCGCCCAGAACGCCCAGCATCCGCCGGAACCGCCTGCGAATCGCCAACCCCACCGCCACCGCCAGCGTGACCAGCGTCAGCAACGCAACCAGCAGAAACAACAGATCGAAGATGGTCATAGCTCTCCCTCCGCCACAAGGCCCGCGACCGCCCTGCGAAATAGCATTCCCGCGTAGGCGCCCGCCATGGGAAACGCGAGAACCAGCGCCCATGCAAGCCCCGGTGTCCGCAACTCGCCGTAGAGCGGAATCCACACGCCGATGGCCAGCGCCCAAAGCCACGGCCGCCGCGGAGAAACGGCGGCCAGCAGGCTCGCGGCCAGCAGCATGGTGCACGCCGTGATCCCGGTGTCATCCCAGGTGGGACGCGAGTCCACAAACGCGATCAGCCAACCCAGCAACACTGCCACCGCCAGCAGCCAGCGATCGAGCCCCCGGTAGCGGTCCCGCGCAAGCCCCTCGGCCACCAGGGCGGGCGGGCCAAACCGCTCCACCGCCCGCTGTTCCGCCTCGGACGCCGGCAGGCCCTGGGCCAGCCCCGCCGCCACAGCGTCTGCCAGATGTTCCCGCGCCTCTTCCACAATGCGGCTTTGTACAAGGCCCCGGCGGCCCAGTTCCCTGGCCAGATTCTTGAGATAGGTATCCAGCGTGTTCATCCGGCATGCTCCAGCACGCCCAGCACGGCGCGCGCAAACTGACCCCACTCCTGCCGTTGCTGGTTCAGCGCCTGCTCGCCCCTTGCGGTCAGCTCATAAACCCGGCGGCGGCGGCCATTCTGCTTGCTCCAGGCGCTGGATACCAGGCCCGCCCGCTCCAGCCGGTGCAGCGCCGGATAGAGCGTGCCCTCCAGCAGATCGAAGGTTCCACCGCTCCTTGAGCGCAGCGTCTCCGCAAGCGCGTACCCGTGCGCCGGGGCTCCACGGAGGCCCGCCAGCAGCAGCAGGTCAAGATGTCCCTTGAGTGTCTCGCCTCTCATACCTTGCAATACTAGGCATAGCTTTGCAAGGTGTCAAGTGGGATTCCGATCGGCTCCGCCGGGAACTCTCGCGCCTGCAATCGACTGCCGTTTGGCTACGCTGTGCATCGGCAGGTATCATTACCCTTCATGACGATGCAGCCGACAATCCAATACGCCAGCCTGGGCATGGCAGACTCCCTGATCCTGATGGTGCTGGCGCTGGTGGTCTTTGGGCCACGCCGCCTGCCCCAGATCGGCCGCCAGATCGGCAAGCTGATGTACGAGTTCCGCAAGGCCTCGAACGACTTCAAGTTCCAGATGGAAGAGGAGTTGCGCAACGCCGAAGAGAGCGACCGCCGCAAGAAGGAAGAGGAGCGGCTGCGCACCATGGCCCTGGCCGCGCCGGCCACTGCCGAGCTGCCCGCAGCGGTTCCCGAGACGGTCATCGACGCGCAGTTCCCCATCCCAAGCCCTTACCCCGGCGAGGTGGTTTACCCCTCCGTTCCCTCCGTCGATCCGGACGCGCCGGTCCCGGCGGGTGAATCGGGTGCGCCCGTGATCCAGCCGCCTTCGGTTGGCGAGCAGGTCGCAGCAGCGCGACCCGGCAGTCTCGCCTCGCAGGGGTACGAGAACGTCGCCGCCCCTGAAACCGCTGTCCCCGAGGCGCCCGCCACAACGGAGCAAGCCAATGGTTGATGCCACAGACGCAATCAGCAAGGCACGCGAAGCGGTGAGCAAACGCGCCGATCTCCCCGGCATGAGCCTGATGGAGCACCTGGACGAGCTGCGCCGCCGCATCGTCCGCTCGGCCCTCTACCTTTTTGCCGGTTTCATCATCGCTTACGTTTTTCACGAGCGGCTGTTCGCGCTGGTCCAGGCGCCGTTGAGCAAGATCGGCAAGACGCTCGTCTTCACGCACCCCATGGATCCGCTGAACATCTACCTTCAGGTCTCGCTGATTGGCGGAGCCATCCTGGCCTCGCCGTTCATCCTCTTCCAGGTGTGGCTATTCATCGCGCCGGGGCTTTACCAGAAAGAGCGCCGCTTCGTCATTCCCTTCATGGCCGCCACGGTGGGCCTTTTCCTCACCGGCGCCTCGTTCGGATATTTCTATGTTCTTCCCGGCGCGCTGAAGATTCTGATCGTGGACTTCGGCCACAACTTCACTTCGATGGTCACCATCGAGGAGTACTCGGGCTTCTTTCTCTCCATCATCCTGGGTCTTGGCATCAGCTTTGAGATGCCCATCCTGATCTTCTTCCTGGCGCTGTTCGGCATCGTGAGCCCGAAGTTTTTATGGAAGAACATCCGCTACGCGATTCTTGCGGTCTTTCTGGTGGCCGCCATCATCACCCCCAGCCCCGACCCGTGGACCATGTGCATCTACGCCATTCCCATGCTGGCGCTCTACATGGTGGGCATTGCCGTAGCATGGTGGGTGCATCCCTCGCGGCGCAAGGCCAAAGAAGAGAAGGCCGCCAAGGATGCTGGCGAAATCGGCGGATAGTGCTTCACTTTGAAAGCGCGCGGTTTGAACCGTGCTGCACAACGAGCAGTGAGGGAAATGGGGCTTGAGCCCCGGAGGGAATGCGACCCCTGCTTCACTCATTCCCATGGAGTCGGCGCTATGCATCTGTCTTCGTTCTTGAAAAGAGCTTCAGCGGCGATCCTTCTGCTGGCGCCGCTGGCCGCGCATGCCCAGCCGCACTTCAACGGCGCAAAGGCGTATGAGTACGCCAGCCAGTTCACGGCCATCGGGCCGCGCTGGCCCACCGGCCCAGGGCACCTGAAGGCAGAGGCCTTTCTGCGCGCGCAGTTCAAGCACGACCAGTTGGAGGAAGACGCCTTTACCGCGACCACACCGATTGGGCCGGTGCCGATGCGCAACTTCATCGTGCGCTTCCCTGGGAAGAAAGACGGCGTGATTGTTCTGGCCACGCACTACGAGACCAACTACCCGCTGCGTACCATCAACTTTGTGGGCGCGAACGACGGAGCCTCCACCACCGGGCTGCTGCTGGCCATTGCCGACCAGCTCCGCGGGCACACGCTGGACGGCTACTCGGTGTGGCTGGTGTTTGACGACGGCGAAGAGGCCTTCACGGTCTGGTCCGACTCCGACTCTACTTACGGAACGAAGCATCTGGCCGCCAAGTGGGGACGCGACGGGACGCTGGGCAGGATCAAAGCCTTCATGGTGGCCGACATGATCGGCAACAAGGACCTCAACATCCAGCACGAATCGCGCTCCGCCGGCTGGCTCGTCGACCTGGTGGCCAAGGCCGCCAAGAAGTACGGCTACGAGCGCTACTTCTTCAAGAAGACCGAACAGATTGAGGACGACCACCTGCCGTTTGTACAGCGCGGCGTTCCGGCCATCGACATCATCGACATCGATTACGGACCGAACAACGCCTACCATCACACCGCGCTGGACACGCTGGACAAGATCAGCGCCAAAAGCCTGACCATCGATGGCGATGTGTTTCTGGAGACGATCCGGCTGATCGGGCTACGCTGACGAAAAGCAGGGAACAGGGAGCGAGGGAACAGGGAACAGGGAACAGAAAGACCGCGATCATTTCTGTAGCTTTCCCATCATTGCAACGATCATGCGGCTGACCTCGCCTGAGAGGCTCGCGGCCGATTGGCGGATTTGTTCGGAGCCAAAACCAAGTCCCTCCGCGATCACAAGTTGCGTTTGAACCTCGCAGTTTGATCCTCTTGCATGACCGAGAAAGAGTACATACTCCCCAGTCGTCGACCTTCCGTAGCCCTCCGCGATGTTGCTCGCGACCGATACGGATGCCCTTCGCAGTTGATTTGTCAGGCCGAATCGCTCGTCAGCCGGAAAGTCCGCGGTCAGCTTGTAGATTTCAAGCGTCATCTGAACCGCACGCTGCCAAACCACAAGGTCTTTGAAGGATTCGCCCATCGCTTGCCTCGTTCCCTGTTCCCTGTTCCCTATTCCCTGTTCCCTTTCCTCACCACTCTTCGAACACAATCTTTCCATCCGGCTTGAGGACGGAGTGCTTGCGGAAGTGCTCGTCGTCGCGGTGCGGGAAGTCGTTGCGGTAGTGGGCGCCGCGGCTCTCCGTGCGTGCCAGCGCGGAGGCGAGAATGGCATGGGCCACGCGGCTCAACGCCAAGGCTTCAGACAGGCGGCGGCTTCCCTTGCCCGTAGCAGCCAGCGCGGCGATTCCGGCGGCGCAGTCCTGCTGCGCCTTGAAGCCTGCCAGCAGCGTGGACTCCTCGCGCAGCAGCCCGGCATAGCTCCACATGGACGCCTGAAGACTGGCGATGATCTGCTCAAGTTGGGCTGATTCAGCGGCGGTGAGCGGCGCGGGCTCGTCGGGTGGGGCTTCCACGAAGCCGGTGGGCAGATCATCTTCCAGCATGGATTGCGCGGCGCGCGCGCCGAAGACGAGGCCCTCGAGCAGCGAGTTTGAAGCCAAACGGTTTGCGCCGTGAACGCCGGTGCAGGCGGCCTCGCCCGCGGCGTAGAGGCCGGGGAGCGTGGTGCGGCCTGCGAGATCGGTGCGTACGCCGCCCATCAGGTAGTGCGCGGCGGGGCGGACGGGGATGAGGTCGCGCGCAAGGTCGAGACCGTGCTTGGCGAGGAAGGCGCTGATGCCGGGGAAGCGGTGGTGCAGATCAATATCCACGTGGCGCATGTCGAGATGGACGATGCGCACGTCTCCAGGCCGCTCGCCTATGCCTTCGCGCGCAATGGCGCGGGCCACCACGTCGCGCGGAGCCAGCTCCAGCAGAGGGTGATAGCGCTCCATGAAGCGCTCGCCGCGGTCGTTGCGCAGGTAGGCGCCTTCTCCGCGCAGAGCTTCCGACAACAGGAAGCGCGGCACGCCAGGCATCGAGAACGCGGTGGGATGAAACTGGTAGAACTCCATGTCGGCCAGGGCCGCGCCTGCAAGGGCCGCCAGAGCGATGCCGTCGCCGGTGGCCACGGCGGGGTTGGTGGTGTCGCTGTAGACCTGGCCCGCTCCGCCGGCGGCGATGAGCACGGCGCGCGCGCTGACGCGTTCCAGTTCGCGCTGCGGGCGGCGGTCGCAACTGAGCAGATCGGCGCCCACCACGCGGCCTTCGGAGAGCAGCAGGCCGGTCACCGTGGTCCACTCCGCAAAGCGGATGCGCTTGTGAACGCGCGCAAAGGCTACCAGCGAGCGGCTGATCTCCGCGCCGGTGGCGTCGCCATTGGCGTGCAAAATGCGGGGCAGCGAGTGCGCGCCTTCGCGGGTGCGCATCAGCTCGCCGCCTTCGGTGTCAAAGGCCGCGCCCCACTCGATCAGCTCAGCCACGCGGACCGGCCCCTCGGCCACCAGCGCCTGCGCGGCGGGCCAGTAGACCAGGCCGTCGCCGGCGTTGACGGTGTCTTTCAGGTGGAGCGCGACGTCCTCATCGCCCTCCATGGCCACGGCGATGCCGCCCTGCGCATAGTGGGTGTTGGACTCGACGAGGGACTCCTTGGTGACAACCAGCACTTCGCCGTGGCGCGCCAGCTCAACCGCCGCGCGCAACCCGGCCACCCCCGCGCCCATCACCAGAAAGTCCACCTGAGACGACTTTGCCATAACCTCTTGAGGCTATCACCGCGGGGCGGGTGCGGGAGCAGGGAACGGCAGGCCCGCGGGCGGTGCCTTGTATTGCTCAGACGCAGCTCCGGGCCGCGCCTAGAGTGGGCAATGTAAGGGTAGAAAGATGAGAGCCCGCGCAGAGATGCGCGGCACACTCGTGAACGGAATTGACCCCTTATGGTGGCTGCTCGGGCCGGGCTAGCGTTGGACGGCTGCGCAGCGCCCCACGCAACACAAGGAACCGCAGACACCTCAAGGGGGGGTCAAACATGCGCGGAATGAAAACTCTCGTTGCAGCAACGGTAGTGTTCGCTGGCCTGGCCTTGGCGCCGGCAGCGAAGGCACAGATCATGGTCAACGTCGGCATTCAGCCGACCTGCCAGTACGGCTACTACGACTACTCGCCGTACGCTTGCGCGCCTTATGGCTTCTACGGCCCGGGGTACTTTTACAACGGCATCTTCCTGGGCATGGGCCCGTGGGCCGGCTGGGGTTACCAGCACGGCTGGGGCGGACACCGCTTCAGTGACGGCGGCGGCGGAAGCTATCGCGGCGGCGGCGGACAGATGGCCAATCGCGGCAGCTACGCGCGCGGCGGTCAGGTTCGCAGTGGCAGCCCGGCCATGCGTACCAACAACGGCGGGCATCCCAGCCCGGCAGTGGTTCGCAGCGGCGGAAATGCACGGCCCAGCGCGGCTCGACCGACAGCGGCGCCTCGCGGCGGCGGTGGTGGCGGGCAACGTCAAGTCTCAGCGCCTCGCGGCGGTGGTGGCGGCGGTGGCCGTCCCAGCGGCGGCGGTGGTGGACGTCCCGGCGGCCATGACGCCGGCGAAAAGAAGTAACTGCTGCTGAATCAGGCAGCGGATCGAACAGCAAAGCGGCGGGGCCTTCGGGCTCCGCCGCTTTGCATTTTGTGGGAGTTTTTCCTGAGCAGTGATCGTGCCGGCGCGCCGGGTCTTCCGTAGTATGCACAGATTGTGCATACTACATTAGAGCGGGAGTATCGGGAATCCAGATGAAGCAGAGTCACGATTTCAGCCAGGGCAAGCGGGGACGGATTACGGCTCCGGAGCCGGAGCCGCACGGCAAGACACGCATCACGATTCGCCTGGACGAAGACCTGGTGGACCACTTCCTGAAAGTGGCCGATGCGTCAGGCGGGGCGGTGGGCTACCAGACGCTCATCAACGAAGCCCTGCGCAAGCACGTGGAAGGCAAAGCGCCGAAGCTGGAAGATACGCTACGGCGGATTGTGCGGGAGGAGTTGCGGGCGGCTAGCTGAGACAGAGGAATCGGAGCTTGCTCACCAAACCTCGATTCCTCCGAATCCTAAGTTTTCCAATTTCTATTGTTTTTGACCTCCCATAATGCCTCTACTGCGACTTCAGAAGTGCCCCGAAGACACGAGGTCTCGGGGGCACGACCTTCCGCTCACTGCGGAAGGG
>Ga0302319_10020273_pt1 | contig 12031 bp, 5 predicted proteins | sample Bog_T0_2_FD_203319 | JGI IMG/M metagenome (GOLD analysis project Ga0302319, IMG submission 203319) | Peat permafrost microbial communities from Stordalen Mire near Abisko, Sweden - Bog_T0_2 | ecosystem: Environmental > Terrestrial > Soil > Wetlands > Peat | place: Sweden: Abisko, Stordalen Mire... | reverse complement strand
TGTAAACCACTTCGTGAATCAAGTTCTTTCGTACTGAATAAATATCTATTGGTATCCCCACCTGCCTGGGGTGTCAGCAAATTTCCAAAAGCATCGTAGCTGTAACTAGCAGCACTTGTCCCTGTAGATGTCGTTAAATCAGACGATGAACCTAAATCATTGTAATCATAATACTGTGCAGTTGCAGGAGCAGTCGTCGTGTTCTGTGCAATTAAGCTTCCAATGCCACCACCGAAATCTAATCCCCTCGTATACGACTTCGTGGTGTTGTTTGAGCCGTCCCTTTCGACCAGGATATTTGAACCGTCATACAAATAATTAGCCGCGACACTATTCAACACTGCCTGCGTACGCAATCCTTCTCCATTATAAGTCAATGTATCGGTCTGCGTTCCTGTGATTCCCGGGATGTTAACATACCCCAGCGACGCAAGACGATTTTCAAAATCATAACTGTACGTTGTCTGTTGTGGTGTTCCTTCCTGTCCTGTCAAAACAGCTTGCTTGGTCAGACGATTACCATTGTTATCATAGGTATACGTGTCTGTTTGCACTGGGAAGGATGATGAGTAGATATTGACTGCATAATTCCAGTTATTCAACTGATTGCCTGCATCATAAGTATAATTGCGTGCCAACGTCGTTGTTTGGGTTGGAGTAGCTGTGTTACCAAAACCAGCAACTGTCATATTAGTTAAAACTTGCGAAGGCATGTTGGTGGAATCAGTATTCCAGAAATTCCCTAATGTTGTATTCTTCGTCCATGTCAATCGATTGCCTACAGGATCATAGGTATATACGTAATCGTAAATTGTTGAAGAGCTTGTTTGCTTGGTTTCTTCTAAGAGTCTATTCAAAACATCGTAGCTATACGTGATCCATGAACCGTCCGCCAAAGTCTTCTTCGTGATCATCCCCGCCACATCATACACATTCGTAAACGAGGAAATCCCCGTTGCACCTTTTGCATTGACCGCAGTCAGAACCCTATTTAACGTATCGTAGGTGTAACTCTCCTTCACCCCATTAGGACTTGTGACCGATATCTTGTTGGAATCCCCATCATACCCATACGTCGTTGCTCCATTAGTATCATGCACCGTTGACAAACGATTTAAAGCATCATAGGTATTGGTGATGGTACGGTTGTTCTGGTCAACACTGGTCAGGCGGTTGCCTTCGCTGTCATAGGTATAAGTTATCTTGTTGTTTGTGCCCGGAGCTGTTTTAGTTGAAAGCCTGTTTAAAACATCGTAGGTATACGTTGTCTGGCCTATGGCATCGGTCATGAAAGTTTTGCGGCCTATGGCATCGTAGACATTAGCCACTGAAGTACTGTCAGGATAAGCGGTGTTGGTTAAACGGTTTAGAGCATCATAGGTATAATTCGTGGTTTTATTATTAGCATCAAGCCTAGTTGCGATATTGCCAACTGGATCATAGGTATAGGTAGTGGTAAAATTCAACGCGTTGGTTTGTGTTAAGACTTTGCCGTTGGGATCATAGGTATAGGTGGTGGTATGTCCATTGGCATCCGTTAATGTCAATAAATGCCCTTCAGTATCGTATGTAAATTGAGTGATCCCGTTAAGCGGGTCTTGGGTTTGATGAAGCCGCTCATAAACATCATAGGTCTTTGTTAAAGTATTGCCCCTTTGGTCAGTGATACCAGTTTGATTGCCAAAAGCATCATACGCATAGGAAACCGTCGAGGTATCCGCAAAAGTAGTCCCAAGAAGCCTATTATCATTGTCGTACTGGTAACCGGTGGTATTACCACGGGCATCTGTTTTGGATGCAATATTATCATCTACAGCATGAGTAAAAGTTGCAAAATTAATCGTAATTGTAATTGGTAAAGAAGTTGTTGCTACTCCGCTAATATCCGTCGCAACAGCTGTCAATTGGTAGGTCCCTGCCGTTATATTGGTCCAGGGATACGTATACGCCTGGGATGCGCCTGTCCCGCCAAGCCCGGGCCCTGCAACTGTTCCGAGTAAAGATGCTCCATTATAAAACTTAACATTACTTATACTCCCATAATTCTCAGAAGCAAAGGCAGTAATATTAATAGAGCCTGTTGTCAATGTGCTGTTATTGGTGGGGCTTATGATGGCAACTACCGGCGGTGAAGCAGGATTGACTGTCAAGCTTACCACGTTACTTGTTACACTACCTGCTAAATCGCTGACAACACATTCATACTGGGTTGCGCTATTAGCTGTTGTTGTAGCTGGTGTTGTATAGGAAGCACTTGTTGCTCCTGTGATAGCTGTAAATATACCAGCACCAAACGCCTCTTGCATCCATTGGTAGGCAGGTGTGTTGTTGGCCACAACGCTAAATGTTGCTGTTGCTGGTGCTGTTATTGTTGCATTAACCGGCTGGGTTGTAATGCTTGGGATCGCGGTAAAGGTATTGCCGAAGAACACTCCGCTAACCACCGCGCTTCTGCCCCCAACGTTATTAGTGACAACGAACTGGACATGCCCGCTGACATTGTAAACGAGATACCGGCCGGCAGTATAAAATGACGCTACGTTGTTCGTATTGAGTACAGTATTAGTGCTGGGATCTATGGCCTGCACTGTTTCGTTACGAGGACCCCAATTATCCCAGTCTAACAGGTAAAGTGATACCTGATGAGTGTTCCCATCAGTAATATTGACATCAATGGTGAAGGACCCGGACGACTGGTAGGCGCTGGCGATCCTTCCTCCTGAGGGGGTTTCTAAAGCCCGGATATCAGTGGTGCTCGCGGCCCATGTGACTAACGATCCCCCGCTCAAAGAGAATGATGCGTATGACGGCGCTTGGCTCACGGAGCTTGCAATATAGTAACCATCGTTACCATAAGCGGTCGCCCAATTGCCCTGGGTGGTGGTGTCGGTATTGATAAAAGCAGCAGTTCCTCCATTCACCGTTAAAACTGCTGCGTTACTGGTTACACTCCCTGCATTGTTGGTAACCACGCATTCATACTGTGTTCCATTATTAGCTGCTGTTGTTGCTGGTGTTGTATAAGAAGCGCTTGTTGCTCCTGTAATAGCTGTAAATGTACCGGCACCAGAAGCCTCTTGCATCCATTGGTAGGTTGGCGCAGGCGAACCTGTAGCTACTATTGTAAAAGTTGCTGTCGCTGGTGCTGTAACTGTTGCATTGACAGATTGAGTTGTAATGCTTGGTGCAGCATTCACAGTTAGTGTCACTGCGTTACTAGTTACACTCCCCGCAGTATTGGTGGCCACACATTCATATTGGGTTCCGCTATTAGCTCCTGTTGTCGCCGGCGTTGTATACGAAGCGCTCGTTGCCTCTGCAATGCTTGTAAAGGTCCCACCATTGACGCTCTGCATCCATTGATAGGTCGGTGCCGGCGTCCCACTGGCAGCTACTGTAAATGTTGCGGTCGTTGGCGCTGAGACTGTTACATCAACAGGCTGTGTTGTGATACTTGGTACAACACTTGAAACAAAGTTGGCAGTTACCCCCGTATTGGAATTAATGGTAACAGTACATACATTGCTCGTTGTGCCAACACTCGCGCAAGCGCCTGTACCCCATCCAGCAAATGTAGACCCACTGTAAGGTGTTGCTGTAAAAGTTACCGATGCCCCTGCTATTATTTGTGATGACATGGCACAAATTAGTTGCCTACCCACAAAACTACAGGCAGGAGTGCAATTACTTCCACCACTACTACAGGTGATATTACCACTGCCTAATGAGCTAAACGAGACACCATAAGAGATAGTCAATACCGCTGCATTACTGATCGCTGAACCTGCTGTATTTGTTGCCACACATTCGTATTCCATCCCATTATTTGTACCTAAAACCTCATTAATAGTGAATGACGGACTTGTCGCACCACTGATAGGAGTATATGTTGTTCCACCGTTGGAACTCACTTGCCATTGATAGGTCGGTGTCGGATTCCCCCCGGCAACACAGTTAAAAATCACCAAATTCCCAGAAGCAACTGTCTGACTCGCCGGCTGAGTTGTGATTAAAGGCGCATAATTTACCGACAAAGTTGCGGCAGTACTCGTTGTTGAACCTGCCGTATTCGTTGCTACACATTCATATTGTGTCCCATTATTTGCACTTGAAGTCGCAGGAGTAGTGTATGACGCATTCGTCGCACCACTTATAGAACTATAAGTTGATCCACCGTTGGTGCTCACTTGCCATTGATAAGTCGGTGTTGGATTTCCACTGGCGGCACAACTAAAAGTCGCTGTGGCCGGAGCTGACACGGTCTGACTTGTTGGTTGGGTTGTAATTACAGGCGCATAATCTACATTCATGGTCGCGGCAGTGCTCGTTGCTGAACCTGCCGTGTTCGTTGCCACGCATTCGTATTCAGTCCCATTATTTGCACTTGAAGTCGCAGGCGTGGTGTATGATGCATTTGTTGCACCACTAATAGAACTATAAGTTGTTCCACCGTTGGTACTCACTTGCCATTGATAGGTCGGTGTTGGGTTTCCACTGGCGGCACAACTAAAAGTCGCTGTGGCCGGAGCTATCACGGTCTGACTTGTTGGTTGGGTTGTGATTGCTGGCGACACAGTGGCAAGATTGACAATAACTCTAACTACTGAAGAAGTGCTCGAGAGTCCAGTATTATCGGTCGCAACTGCTGTTAAATTGTAAGTCCCCGCAGCCACATTATTCCACATATAAGTATACGGACTACTGGTCACTGTTCTTAATAATGTAGCGCCATTATAAAAAACAACTTCACTAATACTTCCATCGACCTGTGAAGCAGAAGCAATAATACTGATATTAGCACCTGCTGTATATCTACTTTGATTAGCAGGGCTTGTGATATAAACTACTGGCGGCTCTTCAGAAGACGGCGGGGTCGTTGTGGTAGGCGTAGCATAGGCATTGTTAATGCCTATGCCCAATAGAGCTAAAATATAAAATGATTTAATAAATATTTTATTCATAGGTGAAATTGGTGCTATTGCCCAATACGTCTGTTTTTTGAATAACATGACCAAAAGCATCATAAGTAAAATGGGTGGCATTCCCCCGGCTGTCAGTCGCTGTTATAACCTCACCGTATTGATCATAAACAAAAGAATGCACGTTCATCAAAGAATCGGTAATAGTGATCAAATTTCCTTTGGTATCAAAATAATAGAAGGTAAAGTTATTTAAAGCATCGATTTTGGAATTAAGTAAATTAAAATCAGTTGTATAGGTCATCGTTGTTTTATTGTTTAAAGGATCAGTTATCACAAGGAGATTACCTTGCGGATTAAACAGAAAGGTTGTCGTGTTATTGCGCGCGTCTGTGATTGAAGTCCGGTTCATGTTACTGTCCCAGGTTTGTTGGGTCACTTTTCCCAAAGGATCTGTATGGGAAAGTAATAAACCGGTAGAATTAAACACATAGGTGTTACTATTTCCTAAACTATCAGTCACCACCGTCGTATTGTTAGCCTCATAATTTAAGGTAGTTTTGTTGACATTGCCGTCCCGCCAGTTCATCTCGCATCGGCCCTGCTCATCATATTGATAATAAGTATTATGCCCATTAGCGTTGGTAAATTGTTTGATTTGGTGGATTAAAATGGAATCATAAATATAGTTTGTCACAGCGCCTGTTGGGTCAGTAACACTGGTTAAATTTCCATTGGTATCATAACCATATTGAAAAATCTTGCCTGCGGGGTCTACCGCGGAAATAATATGACCGTTTAAATCAAAGTTTAATGTAATCTTGCGACCACTGGCATCTTGAATATAGGTGCCGCCTGATTGGGTGGGGCTATAAACGAATGTTAAGGCATTGCCATTGCGGTCTGTACGGGACGTTAATCGTCCAGTTAGATCATAATGGGTTATAAGGCCATTTTTATCCGTAACCGTATAAGTATTGTCTGCATTCTTGGTAATAGTTGAGTAATTGCCCGGAGAAGCTACATAGGTGCCGGAATTATTCATAAAATAAATCGCAACCCCATCCCCATCATAAATCGACACGTTTCCATGACCATCCTGACTTAAGTTAAGGTCGAAATCCGTACGCCAGCCATAGCCGAACATACCGCTAAAAGTGGAAAATGAACGGAACCTGCGGGACAAAGTAAGCTTAGGCCCTCGTCCTTCAAACGAAAAATCTGTTGAAGAAAAATAAGCTTCTCCTGAGAAAATATCAACAGGATCTGCAGTCAAAGACTTATTGGTAAATGAAATTAAGGATTGTGCCGAATTAGGTGGGGTTGTATTGCAATCTGTTCCTACAGGACACAAACACACGTAGTTATTACCATTATAACTACAATATTCATTATTTGTGCAAACAGTACCCTGTTCGGTACAAGAATTTCCACAATTATCAACACCTCTGGAATAAATACAATTTCCAGGGATAAGTGTACAAGAAGAACCCGCGCAAAGACACCTGTAATTAGAACCATTATAGCTACAATACATACCCGGTGGGCAATCGGGTAAGGTAAAAGGTCCGCAGTAAGACCCAGTACTACCATATGTGTTAACAGTCCCGCAATCTGAACCATTTAACACTGGCACACATTGTGCAGAGGCGTTGGGAAGCCAGGAAAGGCTTAAAATTAACGCCATCAAAAAGGGTAGGATAATTTTATTCAATCAATAGCTCCTGATATTCCAGCTTTAACTAAATGATCAGTAGAGCCTTCCCTTAATACTACAATGCAGACACAAAGCTTATTTGCTACCAAGGTATCTGAATCTTAAACTTATGATAAAAAACTAATGTGAAGCTCTTATATCATATCTGTTAAGTTATCAAAAATAAAAAACCTTCCCAACCAAATATGGCTGAAAAGGCAACGGCTTCTCAACAAATATTAATATTCTGATAAGAAGTATCCAAGAAAATATATTATCCCCTCATAGCTTTTTTGTCAAATTAATTTCTGTGCCCATTCCTTAACAGGAGAATATCAGCCGTATTATTTTAAGGAAGGCTAGATTGGTAATATGCGTAAAGAACGTGTGATCCTAGAAAACGTCCCAATTTGCCCGGATGATACGGGGCATTGTATTTCTACCGAATAATCGCCGGGATCAAGCTTAGGAATAAAATAATAAACCGTGTCTTTATCGTATTCATTTTTATTAAACGGTAAGCCATAAAATGGTTTCCTTTTTTTTGAATAACGCGCTACTTGTCCTTGAAAAATCTTTAAAGATAGCTGCGGCAAAACTTTATTAGAATCATTTTTTAATGCTTTCCAGTAAAAAACAACCCGCATAATCCTTGAACCTATCCTCAAAGACGAGGGAAATTCAACGGCATCTAATCTCAATACATCCCCCAAAATAATATCCGGATGAATCATCTGTGCAGTCAATGGTATTTCCCCTGATTCAATAAGTCTCTCTCCTTTGCCTGTGTTTTTTCTCAACAAAATAACATCATCTGCGGCCGCCTGTACCGTCCACTGTTCTTGGGACAACATCCGCTTAGCAGATGCCTTATTATCCACCCGGGTAGAAAAATCAACTATCGCATAATCAAGGTCTTTTGGGACCTGGTACTTTTGACGGGTGAAAGGGCTTCTTGCCCTATCGAAAACATATAGGTCTTTTCTTTGGGTAAGAAAATACAAGAAATTATAGGTGGAAAAAACTTTCGCGTTAGGAGGGATTTTAGACAAAAGATAATGCTGGGCAGCCTGTTTTTCATCATAGGATGGCATACGTGAACACCACTGAGGTATAAACCATATATCAAATAAAGAAAGAAGAACTACTATAACTCCTAAAAAAATCACCCTATATTTGGCGTTGATACGCCCCAAAAAATCTACAGTCGCCATAAAAATAAAAACCGTCAAGGTGCTGGCATAAAAATAATCCATCGAATGCTGTCCTGGAAATTGGGAAAGCAAATCCTGTAAAAAAAGTGGTAGTGCTAAAAATAAAATCTGCGGGCTGAGTAATGCCGTTATCAACATCGGGCCGAATAATGCCAATAGAAAGGATGTATTTGAGCCGGTAAATAATAATTGAATTACTTTACCCTGATTATAAAGAAATTCCTTAAAAATACCCTGGGGAGAATGGCCGACATGAGTGTACAAACCCCAGTATCCGCTTTGGCTCCCAAAATCATGGCGCAGCCATGGTATAATTACAAAAATTTCTCCCCAAAACATCATGCCCCCCAAAACAAGAGGCAAAAGCCCCCAACGAACCCAATCTTCACGGCGCATTAATAAACCATAAAACCCGAACATCAAAACAACTAAAGGCATATTTTCTTTGATAATCGTTGTCAAAAAACAACATACCATAAAAGGCATAAATCTTTTTTCTTCAAAATAATAAAAAAGCAGGAAAAACAGAGGCAAAACTAAATTTTCAAAATTAAATTCAAAAAAGATCATTACTATATTGGGGAAATAAAACAAATACGCCAGCATAAACGCTAGCCCCCAGGAATTTCCCAGTCTTTTGGAAGCAAGCAAATAAAAAACATACGCACCTGCAATAAAAGCCAATAGTTTGAAATAAAGCAAAGTTAGAGCACTTTGGAAAAAATAATAAAAAGGAACCAGAAGAAAAGCGATTCCATTGAAGTGATCAGACAGAAAATTGCAGCCGAACAAGGATGTTTTCAAACTGCCATGGCAGAGGTTCCACATTACATTGGCGTACAAAGGCAAATCCCAGCCCCAGTATCCAAAATTATAATATTTAAGATCTAAAACATAGCCCCACGTACAAAAAAACACGGCGCATATCCACAAGGCTATAGAATTAGTCCTAAAACCCTTCATTCTTTTAACCTCCCTCTACTTCTAACATCCAAAAAAATAAAAAAACCCTTCCAACCAAACGACTGAAAAGGCTACGGCTTTTCAATATAATATTGAAATTCCTTCATAGAATATTAGCAGCTCTAATTCTTATGTCAATTTATTCTCCCTCTCAACTCTCCTATAACTCCTAAAAAACGCACCTAAACACGCCGCTACGTAATCAAACACAAAAAAATATACAAATTCCCCCCTAAAAATAAAAACTTACTCTGCAAATTATTAAATTTTAGTGGTTGATTTAACGTCACTTTACCCTAATTTTATAATGATAAAAACTATTGATGGGCTTAACTTCTAGCAACTTCTATCCAGCTCTAAGCATTTCTTAATAGTTATAAGAAGTTATTAGAAAAAATCCTTATAAGTTCTTATAACTTTTGCCTTTCCATAGCTCAATAAACGCAAAAAACCAACTCTCTTCTTAGATAAGTAATCTTTCCCATGCGTACTGATAAAATTCCTGGGGATTACTTAGCTAATCTGTGAATCGGTTCTACTAATTAAACTGCTAGGAACGAATGTACGCAACGGGTCCCGCATACTGCTTAATGCCGCCATAGATCCCCTGAAGGTCTTTGATTATCTTTTAATAAGTATCCTTGCCTATTTCACCTTTCCTGTTCTCTTATTTATATGTCGATGAGATTCCTGTATTCTTTTTGAATGTTTACCGTCTAAACCGGCAATGCGTGCAAATTTTGGCCACATAGAGACAGCTGAAGCGACATCCTCTCTTATTTTCTTTGCTCCTAAAATATCATATTTCTCTGCTGGAACCTCTAAATCACGGATAGTAAAGTCATGCCGCTTACCATTTATACTCATTTGATGCCAATTGGTCCAAATTCCCGCAGGATTGTATGCCCAGATAAGATCGTAAGCCGGTGACAGACTCCATGCCCCATTTTTATCCATTAAAAATGCAATGTTACGCGTATGGTCGTCTTGATTACGGGCGATGACATTAAAAACCATCCGCCTATACATCTCCTGCATGGCTTCATGACCTAAATTAAGATGGAGAATGATTTTAAATACCTGCTCATAACCATATTCCCCTGATGATTGAAAATCAAAATGTCCCATGGCACACAATGATTGCATATGTATTTTGCCATTTTTATCATCACGATCAAACCTTCGAGTCATAAAATGTACCCGGTTGTTCTCTTCCAGCAATCTACAAGGATTCATTTTAATCCCAGCCTCTGTGGCCATTTTATAGTAAGCATATTCGACCCTTCCATACCCTCGTGTATTCCCTAAAATATCATCCTCTACGCCATCGAATTTCATTATCCAAGGTTCAAATCCTTCAGGCACATTTACCTGACCGGATCTAATTTCTTCGGTTTTGGGGTTCCAGGCTATAACCGCCTTCGCACGATTTCCACCAGCTGAAGTTCCCACTCGAATAATCGATTTTATCGCTTCATGCTTATCTCGAAGAAAATTAGCCGTGAGTTCTTTTCTATGATAAAGAATTTGATTGGCAAGTTTAACAAGTTCTGATACTTCAACTGCCACCGAAGCGCCTGCTCTAGGCTCTAAAGCCGGTTTAAATTCAAGTGCTCCCATTCCCCTCATTCCCATGTAACATAGTCGTTCAACTGGCGTAAAAGTAGCAACATTCCGTTTATTTTCTTCAAGCCACAGATCAATCAAATTATTTCCAAATTTATCCGGTAGAGCATCTGCCAACATGCCTGGGAGTCCATGAAAAGTATTTTCCTTAAGTTCAGAGAAGGAATATACTTTTTTGCTTAATGGCATCATTATTGGCGCAACCTCAAGCCCTTGCCTTACAAAATCAGAATCGTATTGAAAATTAGCTATCCCGCGCTTATCATTCCAGGCCACTGCTCCAACCAATTGATCCCAAATACGAACGAGAGCTACTTTCACTTTCTTAATTTTCATTGTTTTTCCTTATCTTTCTTTTCCAATCGCTTACCGGAAGCTCGCTCTCGTTCATACCCTTTCATATCCGCTAATTCAATAGGGCTGGGCTCAGGTGTAGGCAGAAGCAAATTTAATTGTTCGAGAAATCCTAAAACCCTTAATATTCGAATAAACCCCTTTATATTGCTGCCATTCCCATTTTCTAAATTATGTACCACTATTCTTGCAACTCCGGCTTTTCGAGACAATTCTTCTTGTGTAATATTTTCAGAAAGGCGGTAACGCCGTACGCGTTGTCCAATTTCTGCCAATATAACCTTGTCACTCATTCCCTTAAAACTTTCCATATTCCCTCATTTCACATAATTATTCCTAATTCCAAGCTTACCATAATAAATTATATTGTCAATAATGTGTTATTAATAGCACACAATAACCATATTTAGAATATATTGTACTAAAAAAAGAGCCTTGAATTCTTAGTAGTTATAAGAAGTTATAACAAAAAGTCCTTATAAGTCCTTATAAGTCCTTATAAGTTCTTATAACTTTTACCCTTCCATAGCTCAATAAACACAAAAAACAAAAAAACGACCCTCTTATTAGATAAGCAATCTTTCCCATGCGTACTGATAAAATTCCAGGGGATTACTTAGCTAATCTGTGAATCGATTCTACTAATTAAACTGCCAGGAACGAATATACGCATGGATTTGCGACAAAAAGACGATATCATCATTGACAATTTTAATGAATTGCCTCCAAAACGGCTTTTGGATTAGTATCAGCAATTCTTAAAAGCACCTGGGCGGGGCCTTCCGGCACGCAACGACCCTGTTCCCAATTCTGTAATGTGTTAACACTAATATGAAATGCCAAAGCAAATTTATTCTGGGAAAGTCCTAATCGAAGACGGATTTTCCTGACATTTGCCGGTGTATACATAAAAACACGTGAAGGCTTCCGCTCCCCGCGCATATACTCCCCAGCATGCCCGACACATTTAACCAATTCTTGAAATTGCTTATCTTTCATCTTAAAATATTCACTTACACTATTTTAGTGTACGCTATTAGCGTATAGTTGTCAATGGATTCCCGCTTATGCGGGAATGACAAATGAAAATTAAAAATCAAGTTTGCTGACCACATCTGATAAATGATCCTGAGCAAGGTGTGAATAAATCATTGTGGTATCAATATCTGAATGTCCCATCAATTTCTTAACGGTGGTTAAATCGACGCCTTTCATGACTAAATGACTGGCAAAGGTATGACGTAGCGTATGAATCTTGG
>Ga0302319_10020272_pt1 | contig 12031 bp, 10 predicted proteins | sample Bog_T0_2_FD_203319 | JGI IMG/M metagenome (GOLD analysis project Ga0302319, IMG submission 203319) | Peat permafrost microbial communities from Stordalen Mire near Abisko, Sweden - Bog_T0_2 | ecosystem: Environmental > Terrestrial > Soil > Wetlands > Peat | place: Sweden: Abisko, Stordalen Mire... | reverse complement strand
GAAGCCATTGACGATCGAGAGGACTACGGCGAGTTGAGATGCGTGGCTCTTGGGTTATCAGTTGAGACAGTGCTGCAGGTCGTCTACACGAGGCGCGCAGACAACGCGGTTCGCATTATCAGCGCAAGGAAGGCAAACCGGCATGACACAGAAAAATACTACCGTGAGATATTCGCTTAGCGCGATCAAAAGGAAAATTTCCCGCGGCACAAGCAAAACCCGCGCCGACGCCCCTGAGGCCACGCCTGTCGGTGACGATTTTTGGAAGCGCGCGCGGGTCGTCATGCCCCAAGGCAAGACATCCGTGCATCTCCGCGTTGACAGCGACGTGTTCAACTGGTTCAAGAAACAAGGCGATGGTCATCTTACGCGCATGAACGCGGTTTTACGCTCCTACGTCGAGGCGCACAAACACTAACGCTCAAATGCGGAGAGCCGCCTGCCGCGATCCCAGGGACGGCAAGTTCCTTTCCCTCGCTGTCGCGGGAAGAGCCGACTGCATCGTCTCCGGGGACGGAGATTTGTTGGACATGGCCGCCTACCGGAGTATCCCTGTCTATCGCCCCGCTGAATTTCTTAGGATCTTCGCCGAATCGAAGACATAATCAACGCCAGGAAAGCGAACCAAATAAGAACGGGCGCGGCAATTTCTCCGCGCCCGCCCTTCGAGGACGAAAAAACCTAAATCGGCCCAGCACCCAACTCAACATGCACCACCGGAACATCGACTCGTGGGATGTTCACCCGCACCCGCGGACAAGCCACCATCGGAATCCTCACCGTGTTAAATGCAGCTGGCGCAAAGCGCACCCGCGCAACCTGCGCCTCAACGCGCGCCCGATTGGCCTCCACTCGCGCCACCGCCGCCTCCTCCCGCGCCGACATCGCCTCAAAACGCACCATTCCGCTCTGCGCCCGGGTCATCTTGGTCTGGAGCCGCGCCATAGCAGCAGCCAATCGGCAGGACGCAGTCTCGTCCCGCGCCGCTACCAGGTTGGCGCTTTCCAGAACCCGGCCCACCCGCTCCGAAGCCATATCCGCGAAGACTCCCGACCGGTCGGCAATCCGCGCGACCACGCCCTCCACGGCCCGGTGCGCTATTTCCAACCCACCGTCCTGATAAAAGCCGTTCAATCCCAGCGCCAGCACCCCCGCCGCCAGCCATCCCCAACCCTGCGTCGTTTTCATCGCCTTGATCTCCATCTGGCAGATTGGACGAACCCCGACCCGATCCGTTAGCAATGGAAGATACGGAGCCGGCAGAAGATTAGTTCCCTACGCTTCCCGTTCCCCCAGCTTCTCCACAATCATCGGCCCCAATTGCGAAACGCTGCCCGCCCCCAGCGTCAGGATCATGTCCCCCGCCTCCGCCACGGCTACGGCCGCGCTCACCGCATTCGCGAACGACCCCACATACTCCGCGCTCCGTCCACCCTTCCCGCGAATACTCCCCGCCAACGCCTCCCCGCTGATGCCCTCGATCGGCTTCTCGCTCGCCGCATAAATATCGAGCACAAACAGCGAGTCGGCATCGCCAAACGCCGTCGTGAACTCTTCCATCAAATCCCGTGTGCGCGTGTACCGGTGCGGCTGGAACACCACATGAACCTTGCGAAACCCGCACTGCCGCGCCGCCGCCAGCGTCGCTTTGATCTCCGTGGGATGGTGCCCGTAATCGTCGATCACGCTCACTCCCGCAGCCCGCCCGCGCAACTGGAATCGCCGGTCAACCCCGCGGAACTGGTCCAGCCCCGCGCGGATCGCATCCACTCCTACATCCAGCCCCACGCCCACGGCAATCGCCGCCGTCGCATTCAGGATGTTGTGTACTCCGGGCACATGCAGCGTGAACTCGCCTAGGTCCTTCTTCCGGTAACTCACGCGAAAGCGGCTCAAAGGCTGGCCATCACGCGGAACATTCTTCGACACGCCACCCGCAACCGAACTCGCTTCCAACTTGATCAGAAAATCCGACCCACGCTTCGTTCCGTAGGTCACGATTCGCCGCTGCACTTCGGGCAGCAGCCGCCGCAGTATGGGATCATCGTTGCACGCAACCACCATCCCATAAAACGGCACCCGATCCATAAATTCCAGAAACGTCTTCTTCACGTCCCGCATGTTGCGGTAACAATCCATGTGCTCGCGGTCAATGTTGGTCACCACGGAAAGAATTGGGGATAATTTCAAGAAAGACCGGTCGCTCTCATCGGCCTCCGCCACCAGATACTGCGACTTCCCCAACCGCGCATTCGACCCCATCGCATCCACGCGTCCACCGACCACCACAGTAGGATCGAGCCCACCTCCAGCCAGCACCACCGCCACCATCGAAGTCGTAGTCGTCTTGCCGTGCATGCCGGCGATGGCGATGCCATATTTCAACCGCATCAACTCCGCCAGCATCTCCGCCCGCTGAATCACCGGGACGTGCAGCTTGTGGGCCTCGACGACTTCGGGATTCTCAACTGCAATCGCCGAACTCGTCACCACCACTTCAGCCCCGGCAATATTCTCCGCGCGATGTCCTTCAAACACCGCTGCACCCAAGCCAGCTAGCCGCTGCGTGACCCCGGAACTTCTCAAGTCGGACCCCGAAACGCGATAGCCGAGATTCAGCAGCACCTCGGCAATCCCGCTCATGCCGATCCCGCCAATCCCCACGAAATGTATCTGCTGAATCTTGGCAAACATAAATCTAATTTAGTAATTGGGTAATTCAGTAATTGAGTAATTTCAAGAATGACCGTTCACCTTCGAGAAAGCGGTCGGTGCCACAGATGACAAATTACTCAATTACTAAATTACCCAATTACTCAATCTCTCTCGATTCCCGCCACCCGCGCCGCCATAACCGCGATATCCCGCGCTGCATTGGGATGTGCCAACCCTCGCGCCGCCTCACTCATCAGCGCCAACCGCCGCGAATCCCCGAGCAATGCCGCAATCGTCTCCGCCAGCCACACTCCCTCCAGCTTCGACTCTTCGACCACCACCGCCGCGCCCTCGCGCGCCAGTGCCTCCGCATTCACCCGCTGATGATCGTCTGCCGCCCGGGGAAACGGCACAAAGATCGCAGGCTTCCCGGCGGCTGTAATCTCGGCCACAGTGCTCGCTCCCGACCGGCACACCACCAAATCCGCCCTCGCAAATGCCCCCGGCATGTCTTCGATGAACTTAAAAACCTCCGCCGACTCACCCAAAGACTTATACGCCGCCAGCGCGTCATTATAGTCACGCTCGCCCGTCTGATGAATGATGTGAATCCCCGGCGCCTGCCGCCGCAACTCCGGCAGGCAGCGGATCATCGCCTCGTTGATCGCGTGTGCCCCCTGGCTTCCTCCAAACACCAACAGAGTCGGAACGCCGCCGCGCTTCTTATCCGTTAGAACAGGAATCTCAAAGAACGCCTGCCGCACCGGCACCCCCGTCACTTCCGCGTGACGAAAATATTTCGCCGTCTCCTCAAAATGCACCGCCGCCCCAGACACAAACCGCGCCACCACGCGATTTGCAAATCCCGGCATCACATTCGGCTCAAACGCCACGGTCGGAATATGCTTCACCACCGCCGCCAGCATCGCCGGACCCGACGCATATCCGCCCACGCCAATCACCACGTCAGGCGCAAATTCATTCAGCATTCGGCTCGCGTCCCACACCGCCCGCGGCAAATCGAACGCCGTCTTCGCCCGCGTCATCAGGCTGACGTTCTTCAGCGCCCCTACCCGCACCAGTTGCAGCGGATATCCCGCCGCCGGCACCAGACGATTTTCGATCCCACGCGCCGTCCCAATGAACAGCACCTCGGCTCCATAACTTTTCGTGAGTTCGTTAGCGATGGCCAGCGCCGGGATCACATGCCCGCCCGTCCCACCGCCCGCCAGAATGGCCCGCATGAGGTGACTATAAACCAGAGTCAAGATTAGCCACGGATTTGCACGGATTCACGCAGATCAAACGTAGCGACTGAAAAACAATCCGCGAAAATCCGTGGCGATTTTTATTTTCGGAACTCCGCCGGCAGCGGATTGCCCGCCCGCTCCGTGTCCCACAAAATCGAGAGAACCCACCAACGCGTGCCGTCGTTCAACAACTGAATGCTGTTGATTCCCCGCTCGAAAGGCTTGTCGGTCGGGCTGTGCCGCGATTCGTAGCTGCTGAACACTTGCGTGACATTTCCGAAACTCTCTGGCCGGTTCACGATCGCTTTCTCGAAAAATGGTTCTTTGGCGAAGACTTGTCCGGCATCCCGCACAAACTCGTCTACGTTCCAGGCGATCACCACCTTCGACCCATCCGGCCCGGTGCCCACCTGCGTAAAGCGCGCCTGCGGAAGAAACAGCGAACGGAACCGCTTCCAGTCGCGGCCGCCCGCAGGACCGGAAATAACGTCGTAAATCGCGACCAGGATCGCATCCAGAGACTTGACGTCCTCCGCCTTCGCAGCCGGAACCTTCGCCGCCAGCGCCTCGGGCGTAAATATGGGAGTCTGGGGCGGAAGTTGGACTTTCTCCTGCTCCTGCGGTTCGGCTTTCTGGGCCACCATCGTCAGACCCAGCGCAACCCAGAACAGCAGTGAATAAAATAGACGTCTCATGCGCCCTCCGTCTCTGGTGTTAATCCGTGAATATCCCTGTAAATCCGTGGCGAAAGATTTTTACTCCGCTTGCTTGGTAATATTCAGCAGTACCCCCACGCACGCCAGCGTCACAAACAACGACGACCCGCCATACGACACCAACGGCAGCGGAATCCCCTTCGTCGGCATCATCCCCAGCACCACGCTGATGTTGATGAACGCCTGCAGCACCACCATGCTCGTAATCCCCACCGCCAGGTATCGCCCGAACACTTCTTCCGTGCGCCACGAAGCCCGCATTCCACGCCATAGAAAGATGGCAAATAGCGTCACCACAAACAGTGCTCCTACCAGTCCCAACTCTTCCGCGGTCACGGCAAAAATAAAATCAGTGTGCGGCTCAGGAAGATAAAACAGCTTCTGCTTGCCCTCCATCAGCCCCGTGCCGGTGATCCCGCCCGTAGCCACAGCGATCAGTGACTGAATCAGGTGAAACCCAGCCTTCTGCCGCTCCGCATACGGATTCATAAATGCCAGAATGCGGTCGCGCCGAAAACTCACATGAAAGATCAGAAAATAAAGCGGCACCAGCGACGCCGAAAACGCATACCCGAAATACCGCAGCCGCATGCCCGCCACGTACAGGATGCAAGCCGCAATCCCCGCACAAGCAATCGCCGTACCCAGGTCAGGCTGCAGCACGATCAGCCCGAGCAACACCACCACAGGCGCGGCCGCCGGTGCTAAAGTGTTGCGCCAGTCATCCATCGTCTTGGTGCGGCCTTCAAGAAAATAAGCGAGAAAGAGAATGAGCACCGGCTTGGCCAGTTCCGAAGGCTGAAAGGAAAACGCGCCAACGCGGAACCAGCGATGCGTGTTGTGCGAGCGATCAAGAAAGAACACGGAGATCAGCAGCAGCGTGGTCATTCCCATCAGCGAAAACACCAGCGCCGGATGCTTGTAACGCCGGTAATCCACCCGCATCGCCACCACCATCGCCACTAGTCCCGCAGCCGCCCAGACCAATTGCTTCAACAAGAACGCATAGGGCGACCCAAACCGCTCCCGCGCCATCACCGCCGACGCCGAAAACACCATCACCAGCCCCACAAATACCAACAGCATGGTGACAGTAAACAGCCAGCGATCGACACTCACTCGCTTTGCCATGGAAGTTCATTTCACCACGGCGTCACGGAGACATGGCGAAGGATTTGTCGATTGTTGATTTTTGATTGTTGATTGTCTTGGTTCAGGCGCTGGGTTGTCATCAAGCTCAGCGAGGGACCCTGCTGTTTGTCCGCAATGACTACACCGGTGGCGTAGGCAAGACAAGCCTGTCATCCCGAGCGCAGCGAGGGATCTTGGTTCTTGCAGCTGTAGAGGATGCTACTGGGGACCCGACCCGTCGTGGTCGGCGCTGGTTGCGGCCGGCGCCGGATCAGCCGGAGAACTGGTGTTCGTATTCATCCGCGTCCCAGGATCGGCGCTGTGCGATACCGGGCTTTGCGATGTGGAGCTCACAGACGCCGTGTGGAACGCATCGGGTCCGGTGGTCATCGCACTCTCCGGATTCAGCAAATGATCATGGCTCGGTCCCAGCCCAAGGCTGATCAGCGCTCGGGAATCCGGGACTGTCTTCGACTGCCAGCCATGATCGGCCTGATACTTGCGCATCGCATCTTCGCTGGCCTGGTTCCATGTTCCCGCCGCCTCGCCGCTCAGGTAATGCTCACGGATCAGCGCTTCCTGAATCGCCTCCGCCCGCTCCGGCTCAATCTTCTGTTGTCCCCGCGCGGTCGTCTTCTTGCCGTTCTTGCGCGAACTGGCACGTGTCGTTTTGCCCTTGTTGCCCTGGTGAGCCGCCGCGAGCGCGGTATTCGACTTCGGATGCTTATTCGCTGCGGAATGCGCGGCAGGATGGGCTTTCGCCTTGGACGACGTGCCTGTTCTTGACTCTCCCGCAGGCGCCTTTGCCTGCTTCTTCGGGCTGGCAGTCCTGGTCCCGCTTGTCTTTTTGCCGGAATCAATACCGCTGGAAGCAGCACTCTGCGCGAGCGCCGTGCCCGGCGAAATCCAGACGCAGGCCAGCGCCAGAACGCAGATTGCGCCCAACCCACCCCTCACGATCTTCGCGCGCTGCTCTTGCTCCAACGGCAACCCCTCAAATCAGGCCAGATAACCCGCCCATACGGACGAGCGCCAAAAAAACAAAGCCCAACGAAACTGGCATTGTAATCATCCTCCCTTGAAAGAGGCAATGCCAGTTCCCATTGGGCTTAGACCCAGGTTACGGAAGTGTTCCAGCCAGGAAGACGGTTCCATCCTGGCGCGTCGCGCCTCGGGGGCGTACCAGGAAGACCACATCCTGACCGCTCTTCAGGCTCGACTCCACCTTCGCGAAATCCTCCTCGCTGTTCACCGGCTGCTTATTGATCTCCAGAATCACGTCGCCGCGGCCCAGGTTGATGTCCTCGGCAAACGACTGTGGCTTCACTTCCTGCACGATCACGCCCTTGCCTGCCGGCACGTCGAGTCGCTCGGCCATCTCCGGTGTCAGCCTGCGGACCGTAGCGCCGAACTTGCTCTGCTTGGGAGTGCTATCGTCGCCGCTTTCCTGGTCTTCGCCCAATCGCGCCGCAAACAGCTTGGCACGGTCCGCAATGGTCACAGTCGTGTTCTGTTGCTTGCCATTGCGCAGGAAACCGAGTTCCACTTTCGATCCCGGCTTGCGCGACGCAATGTCAGCCACCAACTCCGCGCCCTTGGTTACCTTATGGCCGTCGACCGTCGTGATGGTGTCGTACACCTTCAATCCAGCCTGATCGGCCGGACTGCCGGGCACTACACTCGATACCGTTACACCGGAGCCCGCGCCGTAAACCCGCGTAATGGCCGGGTTCTCCACCGCGTCAAACATGATACCGATCGACCCGCGCGCCACCCTATGGTCGGGTCCAATCAGCTGGTTGTAAACCTGCACCACGGTGTTCGAAGGAAGCGAGAAGCCCACGCCCGCGTAAGCGTTGGTCTCGCTCAAAATGGCGGTGTTGATGCCGATGACTTCCCCGTCCATATTCACCAGCGGCCCGCCCGAATTCCCCGGATTGATCGCGGCGTCGGTCTGAATAAATGTCTGGAACTGCCGTCCCGGCACGATGTCCCGGCCCTTCGCCGAAACAATACCAGCCGTTACCGTACCCACCTGCCCGAAGGGACTGCCGATCGCCAGCACCCAATCGCCCACCTGCATGCTGTCGGAGTTGCCCATCTTCGCCGAAGGAACCGCGCGATCCATCTCAATCTTGATGACCGCCAGATCGGTTTCCTGGTCTTCTCCAATCACCTTTGCGTCATGCTGCACGCCCGGCGGATCGTCCTGCAGCCGCACCCGAATGCGGTCCGCCTTCTCCACCACATGGCGGTTGGTAACAATGTATCCCTTGGCGTCCACAATCACGCCCGAACCCAGCGAACGCTCGCGAATCGCGCCGTCGCCTTGGCCGCCTTGCCCGCCAAAGAAGCGGTTGAAGAAGTCATCCATTCCGCCGTTCCCGCCACCGCCGTCCTCGTCGTCGGGATTCTGCTGCTCACCCCGCCGACGGTGCGGATTCTTGATGGTCGATTCCGTGTTGATGTTAACCACGCTCGGCCCCAACTGTTTCGCGATCTGCGAGAACGCATTCGAAAGCTGCTTGGGAGAAGGAACCGTCAGCGGAGTTGCGTCGGAAGACTTCTGCCCTTCCTTACCCTTCACTCCGTAAGAAACTACCGTACCGATCAAGATACCCAGCGCCAGCGTCGCCACGATGCTGAACGAATAAACCCACCGACGATTCTTCAAACCCACCCAAATTCCCCGCGAATCCATATGCCTACTTCCCTCCAAGGACTGCAAACCCTTCTATTATACCCGTCCGCAAACCCTCAGACTTAAAGCCGGAATCCCTCGTAGTGCCTCAGTTCTCGAAGATGCTCGTGTGGGGACAGCCGCCCTCGGCTGTCCGGCCGAGCGAACCCCGGTGGCGCGCCCTGCAATCCGTTAGACGCAATAACCCGCTATTTCGTTTGATGGAGTTACATCCGACGAAGTTACTTCGCCTCGTACACCGTCTTCCCTCCCACCACCGTCCGCAGCACCTTGGTGGCCAGCACTTTTTCCGGTGAGGCGGACGTCACGTCGTGATCCAGCACCACAAAATCGGCAAGCATTCCCGGCACCAGCTTGCCTTTTTCTTTCTCCTCGAATTCCGCAACCGCTGAGCCGGTCGTGTAAGCCGCAATGGCCTGATCCATCGTGATCTTCTGCTCGGGGAAATACTCATGCTTGCCGTTCTCGCTTTTCCGCGTGACCGCGGCATACAGCCCGCGAAACGGCGAGACCGGTTCAACTGGATAATCCGTGCCAAAAGCCACCGTCACGCCCTTGTTCAAGAACGCCGCCCACGCGTAGGAACTCGCCGCCCGTTTCGGCCCCAGCCGCTCCTGCGCCCAGCGCATGTCGGTGAGCACATGACTCGGCTGCATGGAGGCGATCACCTTCAATTCCTTAAAGCGCGAGATTTCCGCGGGCGTGGTCACCTGCGCATGTTCAATACGCAGGCGGTAATCGTCGCCGCCGTTCGCGGCCTTCACCTTCGCTTCCCGCGCCGTCCTCTCGGCTTCCGCAAAAGCATCGAGCGCCATCTGGATTCCTTTATCTCCAATCGCATGAAACCCCAACTGGAAGCCCGCCAGCACTCGTTCCTTCGCCATCTCGTTCAACTTCGCCGCCTCATACTGGGGCAACCCAGAATTCTTCGGATCATCCGCATAGGGCTCCAGCAGCGCGGCCGTGTGCCCGCCCAGCGAACCATCCATGAACCCCTTCAGCATCCCCGTACGCAGCATCAGGTCCGACTGCGGATGCGAATCGCGCTTCGTCTTCAACTCATCCACCGGCAAATCAAACGGCAGCCATTCTGAAATCCGCGCCGTCAGCTTCCCGTCTTTCTCAATCTCCTCGTAAATCTGAAAATTCTCCCAGTCCGGCGAATAATCCTGCGCCGAGGTCACACCGTGCTCGGCCAAGTCCGCCAGCGCCACTTCAATTCCATGCCGCCGCCCTTCGTGCGTGGGCTGCGGAATCACCGCCCTCACCGCGTGCTGCGCGCCCTCGCGCAGAATCCCTGTCGGCTGCCCGTTCGCATCGCGATCAATCTTCCCGCCTTCCGGATCGCGGCTGGCAATCGTGATGTTCGCCAACTGCAGCGCCCGCGTGTTCGCGACCGCAAGGTGCCCATCTACCCTATCCAGAAATACCGGATGCCCGCCCGAAACTTCGTCCAGATCCCAGCGGCTGGGCAAAGCCTGCACCGGCCAGATCGTTTCGTCCCATCCTCCGCCCAGAATCCATTCGCCGGGCTTAGCCTTTTCCACCTGCGTCAGCACGCGCTCACGAAGTTCATCCAGCGTCTTCACTCCACTCAGATCTACGTTCAACTTCTGCAGCCCCGCGTCGGCCAGGTGCAGATGCGCATCGTTGAATCCCGGCATCACAAAGTGCCCGCCCAAGTCGATGACCTGCGTTTGCGGCCCTTTCAGTTTCTGGAGGTCCACATTCTTTCCGACCGCCTGAATGCGGTCGCCCCGCACCGCAATCGCCTCCTCGCGCAGAATCGAACTGAACTGCGCATTCGACGGCACCCCGGTATACACATTCGCGTGCACATAGATGACGTCGGCCTTCGGCCCCGGAGCCGCAGCAGCCGATCCAACCGGCGCAGGGCTCTGCGCCTGCAAAGAAGCGCAATAACACAACCCCAAGACCACAACAAAACCCGGGTGCCCCATCCTTCGCGTCCTTTGCGAAGGGTGGGATTCCACTAATACGTCAAGACTTAGGTTGGCGCAGTCCCCACGCTTTTGGGTCACGCGGCGCTTCAGCGCCGCGAATAAGGGTTTCCAATCGGAAGGGGCTTTAGCCCCCGCAGAAATATCCATCATTCCCCCGCTCCCGCGAGCCCCAGCAGCGTCAGCAGAATCCGCTTCAGCCCCAACTCGCGTCCATTGCTGTCAAACCACTCCTGCAAAGTATGCGCCCCGCCCCCCGAACCGCCCCCGCCGATGGCAATCGCCTCGAGTCCCAACGATAAAGGAATATTCGCATCGGTCGACGCCCGCTGCACCTGCGCCGCATTATTCAACTGCGCATCCACCGCCCGAATCACATGCAGAATCCTCGCATTCATCGCCAGTTCTCCCGCCGGACGGTTCCCGATCGCCACCACTTCGCAATTCACTCCCGGCCGCTTCTGCACCGGCGACCGCATCTCCGCCGCCATCGTCTCGTCTTCCACCGCGCGATTCAACGCCAGCCGCAGCGTCTGCTCCAGCCGCTCCATCTCCGTCATCGACGTAGATCGGATGTCCACCTTCATGCTCGCCGACTCCGGAATCGAATTCACTGACGTTCCTCCGCGAATCACTCCAATGTTGAAAGTGGTTTTCGGCGTTGACGGCACCGGTGTCGCCGTAAACGTTTCGATCGCCTTCGCCAGAATAACAATCGGATTCGGCGCCCCAAAATCGCTCCACGAATGTCCGCCCGGACCGCGCACGATCACTTCAAACCGCCGGCTGCCCAGCGCCTCGGCCACAATCGTATCCGCGCCCGCTCCATCCAGCACCACGCTGTAAGCAATCGAATCCTTCCAGCGCGGCGTCGAAAAAATGTGCCGCATTCCGCGCAGATCGCCCTCACCTTCTTCGCCCACGTTGCCGATGAACACAAACGGCAGCGCGTGCCGCAGCCGCACCGCGCGCAGTAACGATGCGATCGCCAGCATCGCCGTCACGCCCGCGCCGTTATCGGAGACTCCCGGCCCATACAACCGGCTTCCCTGCTGCCGGATGTTCAACGGCGTATTCGCCGGGAACACCGTATCGATGTGCGCACTCAGCGCCACATACCGCTTCCCAAATCCAGGATGCACCCCAAATACGTTGCCCACATCGTCAATGCGCACATCGTCCAGCCCGACTTCGCGAAAGCGCTCCGCCAGCCACGCCCCGCGCGCCGACTCCCCAAACGGAGGCGCCGCAATCCGCGCCATCTCCATCTGCCACTGCGCCAGCTGCGGCTCCTGCGTGCGCAGCCAGTTAAACGCCGACCGCACCTCCGGCGACGCCGCCAGCCGCGCCACGTCCTGCTGCGCCGTAGGCGCAACGTCCGGCATATCCGCACGCGGAGGATTGGGGCTCATGGAAGGTTATTGGTCATCTTACAACGCGTGAGAAGAGAAAGGGATTGTCGAAGAGTAGGCGGCAGATAAGCCCACGATAGCCCGCTCCTCAACACCCTGTCATTCCGTCTCTAACGACGCTGCACCCTGTCAAGCGTTTTTGGGCGACACTCCGGCGTCGACGCCGAAAGCCGCGCCATTTCGCTCTAGTAGAACGCCTTTGATG
>Ga0302319_10020269_pt1 | contig 12033 bp, 9 predicted proteins | sample Bog_T0_2_FD_203319 | JGI IMG/M metagenome (GOLD analysis project Ga0302319, IMG submission 203319) | Peat permafrost microbial communities from Stordalen Mire near Abisko, Sweden - Bog_T0_2 | ecosystem: Environmental > Terrestrial > Soil > Wetlands > Peat | place: Sweden: Abisko, Stordalen Mire... | reverse complement strand
CGAATTCGCCAATGCAACACTCGAGTCCGGCGTGCTGCCCCCCGCGGCCAGTCTCGCGGTGCACGGCAAGGCCCCGGGCCAGGTGGCGATGGAGACGCTTTGGTCATGCCGCACCTGCATGGCGTGCGTCGAGATCTGTCCGGTGGCCGTGGAGCACGTGCCCATCATCGTGCAGATGCGCCGCAAGCTGGTCGAGGAGGGGGCGATGGAACCGCTGCTCGCGAAGACACTGCAGACCATCCACAAGACCGGCAACAGCTTCGGCGAGTCGCGGCGTAAGCGCGGCGCATGGACGAAGCCGCTGCCCTTTGCCGTCAAGGACGCACGCAAACAGCCGGTGGACGTACTCTGGTTCGTCGGCGACTACGCCTCCTTCGACCCGCGCAACCAGAAGGTAAGTCAGACCTTCGCCGCCCTGCTCGGCGAGGCCGGCGTGGATTTCGGCATCCTCTACGATGGCGAATCGAACGCCGGCAACGACGTGCGCCGGGTTGGGGAGGAAGGACTCTACGAAGTGCTTGCGGCTTCTAACGTGGCGGCGCTCGGCGCCGCGAACTTCAAATCCGTGGTCACCACCGATCCGCATTCGTACAATACCATCCGCAACGAATACCCCGATTTTGGCGGACGCTTCGAGATCGAGCACTACACCACCCTCGTCAAACGGCTGTTCGCCGAGGGCCGGCTCCAGGTGGCCAAACCCCTGGGTTATCGCGTGACGTTCCACGACCCCTGTCACCTCGGACGGTTCAACAAGGGCTACGAGGCGCCGCGCGAGCTGCTCGCGCTGCTCGGCTGCGAACTCGTCGAGATGGGCCGCTGCCGCTCGAATTCCTTCTGTTGCGGGGCCGGCGGCGGCCGGATCTGGATCCCGGACCCGGTGGGGGCCGAGAAGCCCGCGCAGAACCGGATCCGGGAAGCGGCAGCCATCCCGGGGCTCGAGGTGTACGTAGTCAGCTGCCCGAAGGATTTGACCATGTTCGAGGATGCATTGAAGACCACCGGCAACGAGGGCAGATTCGTGGTCCGGGAACTCATCGAGCTGATCCGCGAGGCCATCCCGGCATGAAAATCCTGGTCGCCGTGAAGCAGGTGGCCGCACTCGACGAGGATTTCGAGATCCGCGCGGACGGACGCGACGTCGACCCGGAGTTCCTCGTGCGCGACCTGAACGAGTGGGATGATTACGCGCTCGAGGAGGCGGTGCGCATCAAGGAGGCTGCCGCAACTACGGTCGAGGTGGTCGTGGTGTGCGTCGGTCCCGATGACGCGGATGAATCGCTGAAGAAGTGCCTCGCCAAGGGCGCAGACCGCGCCGTGCGCATCTGGGACGAGGCGATCGCAGGCTCCGACTCGATCGCGGTCGCGCGCATTCTCGCCGCGGCTGCGCGCAAGGAAGCGCCCGACCTGCTGTTTGCGGGGGTGCAATCTTCCGACCAGGCCTTTGCCTCCACGGGAATCGCCACGGCGGGCTTTCTCGGCTGGCCGCACACCGCGGTGGTCGCCAAGCTGGAATACACAGCGGGCGCATCGCGCGCCCGGGTCCGGCGCGAACTGGAAGGCGGCCTGTTGCACGAGGTCGAAATCGAGTGTCCCGCGGTGCTCACCATCCAGCTCGGCATCAATACGCCGCGCTATGCCTCCCTGCGCAGCATCAAACAGGCCGCCGCGAAACCGATCGAGTCGTGGAATCTCGCCGCACTCGGTCTCGGTGCCGCCGACGTCGGCGAGGCGGGCTCCCTGTCGCGCGTGCGCCGCATGTACGTGCCCGACAAGGGTCGCGCGCAGCTCATCGAGGGCGATGCCGCGGCACAGGCGTTGAGGCTCGCCGAAATCATCCGTGAATTCAAAGGAGCGGCCCCATGAGCGGCGTGCTGGTGATCGCCGAGCAGCGGCGCGGTGAATTGCGCCCGGTGTCCCTGGAGCTGATCGGCGCCGCTCGGGGCTTGCGCAGTGCCGCCGATCCGGTGGCCGTGGCCCTGCTCGGCGCCGAGCCGTCCGCCCACGTGGCCGCCGTGAGCATTGCAGGCGTGGACGAAATCATTGCCGTGCCGCTCGGTGTCGCGGAATTCGAACCCGATGTGTTCGAGGATGCGGTTGCGGCGCTGATTGCCGCGCGCGCGCCGTCGGTCGTTCTCGTCGCGCACAGCGTCGACTCATTCGGGTATGCGCCGGCCCTCGCCGCCCGCCTGCAGCTCGGTTTCGCCACGGACGTGTTCAAGGTGGAGCGGGTCGACGGCGCGCTCGTCGCGACCCGCGGCGGGTATGGCCAGAAGGTGCATGTCGAAGTGGATTTCCCCGGGCGCGCCACCGTGCTGCTCGCGCTGCGTCCCAATGTCTTCAAGGCGCCCGACGCAGCGGTGGCGGGCGCGGCAGTGGCCGGCGCGGCAGACTCCCGCCGGCCGCCCGTGACGGCGTTCGAGCCGCCCGCGGCCGCGAGCCGCACCATGGGCGGCCGGTTCGTTGAATTGAGTTCGGCAGACGACATCGACATGGCGAGCGCCGAATTTATTTTGAGCATCGGCCGCGGCATCGGCGAGGAGTCGAAGGTCGCCCAGTTTCGTGAACTTGCAGACGCCGTCGGCGCGACCCTCGGTTGCTCGCGGCCCGTCGCCGACGCCGGCTGGCTGCCGAAGAGCCGTCAAGTCGGCCAATCCGGCAAAACCGCGAGCGCCTGCAAACTGTACATCGCCATGGGCGTATCCGGCGCCATTCAGCACCTCGCCGGCATGAAACATGTGGGCACCATCGTGGCCGTCAACAGCGATGCCGAAGCCTCCATCTTCGGCGTCGCGAAATACGGCATCGTGGGCGACGTCTTTGAGATCGCCGAGGAATTACGCCGTCATTTTGGAGGCACGCCATGAACACGGCGGCGCAAGCCGCGGCCGCTGAGACGGGCGCACGCAGCGGCCTCGAGCGCGGCATCGACTGGACGGGCGCCTTCTGGGTGGCGAGCGGCGTGCCCCCGCTCGTGCTCTTCTCGATCGGCGCGGTCGCCGCGACGGTGGGCAAGCTCTCATGGGTCATCTGGATGGCATCGATCGCGCTCGGCTTCATCCAGTCGTTCACGTACGCCGAGATCGCCGGGCTGTTCCCCGACAAGGCCGGCGGCACGTCGATCTACGGCGCCATGGCGTGGGTGCGCTACGGCAAGCTCGTCGCACCGATCTCGGTATGGTGCAACTGGTTCGCCTGGTCGCCGGTTCAGGCCACCGGTTCCGCGCTCGCGGCGGGCTACATCCTGAGCGGATTGTTCGCCCCGGACGCCCTGATCAACACGTGGCAGATCACGCTGCTCGATCTCGGCGCCTTGAAGACCGGGCTCACGCTGCGCATCAACGCGGTGTTCCTCCTGGGCGCGGTGATCCTGCTCGGCGTGAAGTTCATCCAGGACGGCGGCATCCTGCGTTCGGCCAACACGACCAAGATCATCGGCATCTCCGCCATGATTCCCCTGATTCTCATCGGCGTCGTGCCCATACTCACCGGAGACACGCCGCGCGCGAACTTCTTCCCCCTGGTGCCGCTCGCCCACGATGCCTTCGGACGGATCGCGGACGGCTCGTGGAACATGGCCGGGATCACGGTGTTTGCCGCGGGCATGTTCCTGGCGGCGTGGTCGACCTACGGCTTCGAAACCGCGGTTTGCTACACCGGCGAATTCAAGAATCCGAAGACCGACACGTTCAAGGCGATCTTCTATTCGGGGCTCCTGTGCGTCGTCGTGTACACGCTCGTGCCCTTTGCCTTTCAGGGTTTCTTGGGGCTCGGCGGCATGCTGGCGCCGGACATCTACAGCGGGATGGGCGTTGCGGTGGTGATGGCGCGCATGGTGCATGCGGGGCAGATCGGCGGCGTGGTCGTGGTCGTCATGCTGATTCTCGCGCTCGTGCTTTCTCTCATGACCTCCATGGCGGGCTCCTCGCGCACGCTCTATCAGGCCTCGATCGACGGCTGGCTGCCGAAGTATCTTTCCAAGGTGAACGTGCATGGTGCCCCGACGAACGCCATGCTCACGAACCTCGGGTTCAATCTGCTGCTCCTCCTCATGTCCGACTCGGTGTTCATCATCGGTGCCGCCAACATCGGCTATCTCATCTTCAACTTTCTGAATTTGAACGCGGGGTGGATCCACCGGCTGGACAGGCCGCGCCAGGAGCGCCCGTGGCGGGCGCCGACCTGGATCCTCGCTGCGGGCGCGATTCTCTCATTCGTGAATCTCGCCTTCATGGGGTTTGGCGCCGACGTTTACGGTTCCGGCACGCTGAAGACTGGCCTCGTCTTCGCCGCACTCATCGTACCGGTGTTCGTATACCGGCACTACGTGCAGGACAAGGGCGCATTCCCGCCCGGCATGGCCGCGGACCTCGAAACGGTCGACGGCGAACGGATCATGCGGCGCGCCGGCGTGTTTCCGTACGCCGTGCTCGTGCTCGGCGTGCTCGTCGTCTGGATCACCCACCGGCTCGCGGTGTACTGACGATGCTCGTCACGGGAATCAAGAGCAAGCCCGTGTATGCGCCTCTCGAGGCCGACGGCGGCGGACGCTTTCACGTCATGCTCGGCCGCGGCGTCGGGCGGGAACCGCTGTTGCGTGTGATCGCCGGGATTGCCGCGGCGAAGCCCGACGCGCTCGCGCGAACCCGCGTCCTCTATCTGCCCGATTCCGCGCAACCGGACGGCGCCGCCGCTCCATTCACCGCCGCGCGCGTCGGGGCGGTCGAAATCTTCCCGGGCGCCGAGCGGCTTCTCGGGCGCTTCCGCGAGGTACTCGACGGCGCCTTGATGGGCACGCGCCTGTACGTCGCGGGACCGGAGAGCTTCATCGGGCTGGCCATGAAAATCGCGCTGGAATTCAATCTCAACAAGGACGAAATCCGCGCCGAGGAATGCGGCACGCGGGCGCGCCGCGTCTACTGCGTGCACTGCCGGGCAACCACGGAAGACGTGCGCACCAACATCGCGCCCTGTGTCGGCTGCGCTCGCTGGCTGCTCGTGAGGGACCACTATTCGCGCCGGCTCGCCGCCTACATGGGAGTCATGGTGGATGCCGAGGCGCCGGGCGAGCGCCCGCCCGTGGTCGAGTTGTTTCCGTGACCGACCGTGAGATCCTGGCCGTGAAGGTCGTCGCGGTCGAGCGCGTCACTCCGCTCATCAAGCACTTCACGCTCGCCGCCGTCGATGGCGGCAGCCTGCCGGCGTTTTCCGGCGGCTCGCACATCGTCGTGGTCATGCACGCAGCGGAACGCGTGCACCGCAACCCGTATTCGCTGCTCTCGGCGCCGCAGAACTTGGAGACTTATCAGATCGGCGTGCGCCGCATGGAGGAGTCGCGCGGCGGGTCGCATTACCTGCACGACACGGTCGAGGTCGGCAGCCGGCTCGAGATCGCCCATCCGGTGAATCTTTTTCCTCTCGACAAGATCGCACGCAAACACGTGTTGATCGCCGGCGGCATCGGCATCACGCCGTTTCTCGCCCAGCTCGAGGATTTGCGGGAAACCGGTGTGCCGTACGAGTTGCATTACTCGGTGCGGTCCCCGGAACACGCCGCGTTCGAACGCCGTCTCGCCGCGATGGCCGGCGCGCGTTTGCATCTGTATCACGACAGCGCCGGCGAGGTGATCCCGTTCGAGCCGCTGCTCGGACGTCAGCCCCTCGGCACGCATGTCTATGTGTGCGGGCCGGCCGGCCTGATCCGGCGCGTCACCGAGACCGCGCGAGGTTTGGGGTGGAGCGACAGCCACATCCACTGGGAACAGTTCAGCGCGCCCCCGGTCGGTGATGCATTCGATGTGTTCCTTGCGAGATCGAAGATCACCGTGCACGTCCCGCCCGATCAAAGCCTGCTCGAAAGCATCGAGGCCGCGGGCATCGATGCGCCGTATTTGTGCCGCGGCGGTGTGTGCGGCTTCTGCCACACGCGCGTACTCGAACTCGACGGCGAACTGTTGCACAACGACCATTTCCTGTCGGACGCCGACAAGGCCAAGGGCCGGAGCATCATGCCGTGCGTGTCGCGGGCGCGATGCAGCAGCCTGGTGCTCGACCTTTAGCGCCCATGGGACTCATGTTCAAGCCGCATGAAACCTTCCGCGATGACTTCACCTTCGCCAACAGTCCCTCTGCCATCCGCCGCTTTCCGCTGCCCTTCCCGGAAGACGAGTACATGTACTCGGTCAACATCGAACCGCATCTGGCCGGTCCGCGCGGCTCCGTGACCGAATTCCCGATCGACATCGACGAACACTATGTCGCCGAGTGCCGGGAGCGGGCGCTGGTGCTGGCCGCGGAACCGCTGCGCTTCCAGGCGCTGCCGCACATGATGAGCGCGCAATGGGACTGCCTCGAGCTGATCATGGAGTCGCTCGCACGCGATTATCCGGGACATTTCACGCTCGACCGCCGGGGCAATCACTGGCACTGGATCAACAGGCCGCTGCAACTCGAACAGCGCTTCGTCTTCGGCGATCCGGCCACGCTGCCGCAGCCGCCGCTCGAGTACGTCACGCGCCAGGCACCCGGCGACTGGGTGATCATGGATCAGCGCGACGGCGACCTGTGGACGGAAGCCGGCATGGTGACGACACAGGCTGACTGGTCGCTCGATTTCGACGTCGGCATGACGTTCAAGGAATGGCACGGTCCGGTGCCGTTGGCGCACGAAATCGGTGTGTTCGACCGCGCGCTGAAGTACCTGCTGAACCTGCGTCTGGGCGCCCCCGTGCGGCGCCTGAACTGGACCATGACCATCAATCCGCGGCTCGACACGGCACCGGAGAACTACCCGAAATGGGGGCCGGACCGCGCCTCGGTGAACGCCGGGAATGCCGGCGACAGAGTTCACCTGCGCGTCGAATTGCAGGCGTTGTGGCGCCTGCCGCGCAGCAACGCCATCGTCTTCAGCATCCGCTGCTATCTCATCAGCATGCGCGAACTCGCCACCATTCCGAAGTGGGCGCGGCGCGTGCACCGCGTTCTGAAAACCCTGCATCCGGCCCTGGTCGACTACAAGGGGCTCGCACGCTATCGCGACACGGTGGTCGCCTGGTTGGCGCCGTACGACGATGGCGCGCCGACCACGCCCGGCACATCACCCGAATAAAGGAGAAAGGCATGGCACTCAGTTGGCGCACCTCGGCTCTGGCCGATCGGCACCGCGCGCTCGGTTCGAAGCTCGAGGATTGGAACGGCATGGGCACGGCATGGACCTACGCCAAGGACGTGTCCCAGGATCACGCCGCGATCCGCACCAAGGCGGGGTTGATGGACGTTTCCGGCCTGAAGAAGCTGCACCTGGTCGGCCCGCATGCCTCCGCGGTCCTCAACTACGCGACCACCCGCGATGTCACCAAGATCTACCCCGGCAAATCGGCCTACGCCTGCATGCTGAACGAGTCGGGTACGTTCATCGAGGATTGCATCCTGTACCGGACCGGGCCGAACGCGTGGCTGGTCGTGCACGGCAGCGGCGCCGGGCACGAGACGCTCTCGAGCCATGTCACCGGGCGCAACGTGGCGCTGATCGTCGACGACGATCTGCACGATCTTTCCCTGCAAGGCCCGGCGGCGGTGGATTTCTTGGCGAAGCACGTGCCCGGCATCCGCGACCTCGCCTATTTTCACCACGTCCCGACCAGGCTCTTCGGACGCCCGGTGCTCATTTCGCGCACCGGCTACACGGGCGAACGCGGCTACGAGATCTTCTGCAAGGCCGAGGACGCGGGACTGATCTGGGACACCATTCTCGACGACGGCAGGGCCATGGGCATCATCCCCGCCTGCTTCACCACGCTCGACTGGCTGCGGGTCGAGAGCTCACTCCTGTTCTTTCCATACGACATGTCGCAGATGTACCCCTTCGAGCACGACCCGCCCGGCGACACACTGTGGGAACTCGGCCTCGATTTCACGGTGAGCCCCGGCAAGACGGATTTCCGCGGCGCCGACGCCCACTACCGAGCCAAGGGGCGGGAACGCTTTAAGATTTTCGGCGTACTCATCGAGGGCCTCACCGCGGCCGACATGGGCGACGCGGTGTACGCGGACGGCAAGCCGGCCGGCGTCATCACCTGCGCCATGGTGTCTTCGCTCACCGGCCGTTCGATGGCGATCGCGCGGCTCTCGGTGCCTGTCGCCGTGCATGGCACCCGGCTGGAAATCCGCGGCAAATCGCTGCGGGCCGCGGCGATCGCGCACACGCTGCCCTTCGACGACGTGGAGAAGAAAAAACGCACCGCGGTGGGCTGATTTGACCTGAGCGCCCCAAGCCGGGGCTGAGAAATCGCCCTCAGACGTTCTCCACCAAGGCGCCACCGCTCGGACGCCGCAGGTAGGGAGCGATCAGCGACCGTGGATGACGCAGGTTTGACAGCAGCGCGATGAGCATCGGCAGCGGATCGCGCCAGCGTCCCGACATCAGTACGGTTTGACTGGACAATTCCCCGGCATAGGCGACGAGCTTTCGATAGCGCCCCGGGCCCTTGAGGAGCCCGACCCAGCGGGACACATGAAACTGCAATGCCGAACGGCATTGCAGCGGTGTCTCACGAGCCGGGGCGGCGGCCTTGGCAACCGGCCCGAAAGTGGATTGGTACCACAGCCAGGGCAGATCGTTGCCCAATTCTATGTCGAGCGCCATGAAGCCGAAGCCGCGCGGATTCAGTTCGATGACGTGCAGTTCGCCGTCCTGCTCGATCATCTCGAGCTCGAAGATTCCGCACGAGATGAGTGCGTCGACCGCCGCAACGCCCGCCTGAAGGATCCGCTGGTCTTGACAGCTGATTTGCTGCGTGCTGATGCCGACTCGCGGCGGCCATTGCTCGGCTTTATAGGTCAGGGCCGCGGCCACGATGCCGTTCGCGGGATCCTTGACGCCGCTGACGCTGTAGACGCGCCGGTCGCCCGCCGGCAGGTAACTCTGAATCAGGGGGCCGGCCAGGTCCGGGTATGCACGGGCAAAAAGCCGGTGCAGCCGGTGAAACGAGTAAGGCTTGAAACTCGCGCGGAGTTCCTTTTCCGATTCGATGACGGCGCCGCGCTCGGCCATGCCGATGCCCAGGTGCGAATTGGGCTTGACGATCATCGGAAACCCGATTTCCTCGGCGAGCCGCAGCGCCTCGCCCAGATCCCGCGCCGTCGAGGTCGCCGGCACCTTCACGCCGACCTTGGCGCAGCGCTCCGCAAACCGCGATTTGATCAGGCAGTCCTCGATTTCCCCGAGGGGCGGAATGGCGCGCCGGACGGTCTCGGAGAACTCCTCGCGCAGGCAGGAGACGTAGTAGGCAAGCAGATCAGTGGTCGGCAACACGCGCCCGATCTCACCGGACCGCAATTTGCCGCGCAGCCATGGCAGAAACGCATCGGTGTCGTCGACCGGGGGACAGCGCCGGTAGCTCGTGCGAAAACGCGACCAGCGCCCCGCGGCGCCCCGTCCGCGGCCGTACACGTGAATTGGCACCCCACGCTTGCCGAGCGATTGCAGGCACGCCAGTATCGGCGCGCCGTAGTCGTCGAAGACCGCAACGGCTTCGCGGTTATCTGCACGGGAAATTGCTGAATCGACCATGCGCATCAAATTAGGCAATCGACCGACGATGCAACGTGATGCCAGTCACGAATCGATCAGTCAGTGCCGCAGACTGCGAACCGGCTTCGGCAAAACGTGCCGCAGCTTCGCTAATCTTTGGAATATGAGATCACCGTCCCACTATTTGCTCCTCGACCCTCACCACCCGTACGCCGTGCACTTCATCGAACGACTGCATCGCAAATACGGGCATCTCGCGATTTGCGCCTTCACCGACCGCCGCGAACGCCTGCTGAATGAGGCGAGCTTTCCGCAGCTTCGCGGACCCGGCGTGGCGGCCACGTATGACGTCGACCCGGCCGGTCTCGATGAATTCGCGCAGCTCCTGAAGTCGCGACACCGTGTCATCGCCGCGATTCCGTTCAACGAGACCGTGCTGCTTCCGACCACCACGATCGCTGCCCGGCTGGGCTTGGGCTGGGCGCAGCCCGCGGTGATGGCGCTGTTCCGCGATAAGTACGCCCTGAAGGAACACCTGCGCCGCGCGGATCCGGGACTTCGCGTCGGCGCCTCGCGGCGCGTGCGGACCGGGGACGAGGTTCTGTCTTCGCGCGGTGCAGCCTACCGGCGCTTCGTTCTCAAGCCGAACGACGGCTACGGTAACCGGCAGATCGGCATTTTCGACGACGGATCGCCGGAGTCCGAAATCGCCGCGTATCTCGACCGCATGCGGGGCAGCGCCGTGGTCATGGAGGAATACATAGACGGCACCGAGTATTTCGTGAATGGCCAGATCGACGGCAAGGGAAACGCCGCGATCGTCGGGATCTTCGAGTACGACCGGCGCCCCTGCAACGGGCGCACCAATCTCGATTTCGAGACCCGGCGGGTCGCACACGGGACGCAGCGGTTCGCCGAGCTTGCCGGCTACGCCGAGCGAGTCATGCGCGCGACTGGACTGAAGCGCAGCCCATTTCATCTGGAGTTGAAAACCGACGCGGACGGCCCCTGTCTGATCGAAGTGGGCGCCCGACTCGCCGGTCTCGGCAATGCGCTGCTTTGCGGCGAGTTGCACGGTGCGCGGCTCGATTTGATCGATCTTGCCGGCCACTATTATCTGCAGGAAGGGGATTACGGGCCGCTGCCCCTCGACTGGGAAAACTACGACTCGCAGGCCGTGCGCTATGTCCACGGCATCGCCGCAACGGCGGATACGATCTATGACGTCGAGGGGATCGACGCCGTCGAATCGCTGGCCGAGTTCCACCAGTGGGTGAAGAAGCCGGTGGTTGGAATGCGGATCGAGCGCACCGTGGACAGTCTCAGCATGCCGTGGAGCCTTTTGCTGAAGGCGCCCACCGAGGCACGAGCCGACGCCGCGGCCGCCGAAGTGCGCCGTCTCGTGCGGTGGAACGGCCGGACGGGACCGGCCACGCGCGCGGCGCAGGCTGCGAAATTCAAACTGCAGCGTGGCGTTGCCAAACTGCGCCGAATGGCATTGCTGGCTTCGCCCCGCATCGGCGGCAACGCCCCGCTCCGTCGCGCCGTCGCGCTGACAGCACGCGCCCAGAATGCGCTGGTGCGACGATGGCAGGTGTGGGGCTTCGACCGCGGCCGGTTCGAACCGACGCCATCCGACCCGAACGCCGCGCCGCCCGCACCTTCCGCGGAGTCGGACCGCGTGCTCGAGTGGGTGCGCGAATTCCTGGCGCGGCCGCATCCGGATCTCGGCAGAAAGGGTCCCATCTGCCCGTTCGTTGCCCCGACGATTCGCATGGGCTGTCTCAAGGTTCAGGTCATCGAGGATCTCGACGGTTCGAGCATGCGCGAACTGCGGCGTGTCGTTCTGTCACGGGCGGCGGCATTCCTGCGAGATTCGCCTGCGCAGGGCCCGCACGGCACCTTCGCCAGCGTGGTGCTCGTTTTTCCGAATCTACGGGCTGACCGTCTCGGAATGCTCGACCAGATTCACGGCGAGCTCAAAACCTTCCTGATGTGCCGCGACCTCATGTTCTCGCCGTTTCACCCGGACTCTTCGAAACCATCGATCTCGAACGACGAATTCCGGCCGTTTCGCGCGCCCTTCGCCGCGCTGGTGATTCGCCACCTGGATGTGCGCGACATCTCCTTCATGAGCTTCAGCCGGGAGGCGTTCCTCCGCTACCACACCCGCTTCGCCGCGGAGTTCGATCTCGGCCGGGTGCGCGATGATTTTGGACACGTGCGTCTCTACCGGGATGCCTGCCGGCGATTCGGCTTCGCGGCGCCCGAACTGCCTGCTGCTGCGCCTGCCGGCCCGGGGTGACGCGCGCGTACGAGCACGCTGCAACGACCTCCCAATCTTCGCCGTGCGCCGCTTGCAGGGCGGCTCGCATGAGTTCCGCGGCGATGCCGCGATTACCCACGGCCTCCGGCACCTCGGTATGCTCGATGATCATCGAGCGGCCCGACAGGCGGTATTGCAGCAGGACGCGGTGACCCTCGACCTGCGCCGCGAATTC
>Ga0302319_10020264_pt1 | contig 12035 bp, 13 predicted proteins | sample Bog_T0_2_FD_203319 | JGI IMG/M metagenome (GOLD analysis project Ga0302319, IMG submission 203319) | Peat permafrost microbial communities from Stordalen Mire near Abisko, Sweden - Bog_T0_2 | ecosystem: Environmental > Terrestrial > Soil > Wetlands > Peat | place: Sweden: Abisko, Stordalen Mire... | reverse complement strand
TCTCTGCTCCGTGAAGAGGGTTCACCACATCCCGCATTTGAATTCATGTGAGTCCGTTGGCCAGCAAAGTTCATGGGTGTGAGTTCAAACGATCTTTTTGTTGGCTTGATCATCCTTAAATCGAGGACAATTCATGAGCCGCCTCCGCCTGGGCATCCTCATCGTCCGGATCGAGCGGTTTGAGCCGGGCGCACAGTTCGAGCTGCTGGCGGGCCGCTTCTTTTTGCCCGAGGGCGGCGTAGACTTTGCCCAATTCCAGGTGATGAATGATGCGGGCGGGATTCAAGGCGACGGCCCGTTGCAGATCCTTGACAGCCTCGGCATTGCTTGCCGGCGGCAAGCCGCCGTAAATGATGCGCACCAATCCCTTGTAGAGGAAATTCATGTTGGCCACGCCAAAATTCCAGCGGCCCAGCAGATAATAAGCAACGTCCTGACGCGGATCCAGGGCGATGGCTCGCTCGCATTCCGTCTTGATTTGCCGCGAATAAATCACTTTGGTCTGGTTGCCGACGTAGGGAAACATTTTGGCGATGGTAACGGCCACGCAAACGTGGGCCGTCGCATTCTGCGGATCGGCCTGAAGGGCGGCTTGGGCGCATTTAAAGGCGGTTTCTGCAAGCGTTTTTTGCATGTCCGGCGCAGGCGCCTCGCGCATCAAGTTGCAATATGCCTGCGTCAACACACACAAGTTGGTGGCGTTGCCGGTCGCAGTCTGTTCCCCTGCCTCATATTTCCGCAGCGCCCCGGCCACATCCCCTGCCCTGGCGGATTGATCGCCGTCCGACAGCCAGTGCCGGAACAAATTGTCATCCGCCGGTGCCCGGGCAACGAAGCATAGTAATGCCAGACAAATGCACCCGGCCGCTTTGAGTCTGAATCGATCGTATTGCTGTACGGTGCGCATATTCCCTGCTCAGCCCTGCCGATTCTTGAACAGGTAATGGGATACCAGCCATTCCTGGCCGCCCTGCCAGCCCCAGAGTTCGGCACAGGCCATGAAGAACACCCGCCAATAAACCCACCACCGCGTCACATTGGCCTCCCCGTACGTGGCGGCGAAGAGCGGCCGGATTGCGGCCTCGTTGCGGTCCATGTTTTGCAACCAGGCTTCGGCGGTTTTTTGATAATGCGTCCCGCTGACCCGCCAGTGCTGTTCAATGCTCAAATCCTCCTGGAAATACAGCAGCAGATCATCGCTCGGCATGATGCCGCCCCTGAAGAAATAACGCGCCATCCAGTCCGAATCGTCCCTGGCGGTGAAATGGTAGGCATACTCCCGGTGCGTGAAGATGTGCACAAACAATTTGCCGTCAGGCTTCAACCAGCGCGAAATATTGCTCATCAGCCGCCGGTAATTTTTCATGTGCTCGAACATTTCCACGGAAACCACCCGGTCAAAATTGCCGGCGATGTCGAAATCGTTCATGTCGCAGGTGAGGATCCGCAGATTCGCCAGCCCGCGCTTTTTGGCCTCGGCATCAATGTGCGCCTTCTGGGTGGCGGAATTCGAGACGCCCGTGATCCGGGCCCCGGGATACTGTTCGGCCATCCAGAGCGAAAGGGAGCCCCAGCCGCAGCCCAGTTCCAGAATGTTTTGGCCGTCGGCCAGTTCCGCGCGTTGGCAGGTGAGTTTCAGCATGGCCACCTCGGCGGCGTCCAGGGTCGTGGCCTCGGCGGTATAAAGCGCGCTGCTGTATTTCAGCCGTTGCCCGAGGCAAAGCTGGTAAAAACGCGTGGGCACCTCGTAATGTTGCGCATTGGCCGCGGCCGTCTCGATGGCGATGGGGCTGCGCCGGAGTTCCTCCACCAGCGACATCAGATGGGCGTGCTGCCGGATTTGGTCGCCCTGGTTCTCTTCCCGCAATCGCTCGCGCAGGAGCCGGCGAATGCCGAGGCGGATCAGCCAGTCCGGCAACCGGTTGGTCTCCAATAGCCGGTCCAGCAGCGGCCGGGGCTGGTCCTCGGCCGGATGGCCGGCACCGAGGCCGGAATTCAGGGTCATGGTCTGGGGTGTGCTCATACGTTTTTTTCGGACCGGGCTGGGACGGACTTTTTAAACCACGGCACAAAGGCACTGGTGGTCCGTTGATATTGCCGGTAGGCGTCGCCCTTGCTTTGCACGGATAACTCCTCGGTCAGGGGAATGCCGGTAACCCGCAGCAGGAAAAACAGCATCAGCGCCGGGCAGAACACGGTGAAACAGCCGCCGGGGGAAGACCACGCGTACAGGAAATATCCCACCCAGACGAGCCATTCAAAAAAGTAATTGGGATGCCGCGAATAGTTCCAGAGCCCCGTCTGGCAAATCCGGCCCTTGTTGGCGGGATTCGACCGGAATTGTTTTAATTGAAAATCCGCCAGACTTTCGCCGGCGAGCGCCGCCAGCCAGACGGCGACCCCGGCCCAAGCCCGCCAGGAAAGACCCGGACGGGCGTCCAGGCAAGGCACCAGAAAGGCCGTGGCCAGGAGAACGATAAGCCCGGCCTGGAATTGGAAAAACCAGAACGTTTTGCTTTCCAGGCGGCCACCCCAGTCCGCCCGCAGCCGGGTATAACGCACATCCTCGTGCGGATGATGACTGAGGACCCGCAAGCCGATGTGCACGGCGAGCCGCAAGCTCCACAAGCCCGCCATGCCGGCTATCAGCCAGCGCCGCACGGGATCCCCGGTTCCCGCCACGGCATAGAAAACGGCCACCGGCAGGAAACTGATGGACCAGGCGACATCCACAAGGCCGAGGTTCTTCAGCCGCAGCGCCACCAGCCAGATGATGAACATCAAGCCGACGGCGAAACCGGTCGCGGCCAGGATTAATCCGATGAACTCATTCACCATGAGATGCGGGGGTTGGGGCCGCCTTGAGGGCGGCGAGTTTTTTTAGCGGAGGGAGCAAGGCGGCATAGATGATGGCTGTCAAAAAAGGCGCGAGGAGGAGCCAGGCGATGATGCCGTGGAGGCCGGTCAATCCGAATTCGCGGAGAAAATTCATCGGCGAATCGTGGAATTTGCGGATGAGCAGCGGGATGGAAAGCTGGAGATGCGGGGCGCGCAGCAACCATTCTCCCAGACGAACAAAAACCAGGATGAGCATGAGTTGCAACGGCGAGGCAATCCAATTGACCAATTGGATGACGGGCTGATTCAACTTGAGCCATAGACCGGCAACCGCGCAAAGAATCGTGGTGGTGCCAAGAATCGGAAAAATTCCCAAATTTAACCCCAACGCGATCGTCAGCGAAATCTTCGACGGCGTGATGCCCTGAACAAACTGGGCGGTGATCACGGAGATCACGCGCTCCCGCCAAAAGGTCTTCAGGCGTGAAGGAGGGGCGGCAAGAGTCATGGGGCATCAAGGCTGGTTTTTGTGGCGCAGCAATACCTGGGCGATGCGCGCTTCCGGCGGCAACCGGAACAGGGTGATGAGCATGTAGCTGGACATGGCGATGTTGCCCAGCAACAAAATGGCGATCAGCCAGCCGCCGCGGGCGAGCCAGCCGGGTTCCTTGTAAAACACCCAGGCATAGAAGGTCAGGAAACCAAAATAACAGTCGAACAAGGTGGCGATGAACCAGGGATGCATCACGACTTCATGCGGAGTTTGCCACAGGGGACATTGCCAGCTCGCCCAACTGGTGGCGCAAAGCATGCTGACCAGGACAAAAAGAAAAACGAGGCGCAGGAACCAGATCATGGGTTGGCCAGGTTGGGGTTGTTGGGCCGGGTGTAGATTGCCTGCACCACACTGATGTTGCGCCGCGCAAAGGCCGCTTCACAGTACGACAAGTAATAATTCCATTTGCGCAGAAAACGTTCATCAAAGCCCAGTGCCCGAACCGGCGCCGCATTTTCATTGAAGGTCACGCGCCAGCGGCGCAAGGTTTCCGCGTAGGACAGGCCGAGATCCTTCAAGTCGTGCAAAAACAGGTCGCCGGTCCGGCGCAAGGCCTCATTCACCCGGTGGATGGAAAGGAGGAGCGAACCCGGGAAAATATGCTTCTGAATCCAATCCACATTCCTGGCCAGCGTCGCCTGGCGGGAATCAGGACAAGTGATCATTTGCAGGGCCAGCAAACCTTCCGGTTTGAGCAGTTCATGGCACTTGGCAAAATAAGTTTCCAAATACTCATCGCCCACCGCCTCCAGCATTTCGATGGAGACAATTTTATCAAATTTGCCGGTCAGCCGGCGGTAATCCAGCAACTGGATCTTCACCCGGTCGCTGACCTGCTCGCTTTGGAACAGCTCCCGGGCGTGGTTGAACTGCGCTTGCGATATCGTGACGGTCAAAATCCGGCAGCCATAATTTTTTGCGGCGTGCAGGCTGAAGCCGCCCCACCCGCTGCCGATTTCCAGGACCTCATCCCCCGGTTGCAACCGCAGTTGGCGGCACAGGCGGTCGTATTTGGCAATTTGCGCCGCTTGCAGGGTTTGCGCGGGGTCGGAAAAAAGTGCGGACGAGTAGGTCATGGTGGGATCCAGAAACAAACGGTAAAAATCGTTCCCCAGATCGTAATGCTCGGAAATATTGCGGCGGCTCGTGGCGAGGCTGTTCGGGCGTAGCAGATGCCGGACGCGATTTTGCCAGCCCAGGAGGTTGATCAACCACTTTTTTGCCTGCGACCCGGACATCGCCGGAGAATTTTCAACGTTCAGGATAAACCAGGAAATCACCGCCGTGATGTCGTCGGTTTCCCAATCCCCATCCACATAGGCCTCGCCGAAACCCACGTCGCCGAACAAGACACAGCGCTTGAAGAAATCCCAGCGCGTAATCCGCACCTGAGCCGAAACGGCCGCGCCGGGCTGGCCGACGATTTTTCGGGAGCCGTCCGGGAGTTCCAGGCGCAGGCAGCCGCGGGTCATCTGCTCGAGGGAGTGAAAGACGAGGCGTTGCCAGACGCCGCCCGCTTTTTCGGTGGAGGCCGCAGTGAGCTGCGGATTCAAGGTGGCCGTGGATTCGTTCATGATTTGGTGGGGGCCGCAATGGTTGAATGGGGGCGCAGCACCTGACGTTGCTGGGCTGGGTTCCCGGCTTTGCGGTAAAAGGGAACGCCTTTCAGCCAGAGCCGCAGGGCATGGTAATGAATCAGAAAGATCACCTGCAGCGTCAGCAAGGGATATTTCACCGTAAATCCCAACAATGCCGGGTTGGTCAACGGCACTTGGCGGCCCGCCAGGGTGCTGATGAGGATTTTCTCATCGCCGTCCCGGTCATCGATTTTGACGTCTAATTGCCCGCCCGGCACCTTAAGTTGGAAATCGAAATTCAAGGTCAGGCTGGAAAAAGGGGAGACGTAAAAGTGTTTTGGCACGATCTTCCGGAACGTGCCTGCCTGACCCGGGCCGCCCTTTTCCAGTGCGTTGTGTCCCAGCAAATACAATTTCATTTCGCGAAATGTATTCCCCACTTCCGCCACGGCGCAAATCGGCTGGTTCGCCTCGTCAAAGCAATAATAGATGGAAATGGGGTTGAAAATATAGCCAAAAATGCGCGGGAGCGTGAGCAGCATCACGCGGCTCAAGGGGCTGGCCGCAATCCCGTTTTGACGCACAAAATCCAGGATCCGGTGTTTCAATGGCTGGCTTCCCGCGGGTTCGTGATCCGCCTCGCGAAAGCTGTACAGATTTCCCCGATTGTGACTGAAACAAAAGATTTTATCGGCCACCTCGCCGAGCTCATCCAAATCAAGGTAGAACATGAAAATGCGGTGTCGCAAATGATGCACTTTCGGCGCGAAGCGATGGTGCATCACGGAACATTCATACAGGCAGGAATTCATGCCATCAGCCTTTCTCCGGTCAATCGCCGGCACAAGTCCAGGGCCGAGGCAAAGGCATCCTCGTGGAAGCCGTGGCGAAAATAGCTGCCGCAGAAAAAGACCCGGTTCATGCGTTCATTCAGTTTGGCCATGCCTCGCTGCGCCCGGATTGCCCCCAGGCTGAACAGCGGATGTTCATAGGCAATACGCTTGAGGATGGATTTTGGATTCACGGATTTCTCCCCATTGATGGAAACAAAGTAATTCCGCCGACCGGGCAGGCTTTGCAGCCGGTTCATCCAGTAAACGGTCGAAGGCGACAAGTTGCCATCCGCAGCGTGATCAATGCGGTAATTCCACGCGGCCCAGCACAACCGGTTGCGCGGCATCACCGATTCATCGGTGTGCAGCAGGGCCGAATTCGGCTGGTACTTGAACTCGCCAAGCAAAGCCTTTTCCTGCTCGTCGGCATCGGACAGCAGCTTCAAGCTTTCATCCGCATGACTGGCGAAGATCACCTGATCGAAGGTCTCGGTTTGGCCGTTGCTATCCTCAACCTTGACCCCTTCCGCGGTGCGCCGCACCCGGTTGGCTCCGCGGCGTAGGCGGATTTTGTCCCGAAAAGGTGCTGTTAATTTTTCCACGTAGCTTTTGGTGCCGTTAACCACCGTAAACCAGGGATGTTGGGTGTGCAAACCCAGGAATCCGTGGTTGTGGAAAAACCGAAGCAAAGTGACGGCCGGAAATTCAAGCATCAGGGCCGGCGGGGTGGACCAGACGGCTGAACTCATCGGCACCAGATAAAAATCCAGAAAGTCGGAACCGTATTGACGCACACGGACGTATTCACCCAGGGTGTGATTTTGGAATTCCGTGCCGGCCAGAGCCCCGACCGCCTCGGAATTGAAGCGGTTGATCTGCCACAACATCCGCCAAAAGCGGGGGCGCAGGAGGTTGCTCCGCTGCGCAAAGAGGTGATTCAGGCTGGTGCCGCAAAATTCCAGGCGCGTCGGCCGGTGCTGAACACTGAAAGACATCGGCGCGGGCTGCACCGGCACTTGCAATTCGCGAAAAAGACGCGTCAGGTTGGGATACGTCACCTCGTTAAACACCATGAAACCGGTATCGATTGGCACGGAGCGATTGTCTTCGGCAACCGATACCGTGTTGGTATGGCCGCCGGGATAATCGTTTTTTTCGTAAATCGTCAGGTCGGATCGCCGGTGCAGGAAATGGGCGCAACCCAAACCCGCGATGCCCGTTCCAATGATCGCGGTCCGCTTCACGGATGATTCGAATCGTTGGCCGGAAACTGACTGCCTTTAGATGGGGTACGGGGATGTTCATAGGCGGAGAGCGGGACGGGTTTCAGGTTCCAGATCAGTCCGGTCCAGGAGAGAACTTTGAGCAAATAATAGGATATATCAATTTCCCACCAGTAAAAGCCCTGCCGGGTGGCGTTCATATAGCGGTGGTGGTTGTTATGCCAGCCCTCGCCGAGGGTGACGATGGCCAGCAGCAGGCTGTTGCGGCTGTTGTCATCGGTTTCGTAGCGGCGCCGGCCGAGCAAGTGGGCCAGCGAATTGATCGACGACGTCGCGTGAAAAAGTGCCGTGGTGCTGATGAAGAACCCCCATACCAGCAATTGCCAGGAGCTGACTCCCAGGGCGGGAAAATATTCACCCAGGAAATGGCCCAGCAGGAACAACGACAACGCCAGGACCGCCGGCACCAGCGAATCAAACCGGTTTAAAAAAACCAGCTCGGGAAATTTTGTGAGGTCGCGCACCTGGGAATAATCGGTGGGAAAATTGCGCGCGCTCGTGATCCAGCCAATGTGGGACCACCAGAAGCCGCGGACCGTGGGTGAGTGCACGTCCTCCTCCTCGTCGGAGTGCCGGTGGTGATGCCGGTGCTGATAGCTCCACCACAGCGGCCCACGCTGCACGGCACTGGCTCCCACCACCGCAAAGATGAACTGGGCAACGCGCGACGTGTGGAAGGTCTTGTGCGAAAAATAACGGTGATAAAATCCGGTGATCGCAAACATGCGGACGAGGTACAGTGCGACGGCCAGATCAACGGCGAACCAGCTCGCTCCGGTAACAAAAACTCCCAGGCAGCCAACGTGGAGAATAATGAAAGGCAGCACGCGTAAAAAATCCACTTTATCCGGTTTCTCCCGGATGGCGGCGAGGTCGGTGTTTCCGTGGTCGGCGTCAAACCATTGCCTCAGGGACACGAGCCCGCGTTTGAGGCCATTATTCAGGGCTGGGCTGGGATTGCTCATAATATTGGGTGGACCATCACTGCTTTCGATATATAGATCGTATGCCAGTGTCAAACGGATGCAAAAAATATTTGCATCCAAATGGGGCACCCGCTCGTTCTACCAACAGGAAGTCAGCTTGTAAAATTACGATCACTTTGTTATGAACCTGTGCGTCCAAGCCAATTTGGCGGGATTCTTCTGCGCCCTTGGCGGGGAGCCAGCGGCGACGCGCCCGGTAAATCATCACATTGTGAACGATCAGGACAACGAATTACGGGACACCGAGTTGCTGCGGAAAATCTCCGGCGGCGACCGCTTGGCTTTCGCTGAATTTTACGACCGACATTCCGTCCTGATGTTTTCAGTGGCTTCACGCATCCTGAATGATCCAGCCGAAGCCGAGGACGTTCTGCAAGAGGCTTTTATGCAAATTTGGGAAAAGGCCGCTAAATTTGATTCCCAGCTTGGCCGGGCATCCAGTTGGGCGGCGATTCTGGTGCGGAACCGGGCGATCGACCGAATCCGCTCCACCCAACGCCGCACACGTTTGGCCCAGGAGGCGGGTCCGGAATTAGCCTTTGCCGCCGCTGAAAGCAGCACTGCCAACGAAATTGTGCATGGCGCTGAAAAGGCAAAATTGATCCAGTCCGCCATTGGGGTATTGCCCGCCGACCAGCGGAAGGCGATTGAAATGGCCTATTTCTCGGGGCTGACTCACACCGAAATTTCGGAAAAATTGCAGGAACCACTGGGCACCATCAAGGCCCGAATCCGGCGCGGGCTGCTGAGATTGCGCGAACAATTGGAGGGGGTCGTATGATCGAAGAACGGATGCAAGAACAGGCAGCGCTGCATGTATTGGGGGCGCTCACTCCCGAAGAGGCAGCGCGGTTCAAGCAGGCGATGGCGGCGGACGCCGAGTTGAAGGCGTTGGTTGCAAGTTTAACCCCGGTCACCGGCGCACTGGCGGGCAGCGTGCCCGCCGTGGAACCGCCGCCCCAATTGCGGGCCAAAATCCTAGCCCGGGTGGCGGGGCCGCAAAAGCTGATTTCCTTGCCAGCTCCGCGATTCCAGCTGCCTGGTTGGCTGGCTTGGGGGCTGGCCGGTTCGCTGGCCGTGCTTTGCCTGCTATTGAGCCGGCAGGATAACGAGCTCAAGCACCAACTTGGTGCCCAGGCGGCGCAAATCGATCAATTAAACCTATTGGCGTTTTCTTTGCAGACGGCCACCAACAGCTTGCAGCAGGACGTGCTGGCGTTGCAGGAAACCAACCGCCTGGCCACTCTCAAAATAACCATGCTGAATTCACAATTGGCTGCCGCCCCGTTGGCGGTGGCGGTGACCCTCTGGGACAACAGCAAGCAGGATGGCGTCTTCGTGGTGGAAAACTTGAAGGAGCTTCCGGCGGATCGGGATTATCAACTCTGGGTGCTGGATAACGGCACCACGCCGGTGGACGCCGGGGTGTTCCACGTTGATCAAACCGGCACCGGACGCGTGGAATTCAAGCCCAGGCACGCGATTAAAATTGCCGGTAAATTTGCCGTCACCGAGGAAGTTAAAGGCGGCGTCCCCTCCCCTACCCTCAAGAATCTGGTGCTGATGGGCGGCTAAAAGTGGCGACGTGAAAATTCACGAATTTAGGAGCGAAATCTGGCTGCCGCTCGCGCCGGAGGAATTATTCGGGTTTTTCGGCGAGGCCGCCAACCTGGATGCTTTGACGCCGCCCTGGCTGCATTTTCACATCGTAACGCCCGCGCCCATTAAGATGGGGCCCGGTACGCTGATCGATTACCGGCTACGCATACATGGTTGGCCCATCCGCTGGCGCACGCGCATCAACGTCTGGGAGCCGCCCCACCGGTTTGTGGATGAACAGCTCCGCGGTCCGTACCGGCAATGGATTCACGAGCACACTTTCACGGCCCACAATGGCGGCACCAAGGCGTGCGATCAGGTTAGTTATGCCGTACCCTTTGACTTTCTCACGCACCGCCTGATGGTGCGGCCCGATATCGAAAAAATCTTCGCCTATCGCTCCCGGGAATTATTGAAAAGATTTGCCAAGCATGGGTAAATTCATGGGGAAGCTACCGCAACAAATTTAAAATCCACCGGGGCACCAATCATCAACTGCGCCGGCATCGCCTTGAGTTTTCCAGTGACGGGATCAATCGCGAACTCCGCCACATGATCCGTCTTTTGATTTCCGGCCAGCAACCAGCGGCCGGTTGGATCAATCGCCAGGCCGCGCGGAGTTTTTCCGCCGCTGGCAACATTTTGGATCAGATGCGGGTCTCCCGTCGTTGCGTCGATGCCAAACACGCTGATGCTGTCGTGGCCGCGCACGGAGATGTACAAAAACCGGCCCGAAGCGGACTGCACAATTTCCGCGGCCGTGTAATCCGGCCGCGCGGTGACGCCATCGGGCAAGGTGGAAATGGTACGCCGCCGGGTTAACTCGCCGATTTTTGGGATCCAGTCGAATACGGTCAAGGTACAAGCCATTTCGTTCACCAGATAGAGGGTTGCCCCGTCCCGGCCAAACACCAGATGACGCGGGCCGGAGCCCGGCGGCGCCGTGCCAAAAGGCGGATTATTTGCCAGCAGCGTGGCCTGGTCAGGATCAAGTTTAAAAATCATCACCCGGTCGGCGCCTAAATCGCATCCGAGGGCGTAATGGTTGGAGGGATCGACATCCAGGCAGTGCGCATGCGGCGCGGTTTGACGGATCGGGTTGACACCGTGTCCCTGGTATTGAATGAAGCTGCCGCCGTTGCCCAGCCGCCCATGGGCCAGAATCGGGAGCGATTCAACGCTGCCACCGGCGTAATTGGCCACCAGCAAGGTCCGGCCACGGTGATCGACGCTGACATAACAGGGTCCCGGACCGCCGGAGGACTTTTGGTTTAGCAACTCGAGCTGGCCGGAGGACGACTGGATGGCGAAGGCACTGACCGTGCCGGATTTTGGCCCCGGCATTTCATTGACGGCATAAAGATGGTTTTGATCCGGCCCGAGCGCCAGATAGGACGGATCGGGCGTGGCGGCGGCCAACGTGGGCGGGGAAAGCCCGCCATCATCCGCATTCAGGCGCGAGACATAAATGCCCTGGCTCAAACCTTCCGTGAAGGTTCCCACGTAAACCCAATAATCCCGCGCCGCAGCGGAACTCGCGGCCATCAGTAAAAACAGAAAGCTGGCAACTCCGTGACGGGTGAAGCATTTCATGGATGGTCGCCGCGGGAGGGCCAGACAGACTTTCAAACAACGAATTCCAATTCCTGGCGATGAGGTATCAGGCCGCGCTCAAAGCCCAGCCCCAGAAAACGGCGGATGGATTCCCGGCCCCGCTCGCCATAGTCCAGCGTCCAGTGGTTCACATACATGCCAACAAATTTATCGGCCAGGTCCCGTCCCATGTCGCGGGCATATTGCAGGGCGTGTTGCACCGCTTCCGGCCGGTGGTCCAGGCTGAACTGGATGCTGGCCGTGAGGGTATCCGAGATTTTTTTCCGCGTCGCCGCATCAAACTTCTTGTGGATGACATTGCCGCCCAGCGGCAGCGGCAGGCCATCATTCTCCGCTCCCCACCAGACACCCAAATCCTGACAAACCACCAACCCCTCGTTGCGGTAGGTCAGTTGTCCCTCGTGAATAATGAGGCCGACCTCCGCCGCCCCGCTGCGGACGGTCTGGAAGATCTGGTCGAAAGGTACCACGACATAGTTGAATTCCTTTGCCGGTTTTCCCAGCCAGAGCTGCAGCGCCAGAAAGGCGCTGGTCATGGTGCCGGGCACGGCAATTTTTTTCCGGAGAATCTCCTCCCGGCTCAATTTTTCCCGCGCCACCAGCATGGGGCCGTAGCCATCCCCCATGCTCGCGCCGCTGGGCAGCAACGCGTATTTGTCCGACACATAAGCGTAGGCATGAATGCTAACCGCGGAGATGTCCAATTCGCCGCGGGTGGCACGTTCGTTAAGAGTCTGGATATCCTGCAG
>Ga0302319_10020263_pt1 | contig 12035 bp, 15 predicted proteins | sample Bog_T0_2_FD_203319 | JGI IMG/M metagenome (GOLD analysis project Ga0302319, IMG submission 203319) | Peat permafrost microbial communities from Stordalen Mire near Abisko, Sweden - Bog_T0_2 | ecosystem: Environmental > Terrestrial > Soil > Wetlands > Peat | place: Sweden: Abisko, Stordalen Mire... | reverse complement strand
GCTCGGTTTCCTGCCGCGCCGCATTCTGGTCGACGCCAACCAGCACGCGCAGGCGCAGCGGTTGATGCGCGAGGCCGGCCTGTCGCGCGAACTCAGCAATGGTTGAAGGGGAGACGACCAGCCTCGACGCGATCCTCGGCGGCCGGCTCATGCTGCGCCAGCGGCGCGACGGCCATCGCGTCGGGCTCGATGCGATCCTGCTCGCCGCGGCGGCCGGCGCGCCGGCGACGCGGCTGATCGACGTCGGCGCCGGAGTCGGCGCGGTCGGGCTCGCGCTGCTCATGCGCTGGCCCGGGGCGACGGTCGATCTCGTCGAACTCGACGCCAGCCTCGCCGCGATGGCCATGGAAAACGCGGCGCTGAACGGCGTCGCGGCGCGGACGCGCGTTCTCGTCGCCGATGCGCTCGATCCCAAGAGCCGGCGCGCGGCCGGGCTCGCCGACGCGGCGGCCGATCTGGTGCTGGTCAACCCGCCCTATCTCGTGGCCGAGGCGGCGCGTGTCTCGCCCGACCCGGCCCGCGCGCGCGCCCATGTCGCCGGCGAAGGCGCGGAGGCGCTCGCCGGCTGGGTGGTCGCCTGCATCGCGCTGCTCGCGCCGCGCGGACGCTTCGTCATGATCCATCGCGCCGACGCGCTGCCGGCGCTGCTGCCGGCGTTGGGACGCCGGCTCGGCGACATTGCGCTGCGGCCGATCCACCCGCGCGCCGACGCGCCGGCGATCCGGTTGCTGTTCTCGGGCGTCAAAGGCTCGAAGGCGCCCCTACGCGTGCTGCCCGGCCTGACTCTGCACGAAGCCGATGGCGCCGCGACGCCGCTCGCCGCAGCGATCCAACGGGGCGAGGCGTTCCTTTAGCGGCGGTCGGCCGGAATCGGCGGCGAGACGGGTTGACGGCGTCGGTCCGCATGCGGCAGGCGGCCGCGGACCGTCGGTTTACCGCCGCGCGCCAGCGTGCGATCGTTGCGGCGCTTGGCTCAGTCCAGGGAGTCTGCGCATGACCCCGGTCGCGATCTCGATCATCGCCGCCGCCGCTTGGGCGATCTCGGCGAATTTCCCGGCCCACGCCGAGACCATCAACGTCTATGACGATCACGGCGGAATCGTCCCCGAATATGACGCGCGCTGGGCCGCGCTGGCCGCGCGTGGCGTCGACGTCAGGATCGTCGGCCCGTGCCAATCCGCCTGCACGATATTGCTCGCGCATATTCCCTACGACCGCATCTGCGTGACGCCGCAAGCGCGGTTCGGCTTCCATCAGGCGAAGTTTCAACGATCCACGGACATGCTGTGGGCGGGCTACAGCGCCGGCATTCGCGAGTGGATCAATTCGCGCGGCGGGCTGACGCCCGACTTCAAGTGGATGGGCGCGCCGGACACGTATCGGTTCTTCCATAAGTGCTGAGGCGGAACGGCCGGGCGGCGCTCCCCGCTCGCCCGAAACCCCTCAGACTGTCATGGCCGGGCTTGACCCACGGCTGTCCGGTTCATGAGCAGCCCCAGTTTAGGGAGAGTTGCGGCGAGTCGAGCGGCGGCGGTCGCCGCGGTTGCTTGAGGCGGGTGAAGTCCCTGCGGTGCATGAGGTTGGCGCGCACGAGTCGAGTGATCTCGAGCAAGGACGGCTGGTCTTTGGCCATCTTGCGCAGCAGGCTCAGCAGCAGGAAGGCGATCAGCGCGACGGCGATCTGAATGCGCACGGCGTTCTCGGAGCGGCCGATGAAATGGGTGATCTTCAGGGTCTGTTTCATCACGCGAAAGAACAGTTCGATTTGCCAGCGCCGCTTGTAGAGGTCGGCGATTTCCTTCGCCGGCGCGTCGAGATCGTTGGAGAGGATGCGCAAAGTTCCGCCCGTCGCCATCGTCACGACGATCTCGCGCACCGCGTCCTGCATGGGGTTCTTGCGGCTTTTGGCCTGACGACCGGGCAGAAAGCCGATCCGGTCGCTGACGACGCCGGTCGCCGGCTCGACGGGCATGGCGCGGACCGAATGGAGCGGCGTGTTCTTCTTGAACCGCGTCACGATGCGGCAGCCCGCCTGGTCGAGCGCCGCCCACCAGCCATAGTCGTAATAGGCCAGGTCGAAGACATAGCTCGCGCCCGCCTCGATCGGCATCGTTTTGGCCGCGACGATGTCGTTGACCTTGGCCTGGGTGATCATGTGGTAGATCGGCCGCTCGAGATCGGGATCGTAGACGACGTGCGCCTTGGCGCCGCAAATTTCGGCCGAAAAGCGCGCCCACTGCGCCCCCGCGCCCGCCAGATGCAGGCCAGTCGAGTCGATCAGCCGCACCGCCTCGCCCATTTTGCGGCGCAGGCCGCGCGTCGTCGCGCCCAGCATGGCGACGAAGAGATCCGAGAACACCCGGGAATCGCGATCGCGGTTGGCGTCGGCGAAGGTCGAGCGCGGCGGAGCGGCGCCGCCCGCGTGATAAAGCCGCGCCTGATGGCTCGCCATCGAAGCTTCGATGTCGCGCAGCGACTGCGCCCCCGACAGCTGGCCAAACAACAGCGCCGTCAACTGCCGCTTGGTGGTGAAACGGCGAACCAGCCTGTCGCTGCCGTACCGCTCGACAAGCCCCTCGAACGTAGACCACGGAAGCAGTTTCAAAACGTCGCGGAAGACCGTATTCGTATGCGGCACGGCGTTGGTCCTTTCATGTCCAAGCGAGTCGCCAAACTCTTGGAAATGATTAGAATCAACGCCGTGCGCTTTGCCTAGAAAAATCGAACCGGACAGCCGTGGCCGAACGTGGATCATCGCGGCAGACAAGGAGACGTAGGAACGCCGTTGGGAGCGGCTGGTGAAAGAGAAAGATGCAGCCAAAAAGGAAATCCTTTTTCATCCGCATCTGCGGGGCGGCGAACTAGGCGACAAGTATTCGACCAAAGCGGCGAAGGTCGGGCTCGTCGGTCATGATTTTCGCGGCTTTTCGGTAGCAAACGATAAGGGCGCGGCTATTGCCCCGATCCGCTACGCCTTCCGCAGTTTCGACAGGCAGTGGATCATTCCGGATGCACGACTAATCAATCAGCCGAATCCGACTTTGTGGAAGGGGTGGTCTGAACGACAGATTTTCGTCACAGCGCCGGAGGATCAGCCAGTTAGGCCTCCAGCTCCAACGATAAGTTTCAGTTCCTTAATCCCTGACCTACATCACTACAACGGTCGCGGCGGTCGCGTATATCCGCTCTGGTCTGACGAGCAGGCGACGCAATCGAATGTGCGCGCGGCTGTCTTGCAGACGCTGGCCAAGGCGCACGGCGCGCCGGTCGCGCCAGACGACGTGATCGCGTATCTCGCCACGGTGATGGCGCATCCGGCCTTCACCGCTCGCTTTCGCGACGATCTCGTGCGGCCGGGCCTGCGTGTCCCGCTGACTGCGGACAGGACGCTGTTCGACGAAGCCGTCGTGCTTGGGCGCGAAGTCGTCTGGTTGCATTGCTACGGCGAGCGTTTCGTCGACCCGGCCGCCGGTCGCCCGAAGGGGGCGCCGCGCATGGCGAAGGGCGAGGCGCCATTCATTCCCGGTGACGGCGCCATCCCCGGCGTGCCCGAGCCTCTGCCGGAAACTCTCACTTACGACGCAGCCAAGCGGCGGCTCGTCGTCGGCAAGGGCTTCGTCGACAACGTCACGCCGGCCATGCGCGCCTACGAGATTTCCGGCAAGATCGTGCTCGACCAGTGGTTCAGCTACCGCCGACGCGACCGGACAAAACCGATGATCGGCGACAAACGGCCACCGTCGCCGCTAGAAAAGATCCAACCCGAAGGCTGGCTCGCCGAATACACGGAGGATCTGTTGAACCTCCTCAATGTGCTTGGCCGGCTGGTTGCGCTTGAGCCGCGGCAAGCCGAACTGCTGAACCGCATCGTGGCGGGACCGCTCGTCGCGATCGCCGATAGCGAACCGCAGTCGGGGACAACGGACGACGAACCGTCGCAATAGCTCGCGTTCTCTGGCAAACTCCTTCCGCAGACTCACTGCGAAACGAGGATGACCCGCTCGCCATGGCGCGCCACGAACAACTGGACCTGTTCGGCGAAAGCGAGCCGGAGCTCCCGGGCCTCGAGGGGACGGCGGCGGTCTATCGCGCCGATCCGAACGAGGTGCGCGCCGAGCTGCTGGCCGTGCTCGCTCAGGCGCGCGCGGCGCAGAGCTTGCCGTGGGACGCGCGGCGTACGCTCTATTGGCGCACCGTCTTTCCGCAGATGACAAACTGGCTGCCGGAAGACGAGGCCGCGCAATTGCGTTTCGAATTCGAGACGGAAATCCGGCGGCTGGAGGCGGCCTAGCCCCTTCCACGCCGCTCTTCCTTTTCTCTCGTCTTAGCGTTCCGACAGGGCGGGTTACTGACGCCGGTAATGACTGTCAGAGCGCACGACGGTGCGACTCAGCGCCAAGAGTTGACCCGCTCACACCGTCAGCGGTCAGGGACTTACGACGCCGATCGGCGTCGGGACCATGCGCCGAATGACATCTTGGCGATTGCAGCTGCGGCGAATTGCGGCGGCCGTTTTCGGTTCGAGCCCTACTGTGGCGGCCGGCTCGCGGCGGCGCGGGGATCGCGGCGAACACGGGCCGGCCGCCGCCCACTTGTTGAAACGAAGGAGCCAGGTCCTCTACTTCGCCGCTTCTTCGGCGACCACGGCGAGGAAATCGGCCATCGCTTTCAGGATCGCCTCATTGCCGGCCTCGGCGCCGTGCCGCTGCGCCAACCAACGCGGATCGTTGTAGCCAACCTGCGTAACGCCGGAGCCGTCGCGCCAGACCAGAGCCCTCAGCGGCAGATCGATGCCGATCGTCTGCGCAGCCTGCATCAGCGGCGTGCCGGCGCGCGGATTGCCGAAAATCAGCGCCTCGGTCGGCGCCAGGGTCAGGCCGACCGTCGCCGCAGCCGCCGCGTGATCGACCCGCGCGACGACCGCCGCGCCGCGCGTCGTCACGGCAGCGGCGAGCCGATCCATCGTCGCTTTCGGTTCGTGGCGACTGGCGCGGACGATCAGTCCTTCCGGCGTCATGAGAATTCTCCCTCCGCCTGGGCTTGGCGCCCTAAGGGTTAGCGCGAGCGCGGCGTTTCGGCCAGCGAGCGGTCCGCGGGGCGGCGAACCTGCGCGGCGACGTGGGCGAGCGCCATGTCGAAGGCGAGTTCGAGCGGCCGGTCGGACTTGGCGCTGCGCGACAGCAGCAGGCCGCCCTGGACGGCGCTGAGAACCGCAAAGGCGATGTCGGCGGGCGCGGCGTCAGGCGCCAACTCGCCGCGCGATTGCATCCGCGCGAGTCCGTCCTCGATCATCCCTCGCCAAGCTTCGAGCCCGTCCTCGACCGTCGTCCGCGCCCGCCTGGCGCTGGGCGGCAACTGGTAGACGAGCGCGCCGAGCGGACAGCCGGTCCGCCGGTTGAGCGCGAGAACGGCGTCGCGCCAAACGCGCATCGCCGCTAGCGAATCGAGCGCATCGAGCAGCGGCCCATGGGCGGCGAGCACGCGCTCCGCCTGCAACGCCGCCGCCTCGCGCAACAGCGCGTCCTTGTCGGCGAAGTAATGGTAGAGCTGCGACTTGCTCGCGCCGCTGGCCTCCATCACGTCGTCGAGGCTCGTCTCGCCGACGCCGCGCTTCGTCGCCAGGTCGGCCGCCGCCGCGACGATGCGCCGGCGCGTCGCCGCGCCCCTCGTGGTCAACCGCCGTTCACTGCCGTTTTTCTCGCTCATCGCGCCGCTTTCCCGCCGCTTCGCTCGCCGGAACGAGCGATACATCAATTGGACTTGACAGTCCAGTTTCCTGCCGCCACCAGTGGACCATCCGGTCCACATACAGGAGAGTTGTCCAATGCCCCTTCTTCACAACGGCGATCGTTTCCCGCGCCTGTCGATCCGCAAAGTCGGCGGTGGAACGATCGAACTGCCCGGCGATCTCGCCGGCTCGTTCGGCGTCGTGCTGATCTATCGCGGCGCCTGGTGTCCCTATTGCAACGCCCAGCTTGCCGCCTTCGCGCGCGCCAGCGCCAAGCTCGACGAGGCCGGCGTCAAGGTCGTCGCCTTCTCGGTCGACGACGAAACGACGACGGCGGCCCTCGCCGCGAAGCACAACGTCCGCTATCCCCTAGGCTACGGCGCCGACGCCGACGCGACCGCCGCCGCGGTCGGCGCCTACGTCAATCCCGAGCCGCATTACCTGCAGACGACCGGCTTCGTGCTGACGCCCGACGGAAGCGTGGTCAACGCCGTCTATTCGTCGGCCGCGATCGGACGGCTGGTCCCCGACGACGTCGCCGGGCTCGTCGCCTACATCAAGTCGAAGACCGCTGCGGCGACGGCGGCCTGAGATTCGGCCGCCCCGGCGTCGCGCCGGCCTTGCCACAGCGCGGGACCGGCGTTTGCCGCCGCCGCGACGATCGCCGATAATGGCGCGATCGCCGCCGCTGGGAGGCGCGCCATGCTCAAGCTTCGTGTTGCGTTTCGCGCCGCGCTCGTCGGCGCCGCCGTCTGCCTTTCGCCCTTCGCCGCGCGCGCGGCTCAGACTGTCCCTTTCGTCGGCTGTCCAAGCGACGGCCAGCAGGGGCCGGTCGCCGCGCCGAAGGGGCAGCCGAAGGCGCTCGACATCGACGCCGCGGCGGCCAAGGGGCTCGCCTGGTATCAAGCGAAATATTCCGCCGGAGCGCTCGCGCCGCGCGGCTGGAAATGCTTCTCGTTCTACGGCTCGAGCGGCGTGACGCTGACCGTCGCGGCGAGCGGCAAGCTCGAGGACGCGAACCAGCCGATCGCCGGGCCCGCGGTGATCCTCGCCGACGATTCCGGCGGCACGAGCGGCCGCTTCGACGTCGCCAAGGTCGCCGCGCGCGTCTTCGCGGTCCCGGAGAAGGCGTTCGTCGCCTCGGTGATCGCCGAAGGCGTCGAGCCGAAGGAGAATTTTCCCGCCGGCCCCTACCCGACCGACACGCTGAGCTACAAGACGCCGACGCTGGTCGCGTTCGCGACGCCCGCCGGCAAGGACGGACTGGGTGTCGCCGCCGGGCTCGGCGCGAGCCCGCTGCCGGTCGTCGGCCTCGCCAAGCTCGTGGGTCCCGCCGACGGGCCCGATCTCTACCTGCTCGCCGTCCGCCTGCCGGCCGCGCAGGCCAACCTCGCTTCGGCGATCGTCGGCGCGGCCGAGGGGACGTTGCCCAATTCGTCGCAATGACCGGCGCGTTTGCCCACAGACTCAAACGCGCCTAGAGAATTTCGCCCTCGCGCGCCATTCCAGGAATCGCGCCATGCCCTTTTCCGGCTTCGGCCCGCAGGCCATCCCTTTCTTCAAGGCGCTCGCCTTCCACCAGACCAAGGACTGGTTCGACGCCAATCGCGCAATCTACGACGACGAGATCAAGGGGCCGCTTGGCGATCTCGTCGAGGAGCTCGCCGCCCGCTTCGCCAAAGCGAAGACGCCGCTCAAGGGCGACCGCAAGGCCTCGCTGTTCCGCATCCATCGCGACGTCCGCTTCGCCAAGGACAAGAGCCCCTACAAGACCAACGCCGGCGCAGTGCTGACGCGCACGGGGACGAAGAACGACCCCGGCCTCATCTACATCCACGTCGCCGCCGACGGCTGCTTCGTGGCGGCCGGGTTCTACCAGCCCGAACCGGAGGCGCTGGCGCGGCTGCGCGCGGCGATCGTGCGCGCGCCGAAGGCGTGGAAGACGATGGTCGCCAAGCTCGCCGACGGCGGCCTCGCGCTCGAGGACGAATATGCGCTGAAGCGCGCCCCGCGCGGTTACGAGACGATCGAAGACCCGGACATCGCCGCCGCGGTCCGCAACGCCTCGTTCATCTGCTCGCGCGACATCGCCGACGCGCGGCTCGCCAAGCCCGCGCTGGTCGACGACGTCGTCGCCTTCGCTCATGACGCCATGCCGTTGCTGAAATGGGGTTGGAGCGCGGTCGTCGACGCGCGCTGAACCGGCGGCTGGGCCGTCGTTTTCGGGTGGCGCGAGCGGGTCGGCTCGACGATGATGGAGGCCAGATACGGCGCCGCTGCGTCCCTTCTCCCCGCTTGCGGGGAGAAGGTTAGGATGAGGGGCCGGGCGATTGGCTGCAACGCAGCGGCTAATCACCAAGCCCCTCACCGTCGCCCTCTCCCCGCTTGCGGGGAGAGGGGATTGGGGCGCCGCCCGCTTCTTCCCGTCGTTCGAGACGCGCCGCTCGCGCGGCGCTCTTCACGATGAGGAGAGGCCGGATTTCAAGTCCAGGAGACGTCATGCTCGATTTTCCCGCCGTCCCGGTCGCGCCCGACGCCGACTACGCGGTCGTGCGCAAGGCGGTCGAATTCATCTCGACCCGCTGGCGGGACCAACCGTCGATCGACGCGATCGCCGATCATGTCGGGCTGTCGTCGTCGCATTTCCAGCACGTGTTCAAGCGCTGGGCCGGGCTGACGCCGAAGGCGTTCCTGCAGGCGATCACCATTGAGCGGGCGCGCGAGTTGTTGCGCGATTCGGCGAGCGTGCTCGACGCCGCCTACGACGTCGGCCTGTCGGGACCAAGCCGGCTGCACGACCTCTTCGTCTCGCACGAAGCCCTGACGCCGGGCGACTATCGCCGCGACGATCTCGCGCTCGCCTATGGCTTCCATCCTTCGCCGTTCGGCGAGGCGATCGTCGTGGCGACGGCGCGCGGCCTCGCGGGCCTCGGCTTCGTCGACGACGACGACCGCGCCGCGGCGCTCGCCGACATGCAGCGGCGCTGGCCGCGCGCGCGCTTCGTCGAGGACAAGACGGCGACCGCGCCGCTCGCCGCCCGCGCCTTCGATCCGGCCTTATGGCGGCCCGACGCGCCGCTGCGCATCGTCATGATCGGCACCGATTTCGAGGTGCGGGTGTGGGAGACGCTGCTCGCCGTGCCGATGGGCCGCGCGACGACTTATTCCGACATCGCGCGTCGTCTCGGCAAGCCGAACGCGGCGCGGGCGGTCGGCGCGGCGGTCGGGCGCAACCCGATCTCCTTCGTCGTCCCCTGTCATCGAGTCCTCGGGCGCTCTGGCGCGCTGACCGGCTACCACTGGGGCCTGGCGCGCAAGCAGGCGATCATCGGCTGGGAAGCCGGTCGCGCCCAGGCGGGCTGAACCGCCGCGAAACGAAAAAACCCCGCCCCTGTTTTCCGGAGCGGGCCAAAAATACCCTCGCCTCGCCCGATCATTGCCGGCCGAGGCGGAGTGATTGCCGGTGTCAGAGCGGCTTCAGATTGTCAGCCGACGACTTGCCGGTGCGGCGATCGGCGACGACCTCGAACGCGACCTTCTGCCCTTCGTTGAGATCAACGAGACCGGCGCGCTGGACCGCGCTGATGTGGACGAACACGTCCTTGCTGCCGTCGTCCGGCTGGATGAAGCCAAAGCCCTTCTGGCCGTTGAACCACTTCACGGTTCCCTGAGCCATCTGATTTTCCCTCTTTGCAGATCCAAATTGAGACCGCGGGTCGCGGCCGGCGAGATTCGAGTTTGGGAGAAGGTCGTCGGTCTGGCGCGGAAGCGCGCCGAGGCCACGTCGTTCGGCCGAAGCCCGATCGCAGCGATTTATGCGATCGCCCGTCACAGCGCAAGATCGTCTAAAGGCGGCAGGCGTTATCGACCCCGGCCGGCGAATTGTCACCGCGGGTCAACAGGGCAATTATGACGCTTGCGAATCGGCGATTGCCATGCGCCTCCGCCGAGAAGGGACCGGCGGTCGGTCGCATCGGGGCAGGGCAATGAAACGGATCGTGCCGCTGGCGCTCATCGTCGGCGTTAACTTTGGCCTGCTGCTGTGCAACGAAGCGGCGCTGATGTCGTCCGGGCAGACCGCCGACCCGTGGAGCCGCGGCAGCAAATGCGATTTCCAAGTCCGAATCATCGACCGCAAACTGCCGTTGAGTCAAAGCTGACCCGGCTGGACGCCGCCGGATTGAAATAAGAAAGTGGATGGGGGGACGTCATGACGGGAGAGACGGAGGCCGCGGCGACGGCGATCGGCGCGCCGGCGGCGGGGTTCGGCGTCGGCCGCATCGTGCTGGCGAGCTTGATCGGCACGGCGATCGAGTTTTACGACTTTTACATCTACGGCACCGCCGCGGCGCTGGTGATCGGCCAGACGTTCTTCCCCCAATCGGCGCCGCAGACCCAAGCCCTCAACGCCTTCTTGACCTTCGGAATCGCCTTCCTGGCGCGGCCGGTCGGCGCGTTCCTGTTCGGCCATTTCGGCGACCGCGTCGGTCGCAAGGCGACGCTGGTGGCGACGATGGTGGTCATGGGCCTGTCGACGACCCTGATCGGCGTCCTGCCCGGCTATTCTACGGCCGGCGCGCTGGCGCCCTGGCTGCTGTGCCTGCTGCGCTTCGGCCAGGGCGTCGGGCTCGGCGGCGAATGGGGCGGGGCCGCGCTACTGGCGACCGAGAACGCGCCGCACGGCCAGCGGGCGTGGTTCGGCATGTTCCCGCAACTCGGGCCGCCGATCGGCTTCCTGATGGCCAACGGCCTATTCCTGCTGCTGATCCTCGGCCTGGGCGAACAGAGCTTCGTCGCCTGGGCGTGGCGCGTTCCGTTCCTGCTCAGCGCCGCGCTGGTGGCGATAGGCCTCTATGTGCGCGTCTCCGTCGCCGAGACGCCGGCGTTCCGCGCGCTGGTCGAAAAGCGTCAGCGCGCCGAGGTTCCGCTCGTCGAGGCGATCCGCGATCACTGGCGGCCGCTGATCCAGGGTTCGCTGGCGATCGTCGTCTGCTACGCGCTCTTCTACATCTCGACGGTGTTCGCGCTCGGCTACGGCGTAACGACGCTGCATATCGCGCGCACCGATTTCCTGGCGATGCTGTGCGTGGCGGCGCTGTTCATGGCGGCGGCGACGCCGCTCTCCGCCGCGCTCGCCGACCGCTTCGGCCGCCGGCCGGTGCTGCTCGCTGCGGCGATCGTCGCCGCGGCGGTCGGGCTCGCCATGCCGGCGCTGCTCGCGGGCGGAACAATCGGCGTGCTGGCGTTCCTGTCGCTTGCGCTGGCGGCGATGGGCCTGACGTTCGCGCCGCTCGGCGCGCTGTTGCCGGAGCTCTTCCCCGCCCGCGTGCGCTACACTGGCGCGTCGAGCGCCTACAACCTCGGCGGCATTCTCGGCGCCTCGCTCGCGCCGACGATCGCGCAACTGCTGCTCACGCGCGGCGGCGTCGCCTGGGTCGGCTATTACATCGTCGCGGCGGCGGCGGTGAGTTTCGCCAGCCTGCTCACTGTCAAGGAGACGCGCGACGCGCCGCAAACGTGAATTTCGCGCCGGCTCGACCGACTATGGCAGGCGCACGCCGCGCTCTTTCTCCATGCTGCGTTTCCAACGTTTCCTCAGCTCGCCGGGGCGAGCGCCGTGGCGCGCGTCGAGAAAGTCGGCGGCGACAATGCGGTCGGTCCTGAAGTGTCGGAAGTCCTGCCGCAGCTCGCACCACGCCGCCAGCAGGCGCACGGTTTCGGCATAGCCGATGATCACCGGCCAGATGGTGCGCTCGCTGTCCGCGTCATGCTCATCGCGATAGCGGATCCGGATTTTGCGTCCAGCGCGGATCCAGGCGCGGGTCTTAGCGATGTCCAGGCCGTCACGCGCCGCCATCGTATTGGCCGGCGCGCCGATGGTGGGCTCGGCGATGAACGGACGCAGACGCTCCGGCACGGCGGCCTCGATCTTGGCGATCAGATCGCGCGCTGCGGCGGCCAGAACCGCGTCCCCGCGCTCGGCGACCCATTGCGCGCCCAGCGCCGCGGCCTCGATCTCGTCGGGCGTCAGCATCAACGGCGGCATGTCGAAGTCACGGCCCAGAACATAGCCCAGCCCCGCCTCGCCGCGGATCGGCACTCTCTGGCCGATCAAATCGGCGACGTCGCGGTAGACCGACCGCTTCGAGACCTCCAGTTCTCCGGCCAATGTCTCAGCGGTAACCGGGCGGGTCGTGCCGCGCAGGATCTGGATGATCTGAAACAATCGGTCGGCGCGGCGCATGGCGGCTCTCCATGCTGACAGAATGCTGTCAGCAGGCCCTCGCTACAAGTCGATCGCGCCCTG
>Ga0302319_10020262_pt1 | contig 12035 bp, 12 predicted proteins | sample Bog_T0_2_FD_203319 | JGI IMG/M metagenome (GOLD analysis project Ga0302319, IMG submission 203319) | Peat permafrost microbial communities from Stordalen Mire near Abisko, Sweden - Bog_T0_2 | ecosystem: Environmental > Terrestrial > Soil > Wetlands > Peat | place: Sweden: Abisko, Stordalen Mire... | reverse complement strand
GCGCCGAGCATCTAAGGAGCTAACAATGGAACGTTTCAATCCACGCCCCCCGCGTGGGGGGCGACCTATTTTTACTGGGTTAATGAAGCTGAAGCGGCAAAAGTTTCAATCCACGCCCCCCGCGTGGGGGGCGACACCGATAACGGAGAATGCTGCCCATGAGATGAAGGTTTCAATCCACGCCCCCCGCGTGGGGGGCGACACGGACAGCCTGGACTTGGCTAAACAGTATGCTGGTGTTTCAATCCACGCCCCCCGCGTGGGGGGCGACGATCAATTCCCCCGGGCACTCCGGATTGTTGCAGCGGTTTCAATCCACGCCCCCCGCGTGGGGGGCGACGGCGCATAGCGTAACAGACTCCATGCGCTAGACATATCTTGCCATAATCGCAGACTGACTATGGAGAACCACCATATGAAGAATGCAACCTGTCTCGTGCAGTGGAATCCTTCTCAATGCACGCCGGTTGGCGGCGTCGCGGATATCCTGGAGAATTGGTGCTCGCTTGAGGTCCGCGCGAGATAAGCTCCTGGTCCATGCGGAGCGATCACAGAATGAGTGGACCTTCAGGATCGTAGGCGACCTTGGCGCCGACGTGCTCGACGCGCCGCTTCCATTCAGATCCGAGAAAGTAGAAGCGAAGGCTGTCCTCGACGGGATCGGCTTCCGAGACAAGGGCCGCCCGAAGCACAACCCATTGGGCGGAATCCACGAGACATTCGAAGACGGAGTTCTGCACCCGCTGGCCATGATTTTCGCATAATCGAGCCACTCGCCGCAGTCTGCGGCGACCAGCCCCATCTCGGGTACTTACATCGTAACTGACAAGGACCATCATGATCTGGTCATCTCCAGAAGAACGCGGGATACGCGTCCAAACCACCGCGAACATTGCGCGCCAGTAGCAGCGCCTGCACGTACGGCACGAGCCCGACCGGAATGCGTTCTTTCAGGAAGGGGTGCTCGATTTCGTCCTGCTTGCGCAATTGCCAGGCGGATACGACAGCCTTGCGCGTTGCATCGTCCATCAGAATGCCCCCTCCATCTTGCTCGGCGAATCCCGAGCTCTGGACCTGCCGCCGGTTGATGAGGGTCAGAACCAAGCGGTCGGCCAGCGCCGCGCGGAGTTCCTCCATCAAGTCGAGTGCAAGACTTGGCCGTCCAGGACGATCAGTGTGGAGAAAGCCGACGGAAGGATCCAACCCGACGCATTCGAGCGCAGATTCGATGTCGTGCCGGAGCAGCGCATAGACGAACGACAACAGCGCATTGACGCGGTCCAGCGGCGGCCGGCGAGAACGGCCGTCGAAATGGAATGCCTCGCGGTCGCCTGCGATCATATGATCGAAGACCGAAAAGTACGTCTGTCCGGCCGATCCTTCATGTCCGCGCACTTCATCGATGGAGGGGGCACGCGCGGCCTCCAGCCCGGCCCAGGAGAGCCGGTTCGCTGCCTCGCGCAGCTCTTTCTCCCGCGCCGCATCTGCAACCTCGCGGGCCGCTCTCAGCAGAATCACCCGGCTGTTTGCAATCTTTGCAGCGACGATTGTCTGCACGGCAGGCAGCGCGCTGTCCGCGCCATCCGCCATCCGGTATTGTTGACGCCGCAGTAGTACATTGCCCGAGACGGGTCCGGTGACACGCGCCATGAACCTCCCCTGCTCGGTCAGGAAAGATATACCGACACCCCGCTCGCAGCACAGCCCAAGCAGCGGCGGGCTGCACGCAACCTGCCCCCAACACACAAGGCCCTCCAGCGTATGCACTGGTACACGCATCTTCAGCTCATCCCCTATTTTGATCGCGACCGTCTCGCCATCGCGGTGCAGGTAGGCGCCCTGAGTCATCACATGAAGTGTATTGAGCAGCTTTCGCATGGCGGGCGGAACTATACCTCCTGTTCGAGCGATCGCACCTGGCTCTTCACCCAGCGCGCCGCGCCGGCTTCATGCGCAGTGGCTTGGGGAAGACAAACATGGACCAAAGAGCAACTGCTGCAGTAAGCTCCGGGCTGTGCCGCTGGCGTCTCCCGGCTCTGGTACAGCCGGTGCATTGTGGCTGCCAGCTCTTCGGTCCGAGCGCGAAGCTCTGGTGTAAAGACGATCTCCTGCCGCCGGCGCGGATTGCCATAGAAGATCGCGCCACATGCAATGGTTGTCTGCATCATCTCTTCCAGACAAAGTGCCTGTGCACAGAGTTGCACGGTATCGCAGTCGTTCGGCTTGCTCTTGCCCCGCTTGTATTCCACCGGAAATGGCTCCGGACGAAACTCGACGATGTCAGCGCGCCCAGTTAATCGCAGTCTCTCCGACCGCAGCCACATGCCGCGCACAGTGCGCAGGTTGCCACGCCGGCTCTCTCCTGGCAGGTCAGCACGTTCATGCAGCAACCGTCCCTCGGCGGTTCGTCCATTCTCCACCCAGACCTGTTCCAAGTGGATCAGCGCCCACTGCCGCGGACAGAAGGCCAGATGCTGCAAACCGCTGATCGGAAGCGCGTCATCATCTTCAGAACCAGAATTGGCCATGGGAATGCTCCTGTCGAAACGTATTCACATCGCTAGACCCACTCTTCCACCGTGATGCCTTCAGGTAGGGTGCCGGCGAATTCGATGGCATAGTCAGTGCGCGACCGTGCGGGACGGTTTTCCGCCAGCAACTCTGTACGAAGCTTCGCGGTGACCATGGAAAAGAGCTGGTCAGCCCGTGCGTCACCGATGTTGCGTTCGTGGCGGAAGGCAATGCACCGGACCGGGGCCATCAGGCCGCGCGCAGCGGATCGGTCAGTCTCGAACATGGACTTCAGCGCCCGCTTCAAGAGCTTGAGGTCGTCTTCGTTGAAACCGGTCTTCTCCGCGAGAGAAGCATTGATGAATCCGTGGCAGCGGTAGAGGCCGTATGGTATGTTGAACTTGCGGCCAATGGTGCGCTCCTTGTCCACGTCCTTCTCGTTGGTGACAGCACAGCGCGTGATGGCGAACTCCGCAGAGACGACGGGGTCAATGCTGCGCGCAAAGGTGAGTTGCAAGGGGCCGCGAACCTGACCGCAGTTCACATCAGTCGACATCACCGCTCCAAAGGTACGAATATCGAAGAAGTTCAGGCACATCCAGTCGGTGAGTTCCTTGGCTTTCTTCTCATCTTTTGGCAGCTTTTTTGGCTCGGGCTTGAGCTGGAATGCGAGATAAGCTTCATTGTGCAGCGAGTTCAACACTGCTTTCTCGCGCACATAAATACGCTGGCCCGGCTCATCATTGTGGGTTTCGGCTACAAAGTTGCGAATCTTGCGCTTGAGACAAACATCGGTGACCAGGCCCTGGTTCGTCTCGGGATCGATGCGCGGCAGATTGCCGGCGTCCGGATCGCCATTCGGGTTGCCGTCGGTAACGTCGAAGAAATACACGAAATCGTAACGGTTCTTGATGGGCGTACTCATTGGCTGGCTCCTTGTTCTTTGTCTTTCTTGGTATAGATATCCTTGATCTGATGGAAATAGCCAAGGACAAACTTACCCTGGTCTTCCAGTGAAAAGAGGCGCGGGAAAACAGTGAGCTTGTTCAACACTTCGCCGAGTTGCTTCTCGCGATGGATTCTGACGCCGATATCGAGCTTGGCGAGATGATGCTGGCTCAATCGACACAAGCGCGGAAAGACCAGCGACGGCGTCGTGCTTGCGGAGGAGAAGTAGCTGTCCTTGATGGTCTTGTTAAGGTCCCCATCGACGCTGTCTTTCTGGATCACTTCGAGCAGAGCGAAGGCACGGCCACAGCAGTAGGCTGGGTCAATAGAGTTTGGATCGAGCATGACAGACACCTCCAACGGATTGCCGCGTAAGCGGGAGTTTCGAACCAGGCAAGCCTTGATGGCGGCGACCCTGGCATAAGCCACCTCACCATCGCTGTGAATGCGGCGAATCATCGTGGCAAGCAAAGACTGCGGATAAGCCGCGCCGGTCATCACAGAGCGGGCGAGATCGCCGGCAAGTTGCGGTGAGACGTTTTCCGTGTTGAATTTCTTGAGCTTGCCCTTCGGATCTCGCTCGGCGCGTCCCGTTGCACGGACGAGACGTTGGAGCGTAAGAGTCTCATCGTTCCAGTTGTCGGCCAGAGCGATGTCGCGGAGATGTTGCCCCAGCCGCCGCTGCAACTCCACCGCATCCGCTTCCACCCAGAGGCGAACTGAGATGCGCGAGGCGTTCGGAGAGAGACCAAGCAGAAAGAACTTCGTAGGCTGGCCATCGTCAGTATCGATCTCAGCCTCTCCCGTACCATCCCGCATTTGGGTGAGAAGTAACTTTGCTTGCCGCACGCGCTCCTGGTCCTCTTCAATGACTGGAGCCTCCTCCGGCAGGGGATCGGAGAACATTCCGCTCAGGGCGTCCTCCAGCACATTCGGATGGTCGGCCCAGAAGACAACCGTGCTGTCCCCAAGCGATACGCGCCGGTCTCGCTTGTTGAGCAAATAATTCAGCGCATTTGTGTACTTGAACGCGGTCGCGGCACCGACCGGAGCGTTGTAGCTCTGCGACTTGCCGTAAGACTCATAAGCTGCGGCATTGAACGATACCAATAGTGCACCAGACGGTTGCGCTCCGGCGACGCCTTTGATCTTGGGCTCGTGAAGGCGGGCTATCGCATCCATTGCTCCCGAAACCAGACATATTCCGCGCGTCTCCCCGGCCTCCGCGGCTGCCACTTGCTCTTCGGTTTCCTCTGGGATGTCAATCAGCTCGTGAACGTATCGCATCTGTCCTGCTATGCGGAAGACGCCGAAGTTTGTGGCTATCTCCGAGAGCAGTGCCGAATGATCCAGCGCCTGTTCCGGCGACCAGCTTCGCAGAAACAAGCAGACCGTAGTGAAGGAAGGATTTGCGATCCGGTCTTCCAGTTCCATGTGGTTCTTGCGGAATGCCTCAAAAGCGAGTACGGCCCTGGCAGTTTTGTCAGGGTCAGGATCCGAGCTCCAGCCCAGCAGATAAGACGCATTGTCCCAGAGAAAGCACGGATTGAGTGATTGCCCACTGGGTTTGCCTTGTCCCGGCACGATCATCGACTTCGCCACAAGCCTCTTGCCATCCTGCTGCTGCAAAGATTGCAAAGAGTTCAAGCGCCCGTCTGGTTCCAGCACCACGGAGAAGCTGATCTTTTGAAGCGAAAAGCCGGGTGGCGCAAGCTGCGCCTCATCATTACCCAATGCGGCGATGCGATCATAGTGTTCCGCGAGCCGCTGCAGAATCATGAGAGCGCCTCGGCAAACTTCGGAACATCGATCACACCATCATGCATAACCGCGCGGAAGAAGCGCGCCTGCATTTCGCCGGCAAAATCAATGTCGTGCAACATGTAGCCGAGGTCGCGCTCGCCAGCAAGGCTGGCGTGGACCGCGGGCATGGCGCTCTCCGCTTCGAGCAACGCGAAGTCCGCCACAAATTCGCGGCACCCGAGATACGGCCGAGTGTAACAACTGCCCTTGCGAGCGCGCCGATTGAATTGATCCAAATGCTTGGCGATGTTGTCCGGTCCACTGAGGATCTCGATGTGAGCCTCGATGATGTAGCCCACTTCGCGCAGCATCAGAGTGGCACGCTGCTGCCGATTGTCGGGTGTGTTGGGGTCATCCACGTAGAACGCAAGCCGGCCTGCACCGTCTTTCATGCCCTTCGCCACCGTGCCTGCGCCTATCCTGTCTTTCACCTCATTGCGGCGAACCGATGTGAACTTGATCCGATTGAGCACCGTGATGCGATCAATATGCCAGCGAATTTCCGGCTTCCAATAGATCGCCTCCACAACGCCTCGCGCCGCCGAGGGTGTCATCACGTCATAGCTGACACGCTCGACTTTCATCTCGGGGCGAGTGAAGCACGCCCACTCTCCCCAGCAGTGCAGCTTGATGCCGTATGCCACTCGATCCTCCTAGACGCTCCAGAGCGATTCGTCCAGCCGGGACGACGCCGGGTCCAGCCCCTTGTTGCCGCTGTAGATAGAACGGTTGAGCAGAAGCCACACTCCAGACTCATGCTCCGTGACAAACCCGCGATCGTTCAACTGCCGCATGGCTTCTTTCCTGACAGAGACCAGATAAGGTTGTAGTTCTCGTTGCGGTACGAATGGTACGCCTCCAGCCATCAGCTTGTCCCACATATCAGTGGCCGTCGGGTTGTAGGGAACAAGAATTGGTAGCTGATCGTCCCGAATCATTTGAAATGCATCAGCAACCTCGCGAAATTGCAGAAGAGCGCGGCCCCGTTGATGATCGAATCCCATCTTCTCCATGACCTTATGTTTGTCCCAGGTATCCTTCCGAATCCAATAGAGGAGCCGGAAGTAGGCTTCAATCGCCTCCGGCGCAAGAGGATCGCGGTACTTAGAGAGGAGTTCCTTTCCGGTCTCTGCGGCTGCTCGCAGCAACCCTGCGGGCGGCTGTTCTTCAGCTTCGAAAACATACGTCGCCCCGAGCGCCAGCAATCCTTCCCTATTGCAGCGGCCGGCAGCCTGAGCTATCGAATCGAAGCCAGCTTCGGCCCGGTAAACCACAGGAAAGTCCAGATCGACGCCCGCTTCCACCAATTGCGTGCTAATCACCCGGCAGGGCAGCTTCGCTATGAGACGCTCTCGGATCATCTTTAGCGTGGTCCGCCGGTGCGCACCGCACATCCAGGTGCTGAGATGAAAACAATCGCCAGACTCCGACATCGCGGCCACCCGGTCGTAGAGGCGAGAGGCGTGTTTGCGCGTGTTCACGATGCAGAGTGCTGCCTTCTCCTTTGCGAGCAGCAACGCCAACTCACCGTCCGGCAGCTTGTCGAGCCTGCGCACCTCCACGCGCCGCAATGCGTGAAACAGCGGTGCCGCGTCCGGAATGATGGGGCGAACGCCTTCGATCCCGATCTCGAATTCGGCTCGGCGCTCCAGGGCCGGTTGCGTGGCCGTGCACAGGACGATGGAACAGCCGTAGTTGAGTACAAGCTCCCGTAACGCAGCGAGCGCTGGCTTAAGCAACTCAACCGGAATCGTCTGCGCTTCATCCAGCACGATTACGCTCCGGGTGAGATTGTGCAGTTTTCTGCATGGAGTTGTTCGGTACGCAAACAAGCTTTCCAACAACTGAACATTCGTGGTGACGATCAACGGCGCGTCCCAATTCTCGGTGCCGAACTGGTTTGAACGAGTGTCGTGCTTGGGCTGAAGATTTGTGTGGTGCTCGACCAGCCCGACTCCAGCAAGCGGCCCTAGAGCCGCTCGGTATACATCCGCAGTCTGCTCAATAATGCTGGTAAACGGGATTGCCATCACAATGCGCTGGAGGTTGTGCTTGAGCGCATGATCAAGTGCGAAGGCCAATGACGATAAGGTCTTGCCGCCGCCAGTGGGAACATTGAGCGAGAAGAAACCAGGCGGCAGGCACGCGGCATCGCGGCAGTGCCCAAGCACGATCGTTCGCTGACGATTAACTTCCGTTGGCTCTGCTTCTTTCTGCTTCTGCCGCAAGCTGGAGTCAAGTTCGTCCTTGAGCGCGGCAAGAGAGGGCCTGCCGTTCCCTGCGCTCATGCTGCTTCGTTCCAACGCCAGCTCAGAATCGCAGAACTCCTCGGTTCGTGTTCGGTCCGCGTCAATCAGGCACGAGAACAGCATACGCGAGAAGAAAGCAAGCTGGAAGGGTGCTTCGCCTCTTCTCTCTTTGAGGGGCAATTCCAGCGTTGGCAGAACTGCATTGGGCGCTGCAACTGTGGGAATGGAATACTTGGCCGGATCGAGCTTGTAGCGAAGCGTACTGCGCTGCGTCGCATCGTCGGCTGACGTCTCGTCCGGCAGTCCGGTATGATGCCCGGCGATGCAGAACGCTAGGAGCTGACCGAAGACTCTTCCCGCAGCTTCTGCTACAAAGCGAGCGCCAAAGGTGGAGTGATCAACCCGCCCTCCGTGAGGATCCTCGTTCTCCGCTCCCGCATCGATGGACGTAGCTCCGGCGTTGCGGAGATAATGCTGAAACTCATCTGAGAGCTTGCCTAGATCATGGCAGCGACCGAGAACTTCGCCCCATTGCCGTGCTCCAAATACTTCAGCGAAGGTGGATGCGGAGTGTGCCACTTTGTCGAGGTGAGCGCCAAGGGGTTCCCAGTCGGAAGAAGGGCGATCAGCAAGCGTGTGAGCATATCGTTCTGCGGAAGATCCATTCGGCAATGTCATGCGAACCTCGGATAAGAGCAAAGCTAATCCTGCGCCGTGGCGGCGGGTTACAAGCGCGCAAGAGTGAATGAGCGCATGTTCATGCGGTCACGCCCACATCTCTGCTGAGAGGTACTCCTGAAAGGCGATGGAGTATTTCCCAAGATCATGTGCGAGCCCGATGAGTGCGCCGACACGAGGCATACCAGTCTTCGCGGCCAACCGCGACCTGATCGCGGAGACTTTGAGGAGGTGGTCGCTGAGAAACTGCCCGTCTCCAGAAGATCTCAAATGAGCGAGAAAAGAATTGGCAGCCGGCATATGCATGAGCAATCCCTCTTGGCGCAAAAACATGGTCGTACCAGTTCCCGCAAGTTTCTCCCGGAAAACCGCTTCAGCCAAAGCATATATCAGATGTCACTGCCGTCCGGTCAGTCTCGTCGGTGCTGGCCGCAAGTGATTACAGGGCAATAGCTTAATTGGAACTCATTCTTGTTGCGAATTGAATTGTGTTCGTTGGAAACTTGGGTAGGGATTGTCGATTCAAGACTGCGCGTGCCGTGACGCGACCTTGCGGAGCAAACATTAGTCGCCGAAGCCCTTAGCTGCCCGTAGTGTAAGTGACTAATTCCGGCAGTTTCTCGCGCGAGCCGAGATTGGCGGTGCGGCATAGGAGTTGGTACACAACCGGCGGTATGAGCTTCGGCAAGGCCGATTGGATCCGAATGGCGCGTATACAACCCATCTGAAACAAAGACACAACCGCGCCCAGCAAGTCGCGGAAGGTTAGCCTTCAACCGCGGCCGGTCACAGATGTCGAGCCAGTGATCGAGGTACTGGTCGTGCATTTCCGGTGAGGAACGGTATTTGCGGCCGAAATCCCGCCCAGCAAGCATGCGGTTGAGTGGCTGTATGGTGCGCAGCCCGCCGTGAATGGACTCGTCGATGTATCAGAGTCTCTGGGTTTTCGGGATCGCGGCCAATGTAGATGGGGACCAGCCATGTGCTGGGTCCGCGGCGGATGATCTGACCAGTCTTGCGGACCATACCGGCTCCGAAACATGAAGAGCGGCACACGCTTGGCACAGTGCGGTCACCGTTAAGGTGTTGGTTTTATGGGCGGTTTAGAGAAGAGGAGACTGACGGGGGTTCAGTGCCCGGACTACCTGAGCCTAAAAACCCGGCAGCCTTCCCCTGCACGAGCACAAGGCTCCCGTTAGGCAGTATTTGGATCGAGAATCCTGGTGCTCAGAAAGTCAAAACATCGCATTTAGCCCAAACTTCGTATACCTAGGGGGTGAGTTTGTCCGCGAATTCGCGAAAAGTCCGCTTAAAGTATCAAGACTGTTTTAGGGGGAACCGGTTCCCCCCGATGCCGGATACAAAAATGCCATCCACGATCGCCCCTAAAATAGAGGCCGGATCCCATTTGGTGAACCGGTAGCCGAAAGGCGCGTTCAAGCGCGACGCGGCGGGCTAAGAAAGCAGTGCAGCCGAGTACAACGACCACCATGCCGGCCACGTGAAAACACTTCTTAAGGACAATACAGAACAAGCCGGCCCAGAATAGCAACACGCATCCATGCTGGATATTTCATCGATGGCGGTAGGGAAACGAAACGGTGTCAGGCTCTCCTTATCAACAGACGTCAGCTTTCTCCCCGCTCGGCTCAAATACCACACGGAAGGGTCTGGTAAAAATTGCCCGAGGCTGACCAAAACGCCAATGTCGCTGAGGACGATGGATTTCTTCGACAATTCGAAAGGTGCCGATGGGCAATTCGACAACTTCATGTCGCTCCAAGGCGGCCTTGATCTCATCGAAGACGATATTGACTAGCTTAGCTGCCACTGTTTGAGTGAATCCGCGTTTGACGATCGCCTTGCAAAGGAGATTATTCTTTCCAACTCTCTTCCTCACCAACTTCGGCTTTTTACTTATTCTCATTAGAAGCCCTGTACTCCCTTTCCGGGTTGATTCCTGTCTTGTGCCTATTCGGATTTTAGGCAATCCATTCGTCGGAGAGCCACCGAGACACGAAGTCATTTCAGCGGCGCGCTCTCGCGCCGGCGAGCGAATCAGAAAAAGGGACACAGCAGAGGATGTCAACAACCCTGCCGGCCCAAGAGAGCCGACCTGAGCAACCGCCGACCTCGGTCAACGCCACACAACCCTGCCGGCGATCAGCAGCGAGTTTGTCCGCGAAAAGGCGATCAACTTGCTTAAAGCATCAAGACTGTTTTAGGGGAAACAGGGGCTCGAAACGGAGAATTATCGCTTTTGGCTCAAACCTCCTATACCTAGGGGGTGAGTTTGTCCGCAAAAGCGGGATTTCGTTGCTTAAAGCGTCAAGACGAAATGTTCCGGAACGGTACCTGAATGTACCCCGATACAAAAAGCACAACCATCATCGCCCCTGCCTAAAGAGGGGCGAGGTCCGGCATGGTGAACTGAGAGCGAACGGACGCATTGAGCGGCCTTCATCGCCCGCGCACGCGCGAGGGTTTTGTGGTTGGGCAGGACGGAGAGACCAGGTTGTTGACTTCCTTAGCAGCATCGGCCCTGGTCAGCTTGTTCTGTTCACCGATGATCCGCGCCGACATGTCGGCCGCGCTCATGCCCACGGAAGAGAATTGGAAGCGCCGGCCAGGAAACTCCTTGAGCGTAACGCCGCCGGAAGACACGGAATCCACAGTGCCGGCGATCTCGTCGACTGGCGCCGTGAAATGGCGATCACCCATGCGGATGACCGATTCCTTGGTCTGCCGCACCCTATCAAGGATCTTCTCGTATTCAATCTGCAGCTCAGTATTGCCCTTGCTCTCCTTGCCTATCTTCTGCCGGTAGGTGTTGTACTCCCTGGAGTAGGGCGCCACATCGGCCAGGATGGCCATCTTGTTGATGTCGGGGTAGTCTTCGGGGTTGGTGCCTTCGAGCTCCGGGTGGGGTGCCTCGTAGCCCTTGCCTGGCAGGCGGGCGAATCCCTGGTCGACCTTGATGAATGGATCGCCTTTCTGGAAGTTGGTGTAATAGTCATCGCCAGGCATCCATGAGGGCATCGTGTTTGTAATCTCGTTTGCCTGCGGTTCGAATCCCTCGTGCTGAATGAAGCGGCGGAGTGGTTCTGAATATCCGAACATCTCGCTAAAGCCCGGTGCAGGCCCCATGCCGGCGCCGAGCTCCTTCTCGAAGTAGCGGCGAGATGTGGACGTCATCTGACGCGAGCCCTGGTAGTAGACATCCTTGCCCTGGTTGTGATCGGGGAAGAGAGCATTAAAGATGCTCTTGGTGGTGGAGCTTTGGTTCGATACTCCTTTGAGCACATAATCATCGCGTAGTTCAAATCCAGGCAAACTTGACAAGGTTCGCCGCTTAGGAGTAATGAGTATATGGGTACAATGTTTACGCCTCTCCCGTCCACAGCTGAGAACGAGTACTTCGAGGGTGTCTGGGCCCGCATGTTCGGGTCCTTTATGGCGAGCGCCCGTGAGAAGGCAGGCCTCTCAGTCGAACAGGCGGCCGGGATGACCTGTATAGGGGCTCAGAGGTGGTCGGCGATGGAAGCCGGCGACTGGCTTCCGGAGACCCGGCAGCAGTTCCACTTGATAGCTTCGGCCCTCGATATCGACTGGGACACGATGGTCGGGGTCGTCATGATGTGCCGTGGGGCGTGGGGATTAAGCTAGCAGCCAATACTTATAGCCGTATAAACTCACCCTCGAGAGAAAGGGGGTGAGAATTACGGCCAAACCGGAAGACAAAGGGACAAAACGCATGAACCTGAACGTTCCCGTCGAACTCCACAACAGCTTTAAGTCGATCACCGCTGCCAAGGGGCAGAGGATGACCGACGTGCTGCTGGAGTT
>Ga0302319_10020258_pt1 | contig 12037 bp, 9 predicted proteins | sample Bog_T0_2_FD_203319 | JGI IMG/M metagenome (GOLD analysis project Ga0302319, IMG submission 203319) | Peat permafrost microbial communities from Stordalen Mire near Abisko, Sweden - Bog_T0_2 | ecosystem: Environmental > Terrestrial > Soil > Wetlands > Peat | place: Sweden: Abisko, Stordalen Mire... | reverse complement strand
GCTGGCTCGACCATCACCCCGAGTACCGGCCCGACCTCCTGCTGTGGGTGCCAAACGCGCTGATGTTCGGGCTGGGGATTTGGCTCTTTACGCGGATCGATAGAAGGTAGGGACGCGCGTGCCGGCCGGCGATCGCGGGTAGGGACGCCCGGCCCGGGCGTCCGGGCAAACCCGAGGGCCCGTTCAAGAGCCCCTGGCAAAATGGGTCGATTCAAGACGGGCCGAGGGGCTGCGTATTGAGCCTGAAAGCGGATCCGGACGGCCGGGACGGCCGTCCCTACCTCGCAGGCGTTGGCCCGTCCCTACCTCGCAAGCGTCGGCCCCTGCAGCGCCACCGTGCCGGTGCGGCCGTCGATCGGGGCGAAGACCTGGTCGCAGACGGGAATGGCCGCGCGGTCGGCGAGCAATTCCTTCGCGACCTCGTCCAGGCGGACAAACTCGACGCCGGAAGCCTTCCACGCGTTCAGCAGCGCCCGGAAGAGGCGGCGCCTTCCCATCCCCTCGATCTCGGCGTGGAGCGTGAAGACGTTGAGCGCGTCGGCCCGGAGTCGGGACAGGTAGTGCGTGAGGATCTGGCCCTCCGGGTACTTGGGCCTGCCGAGGAGCTCGTCCATCGTGGGAAGCGTGCTGGGGATCTCGAGGGTCGAGAACACATGGCCGTCGATCCGCGGGAAAAAGGGGTGCCGGCCGCGGGTGTCGCTCGAATACAGCAGGCCCGCCTCGTCGTAGACCTCGCGGCTGAGGGCGTTGCTCTGCCAGCCGGCGGCGCCGGCCGTGAGGGCCGGTCTCCCGAAGATGCGGAGGAATTCGGCGCGGGCGGCGACAAACTCCGCCCTCACCTCGGCGAGCGACATCCTCCCCAGGTGGTCCTGCCAGTGGTAGTGGTTGTAGCAGTGGATCCCGATCTCGAAGCCCGCGTCGCGGACATCGCGCATCGCGCGGAGGTTGCGGCGCCCGATGTGCGGCGCGGGAAGGAGGGTGCCGTTGAGCAGCGTGCGCACGCCGTAGAGCTGGAGGACGCCCGTCCGGCTGACCTTCTTGAAGAATCCCGGCCTGAAGATGCGCGTGATGGCGCGGCCCGTCATGTCGGGGCCGAGGGAGAAGAGGAAGCACGCGGGAACCCCGGCGTCCGCGCAGTCGGCGAGCAGGTTCGGCACGCCAAACCGCGTCCCGCGGTCCGTGTCCACATCGATCTTGAGGGCGAGTCGTGTCGAACTCACGCGGCTACTCCAGCTGGTAATCGTGGTGGGCCAGGTGGAAATCGAGCGTCAGGCGGATCGCGGACTTCAAGTCCACCGTCGGCTTCCAGCCCAGCTGCTTGCCGATGGCCGCGATCGAGGGAACCCTCTTCTGGATGTCCTGATAGTACTTGCCGAAGTACGTGCCCGAGGGGACGACGACCACCTTGGCCCGCTCCGCCCGCTCCTTGTACTCCGGATACTCCTTGAAGGCGGCGATGATCAGCTTGGCGAGCTTCGCGACGCTCACGTTGTTGCCGGGGTTGCCGATGTTGAAGATCCGGCGCGAGGCGCGGCCGCCCTTGTTCTCAATGATGCGCAGGAGGGCGTCCACTCCGTCGTCGATGAACGTGAAGGACCGGCTCTGCTTGCCGCCGTCCACGAGCTGGATCGGCTTGTCGAAGATGATGTTCGAGATGAACTGCGTGAAGAGCCGGGAGCTCCCCTCCTTGGGCTCGAATACGTTGTCGAGGCGGGGCCCGATCCAGTTGAAGGGCCGGAAGAGCGTATAGTCGACGCCGTCCCGGACGCCGTACGCGTAGATCACGCGGTCGAGGAGCTGCTTCGAGCAGGCGTAGATCCAGCGCTGCTTGTCGATCGGCCCGTACACCATCGTGCTCGTGGCCTCGTCGAGCTCCGGCTCGGGGCACATGCCGTAGACCTCGGAGGTGGAGGGAAAGATGATCCGCTTCCGGTAGCGGGCGCACTTGCGCACGACCTCGAGGTTGGACTCGAAGTCGAGCTCGAAGACCCGCAGCGGGTCCTTCACGTACTGGGCCGGGTTCGCGATGGCGACCAGGGGGATGACCGCGTCGCACTTCTGGACGTGGTACTCGATCCACTCGCCGGAGATCTTGATGTCGCCCTCGACAAACTTGAACCGCGGGTGGCCGAGGCAGTGGCCCAGTTTGTGGTTGCCCACGTCCATGCCGTAGACCTCCCAGTCCTTCTGCTTGAGGATCGCCCGGGTGAGGGAGCTGCCGATGAAACCGTTGGCTCCCAGTATGAGTACTTTGAGTGGCATGGGCTGGAGGACGTCAGGCTGGCCGCGCGGCGGGGGAAAGGCAAGGAAAGGCCGGACCGGAGGAAAGCCGACGAGCCGCGATATGCCTGGTTCCTTGTAGGTCAGCGAGCTTGCTCGCGCCTTCCCGGAGCGCGAGCAAGCTGACCTACAAGGAACCCGGCAGGGTCGCCTGTGGCTTGAGGTAGGGACGCCCGGCCCGGGCGTCCGGGCATACGTTCGGGGTAATTCGAAAAACCCGGACGAATTGGGTCCATTCAAGACGGGCGGGCCCATTCAAGACGGGCCCGGGGGTTGCGAATGGGTCCGAAAGCGGATCCGGACGGGCGGGCCCATTCAAGACGGGCCCGGGGGTTGCGAATCGGCCCGAAAGCGGATCCGGACGAATTGGGCCCATTCAAGACGGGCGGGCCCATTCAAGACGGGCCCGGGGGTTGCGAATGGGTCCGAAAGCGGATCCGGACGGGCGGGCCGCCCGTCCCTACCTTGTCAAAGGATCATCCCCACCTTGAGTTCGATCGGGGGGCCGCGCCACTCGGACTTGGTGACTTCGATAGCGCCGTCGCGCGTGGCGACGACCAGCGGGGACGTGGAGAGGACTTCGCCGGGCTGGCCCTTCCTGCCCGCCTTCGCGGAGGCCACTGCGGGGGAATCCGGCTCGGCCCACCAGACCATGAGGCGCGAGCCCCCCACCTCGGTGAACGCTCCGGGGTATGGGTCCGTGACCGCGCGGATCAGGTTGAAGACGCAGGCGGTGCTCCAGTGCCAGAGGATCCGGCCGTCGTCCGGCGTGCGCCCGCCGAAATAGGTCGCCTTGGACTCATCCTGGGGCGTCTCCTTCGCCCGGCCGGCGAGGAGCGGCCCAATCTGGCGCGCGAGGACGGCCCGGGCGCACGGGAGAACCTTGCGGAAGGCCTGCTCCGCGGTGTCCCTGGAGCCGATGTCCACGCCCTCTTGGTCGACGATGGCCCCCGCGTCGGGGGCCTTGACCATCCGGTGAAGCGTCATCCCGATTCGTTTTTCGCCCTTGATGATGGCCCAGTTGATCGGGGCCCGGCCCCGGAACCTGGGAAGCAGCGAGCCATGAATGTTGAAGGCCCCGAGGGAGGCCATGGAGAGGATCTTCGTGCCGATCATGTTCCGGTAGTACGCCGACAGGATCAGGTCGGGCCGGAACTCCGCCATCTTCTCCCTGAATTCCTGGGTCGAGAGCGAGTCGGGGGTGAACATGGGCACGTCTTTGGCCCGGGCCGCCACAGCGGGCGTCTTGAACCAGATCTTCTCGGTGGGGTTGTCCGCGTGCGTGATGAGCGCGACCACGTTGTCGCCACGCTCGAGGAGCAGGTCGAGGCACTCGTAGCCCACCTCGCTATAGCCGAAGAAAAGGATGCGTGGCTTGGCCATGGGTCAGTGGAGCGACAGTCCGTTGCGCACGGCATCGACAAACGCGTGGACAAAGGCCGGGATGAGCAGCAGTCCGCTCCTCCGCCAGCCCATCGTGAGGAAGACTCCCATCGCATAGTGGACTGACACGAGCGCGATGATGACGGCGATGATCCCCGCCCAGGCGGCCGACGCGGCGAGAAGGCCGGGGAGGACAAGGGGAAGGTGCCAGAGCCCCCAGAGCGCCGAGACAAACCCCGCGGAAATCCAGGGGTCGCGGTCGTCGGAGCGGTGCAGGTAGCTGTCGAGGCCTCCCCGGAAGAACACTTCCTCGAGGATGAAGACGACCGGCACGTAGAGCGCCAGCGACCTCGCCATTTCGCGCAGCCTGGGGTCCAGGCGCCGGCCATGGGCGCCGGCGGAGGCAGCCCGCAGGTGAAGGGCCAGAAAGTTGGGGACGGCGACAAACAGGATCCCAAGGACGCCCGCCGTGGCGAGGCAGAGCAGCAGCGGCCCGACGTCCTTCCTCGAAAAGCGGGCGATCGACATCGCAAGCGGGACACTGCCTGCGATCGCGCAGCAGTACCACAGGCGGACGTCCCATCCCGAGTAGCCCCACTCCCTCACCAGGCAGGTGCACGGGAAGACCATGAAGGCCGCGGCCACGGCCCAGGCCCAGCTAGGGACGGGAGCGACCGCGGGCCTCTTGAACCACAGCTCCGAGACCGGGCGGCGGGCGACCAGCGTCTGGAAGGCGTAGAGCAGCGGCACGCCCAGGATCAGGTAGGCGTTCCCCGTCATGTGGAACACGAAGCCCGTGAGCATCCATGCTCCCACCACCGCGAGCACGACAAGGTACCGCCGGCCCAGATGGACCCCCGCCGGGCCGGGAACCTCAGCGTCCGCCGCCATCGGTTTCAAGGACCTCGCGCACGTGGTAGCGCTGGCGCATGCGGACAACCTGGTACGTGCGGCCGACGTACTCGCCGATCAGCCCGATGCCGACCATGCACACGCTCAGCAGGAAGAAGAGGATGCCGAACAGGGTGAACGTCCCCTCGGCCTCGGAGCCGAGAAAGAGTCGGCGGTAGGCGAGCACGAGCACGAGGGCAAGGCTGCCCGCCGAGCAGACCATGGCGAACATCGTGAAGGCCTGCAGGGGCGCCAGGGAGAAGCCCGTGATGAGGTCGAAGTTGAGCCGGATCAGCTTGTAGAGTGTGTAGTTCGAGATGCCCGCGTGCCTCTCCTCATGCTGCACGCCCACTTCCGTCGGGCTGCTCGAGAAGCTGTAGGCCAGGGCGGGGATGAAGGTGTTGATGGCGCCGCTGCGCACCACCGAGTCCACCACCTGCCTCGAGTACGCCCTGAGCATGCAGCCCTGGTCGGTCATCCGGATGTTGGTCGTGTGGCTTCGGACAAAATTGATCAGCTTCGAGGCCTCCGTCCGGAAGTAGGTGTCTTGCCGCTTCAGCCGGTAGCCTCCGACGTAGTCGTGCCCGGCTTCGATCTTTTGCAGGAGCTTCGGGATTTCCTCGGGCGGGTTCTGGAGGTCGGCGTCGAGGGTAACGATCACCTCGCCCCGGACCCGCTCGAAGGCGGCCATGATCGCCATGTGCTGGCCGTAGTTGGCGTTGAAGTCCACGACCCGGGTCACGTCCGGCCGGGCGGCGTGCTGGGCCCGCAGGAGGTCGAAGGAGCGGTCCTTGGAGCCGTCGTTCGTGAAGAGGATCTCATACGGCCTGCCGACCCCGTCGAGCACGGGGTAGAGGCGCGAAAAGAGGGACGGGAGGTTTGCCTCCTCGTTGTAGACGGGGATCACCACCGAAAGCCAAACGTTGCCTGGGGTAGTCATGGGGTTGGTTGGGCAGCCTGGTTCGCGGCGAGAATCGAGACGAGGGAATCGACAACCCGGGCCACGTCCGAATCCGCCATTGATGGGAAGAGCGGGAGGGTGAGCAGGTTGCGGCCCGCGTCCTCGGCGTGGGGGAAGTCCCCGTCCTTCCAGCCGAGGCCCCGGTACAGCTTGAAGAGGTGGATCGCGGGATAGTGCACGCCCGTGGCGATCCCGGCCTCGAGCATCCTTGCCATGACGCCGGCGCGCGGGATCGAGAGGCGTTTTTCCGGGAGCAGCACCTGGAACATGTGCCAGTTGGTATGATCGAAATCGGCGATCGGCAATCCCAGGCCGAGGTCCCGGGCGCGGGACCGGCCCAGGAGGTCGAAATACATTCGGGCGAGGTCGCGCCTACGGGCGTTGAAGGCGTCGAGGTGCGCGAGCTGGCCCAGGCCGACGCGGGCGGCGGCGTCCGTAAGGTTGAACTTTCCGCCGACAAGCTCCACCTCCATGCCGTCGAGGCCGGACTTCACGACGCCCTGGAGGCGGTACTGCTCCGCAAGCGAGGCCTCGCGGGCATCGTTGAGGACAAGGCAGCCTCCCTCGATCGTGGTGATGTTCTTGTTCGGATGGAAACTGAACGAGACGAAGTCGCCGAGGGAGCCGATCCGGCGTCCCTTCCAACGGCTTCCGATGGCCTGGGCGGCGTCCTCGACGACGCGCAGGTTGTGGCGGTGGGCGATGTCGTAGAGGCGGTCGCGGTCCACGGGAAGCCCCGCAAGGTCGACCGGCATGATGGCCCGGGTGGCGGGCGTGATCGCCCGCTCGATCCGGCCGAGGTCGATGTTGCGCGTGGCCGGGTCGATGTCGACGAAGACCGGGCGGGCGCCGACCTCGAGGATGACATTGCTCGTCGCGACCCAGCTTAGCGGCGTCGTGATGACCTCGTGCCCCGGGCCGATCCCGGCGATCCGCAGCGCGATCTCCATCGTGCAGGTTCCGGAATTGAAGGCACGGACGGGCCTTCCGCCGAAGTACTCGGAAAGCTTCGCCTCGAAGGCCTTCACCTGGGGGCCCGACGTGATCCATCCGGACCGAAGCACGTCGGCCACGCCGGCGATGGTCTCCTCGTCGATCGAGGGCCGCGTGAAGGGCAGGATGGGCGCAGTCGCGGGCAGGGGTTGGGCTGGGGCGGGCATCTTAAACAATTACCTGTTGCTGAATAGATAGTGGCCCGGGTCCTCGCCGAGCAAACGATAATGGAAAGCGGGATCGGCAAACAGTTCCTTCACGGACTGCCGGCGGGCCACGGCGAAGACGCGGTTCGGCCCCCCCCACTCACTGCGGAATTCGGCATCCGAGATGAAGATCCGGGCCATCGCGGCGGGGTCGTCGTTCCCGGGCTCGAGGTCGGCGTCGACATCGTTCACGAGTCCCGCCTGCCTCTGCGAGTAGAACAGGAAATCCGGGAAGAATCCGTGGTAGGAATAGATCCTGTCCTCGGGCTGCGCCAGGGCGGCGACCTTGAGGCCCAGGGTCTTGGTCCCGCGGATGTCGATCGCCGGCCGGACGATGACGAGAACGCCGAGGAGGATCGAGGTCGTGGCCAAAACACAGGACAAAGGGGAAAGACGAGCGAGAGCCGAATGGTCGGCGGGGTTTGAGGTAGGGACGGGCGGCCCGCCCGTCCGGGAATACGCACGGGCCCTTCTTGCTACAACGAACGAAATAGCCGACCACACGGCCAGCATGAGAGCCAGGCCCACGGCCCAGGGCTGCAGGGCCGCCGCCTGCGCGGGCTCGCGGATGGCGCCCGGCTTGAGGACGGCGACCAGGAGGGCCGCCGCGAGAAGCCAGCTGATGCAGGTGAAGATAACGTATGGGGTCAGGCTGACTGGTCCGGAGGTAGGGACGGGCGGCTCGCCCGTCCGGGCAGACGGCGGAGCCATTCGCAGATCCGGACGGGCGGGCCGCCCGTCCCTACCTCGAGAAAGCAGGCTCTGACCCCTCGCGAGCTGGACACCGATCAGGACCGCGAGCGGCGGAAACACCGGCAGGATGTATGGGATCAGCTTCGACTGGGACTTTGAGAACAGGAGGAAAATGAACACGGCCCAGGTGACCAGGAACCAAGCGTCGGCGTTGTCCTTCCGGCGCGTCCAGCCCCCGGCGAGCGAACTGCGCAGGGCCGGGTACAGGAAGCCGGTCCACGGGAAGAGCCCGAGTAGAAGGATCGGGATGTAGAACCACCAGGGCTGGACGCGGTGGGCCGCGGTGGTCGCAAACCGCTGGAAGTGCTCGTGGACGAAGTAAAAATGCGCCCAGGACGGATTGCGCAAGGCCATGGCGATGTGCCATGGGGCGGCGATGGCAAGGAAAAGCACCAATCCCGTGGGGAGGTAGAGGGGCCTCAGCCGCCTCCACTGGTTGAAGACCAGCAGCCACAGGAAGATCACGGCGCCCGGGATGAGGAATCCGATCAGTCCCTTGGTCATGGTGGCCAGCGCCGCGCTCGCGTAGAAGCCGTAGAAGCAGGCCCGCCGGGAGGGGGCTACGGGATTGGAGGTAGGGACGGGCTCGCAGGTAGGGACGGGCTCGCAGGTAGGGACGGGCGGCTCGCCCGTCCGGGAAGACATCGGAGCCATTCGCAGATCCGGATCCTTCGATGAACTCAGGACAGGCTTGGCGAGCCGCCCATCCCTACCTGCAGAATCCGAGGCGTGAGTATTTTCTGTTGGCCCCTTTGCATTGATCCCCAGCAAAAAATAGAACAGCGCCGCGCTCATCAGCACCGACACCGCCATGTCGAGGATCAGGATGTGCCCGAGCGCGAAGTACAGCAGGGTGGTTCCGAGCGCGACCGACGACCAGATGCCGGCATCGCGGCCATACAGGGTCCGGGCGGCGAGGTACGTGATCAGCAGGCCCGCGATCGCGAACAGGGCGACAACAGCCCGGACCGCCCACTCATTGGGACCGAACAGCTCCTCGGAAAGCGCCACCGCCCAATACATCAAAGGCGGCTTCTCAAAATAATGGATCCCGTCCAGCCGGGGGGTCATCCAGTCCCCGGTCGCGACCATTTCACGGGAAATCTCCGCGTACCGCCCCTCGTCGGGATTGCTGAGGGGGGCGCGCCCGAGAAGGAGAAAGTACGCAGCGCCGGCGATCAGCACGAGCCGCACGAGGTCGCGGCGCCAGGAAGCAATCAGTGAGGAGGGTTCGGAAGTCACTTGCTGGAAGCAGGATTAGGAGGGTTCGGGGTTCAGGACAAACACTAACCCCCCAGTGCGGCACAGAGTTTGGATGGTAGGGACGCGCGGCTCGCGCGTCCGGGAATGCTTGCAGGGCCCTACGCGGCCCTCCGTCCGTCTTGAATGTGCAAAATTCGCCCGGGGTTCTTGAATACCTCGGGGGAGTTGCCCGGACGCCCGGGCCGGGCGTCCCTACCTCTGAACATGCCCGGGCCGGGCGTCCCTACCTCTGAACGCGCCCGGCTCGCCCGTCCCTACCTCTGTTGATTGGACTTTCGTGTTCCGAGACTCAAAGTCTCTCCATCCAGCGACGGAAAGTCTTCCACCATGCCTCCCACCAAGAAATTCACCTTCGTCTGCGGCCAGGATGACTTCCTGGTCGACCGCTTGGGACGGGAGCGCTTCGAGGCCATGGCCGCCGACACGACCGACGAGTTTTCGCGGGAGGTGATCAGCGGGTTCGCGGCAAACACGGACGAGGTCGCGGCCGCCCTGACCCGCTTCCGCGAGGCCGTGCAGACCATCCCCATGTTCGGGGGGAAACACGTGGTGTGGCTGAAGGACGTGAGCTTCCTCGCCGACTCCCAGACGGGAAAGGCCGACACGACGCTCGATCTCGTGGCGGGCCTCCAGGAGCTGCTCGAGAAGTTCGACGCCGCGGAGACGTCCGTGCTGATCACCGCGGCCCCTGTGGACAGGCGCAGGTCCTTTCCCAAGTGGTGCGAGAAGAACGCGGACTTTGTCCAGGCCGGGGGCGAGGACTCTTCGAGCCCCGAGGCCCTGGCGTCGGTCGCGCTCGCGGAGGCGAGATCGCTCAACGCCACCTTCGGGCCAGGCGCGGTCGACCTTCTCGTGGCTCGGGTCGGGGCGACCACGCGCCTCCTGGTCGAGGAGGTGCGCAAGCTGGCAAGCTACGCGCAGGAGGGGGAAAAGAGCGTCATCGAGGAAGCCCACGTTGCCGAGCTCACCCCCAACACCGCGGAGGGGGACTTCTTCGAGACCGCCGAGGCGTTCGGCAGCGGCGATCTCACGTGGACCCTCGCCGCGCTGGAGCGCCACTTCTTCACGGGCGGGGACGCCCGGCCCGTGCTCGCGGCCCTGCAGAACCGGAACCGCCTGATGATCCAGCTCCGGGCCCTGGCCGACTCCGGCGAGGCGCGCATCGGGCAGCGGGGGGTCGAGGGGCTGCACGACGCCGCGGCGGAGTACTCGGGGAGATACGGCGAGGCCGCGGGCGAAAAGTCATCGCTCAACGTTTTCACCCAGAACCCCTGGTACCTCGGCAAGCTCGCCGGAAGGGGCAAGCTCCCGACCCTCAGGCGCCTGATCGACACCCAGGGGGAGCTGATCACTGCCTTCGAGGAAATCAACCGGCGGCCGCAGGAGCAGGAGGAGGTCCTCCGGGAGATGGCCGTGCGGTGTCTGGCCGGGTAGGGACGCGCGGCCCGCGCGTCCGGGCAACCCATTGGGTCATTCCAAGACCCTTGCCGAATTGGCTCTATTCAAGACGGGCCGAATGGCTGCGAATGGGCCTGAAAGCGGATCCGGACGGGCGGGCCGCCCGTCCCTACCAGGCGGGCCGCCCGTCCCTACCAGGCGGGCCGCCCGTCCCCACCTTGAGAAGGTCTGCTTGAGCCCGTCCCTCTTTTATCCCCGTCCCTCTTCTATCCAGCCGACCCTCTGCCATTTTTCCATTGGCCTTCCTTTCGCAACATTGTTTGCTGGCTGCCCGCCTGCCGTGAATCCCTCCCCCGCTCCCGCGCCGATTCCGAACGTCCTGGCCCAGCGCTACGCTTCGGCGGCCATGCGGGAAATCTGGTCGCAGCACGGCCGGGTCGCCCTGGAGCGGGATTTCTGGATCGCCGTGATGAAGGCCCAGCGCGACTTGGGAGTCCCTATCCCGGCGGACGCGATCAAGGATTACGAGCGCGTGAAGGGCAGCATCGACTTGGTGTCGATCGACCGCCGCGAGCGCGCCACGCTCCACGACGTCAAGGCGCGCATCGAGGAATTCTCGGACCTCGCCAAGCGGCAATTCATCCACCTCGGGCTGACGAGCCGCGACCTCACGGAAAACGTGGAGCAGCTCCAGATCCTGCGCGCCCTGAGGGTGGTCCAGTTCAAGGCGGCCGCCGCGCTGCTGGCGCTCGGCAAGCAGGCGGGGGCCCACCGCGACCTGATGATCACGGGGCGCACCCATAACGTCCCGGCCCAGCCGACGACGCTCGGCAAGCGCTTCGCCACCTTCGGCCAGGAGCTCCTGATCGGGTTCGAGCGGCTCGACGAGCTGATCGCCCGGTACCCGGTGCGCGGGCTGAAGGGCGCCGTCGGCACCCAGCTCGACCAGCTGACCCTCCTCGGCGGCGAGGCCCACAAGGTGGCGGATCTCGAGACGCGCGTCCTCAAGCACCTGGGTTTCCACGCCTCCCTCACCGCGGTCGGGCAGGTATATCCCCGGAGCCTGGACTTCGAGGTGGTGAGCGCGCTGCACCAGCTGGGGGCGGCAGCCGCCAGCTTCGCGACCACCATGCGCCTGATGGCGGGCGCGGGCCTCCTGACCGAGGGGTTCATGGACGGCCAGGTCGGCTCCTCGGCCATGCCGCACAAGATGAACGCCCGCAACTGCGAGCGGATCTGCGGCTTTTCCACGATCATGAGCGGCTACGTGACGATGACCGCCGGCCTCGCGGGCCACCAGTGGAACGAGGGCGACGTGTCCTGCTCGGTGGTCCGGCGGGTGGCCCTTCCCGACTCGTTTTTCGCGATCGACGGCCTGTTCGAGACCTTCCTCACGGTCCTCAGGGACCTCGAGGTCTTTCCGTCGGCCATCCTCGCGGAAAACGAGCGCAACCTGCCGTTCCTCGCCACGACCACGATCCTGATGGAGGCCGTAAAGAACGGCGCCGGGCGCGAGACCGCCCACGAGGCGATCAAGGAGCACTCCCTTGCGGCGGCGAAGGCCCTGCGCGGGGGCAACGGCGGCGCCGACCTGATCGGGCGCATCGCGGGCGACCGCAGGGTCGGACTCGGGAAAAAGGCCCTCCAGGCGATCCTCTCCGAAAGTTCCCGGTTCGTGGGCGCGGCGCCGCACCAGGTGGACTCCTTTACCGATGAGGTTAAGCCGCTTGCAAAACGATTCCGGGGAGCCGCGGAATACGCTCCGGGCCAACTCCTCTAGAAAATTCATTTGCCACGCATGGCGGCAGGCCGCTTAGTTGACGGTTCGCGTCTTGTGAACCCTTTACTCAACTTGTCATGGCTGAACTCGTAGGAAACGTCTTGGTGGGCCAATCGGGTGGCCCGACCT
>Ga0302319_10020257_pt1 | contig 12037 bp, 10 predicted proteins | sample Bog_T0_2_FD_203319 | JGI IMG/M metagenome (GOLD analysis project Ga0302319, IMG submission 203319) | Peat permafrost microbial communities from Stordalen Mire near Abisko, Sweden - Bog_T0_2 | ecosystem: Environmental > Terrestrial > Soil > Wetlands > Peat | place: Sweden: Abisko, Stordalen Mire... | reverse complement strand
CGGGGGAATCGTTGTGGCGGCATCAGGCTTTCGATGATTGCGCGCCGTGGCAGGCCTTGCGAATTGGAGCTTGCGAATTGGCGGCAGGGTTTCAGCCGGCCGCATGAATCACCTGCCTTTGCTGCAGCAGCGCGCCGGGGATAAACTCGCCGATCCAATCGCAGCGTTGCGCTTCGATATGCCACGCCATCGCCTCCGCCGAGGACGGGGCTGGATCGGGAACATCCTTCCGTACCTCTTTACCATCAAGCCAGCCGCAGCTATGCGAATAGCGGGCTTCGGCGATCAGGCTGAGGGTCTCGCATTGCTGCAGCAGGACATAACCGTCGGCAGGAAAGAAGGTGCCGGCCAGCGCCATCGAAGCCGGCGGTTGCCGCACCAACAGGAAGGTGCTGGCCGCCTCGCCTTCCCTGACCAAAAGCCCGAACAGGCTGTGGATCGGCGCGATCGAATCCGGTGCCGCACCCGCATCGGCGCCCCGGATGGCGCCGGCGGTCGCAATCGACAGATACTCGCCATCGGGGCCCCAGCGACAGGCGATCAGCCATTCGCGGCTGCGGTCGCGAACCAGGCTTGGCCGGGCATAGTCCGAGCGGGCAATATCGGCCGCCATCGCGACCACAAAGGCTTTCAACCGCATTTGCTTTCTCACGCTGACCGGCGGATGGATTGTCCGGGGCAACCGTGAGGCCAGCGTGAACAGCGGCGGTGAGATCGATGCCAAATCTGTTGGCCAACGGAGCTGCCGCGCTGCTCGGCCGGGATGTCGAGGCCGGCGCCGCCGCCGGCGTCCGGCAGCTGCTTGAGACGCTGGATTATGTTGACGCCGACGCTGCCGGTTCCGCTCTCAACCGCCACCGGGCCAAGCTGCTCGAGGCGGCTTCCAGATTCACCCGTGTGTTCCAACTGGCCGCCCCCGACGCGCCGGGCCTGGTCTGTGTTGGCGCTGAATTCGATCCTGGGCTTGCCGACCCGCTCCATGCCGGCAGCCCCGTGGTCGGCGTCTCCGGCGTCGGCCTGACGCTGCAGCAAGCCTTTCAGGGCTGTATCGGCGAGGGGATCGAGTATCTGTCCCAGTTGCAGTCTGGCCAGGATTCGCCGCGCCCCTTAACGACGCCCGACCCATCGGCTGGGCTCGGCCCCATGGGTCGGGATTTCCTGGCGACTTTGTCGGCCTATCGGCTGCGGCACGAGGATCCCGCGCTGTCCTGGCTGCGGGTGCGGCGGCTCAGCGATTCCGGCGAGGCGTGGTTGCCGGCCGATATCTGCCTGCGCCGGCCGGCCAGCCAGCGCGAGATCAGAGCGCCGTTTCCGCTGAGCACCGGATCGGCCGCGGGACTCTCCTGGGAGGCCGCGGCCCTGCATGGCCTGCTTGAACTGATCGAGCGGGACGCTGCCAGCCTGTGGTGGCAGGGCGGCGACCGCGGCGGACTGATTCCGCCCGATCATGACGCCGCGTGCCTCGCGCGCGACCTGCTGCCGCGCCTGCGACAGGGCGTGTCGACGCGCCGGAGTTGGCTGCTCGACATCACGACCGACATCGGGATTCCCTGCGTCGCGGCGTTGTCATGCCTCATCGATGGCTTCGGTCTGGCGTGCGGCCTTTCGGCGCGGCCGACGCTTGCGGCCGCAGCCCGCGCAGCCATCCTGGAAATGTGTCAAGGCGAGCTCGCGCAAGCCCTTGTCGAGGCGAAAGCCAGGGAGCGCGGCGCGGCGGCGCTCAACGACAAGGACCGGGATCACCGGCTTCGCGCGACCATGCTCAATGCCAACCGCTGCGAACTGCTATGGCCCGTGCCGATGCCAAGGGAACACTCGGAACACTCAAAAAGGGAACACCCAAAAAGGGAACACCCAAATCTGTCTGTCGATGCGGGCGAGCCCGGCGCCGCTCTGGCGCTGATCGTGGGCCGCCTGGCGCAGTTCGGTATCGAGACCTTCGGCCTTGACCTCACGCGTTCGCGCTTCGCCGTTCCGGTCGCCCGTATCGTGGCGCCCGGGCTGCAGTTGAAACCCTCCGAAATCGTCACCGCCAGGCTTGCAGATAAGATCGCCCAGACCGGCGGTGGCGCTGCCTATACGGACGGCGTCGCCTTGCTATAGTCAGCCAAAATCGCAACCCCGGATGGAACCCTTCGGATGCAGCAGGCTGTGAGTGTTGACGGCGTGGCGACGCAGGCCATCGCGGCTGTGCCGGAAGGCGCCGCGCGCCTGTCGGTGTCGCTGGTAGGCCACCTTGCGATCCGGCTGAATGGCCGATCCATTGAGCTGCGAACCCAGAAGGCTGGCGCCGTCCTCAGCTATCTCGGCCTGATTGAAAACAAGCAGGAAAGCCGCGAACGGCTGGTCGGCCTGTTCTGGAGCCGGTCGGACGAAGGCAAGGCCCGCGCCTCGTTGCGTCAGGTGGTTCGGGAGCTGCGCAGCGCCTTCGAGCATGGCGCCTATGAAGGATTTGCCGCCACCAGGCTTGCGGTCCAGCTCGATCCGGAACTGGTGGATATCGACGTCGAAACCATCATCCGCATGGCGGAGAGCGGCCGTATCCATCCGTTGCTGCTCAACACGCCGCGGCTGGATGAGCGGATCCTCGAAGGCATGGATGACCTCGATCCCTCGTTCCGGGTCTGGCTGCTCGCCAAACGCCAGACGATCCATGACCGGCTGATGCGAAGCCTGAGTGCCAGGCTGATCGCCGAGACTGTCGCGGTGTCCACGAAACATGAGGTTGCTCAGGCCATCATCAATCTCGACCCCACCCATGAAGAGGCCTGCTGTCATTTGATGCGCATGTCAGCGGAGCAGGGCGATGTCGCCGGCGCGCTGCGCCTCTACAAGGCGCTCTGGGATCTCCTGGATCGCGACTATGGCATGGAGCCGTCCCGGGCCACCGAGGAACTGGTCGCCAGCATCAAGCTTGGGGCTTTTGAACAGCCGTTCATCGCAGCCGAAAAGCTGTCGTCGCGCCGAGCCCTCGGGTTCGCCGAGGAAGCCGATCCGGCGGCGCCGCTGAGCGTCCATCCGCCGGCCCGAACCTGCCTCGTGCTGCTGCCGTTTTCGCTGCATGGCGTCGACGCGGACCGTACGCATCTCGTGCAAGGCTTCCACCATCACCTCGCCGCGTCGCTGGTGCGCTTCCGCGAGTGGAGCGTGGTCGATCGCGTCCCGGCCATACGTTTCCGCGAATGGCGCGCGGTTGATGGTGCCTCCGACCGCGTGGCGCTTCCCGCCAATCCAGCGATCCTGCAATACAGCATCGAAACCACCGCCTATCAGGTGGGGACCGAAATCAACATGGTGATGCTGCTGAAGGAGGCCTCGACCGGCATTTACGTCTGGAGCGAAAGCTTCAGGCTCGGCCTCGCCAACTGGTTCGAAGCGCAGCAGCGCATCATCAGGCGCATCGCCATGTCGATGAACGTGCAATTGTCCGCGGAACGGCTGGTTCGGCTTGCCGGCGAACCCGACGTTTCGCTCGATGTTCACGACCGCTGGCTGCGTGGGCAAAATCTGATGCTGCAATTCAACAAGGGAAGCTGGCAGCGAGCGGTCGGCATCTTTCGCGATGCCATCCGCGACAATCCGAGCTTTTCGCCGTGCTACAGCAGCCTGGTGCAGATGAACAATATCGAGCACTTTGTGCACCCCGGCCTGATGCGGGATCTCGGCCGGGCAAGGGCGACGCTTGAGCTGGCGAAAACCGCCGTCCAGCTCGATCCGATCGATTCCAGGGCGCATCTGTGCTGTGGCTGGTCGTATGTGATGGCATTGCGGGAGGCGGAGGCCGGGTCCCATATCGAGTTGGCCTGTGAACTGAACGACAGTGATCCATGGACCCTGGTGTCCTGCGCCCATTATTTCGCGTTCTGCGGCTCGGTCGAACAGGCCCGGCTGCGGGCGGCGCAGTCGCTTGCGCTGTCGCCTTCTCCCTCATCTCTCGAATGGGGCTACCACAGCGTGATTCGTTTCCTGTGCGGCGACTATGCCGGCGCGCTCGCGGCCTGTGATCGCGCGCATGGCGCCAACTACATCCTGCCCGCCTGGCGCGCGGCGACGCTGTTTCACCTCGGCCAACCGGCGATGGCGCGGCGAGAGGCCGAGAGCTTCCTCAACGGCATCCGCTCGTTCTGGGTTGGATCCTCGGCCCCGACTGCCGAGGCGGTCACGCGCTGGGTCTTGCAGGCGCATCCGATCCGCCGAAGGGAGCGATGGGAAGCCCTGCGCGACGGGTTGCGCGGCGCGGGGCTTCCGGTCGATGGGGTCGTCCCATTCTCCGCCTGAGTTGCAATCTCCGCTGAGTTGCGATCTCCGCTGAGTTGCGATCTCCGCTGAGTTGGATATGTCAGGCACAGAAGCTGATGGTGTAGTCACCGATCCGTTCGGCGTGCACCTTGAACTTCTCGTCTTCCGGAATCACCGGGTCGATGCCGTTGAACAGCCGCTTGTAGAACGGCGGAATTGGATAGGTCGCGCCGGGCTTGCTGAGCATTTCCTCGGAATCCTCGATCATGACCTTGGGCGGCAGCTTGACCAGGATGGTCTCCTGGTCCGACGACACGAACTGGATCTGCTTGAAGCGTTCCGGCACGGTGGCAAAAACCTGGGCCTTGGCGAGTTGCTCCTTGAATTCATCGACCGTGGCCGGCAGCGGATACGCATGGTCATCCTCGAGATAATTGTGGCCGGTGGCCCAGGTCTTGACCAGCTTGCCCCAACGTTCGTGGTTCGAAACCTGCAGTCTTTCGATCGACATTTTTATCACTCCTCTGGGTTGCGTGAGGTGGAAGAAGTCCGCCTCACAGAAATGCGGGGACGGCCTGCCTCAGTCCGGCAAGCTCCGCCGTGAACTCGACCAGCTGGTCCATGCGTTCGATGGCGGGGACCGCGGCGAACACATTGGTCGGATAGGATGCAGCCGCGATCGCGGCGAGCCCTTCGGCAAGCGAAGGGCTGCCGGCGTGTCCGTGAACCGGGTATTGCGCCAGCGCGCCGAAGATGACTTCCGCCGTGATGATCGAGCCGAGCGGCCCAAGACACAGGCCCTCCGATTGCGGCTGCTGCATCGCTTCGAACAGGATGAAGAACGGCAGCGGCGGATCGTTCGCAAGCGTCGCGATGTCGTCGGGCGAAAGTCCGCCATAGGCCGGCTCGGCGGCGAGCCAGGCGCGCAACTGGCTGACCCGGTAGGGTCGATCGGCCAATAGCCGTGACATGCGGATGAAGCCGGGCCGGCGCGCGGCCAGTTCGCCGATCAGCGCATCCACCGACCATAATCCGGCCAATGCTGCGCCGAGCAGATCGCGATACAGCAGGCCCACCCGGTTGGTGTGGTCGAAGGCGGGGAAGATCTGATCGTTGCCGAGCCCGTCGCTGAGATACGGGCCGATGCGCCGGCTCAAATTCGGTCGGGCGCCCCTGAGTTCGAAGAATCGCGACCATTGCACGATCCAGGTCGAGTCGAGCGGCATGTTGACGGGATCATTGACCGAGGTCTTTTCCAGCGTCTTGTTCAAATCATGGGTGGACAGGTCATTGATCACATATTCATGACGCACCATGGCGTGGCCGAAGCGGAAGGCGCCGTGGGAGAATTCGAGCGGCACCTGCCAGTTCGCCTGTGGCCGGCTGCCGCCAGCATCGTTTCGCAGCGGCTGCGGCCGGTCGATCAAGCTTGGGGCTGCGCCCGCATAGGCCGCATAGATCGCCGGATGCAACACGCGCCGCATCAGGTCGCCGCGGATGATGCTGCGATAGATCAGCGTCAAGGCGTCGCGCGCGCATAGGAAGCGCTTGTAGGCGGCGCCGAGGCCGGCATTGGGCCCGTTGGCCTGCTCGCCGTCCCGAACCCGGTCGATCAGGCCGTTATGCAGCGTGGCGAACAGCGCCGTTAATTGCGAGAGGATGGCGTGGTCGTCGTTGCGCGGGTCGGCGATCAGCGCCTCGGTCAGCGCGGCGCGGTGACCGGCAATGCTGCGATCGATTCCGGTGACATTCTCCGCCGCGGCCCGCGCGATGTCGCGGAACGGACAATTGGGTTCGACGCCTTGGCCATACCAGCGCATGCGGCCGAGCCGCAGCTTGGTGCGCCGGTCATCGTTCGGCGCATCCTGCGCATAGACCAAAGGCGATCCGACCGGCCCGCTGCCGAACAGCGTCTCGAGCTTGAGCGGCGCGTGCCGCGCATTCGCGGTGTCGGCGCTGAGCGCGCCCGCGACCGACAACGACAGCGTGCTGTGAACGAGGTCATGCGCCACGAATTGCAACAGATAGGTGTAGCCCGAGGGAATGCGGGGATTTTCCCAGCGCTCATGCGCGCCGTCATGGTGCGACGGCCACGTCAACGGCGCGTCCATCCGCCGCGACAGCCGATTCATGAGTTGGCGAATCTCTGCCAAGGACCCGGCCGCCGACAACGGATCTATTCCATGCACCTTGAAGCGCTGTGAAGCGCGCGGCGGTCCCAGAAAATGCCGAAAGCCTGGAGGCGATGCGTGATCAGCGGTGGGACCAGGCTTTGCCGCGGCTCCTGTCGTCTCCCATGGACGCGTTTGGATCACGGCGGAAACATCCGATCCGTTCAATCCCGCCATTCCACACGCTCCTGTTGTCCAAACCCGAGATTGCCGACACGTCCGTGAAATCATCGTGATCTGAAATTCAACGGAAATCGCAAGCTGCCTCTGCCCTGAGCAGCATCTTGACCAGATTGTTTGCACCCTGTTGCGCGATACGGAATGACGTCGTGCGACGCCAATGCGATCGCGTGGCGCGATGAAACCCATGATATATTTTGTCGCCAAATTGATGCTTGAAGCGCAAATTCCCAGCGTGTAAATATGATTCGCCCGGAAATGGGGATGCGCTGATGATCACCGCCAATCAACTCAGGGCCGCGCGCGCGCTTCTCAATATCGATCAGCGGCAGACCGCCGATCTCGCGGATCTTTCGGTGCCGACGATCCAGCGCATGGAAGCCAGCGAAGGCGTGGTCCGCGGCAATGTCGATTCCCTCATGAAGCTGGTTGCCGCGCTGGAGAATGCCGGCATCGAGCTGATCAACCCGGGCATTGCAAGCCCGGGCGGTGGCCGCGGCGTGCGATTGCGCGAGCCTGTCGCCAAGCCAAAGGCCAAGACGGCAAAGCAGCCCAGGCCGTCGTCAACGCGCTCGCTGGAACGCGCACGCTGAGCGCGAGGCGCGCGAACTGGCTTGCAGGCGATTGACTGCTCCGGACGTCACCGGCCTTGCGCGGCATCGCCGGCATCGGTGCTTTCGAGCAGCGCCAGCAATCCCTGCAGCATCATCATCGGTGTCGGCGGACAGCCGGGAATATGCAGGTCGACCGGGACGACGTCCGAGACCCCGCCGGTGACGGCATAGCTGCCGGCAAAACAGCCGCCGTCGCGCGCGCAATCGCCTGTTGCCACGACCCATTTGGGATCGGGAACCGCATCATAGGTGCGCCGCAAGGCCTCGCGCATGTTCTTGGTGACGGGTCCGGTCACCATCAGCACATCGGCATGGCGCGGCGAGGCCACGAAGCGCAGGCCGAAGCGCTCGACGTCATAATACGCGTTGTTGAGGGCATGAATCTCGAGCTCGCAGCCATTGCAGGAGCCGGCATCGACCTCGCGGATCGCAAGACTCCGTCCAAGCCTGCGCCGCGCGGCGCCGCCGACCCGCTGCGCCAACTGGTTCAGCGCGGCGTCGTCCGCCAAGGGCGCGGCTTCGGTCAACGGCCGACGAAACAGACTTTCAAGAAGGTGTCTGCGCATCTGTGACGCCTCTTTAGAGATCATGGCCCGAATAGGAGCAGTTGAAGGATTTGTTGCAGAGCGGAAAATCCGCCACGATATTGCCCGCGATGACCGCCTCGAGCAGCGGCCATTGGAACCAGGAGGGGTCGCGCAGCCGGCAGTGTTCGACCTCGCCGTCGCGCAGCCGGACGAAGGCCAGAACCTCGCCGCGGAAGCCCTCGACCATGGCGAGGCCCTCACGGATCTCCGGCCGAGCGATGATCTCTGCCCGATACGGGCCTTGCGGAAGCCGGTCCAGGATCTGCTCGATCAGTGAAAGCGACTGTTCGACTTCACGCACCCGGATCCAGATCCGCGCATTGACATCGCCCTCGCGCAGCATGGGTACCTCGAAGCGCAGACTGTCATAAGGCGGATAGACCAGGGTCCGGCGCGCGTCAAAGGATCGGCCGGAGGCGCGGCCGATCGGGCCGCCGGCGGCATATTGTTCGGCCAACCCGTGCTGCAATATGCCGGTCGCGACGGTGCGATCCTGCAGCGATGCGGTGTTCTCGTATAATTCGATCAGCGCGGGAAACCGCCTGCGGATATTCTGCAGCGCGGCGCGGATCGCAGCGGTGCCGTCGCCGCCGAGATCACGCGCCACGCCGCCCGGGGTGATCATATCGCGCAGCAATCGATGACCGAAGGCTTTGTCGGAAGCCCGCAGCACGCTCTCGCGCAACACCGCGCAATGCGCGTGCATCAGCGCGAACGAGGCGTCGTTGCAGATCGCGCCGATGTCGCCGAGATGATTGGCCAATCGTTCGAGTTCGGCCAGCAGCGCGCGCAGCCAGATCGCGCGCGCGGGCGCGTCGAGCTGCAGCGCCGCCTCGGCGGCCCGCGCGAACGCATAGGCATAGGCCACGGTGCTGTCGCCGGAGACCCGCCCGGCGAGCTCAGTGGCCCGCGCCAGGCGCGCCCCCCGCATCAGCCCCTCGATGCCCTTATGGGTATAGCCGAGCCGCTGCTCCAGCCGGACCACGGTCTCGCCGCTGGCGCTGAAACGGAAATGCCCGGGCTCGATAATGCCCGCATGCACCGGCCCGACCGCGATCTGATGCAGCCCACAGCCTTGCGCCGGCAGAAAGCGATAGGGCGACGCCTGCGGCGAGCCGCCGACCTGCGCGCCCAATGGCGCCTGCGCGCCCCAGGCGCCATGGTCGAGCCAGGGCCGGCTGTCGGCGCTGCCCTGCGCCGACAATCCGTAGAGATCGTGGATGGCGCGCTCCAGCCGCAGCGCCGGCGGATGCTGCGAACTGATCGAAGGATAATGCTGGTCGGGGCAGGCCAGGCTGAACACCGCGACCGCCTGCGCTGGTGCGTCAAGGATCGCGAGGTGCACGATCCCGGGTTCGGCCCAGAGATCGAGCAGGCCAAAGCGTCCCTGCGCCAGTTCGGCGCCGGCCAATTCAAACACCGCGGCATCGACCGGGGTTCGCGACCACGGTCCGTGATGCCAGACCTTGCGGCCCGCCAAAGTGAGATCGATCACGGATGGCATCAGACGTTGATCTCCTATCCAAGCAGCTGCGCAACATGCTGGAACCAGACCACGAACGGCGCGGGAAGATAGACGCCCGCAATCAGCACCAGCGCCAGATGGGTGAACATCGGCACATCGGAGGCCTCGGCCGGCTTCATGCTGCCGCGCGGTGCGCCGAAGGCAATAGTGGTCAGGCGCAGCAGCAGCGCGGCGAGCGCGAGCAGGATTCCGAGGGCCAGCACGATCGCCAGCAGCGGCTGCCGGACAAAAGTCGAGCTGAGCACCAGGAACTCGCTCATGAAGATGCCGAGCGGCGGCAGGCCCGCGATCGCCACCACGCCGATCACCAGGCCCCAGCCCAGCGCCGGGTGGCTCGCGGTCAGGCCCCGGATGCGCGAGATCCGCTGTGTGCCCTTGATCTGGGTAATATGGCCGACCGCATAGAAGATCGCCGATTTGGTCAGGCTGTGCATCACCATGTGCAGCAGCCCGGCGAAATTGGCGAGCGGGCCGCCCATCCCGAACGCAAACACGATGATGCCCATATGCTCGATCGAGGAGTAGGCGAACAGGCGCTTGATGTCCTGCCTGCGGTACAGCATGAAGGCGGCGAACACCACCGAGACCAGGCCCATGGTCGAGAGCAACGGGCCCGGCGCGATCGCCGCCGGATTGGCCGCCAGCAGGATCTTGAAGCGCAGCAGGGCATAGAGCGCGACATTGAGCAGCAGGCCGGACAGCACCGCCGAGATCGGTGTCGGACCTTCGGCATGGGCATCGGGCAGCCAGGCATGCAGCGGCGCCAGCCCGACCTTGGTGCCATAGCCGAGTACAAGGAAGATGAAGGCGACGTTGAGCAGCGCCGGATCGAAGCCGGACGCGCGCTGGATCAACAGCGTCCAGACCATGGCGTCCTGGCCTTCGCCGAGCACTGGCCGTGCCGCCATGTAGACCAGGATGGTGCCGAACAGCGCCAGCGCAATTCCGACGCTGCCAAGTATGAAATATTTCCAGGCCGCTTCCAGCGCCGCATGGGTGCGATAGATGCCGACCATCAAGACCGTGCTCAGCGTGGCGATCTCGACCGCGACCCAGATCAGGCCGATATTGTTCGAGACAAAGGCGAGGTTCATGCCGAACAGCATGATCTGGTACATGGCGTGGTAGAAGCGCAGATAGGCCGGCGTCAGCTGGCCGCTCTGCAGTTCGTGGGCGATATAGCTGGCGCTGAAGATGCTGGTGGTGAAGCCGATGAAGGTGTTGAGCACGATGAAGACGACGTTCAGGTCGTCGACCAGCACATAGGGCGAAGGCTGCGGCCGTTCGGTCACGAGCAGCGACAGCGCCGCCAGGAAGGTCGCCAGGCTGGCAATGACGTTCAACCGCGCGGTCAGCCGGTAGCCCGGCAGGATCGCGAGCAGGGCGGCCGTCGCTAGCGGAACGAGCAGCACGGCTCCGACCGCGTCGAACGCCAACTGGCTCATCGCCGCTCTCCGCGGAAATCGTCGAGCGCGGAGACATCGACCGAATCGAAGCGTTCGCGGATCCGGAACAGGAAGATGCCGATGACGATGAAGGCGATCAGGATCGAGAACGCGACGCTGATCTCGACCACCAGCGGCATGCCCTTGGCTCCGGTCGCCGCCAGCACCAGGCCGTTCTCCAGCGCCATGAAGCCGACCACCTGGCTGACCGCATTGCGCCGGGTCACCATGACCAGGAGCCCGAGCAGGACCACCGACAAGGCGAAGGCGAGGTCCTCGCGCGCCAGCGGGTCGGCTTCCGCCGTCACCCGCAGCATCAGCACCAGGGAGAGCGCGACCAGCCCCATGCCGGCCAGCATGGTCGGACCGATCCCGACCGCCGCTTCGATGTCGCGGTGAATCCCGAGTTGCCTGATGATGCGGTGCAGCGCCACCGGGATGACGATCGCCTTGAACCCAAGCGCGATCGCCGCGGTGACGTAGAGATGCGGCGCGTCCTGCACCAAAGCCTGCCAGGCAACCGCCAGCGAAAGCACCAGGGCATGCAGCGCGAACACGTTGAGCAGCGAATACAGCCGGTCCTGATACAGCATCAGAAAGCTGATCAGGACCAGGCCGCCGGCCAGCGTATGCGAGATGTCGAAGGAGAGGCTGTGCATCTGCATCAGAAACTCCTCGACACGAACAACAACAGCGTGCCGAGCAGGCCGAGCATCAGCGCGGCGCCGAGAAACTGCGGAATCCGGAATACCCGCATCTTCGCGGTTGCGGTCTCGAACAGCGCCAGCAGGAAGCCTGCGACCGCGAGCTTGGCTATGTAGACGGCGGCGCCGACCAGATAGGCGAGCGGGCCGGCGCCGAACAGCGCGATCTGCCATGGCACGAACACGCAGGCGATCAGCGAGATGTACAACAACAGCTTGAGAGCGGCGCCGAATTCGATCATCGCCAGATGCCGCCCGGAATATTCCAGCACCATCGCCTCATGCACCATGGTGAGTTCGAGATGGGTCGCCGGATTGTCGACCGGAATGCGGCCGTTCTCCGCGAGCGCGACCATGACCAGGGCGACCACCGCCATGCCGAGCGATACCCGCAAGCCGATCCAGGACGAGGCCATGAAATGCGCCACCGTCGACAATTGGGTCGAACCGGCCACCAGCGCCATGCAGAACACGATCAGCAGCATCGCCGGTTCGGCCAGCGCCGCGATCATGACCTCGCGGCTGGCGCCGATGCCGCCGAAAGCGGTGCCGACATCCATTGCCGCCAGCGC
>Ga0302319_10020251_pt1 | contig 12040 bp, 11 predicted proteins | sample Bog_T0_2_FD_203319 | JGI IMG/M metagenome (GOLD analysis project Ga0302319, IMG submission 203319) | Peat permafrost microbial communities from Stordalen Mire near Abisko, Sweden - Bog_T0_2 | ecosystem: Environmental > Terrestrial > Soil > Wetlands > Peat | place: Sweden: Abisko, Stordalen Mire... | reverse complement strand
CTTTGGGTGAACCACCGTCTTATTCTCGGTGAGCCTGGCGACGAATTCCTCCACTCCCTTGGGATGCACAATCTGAATCGGTTTGGCGTCCTCCTGCCGCTCGTCAAGGAAAGTGAAGGAAAGAGGGGCGTTGATGTAAGCAAGATCATTGAGACGAGTAATGATGCGCTCGCTCTTGATCTCGGTGGTTTCCTGAAAGATTTCCGCATCCGGCTTGAATGTGATGAGCGTGCCGGTCTGCTTTTTGCCTTTTACCTCGGCGATGACGTGGAGCTTTTGCTTCGTCTCTCCCCGCTCGAAGGACATCGCGTGGATCTTCCCGTCGCGCGTTACCTCCACCTTGAACCATTCCGAGACGGCATTGACACATTTGGCTCCGACGCCGTGAGTGCCGCCCGAGTATTCGTAGTTGCCCTGGCCGTATTTCCCCCCGGAGTGAAGCTGCGTCAGCACGAGTTCCACGCCAGGAATGCCCTTCTCTTTGTTGATGTCCACCGGAATGCCACGACCGTTGTCGCGAATCGAAATCGAGCCGTCGGAGTGGATCGTGACGTCGATGTGCGTGCAATATCCGGCAAGAAACTCATCGACAGAATTGTCCAAAACTTCCGAGACGCAGTGGTGCAATGCCCGTTCGTCCGTGCCCCCGATGTACATGCCCGGCTTCTTCCGCACCGCCTCCAGACCTTCCAGCGTGCTCAGGTCGTCCGCATTGTAATCAGCCTTGTGGGAAGCGGTATCGGATTTCGCGGGGCTGGAGGTATCGAGGTCGGCCATAATCGGAAGGGGAAAATTGAAGCCTTCATTCTAGGGGGGCGGGTAGCTGCCCACAAGGGGTTTTTTCGACGGTTTGCGGGCTATTTCCGCAAGGGCTTGGGTTCATTTAATTCCGCATATACAAGATATTGTTGGACACACCTCCGGGATTCCGAGTGAAATCCACCCGTGAAACGGGTCTTTCAGGTCGCCTCGATCGCCTTCTTCTGTCTGCTCACTTTTGTGACGCGTTGTCACAATCTGCGCGACGTTTTTATCCGCGGCCACCTCTATTTTGTGGACACCGATTGCTACTCGCGCATGACCCGGGTCCGAATGATCGCGGAACATCAAGCCAGGGTGGTGAAGCATCATGATTTCGAGAACTGGCCACAGGGCGTGAATACCCACACCACGGCGCCTCTCGATTATTTGATCCTGGGGCTCGGATGGATCGCGGATTGCGGATTGCGGATTATCGATTGGAAAAGCCAAAGCGTTCTGCGGGGCCAGACGCTGGACCTCGCAGGGGCGCTCATTTCGCCGATGATCGGTCTCGCAGGAGCGCTTTTCCTGACGGTGTGGCTCTGGGCGTTGCGATTGAGGTTCTGGGGGATGGCGCTGCTGCTTTACGCCGTCAGCCCGGTCATGGTGCATGGCACGCTGCTCGGACGGCCGGATCATCAATCGCTCCTGATGCTCACCCTGATGGTGGCGATTGGGGCGGAGCTGGCGCTCGCGGGCCGAGCCGGAGAGGAGATTCCCCGCGGCTCGAAGCGGCTTTGGGGCCTGGTCAGCGGCATCGCCTGGGCGTTCAGCCTTTGGGTATCCCTTTATGAACCGCTGATTCTCCTCGGGGGGACGCTGGCGCTCTGGCTGGCGTTGGACCGCCGCGGATTGTGCGCGCGTGAACGGTTGCCGGGGCTGGCGGCGTTTTTCGTCATTTTGGCCGCCGCCCTTCTTATCGAAGGCTGGAGAATCGAACCGCCGAATGCAGTGATTCGCGAGTATTTCCCGAAATGGGAAAAATCGATCGGCGAGCTCTCCCATCTGGATCTCCGCTCATCGCTTCTGTATCAATGGCTCGGGTGGATGGTGGTGGCGGCGCCGGCGCTCATGATTCGAATGCGAAAGACGGACCGCCGGTCCCTTCCGCTGCTGGCACTGCTCATGGCCTTGGTCGGGCTGACGATCTGGCAAATCCGATGGGGCTATTTCCTGGGCGTGGTTTACGTCATGGCGCTTCCATTTCAGATGCCAGCGTGGCGGCGTCCCTGGATTGCGTGGCTCATGTTCTCCGCGGCCCTTTGGCCGGTGGCCAGAAGCTGGGATGCGGACCTCTTCCCGGATGAATCGGCGCGGGAAAGGATCGCCATTCAGCGGGCCGAAAGCGTCCGGTTGCGAGAGATTGTCCTTCCGATGGCGGGCGAAGGGCCGTTTCTTGCCCCGTGGTGGATTTCGCCCGCGATCGCCTATTGGTCGGGCGATCCCGGCGTGACCGGCAGTTCGCACGAAAGCCTGCCGGGAATCGTGGATTCGGCGCGCTTTTACCTGGCAACCACCCCCGGACAAGCAGCGGGCATCTTGCGGGCGCGCGGCGTCCGCTGGGTGCTGGTGGACGTTGCGGATCGGATGATCAGCAACTCGGCGCAGGTGCTCGGGATTCAACCTCCGAAGTGGCCGCTGGCGCGGGTTTTGGCGGAAGATGCCGGGAACGCGCCGGGCTTTTTGCGCGAGCGCGTCTCCCATCGTTCATCGACCCCGCATTACGGGGGTTCGCTCAAACTTGGCGGCGAGGCCAGCCAGGAATTGGAAACCGCGCCAGACTTCACCTTTTATCGCATCTATCTCGTGGACGATGCTAACCTCCCGTGATGAGTGACACAGAATACGATTTCTTGATTATTGGCGGCGGAAGCGCGGGATACGCCGCGGCCGCGGCCGCAGCGGGGCTGGGATTAAAAACGGGCGTGATCGAAGGCGCGGAGGAAGTGGGGGGATTGTGCATCCTGCGCGGTTGCATGCCGAGCAAGACGCTGCTGGAAAGCGGGCACCGCGCCGAGGCGATCCGCAATGCGGGAGAATTCGGCTTGCGGGCCGAATACCGCGGCGCCGATGCCATCGCCATCCGGGATAGGAAGCGGCGGCTGATTGCTGAGTTTGCGGATCATCGGAGGCAGCAACTGGAGGGGGGGCGTTTCGATTTCATCCGGGGGCGCGCCGCGTTCTCCGGCCCCCAAGAGATCGAAGTGAGTCTGCTCAAAGGCGGATCGCGGACCATCCGATCGCGCGCCTTTTTGGTCGCCACAGGCTCGTCGATCCAGATTCCGTCGATTCCGGGGCTCGCGGATACCGGTTTTATCACCAGTGACGACGCGCTCGACGCGGAGCGCATTCCCGAATCGATCATCATCCTGGGCGGCGGCGCCATTGCGCTGGAGCTGGCGAGCTTTTACGCGGGAATCGGGTCCCGGGTCACGGTTGTCCAGCGAAGTTCGCAAGTGCTGAAGGAGATGGACGAGGATGTTGCAGACTCCCTGACGGCGGCAATGGAAAAGCGCGGCGTCGTCTTCTTTCGCAACACCGAACTGCGGATGGTGCGGCGCGAGGGGGCGGGAAAACGCGTGGAGTTTTTGCATGCCGGCGTGGAGCGGTTTGTGGAAGCCGGCGAAGTGCTCTGCGCTCTCGGGCGCAAACCCAACACCCATGGTCTCGGGCTCGAATTGGCGGGGGTCCCGGTCGCCAGGACAGGCGTGCAAACCAACGCGCGCCAGCAGAGCCAGCAGCCGCATATTTTCGCGGCGGGGGACGTCTGTGGGCCGCATGAAGTGGTGCATATTGCGATTCAACAGGGGGAACTTGCCGCCCGGAACGCGGCTCGCCTCCTCCATCGGCTCCCGGGGGAACTTGAAGCCATCGATTTCGGGCTGAAGCTTTATGTGGTCTTCACGCATCCTGAAGTGGCTTCGATCGGGCTCACAGAGCATGAGGCGGCGCTGCTGCGTTATGACCTGCGGGTGGCAAAGTATCTCTTCGCCGATCTTGGCAAGGCCCTGGTGCGGGGCGCGACGGACGGCTTCGTCAAGCTGCTCACGGAAGAAAGGACCCGGCGCATTCTGGGCGCGGCCTGCGTGGGAGTCGATGCGTCGGAAATCATCCACGAAATCGCCGTGGCGATGTATTTTGGCGCCACGGCCGGGGATCTGGCGCGTGTGCCGCACTATCATCCCACCGTGAGCGAGATCTGGACCTATCCCGCGGAAGAACTGGCGTTGGGATGAAGTTCGACGCGAGCAATCCTTGACACTCATTTTCGGGCGCAGAATAGTCCCCTTGTGTTCAATCCGATACGCTCCCGAGATCCAAAAAATCCTGAAGCGCACACAAACCCAACTAGCGACGCGAATTCCGCGTCAAAACTCGAAAATACCAATCCCATGGCCGAAATCATCACCGGTAAGAATGTCCTTTCCGCAGACGTGGAAATCAAAGGTTCCATCAAGTTCCAAAACGAACTCACCATTGATGGAAAGGTGGAAGGCGAAATCACGTCCGCGGGGATTTTGACCGTGGGCGAAAACGCCGAGATCCGCGGCGAAATCAAGACCAAGTCTGTCACCGTGCTCGGCAAAGTGCATGGCAATATCACTGTGGACGAGCGTTGCGAATTGAAAGCGCGCGCCGTGCTCCAGGGCGATCTGAAGGCGGCCCGCCTCGTGATCGAGGAAGGCGCCACCTTTGTCGGCAAATCCGAAGTCACTCCAGTCAAGGGCGCGAACCGTCCCCAGCCTGAAGGCGCCCGCTCCCCCGAGCCAGCCAAGGCCCCGGCTCCCGTCCGCTAAACCAGGCCCGTCGTGGCCAGCCAAAACACCCCTAAGCAGCCTGAGAAAGTCAGCGCTGATTGTCCGCACTGCGGCTTCAGCCAACTTGAATCTGCCTACGCAAAATCGACGTTTTGTCGGAAATGCGGGCAGCACTATAGCATTGAAAAGCTGCTCGCGAAGGAGGTTACCAGCCTTAAAGAGCCTTCCATTTTCGACAAGCTCACGAAGCTCGTCTCGGGGGAGAAGGTGCGGTCTATTTGCTGTTTTAGCTGCGGCCATAAACAGCAAGTCAGCACGGCTGCCCAATCCAGCCAGTGCCCGCATTGCAGTTCCTACATCGACCTTCGCGATTTCAAAATCGCCGGGCCGTTCGGGCGCAGCATCCAGACCCAGGGCGAAGTGCTCATCCTGGCAAAAGGAGACGTGACCAGCTCGAAGATCGCGTGCGGTTCCGCGGTCATCGAAGGGAAATTGCGCGGCAATTTGTCATGCACTGGCGAAGTGCGCGTCAGATTCCATGGGAAACTGCTGGGCGGCGTCGAGGCGCAGCACTTGATCCTCGAGAAGAAGGCCAACGTGGAATTCGTCCGTCCGCTCAAAGTGCAATCCATCGAGATTCACGGAAAAGCCTCCGCGCGAATCATGTGCGATGGCTGCGTCACGATCGCCAAGGGCGGCTCGCTCGAAGGCGTCGTTTACGCCAAGGCGATCAATGTGGACAAAGGCGGCATCTTCAGCGGCGAGCTCTTTATCGGCCAGCAGGAGATGACGCAGCCCGATCTTCTGACGCCCGATGAAGATCAGCGGGGATTCTTCGGCGACGATTCGCTGGAATTGGGTCCCGCGTAGGGTTTTCAGCGGCGCCAAAACAAAACAAAAGAGCCCGGCTGTAAAGCCGGGCTCTTATTTGTTTCGAAGAGCGTTATTCCGCGGAAACCTCTATTTGGCGGGAGCTTCCGCAGGAGCGGGAGCCTGCCCGTTTTGCTGGATATTGTATTTGGCGACGATCTGTTTGGCTTCGTCGTCCGTCTTGGACAGGATCAGCAGGTCCATGATCAGATCTTGAAGCTTGCTTTGAATGACACGCGAGTCAGTGACGAGCTTTTCGCGTTGCTTATAAGCTTCGGCGAGTTGGACGTGCCCTTCCTGCAGAGCGGAGCGCTGTTTGAACGTCGAGACCGTCTGCGCGATCATCAGCACCGCGATGGCGCACGCCAGCAAGGCGAAGGGGATTTGCAATGAGGGTTCAGCGGAGCGCGCGGTTTCCACGGGCGGTTCGGAAAATGAGAAATCAGATTCGGGTTTCATGGGAGGAGAAAATCAGGGGCGGGGAGGGGGAGTGGCAGCCGGAGCGGAGGCAGGGGCGGGAGCGGGCGAGGCGCCGGGAGCGGGTGAAGCGGGAGCGGGCGTGGCCACATTGTAGCCATGCTTCGAGAGCAGCATCTTCATCTTCTCGTCTTTCATCGAGACGATGGCCATGTCACGCAGCAGATTGGGACCCACGTCCTTGCTGATGGAGTTTCCGGTGTTGATCTGCTCCTGCTGCTTCTGCAATTCCTGCTGCTGCTTTTGCAATTCCGTCTGGAGGCCTTGATTGGCGCCTCCGAAAGTGAAAAGCACGATGCTTAGGATCAGGCTGATGCCTGACGCCGCCACGGAGATATAAAACGGTATTTTCATTGGGGGCTGCTCTTCTCGGCTAGGAATACGGGATGCGTCAAGGGACAATTTATCACGGATGACGAAAAAACCGGGCCGGGCTGCGGCCCCCCTCCTTCCACGGTTCCCGCCAGGGGTCCAAGCCGCGCTATATCGCAATGCAAGAACCCCGCTCGACGAGGCGCGCCGGGAGGAATGTCTTCTGGGCCGCGGGCGCCATGGCTTCGCTCACCATGCGGCCAATCTCTTTCACACCAAGTTCCGCCATCTCCTCCACCGGGAGATGGACTGTTGTGAGTTGCGGATTGCTCCAGAGGAGACCGGGATCGTCGGAACACCCGATAATGCTGAGTTCCTCGGGCACTTTGACGCCTCGCGCCTGCGCCTGGAAAAGCACGCCGATGGCGGCGGCGTCGCTCATGCAGAAGATGGCGGTAGGCCTCGGGTTTCGCGAGAAGAGTTCGTCAAAGGCGGCGTGGCCGGCGCGAACGGACAGGTCGCCCTGGATGATGTTTTGCCCTTCGATGGGCAGACTCTGGGCCTCATGCGCCAACAGCACCCCCCGATTGAAATCGAGGATCTTCGGATCCGTGGAGCCGAACGGCCCGGAGACGATTCCCAGCCGCTGGTGGCCGAGTTGGAAGAGGTGGGACACAGCCATCCGCGAAGCCAGCGCATAGTCGAAAAGCAGGCTGAAAACACCCGGAGCCGCTACTTCATGGCCGAGGCTCACTACCGGGATGCCTCGCTCCGCGAACGTTTCATAGAGTGAGGTGTTTGGCGGCCCGTAGATCAGAAATTTCGAACAGACGCCTGAACGCAACGGTTGCGGGAGGTTGATGTGTCCGGCGCGATAATTCGCGTTAACGTCGTAGTTGGCCAGGGTCAGCGGATGCGCGTCATCGGGCACTGCCGCCATCGCGGCGCTGATGAGACGGGGCGTCAAAGGATCGCGCATCCCCGTCTCGCATTCCGATGTGACCAGCAGACAAAAATCGCCCACTTCAGGATACATTCTGACCACCGCGCGAAGATCGTTCGGAATGTAACCCATCTCCCGGCACACCTTGAACACGCGCTCCCGCGTCTTTTCACTGACGCGAATGCCGTAGTCGCGGTCGTTCAAGAGAGACGAAATAGCGCCCTGCGAAACGCCAGCCGCCTTCGCGATCTGCGCCATCGTAATCGTTTTTTGCAGGCCCCCGAGTTGCTTCGGAATCTTGGATGCGCCGCTTTCCACATCCGCCCTGCCATGGGAGGACTCATCCTCGTTGGGCAAATTCATCTTCCGAGAAGTAACGGTCGTGTCGGATTTCACAAGCGGAAAAAACCAGCGCTGAATATCATTAAAAAAACGTTGCGCATATTGCAGACGTTGCGTGCGCGCGCCCACGGGAGAGGCGTTCCATATGGCACACCGCCTGAGTCCGGTTTTATTAGCAAAACTTGTGCCCGGAAGGAATAAAGAACGCCCTAGGTCGCCGGCAAAATCTTTTTGACCAGCCGGCCCACTCCGTCGTTCGCAAAGTCGCTCGCCGGATACATCTTTCTCGCTTTCAAAAACAACGCGAGGCTGGACCCGAGCTGGTCTCGCTTCTCCAAATCCTGCGCGCTGCGAATCGTTCGGACGAAATCCGCCGCCTGAGTGGTCAGATTTGCCCGCGTCTGGCTGAGCTTGTTGTCATCCGGGTATTGGGCCGAAATCTTTTCCACGGTTTCCCACGCTCCGGCATAGTTGCTCTGTTGCGCCATCGCGTTCGCCTGGGTGATGGCGATCTCGATCGTTTTCACGTTGTCGAGAATGGTTTTGAGCTGCGTCAGGCGCTCGGGATAAAGCGAAGTGGCGGCGATGTAGCGGGGACTGTCGTCGTAGATCTGCCGGTAGTTTTTCTGGCTGACGAGCTGGTCGAAGCTGTTCAGCGTCTGCTGCACCGAGTTGCCCTGATCGAAGATTTTACCGGAGATCTCCGCGAGTTGCGGATTGCGGGGCCAAAGATCCGCCGCGGCTGCGAGCTCGGTTTCGAGTGTCTGGTGGTCGCCGCTAAGGGCGGCGTTCCGGGCCTTGGCAAGGTGCATATTCGCTCCCACCTTGGACGTTTCAATCAATCCCGTCGGTTTGGACGCGTCGAAGTCCTTGGCGATTTTGCCGAGATCAGTCACCAGTCCCTCCGCCAGCGTGTAATCCTTCACGTCGAGGGCCGAAATGAGCTGGTAGGACTTGCGGCTGAAATCGAGCGCCCTGCGCTTCTTTTCCCGGGGCAGGGTCCGAATCTCCGGAACGTACTCTCCCACGGTGAAGGCCTCCGCGAGCCGCTTGGTGGCGCTTTCCAGTTCGTTGTTCTGAAGAAGGAATTCGTAGGTGTGCACACCTTCGCGCACATCGCGAATGGCTTCGTTGGCCAGGGAATCCAGCGTGCCGACTGTTGGAGGCATGCCCGCGCTCTTTTCGAAGAGATCCTTGGTATCTTTGCCCACGTTCAGCTTGGTGTCGCCGTCCGTAAAAATCGCGCGGTAGAAACGCGTGGCCATGAGGACGTGCTGGAACCGGCGCTGGAGGAAAAGCTGGAGAATCAACGCCTGGAACTCCACCTTCGTTTGAATGGCGGAAAGCTCTTGCTTGACCACGTTGGCCTTTAATTTCGCCTCGATCTCGGCCAAGCCCGTGGTGACTTGTGCCTGCGCCGAAAGATCCTCGAAGCTTTGTTTTGTCGTTTTGGTCGTGGCGTTTTTTCCCGTGCCGGTCGTCGTGCTGGTGGGCCCGGCGGTGGCGGCTTCGCCGGCGCTAATGTGCCTGGCGTTCCAATATGTTTGGCTGCGTTTGGCCTCCATGGCCTCGCCGGCGGCGGCAAGCCGATCCTGCGCCTGCAGAGATCTCCAGGCGCTATAGACGGCGTCGGCCAGGGAATCGCATAGGCGGGCATCGATGTCGAAGCTCGATCCCCGAGGCAGCAGGCGGAATGCAGCGTCGATGTTTTGGTTCGAAGCGTTTCCCGGAGCCAGATAAGCAAGGATATTGCTGATGATGGCCTGGTACTGCCGGTCTTCCAAAGACGTTTCCTCCGGCGCATTCAAATACTTCTCGAAGCGCGCCTCGAACACCCGGTTGTTGTTGACGTTCCAGTTCTTGCCATCCCAGCTCATCACCTCCGAACCTGGGTCGAACGCGGCGCCCCCAGGGAGCGTGGACTTGTTTCCCCCCGCGGCGGCGCCGCTGCCCGCGGCCGGGGCCGGTTGCGCGGCAGGGGCAGGCGCGGCCGCTGGCGCCGCATCCGGCACCTGCGCCATGAGCGGCGAGACGGAAAGGAACGCTGCGCCCAGCAGCCAATGCCGCCCCCGGATTTTTGCGCGGGGAACAGCCTCCGGGGAAGCTGGATGAGAGCAGTGGGTTTCTGGGAGATTGGGAGTCGCCGGCTTCATGGCACGCATATTACGCCTTTTTCACATCTTGCGCCTGTAGAATTCCTTTGTCACTCACTTCGAGCTTAAAAATGAACCGCTGGCCGCGCTCGATATTGATGCTGTTAAATTTCGGCGGCACGAGAATCGGCAATTCCTCCCCCGCGGCATCGACGGAGAAAAGCCGCCCCCCGGTGGGCGAATACTCAAGGGACTGCGTGACCGTGGCCTCGAGCTTGTATACATTCCCGCGCAGGCTGTTCGAATTTTGGATGTAATCCTGAACGGGCAGCGGAGACATGGTGCGCCAGGGATCGTTCAGTTTGCCAAACAGAAGATAGCCCGCGCCGAGCGCCACGACGAGAAGAACAGCGGCGGTCACCATCCACACTGGATTCACGGAGGAGCTAGCGCGGCGAGCCATGGAGGAAAAAGAAGGAGGCGAAGGCGGATAAAGGCAGGAAGGGGGACGGCATGAGGGGCAAGGATGGAGTTGAAAAACGCATTCCAATGACAAGCTCTAATCGGTCATAAGCCTTGTGTCACCATTCATCCTGCATTCGCCGCTCTATCGGCCAATCAGACCCCAATGAGGCACAAAAGGCCAGTACACAAATACCGCGCGTCCCATGATGTTTGCCTGCGGCACGGGTCCCCAATCCCGGCTGTCCGAGCTGTGATTGCTATTGTCGCCCATCGCAAAATAGCTCTTTTCCGGCACCGGGAAGGGGTCGTCCTTGTCCCGCATAATCATCCTCGTGAAAGAAGGAAACCCATTCACGTAACCTTCGTATCCATTGGCGGCGGACATCACCCGGCCGAAGCCGCGCCCTTCCGCGAGCTTCCCATTGATGTAAAGCTTCGGCGGATCGATTCGCAGGGTGTCTCCCGGCAGCCCCGCGAGCCGTTTGATATAGAATTGCGAGGGGCCGTCTTCATGCAGCTTGTTCTCCCCTGTGGGCAGCGTTTCCGTATTGAAAACGAAGACGTCTCCGCGCGACGGCTTGACAAAGTGATATGTAAACTTGTCCACGAACACATGGTCGCCCGTGTCGAAATATCCCCGGAGGATCGGCGTCCCGGCCGCGATCGTCGTGCCGAAGGGAATCCTCCGTTCCACGCTATCGCTATTTTCCTGGACGACATAGACCCCATGATCCGTGACGAGTTCGGTGCGCGCGAAGAACCCGAAACCCTCGATGAATGGCGTCCGGTCCACGAAAGGAAGCAGGGACTTGAACTCACGCGCCCCCATGATCACGAGTTCGTCTTTCGCCACGATATCGATGTAGCTGCGCCCGTGCCAGACCGCCTCGAAAATCCGGGTTGGAAACCCGGGCGGCTTTTCCTTCAGCTCATGCCAATTGATCCCGTTCAGGGTGGGCTGCATGGATCCGGTCGGAATGGTGAACGGCTGCAGAAAATACGTGCGGACGGCCAGGGCGATGACGATGGCCACGAGAAAAACCTCGCAGTTTTCCCTCCAGGCAGCGTCTTGCGTCGCAGGCATGTGTTTGGCGCACTCCTTGTCCAGGGCGCCAGCCGTTTCCTCGATGGCCGCCCGGTCGCGGCTGTGGGTCGCCTTTTCCAGCGCGGAGATCTTTGCCTCGAAACCATCGACGGTTTCGGCGCTCCACAAATCGCGTTTATAGGCCAGCAGCTTCCGGGCGTCCTTGACGAATTGACGGCCGAATTTGACGTGTTTGGGCAGAAGAAAAGAAAACATGGCGGGATCCGCGGCTAAAGGGGTCGCGGAGCCGGGAATCCAATCCGAAAGCGCCGCCAAGGGAAGCGAAATTTCGCGGATACGCGAGACGGCGGGTGGGCAAATGGGTGAGCGGCGGAAATCCGCCGAGCCTTCCATGAGAGGCGTTGGCGGAGGTCAGGCCAATCCGCAATCCGCAATCCGCAATTCTTAACCGGCTCTCGCACACAAAGCGGAAGAATGCTAAAAAAGAGGAGACCCCCGGCCTCAAACCTCGCAGAATCCCTCTCATCGTGCTCCAGATCGTCTTTAATGAAATCAGCGCCGCGGAAATGTCCGCGCTGCCAAAGGAAATGCAACTCGACCTCCTGGCAGAATTCCAATTCCTGCCCGAGGATCTCGACAAACTGGATGACGAGAGATTTGGAACCGTCGAGCGCGATGGGAAGCGGCTGTATCGTTACCGCGCCAGAGAGTATCGGATTTATTTCGAGCACACTCCCGAAGGAATCACCGTGCATCGCGTGCTTCACAAAAACACCATCCGCGATTTTCTTTTCCGGACGAGGCTGCCGATGACTGAAGACGATCAACTGGGACAGCGCGAAGCCTTTTGGAAGCTGATCGAAGAAGGCGAACAGACGCGCAAGAAATGAAAACCTCGCTGCTCTTCTGCATTGCGCTCGGGGTCTTTACGGCT
>Ga0302319_10020250_pt1 | contig 12040 bp, 7 predicted proteins | sample Bog_T0_2_FD_203319 | JGI IMG/M metagenome (GOLD analysis project Ga0302319, IMG submission 203319) | Peat permafrost microbial communities from Stordalen Mire near Abisko, Sweden - Bog_T0_2 | ecosystem: Environmental > Terrestrial > Soil > Wetlands > Peat | place: Sweden: Abisko, Stordalen Mire... | reverse complement strand
CGGATTGTCGCCGATGGCAACGTAACCACCGATGCGCGCGACTGGATTACTGCCGCTGCGGGCCGGCCTCCAGCAACGACAGATTCTGCTGCGCCAGATCCGCCGTCGTGCTGTTCGGATCCACCCCCCGGGCATGTTCCCAATCCGCTCGGGCGCCCTCCGGATCGCCCATGCGCTGGCGCAGGATGCCGCGCTCCAGCAGCGCGTCCGGATCGTCCGGGTCCAGCTTCAACGCCTGCGAAACATCCGCCTGCGCCAGATCAAGCTGGTTCAGTTTCCGTCGCATCACCGCCCGCAACACCAGTGCATCCGGCCGGGCGGCATCCAGGCGCAGCGCCGCGCTGAGGTCATCCACCGTGGCATCGAACCGACCCAGCAGGGCCTCGGCCGACGCGCGCATGAAAAACAGTTCGGCATCCGCCGGTGCCAGCGCCAATGCCTGGGAGGCGTCGTCTGCCGCCTTCGCCGCCGCCGCAGGGTTGTCCTGCGCCACCATCAGCCGGGCCTGCACCGCCTGTCCGAACACCGATGCGCGCGCCAGCGCCGGCGCCGAACTTTTCCGCGCCACCTGTTCCAGCAACTCCGCGCCGGCAGCCGGCTTGCCCAGGGCAATCAGCGCGAGGCCGCGGCAGTGCAGCGCACCGTCGCCGCCGCCATCCGCCTGCCAGGTCTCGGCCAGCGCGACCGCACCCGTCGGGTCGCTGGCCAGCGTGTCGAGGCAGGTCTCGTAGGCGGTGCCCTCGGCGATCCGTGGCGGAAACGGCGGCACCGGAAGTTGCGTCGCCGCCGCATCGTCCGGCGGGGTGATGGGCGTGGTCAGCCACCAGATGCTGCCGGCCACACCGCCGGCCACGACCAGGAACGCACAGAATGCTGTCAGGCGCCGGGACATGTCCCGTAGTCTAGCGGGACTTGCTGAAATGCACGAAGGCATTCTGCGCCATGCGGTGACCCGTCGGCAGGGCGCCGTCCGGCGGAAGGTTGCTGCCAACCCCGACCCATAGATCGGCCAGCAGCTCGTTGGTGTCGTTGTCTCCCCGACAGGTGGCCAGCCGCCTTGCCGCTTACCGCTCAGGCCGCCGCCTTCGCCTCCCGCCGGCGGCGGTGCAGGATGAACTCGGTATAACCGTTCGGCTGCGTGCGGCCCTCGAAGATCAGGTCGGACGCGGCCTTGAATGCCACGCCGTCGAAGCCTGGCGCCATCGGCTTGTACAGCGGATCGCTGGCATTCTGCCGATCGACCACCAAAGCCATGCGCTGCAGCGCCTCGGTCACTTGTGCCTTCGTCACGACGCCGTGGTGCAGCCAATTGGCGATGTGCTGGGACGAAATCCGCAGCGTCGCCCGGTCTTCCATCAGTCCCACATCGTGAATGTCCGGCACCTTGGAGCAGCCGATACCCTGGTCGATCCAGCGGACGACGTAGCCCAGAATGCCCTGGCAGTTGTTGTCCAATTCCTGCCGCAGGTCGTCGGGCGACCAGTTCTGCCCGTCGGCCAGCGGGATGGTCAGCAGGTCCTTCAGCGGCGCGCGCTTGCGCGAGGCCAACTCGGTCTGGCGGGCGGCGACGTCGACCTGGTGGTAGTGCAGCGCGTGCAGCGTCGCGGCGGTAGGGGAGGGGACCCAGGCGGTGTTGGCGCCCGCCATCGGGTGGCCGATCTTCTGCACCAGCATGTCGGCCATCCGGTCCGGCGCGGCCCACATGCCCTTGCCAATCTGCGCCTTGCCGCGCAGCCCGCACTCCAGGCCGATATCGACGTTCTGGTCCTCATACGCCTTGATCCAGACGGTGCCGCGCATCTCGTTCTTGCGGATCATTGGGCCGGCCTCGATCGAGGTGTGGATTTCGTCGCCGGTCCGGTCCAGGAAGCCGGTGTTGATGAACACCACGCGTTGCGCCGCCGCGGCGATGCAGGCCTTGAGGTTGGCAGAGGTGCGCCGTTCCTCGTCCATGATGCCCATCTTGATCGTATTCGCCGGCAGGCCGAGGATTTTTTCGACGCGTCCGAACAGCTCGGCGGTTAGCGCCACTTCCTCCGGCCCGTGCATCTTCGGCTTGACGATATAGACCGATCCGGCGCGGCTGTTCTTGATCGGGCCCTTGCTGTTGAGGTCGTGCATCGCGATCAGCGCGGTGACCGCCGCGTCCAGGAACCCTTCGGGTATCTCCGCCGCGGATGCATCCAGCACGGCATCGGTGTACATGTGATGCCCGACATTGCGGATCAGCATCAGGCTGCGGCCCGACAGCCAGACGCTGCCGCTGCCGGCCGGCTTGGTGTACTGGTGGTCGGGATTGAGCTTGCGGGTCATCTGTTGGCCAGCCTTCTCGAAGGTGTCCTCCAGCGTCCCGTTCATCAGGCCCAGCCAGTTGCGGTAAGCAACCACCTTGTCTTCGGCATCGACGGCGGCGATGGAGTCTTCGCAGTCCTGGATCGTCGTCAACGCCGCTTCCATGATCACATCGGCGACACCGGCGGGGTCGTCCTTGCCGATCGGATTGGCCTTGTCGATCACGATCTCGAGATGCAAACCGTTGTGCCTGAGCAACACCACGCCCGGGGCGGACGCATCGCCGCGGTAGCCGGCGAACTGCGCGGGATCCGTCAGGCCCGTGGTGCCGCCGCCTTTCAGGCCGACCGACAGGGCGCCATCCTTCACCGAATACAGCGTCGCATCGGCATGGCTGCCGCTCGCCAAAGGTGCGGCTCCGTCGAGAATCTCCCGTGCCCTCGCCACCACTTTGTCGCCGCGGACCTTATTGTAGCCGCGGCCGCGTGTCGCACCGCCGTCTTCCGGGATCGCATCGGTCCCGTACAGAGCGTCATAAAGGCTGCCCCAGCGGGCGTTCGCAGCGTTCAGCGCGTAGCGTGCGTTGGTCACCGGAACCACCAGTTGCGGCCCGGCCAGGGTGGCAATTTCGGCATCGACGTTTGCCGTCCTAACCGCAACTTTGGCTGGTTCTTCAACAAGATAACCGATATCGCGGAGAAACCGCATATAACCTTCGGCGTCGGCCGGCTTACCTTTGTTGGCGATGTGCCAGGCATCGACTTGCACCTGGATGCTGTCCCGCTTCCCCAGCAACGCCTTGCAGCGCGGCGCCAAATCGGCGAGCAGCCCGGCAAACCCGCTCCAGAACGCATCCGCGCTGATCGAGGTCCCCGGCAACGCTTCCGCGGCAACAAAGTCATAAAGCGGCCTGGCGATGCGGATGCCGGCTGACTCGACATAATCCATGCGGACTGCCTCCTGACGGGGAGAGAAAAACGGGTCGGAAGCGCGCGGTATAGGACGGAAACCTGGCGAATTGCCAGCCCCAGCGGCCCGTTGTGGTACCGTTAACGAGGCCGGTGCCGGTCAAGCCCGACAAAGCGCGCGCAACCGTGAGCTTGACTTGTCGGTGTGCCACCCAATTTCCGGTATGCGGATGACGGCTGGTCCTCATCCGCGTGACGTTTCCCCCCCAAACTTAAGCGGCGCCTCCGGGCGCCGTTTTTTTGTTCGGTGGCAGGATGGTGTTGCGCTGCGCCGGCGTTGCGCTTGGCGGCGGCGGCAGAAGCACACTGCCCTGCCGCGTTTTGGCGCGCGACCCGGCGGGTTCGTCGTCCTCCGGGAGAGGTAAAACGAGCACCGCTCGCAGCCCCGGCCGGTTGTCTTCCAGCCGGAGATCTCCGCCATGCAGATGGGCGACCGCGAGCACCAGCGATAGCCCCAGCCCCGAACCGGGCGTGCTGCGAGCAGCCTCGCCGCGATAAAACCGGTCGGTGGCCTTTTCGCGCTCTTCGATCCCGATTCCCGGCCCTTCGTCGCTGACGGCGACGAACACCATCGACGAGACCGATGCGCTCAACCGAACCGTCCCGTTGTCAGGCGAGAATTTCACAGCATTATCGACCAGATTGGCGATCGCCTGCTGGATCATTGCTTTATCGCCATAGGCCGGCACCGCGTCCGGCGACCCGACCGTTAGAACGATACCGCGATCTTCCGCCACCGCGTCATACAGATCGGCGACCTCGGCCATCAGCGGCGCGATATCCAGCCGGGCAAACGACGACCGGCGGGAGCCTGCCTCGATCTCGGCGATCCGCAGCAACGCCTGGAATACCGCGACGATGCCATCGAGATCCAGGGTGGCGCGCTCGATCGCGGCGCGCAGATCATCCGGCGTTTCCGCATGCAGCGCCGCATCCTCCAGCCGGGTGCGCGCGCGGGTGATCGGCGTGCGCAAATCATGGGCAATGGCGTTCGACACCTGCCGCACGCCGTCCATCAGCCGCCCGATCCGGTCCAGCATGTCGTTGATCACTTCGGCAACCTGGTCGAACTCGTCGCCGCGCCCGGTCAGCTTGACGCGCTGGGCGAAATCGCCGCCGGCGATGGCGGTCGCCGTGGCCGACACGTTCGCCAGCGTGCGCCGGAACAGGCTGCGGACCACCAGCGCCCCGGCGGTGGCCATCAGCAGCACGACGACGACCGCCCAGAGCAGGGCATCGGTCAGCAGGGTACGCAACTGCGAGCGGACCTGCACGTCGCGCCCGATCAGCAGGTGGAAGCCGCCCGGCAGCTCATAGCGCTGCACGTTCGCCAGCGACTTCATGCCGGCCCGCATGACCGGCAACCCGTACCACGGTCCGGCCTCGGTCACCGATTGCGGCCAGGTCGCCAGGTTGCCGGCGATCGGCTTCATGTTCGGATCGACCAGCAGATAGATCGCGTCGTCGTCGATGTTCTGCGCCAGGCGGTCCTGGATGGTCAGGACCAGGGCCGGCAGACCGCCATCCGCCCAGCGTTCCGCCAGACCCTGGGCATCGGCGTTAATCGCCGCCTCGGTCTGCCGGTCAAGCAGCCCTGCCGTCGCCCACCACAGAAACAGCGCCAGCGCCGTGGCGCTGATCGCCAGCAACAGGGCGTAGATCGCCCCGAACCGGAACCCGGCCGACCGGAACAGTTGCCGCCCGATCATGTGCTTCGATAGACGTGAAACGAACGGGCGGAGGTTGGCGCGCATTCCATTCCCCGCGTCATGACGTGCGGTCCTCCCGGTCATCTGACCGTTATGTCATGATACTACGGCTGTTCTGCCCGCAACATGTAGCCGGCATTACGCACGGTGTGGATCAGCCCGCTCGGGAACGGCTTGTCCACTTTCTGCCGCAGGCGTGAGACATGCACGTCGATGACGTTGGTCTGCGGGTCGAAATGGTAGTCCCACACGCCCTCCAACAGCATGGTGCGGGTGACCACCTGGCCGGCATGGCGCATCAGGTATTCCAGCAGGCGGAACTCCCGGGGTTGCAGGTCGATTTTCTGTCCGGCGCGCTTCACCTGCCGGGACAGCAGGTCGAGTTCCAGGTCCTCCACCACCAGCTTGGTGACCGGACCCTCGCCTTTGCCGCGGCGATTGAGCGCCTCGACCCGAGCGAGCAGTTCGGCGAAGGCGAACGGCTTTGTCAGATAGTCGTCGCTGCCGGCTTTCAGGCCTTTGACCCGATCGTCCACCTCGGCCATCGCGGACAGGATGAGCACCGGTACGGTGTTCTTCTGCCCGCGCAGGGTCTCCAGGATTTTCAGCCCATCGATGCCGCCGGGTAGCATGCGATCGAGAACCAACGCGTCGAACGTCTCGCTGGCGGCCATGAACAGTCCGTCGCGGCCGTTATCCGCGTGTTCGACCACGTGGCCGGCCTCGCGCAAACCGCGCACGACGAAGCCGGCGACGTCCTTATCATCCTCGACCACCAGGATTCGCATCCCACTCTCCTTTGTTCCAACGGCCCCGCTTTCGGGTCCTCATCGCATCGCCAGGTCTAGGCGCGGCCGAGCGGCGTGCTCGAAGCGATCACGCTCTACCCCGCCTGTTGTTCAGCCGGCCGGCGGCCAACATTGATGGTAATTTCCATTTCACGCCCCGCACGCAGGATCGTCACGCGAACGCTGTTGCCCGGCGGAACCACGGCAACCGCGCGAATCAGTCCGCGCGAGCTGTCGATCTTATCGCCGTTGACCGCGGTGACCACATCGCCGGCCCGAATGCCGGCTTTCGCCGCCGGCCCGGTGCGGTCCAGCGTCGCGATGGTGACGCCATCATCGCGGTCCTCCACCGACACGCCCAGCCAGCCGCGCTCGATCGATCCCTTGGACAGAAGCTGTGCCACGGTCCGGCTGACCGCCTCGCTGGGAATCGCGAAGCCGATCCCGACCGAGGCACCGGTCGGCGATACGATCACCGAACTGACGCCGATCACCTGCCCGTCCATGTTGAACACCGGCCCGCCGGAGTTGCCCGGATTGATCGGCGCGTCCAGCTGCAGAAAGTTGTCGAACGGACCGGATCCGAGGTCCCGCCCCTCGGCCGAAATGATGCCGACCGACACCGACCCGCCCAGGCCGAACGGATTGCCGGCGGCCATGATCCAGTCGCCGACCTCGGCCCGGCGCGAGTCGCCCCAGGTGACGCTGGGGAGCGCGTCGCTGGTCTGCACCTTGATCACCGCGACGTCGGTCAGTTCATCGCGGCCCAGCACGGTCGCGGGCAATTGCCTGCCGTCGGTCAGTGAAACCACAATCTTGTCGGCGTGATCGACCACATGATTGTTAGTGACGATGATGCCGGACGGATCAATGATGAATCCAGACCCGGCGCCGGCCACCTGCTCCCGCCGGTTGCCGAAGCGGCGGCGGAACTCCCGCCCCAGCGGGGTGTCACGCAATTCCGGCGGCAGTTCGCTCAGCATATCGCCGCCGGATACTGTTTCCGTTACCGCAATATTGACTACGGCCGGCAACACCTTCTTGACCAGCGGCGCCAGACTGTCGGGCGCGGCGCGGGCACTGGCGGGTTGCGGCGAACAGGCGCCGGTGAGCAGAACCAGCGACAGAGCCAGACCGTGGGAGACTCGTCGCCACGATCGGGCGGTCGGCCGGAGGCACAAATGGTCGGCTGGCATGGTGTCGGTCGAGTCTCCGGGTGGACGGCGCATGACGAAAGGACATGGCATGTGGCCGGGGCTGTAACAAGCAACCCCCGGGGCAGATTCTTGATCAGTTTTCTGGGGGATTCGCGCCGTCTTCAGGCCAGCGATGCTTCGGGTAGCGGCCGCGCATGTCGCGCCTGGCGTCGGCCCATGCGCCTTTCCAGAAGCCGCCGAGGTCGGCGGTGACGGCGATCGGCCGCCCGGCCGGCGACAACAGCGCCAGGCGCAACGGGACGCGGCCGCCGGCGAGCAGTGGCGTTGTCGCCATCCCGTAGAACGCCTGCGCTTTGGCGGCGGCCAGCGGCGGCGCCTCCGTATAGTCGATCGCGGCACGGCCGCCGGGCAGGGTGATATGGGTCGGCAGGTCGCGGTCCAGGCGCGCCGCCAAGTCCCAGGACAGCAGGCCGCGAAGGATGCTGTGCAGGTCCAGTTGTTCCAGGTCCGCCAGGCGGGTGACGCCGGCCAGGTGCGGCAGCAGCCAGTCCTGAATGGTCGCCTTCAGCGCCGGATCGCCGATTTCCGGCCAACCGGCGTCCGGTTCGATGCCGCGCATCAGCGCGACCCGAAGCTGCAGTTGCCGAACCGCATCCGTCCACGGCAGCGGGCGCAGGTCCTGCGCGGCCACGACGTTCGCCAGGGCTTCGGCGATCTGCGCCGGATCGCCGGGCTCCGTGCGGTCGGACAGGATCAACGCCCCCAGGCGCCGGCGCCGGCGCGCCAGAACCAAACCGCCGACCGGGTCGAAGCCGGACTCCACCTGTTCGGTAACCCGCGCCGCAAGCGCGGCCGGCAGGTTGTCCGGATCGAGCGCTGCCGCCAGCCGGATGCGCGACGCGGCCTTTAGTTCCAGCGACGCGGCGACGAGAAGGCCGGCTTTGGCGAGCGGATCGGTGACGGGGATGCGTGCGCTGCCGCCGCCGGAGAGGCGGAAGGAGCCGGGCTCGCCGCGGCGCTGGGCGATGCGGTCGGGGAAGGCGGCGGCGAGCAGGGGGCCGGGGTCGCCGGCGGCTTCGGTATTGGGGGGCACGCGCATGCGGCGGCGGTACTGGCCCGCGGCGCGGCGGATGACGTTGATGGCGCCACGGTCGGCGTTGGGGTCGCCATGGGCGACGGCGGCGAGGCGGGTGGCGATGTCGGCCGTGGCATCCTGGGAGCGCAGCGGGTCGCGTTCCTCGAGCAGCGCGGCGAGGTCGGCGGCGCGGGCGGCCTGTTCGGGCGTGGCGGCGGCGATCATCATGGCGGCGAGGCGGGGATGGGCGCCAATTCGTGCCATTTCGCGGCCGGCATCGGTGATGCGGTCCGCGGCGTCCAGCGCGCCGAGCTCCTTCAACAGGCTGGCAGCGGCGGCCAGCGCCCCGGCCGGCGGCTGGTCCTGGAACGACAGCTCGGCCGGAGGAGTCCCCCAGGCGGCGCACGCCAATACCAGTGCCGACAGTTCGGCTTCCAGCATTTCCGGACGGTCGAAGGCGGGAAGGCCGCGATGCAGGGCAGGGGACCATATACGGATGGCTGTTCCGGGCGCCTCGCGGCCAGCCCGGCCGGCCCGCTGGTCCGCCGCCGCGCGCGAAATCCGTGCCGTCGTCAGACGGGTCAGACCGGTGGCGGGGTCCAGCCGCGGCGTCCGCCGCCAGCCGCCGTCGACCACGATGCGCACACCGGGCACCGTCAGCGATGTCTCCGCGATCGACGTTGCCAGCACCACCCGCCGGCCCTCGGCCGGCCGCAGCGCCCGGTCCTGCTCCGCCGCCGGCAGATCGCCGTGCAGCGGCAGCACCAGCGCGCCGCATCCACCGAGCGCCGACTGCACCCGGCGGATTTCCGCCATGCCGGGCAGAAAGGCGAGAATATCGCCCTCATGCCGCGCCAGGGCAGCACTGATCGCTTTGGCGACGGCGTCGGCGAGGTCCCGGATATGCGGGATGTCGCCCTTGCTGTGCTCGACCGCAACGGGATATTGCCGCCCCGCGCTCTCGATTACGGCAGCGTCCATCAGCCCCGACAGACGCGCGCCGTCCGCGGTGGCGGACATCGCCAGCAGCCGCAGGTCAGGCCGCAACATGCGCTGCAGATCGAGGCAAAGCGCCAGCCCAAGGTCGGACTCCAAGGACCGCTCATGGATTTCGTCCAGGATCACCGCGGCGACGCCGTCCAACCCGGGATCGGATTGCAGCCGGCGCAGCAGCAAGCCCTCGGTGATGACCTCCACCCGGGTTTCCGCCGAACCGGCGCCGTCGAGCCGCGTGCGATATCCGATTCTCCGCCCGACCGGCTCGTCCAGCAGAAAAGCCATGCGGGTGGCGGCGGCGCGCGTGGCCAGGCGGCGGGGTTCCAGCATCAGGATACGCCCATCGCCGCGCCATGGTGTTTCGAGCAGGGCGAGCGGCACCAGCGTCGTCTTCCCCGCACCGGGCGGAGCAACCAGCACGGCATTGCGTCCGGCGTTCAGTGCGGCGTGCACGGCAGGGATCGCGTCAGCGACGGGGAGGTCGAGGGTCATCACAACGCGGGTGATAAACCCCGGCCGGTGCGACGGCTACGCTGGATCGCGGTGCGCCCTGACGTCTGCTGGTCAGAATGCTATCAATTTGATAGCACTTGGAGGGGACGATGGGGAGGCTGCCGGTTCGCGGCATTGACGCTGAACTGATCACCCGCCTGAAGAGGCACGCGGCGGCGCATGGACGCTCAGCCGAAACGGAGCACCGGGAAATCCTGCGCCCGGCCCTCACCGAAGACGCTGGTCACTCGGGATCAGAACGTCGCGTTGTATCCGGTGCAGACGATGGCTCCGTGAATCGGCGGCGCATCCCTGACGCTGCCGCCCGATAGCGCTGTCCCCCAACGCGCCCCATATTACGCTCAGCACTGCCCGGGCCGACCATGAGTTTCCGATCCCTGTACCGCCACGGTTTCGCCCGTGTCGCCGCCTGCACCACGCGCACCGCGCTGGCCGATCCTGCGACCAATGCGCAAACCATCCTGCGCATGGCACAGAACTGCGACCGTCAGGCTGTAGCCGTCGCCGTATTCCCGGAACTTGGCCTTTCCGGCTACGCGATCAGCGACCTGCTGCAGCAGACAACTCTGCTTGAGACCGTCGAAACCGCCATCGGCACCATTGTCGCCGCCTCTACCGACCTCATGCCCCTGCTGCTGGTCGGCGCCCCGCTCCGTCACAACGGCGCCCTGTACAACTGCGCCCTTGCCATCCATCGCGGCGCACTGCTCGGTGTCGTCCCGAAAATCCACCTGCCCAACTACCGCGAATTCTACGAGCCCCGGCACTTCGTCAGCGGCGACGGCACCGATGGCGGAACCATCACAATCGGTGATCGCACCGTCCCCTTCGGCACAGATCTGCTGTTCGCCGCCGACGATCTGCGCGGCCTGATCGTGCATGCCGAGATCTGCGAGGACGTCTGGGTCCCCAATCCGCCGAGCGGCCAGGCCGCCGTCGCCGGCGCCACTGTCCTGACCAACCTCTCCGCCAGCAATATCACCATCGGTAAGGCGGAAACCCGCCGGCTGCTGTGTCGCTCGCAGTCCGCCCGATGCCTCGCCGCCTATCTTTACGCCGCCGCCGGGGCAGGGGAATCAACCACCGACCTCGCCTGGGACGGCCAGGCCTCCGTCTTCGAGAACGGCAACACTTTGGCCGAGACCGAACGGTTTCCCGTGGCGGACCAGGCGGCTATCGCCGATATCGACCTCGACTTGCTGGCACAGGAGCGCTTGCAGATGGGGTCGTTCGATACCAACCGCCGCCGCAATGGGCGTGCGTTCCGGCGGATTGGATTCTCCGTGAACGCGCCCGCCGGCGATGTCGGGTTCCGGCGCAAGGTGGAACGTTTCCCCTTCGTCCCGGCGGACGTCGATCGCCTCGAGCAGGATTGTTACGAGGCTTACAACATCCAGGTGTCCGGCCTTGCGCAGCGGCTGCGGGCGACCGGCCTGAACAAGGTGGTAATCGGCATTTCCGGCGGCCTGGACTCGACTCAGGCCCTGCTCGTCTGTGCCCAGACCTTCGATCTGCTCGGTCTGCCGCGAGACGGAATTCTTGCTTATACGATGCCCGGCTTCGCCACCTCGGATCATACGAAGTCCAACGCCTGGGCGCTGATGAACTCGCTCGGCGTCACCGCCGGCGAGCTCGACATCAGGCCGGCCGCGAAACAGATGCTCGCCGACCTTGGTCATCCTTATTCCGCCGGCAAATCGGTCTACGACATCACCTTTGAGAACGTTCAGGCCGGCCTGCGCACCGACTACCTGTTCAGGCTCGCCAACCATCTGGGTGGCATCGTCATCGGCACCGGCGACCTGTCCGAACTGGCGCTCGGTTGGTGCACCTATGGCGTCGGGGACCAGATGGCGCACTACAACGTCAATGCCGGCGTGCCGAAAACCTTGATCCAGCATCTGATCCGCTGGATCATCGGCACCAAACGTTTCGCCGACGACGTGCTCGCCACGCTCGACGCGATCGTTTCGACCGAAATCTCCCCCGAACTCGTGCCGGTCGCAGAGGGTGAAACGCCGCAAAGCACCGAGGCGAAGATCGGCCCATATGCGCTGCAGGATTTCACCCTTTTTTACGTCCTGCGCCACGGGTTCGTACCGTCGAAGATCGCCTTCATGGCGCTGCACGCCTGGGAAGATCCAGAGAGCGGCGACTGGCCGCCGCATTTCAGTCCGGATCGGCGCGTCGCCTACGATCTGAAGCAGATCCGCCATTGGATGGAGGTGTTCCTGACGCGCTTCTTCGCCTTCAGTCAGTTCAAGCGCAGCGCCATGCCGAATGGCCCCAAGGTTTCCGCCGGTGGATCGCTGTCGCCGCGCGGCGACTGGCGGGCGCCATCGGACGGCAACGCCGCAGCTTGGCTCGACGAACTCGAGCGGAACGTCCCCGTAGAATAAAATGCTGCATTTCCTGCCCTTGGTCCTGGCCGGGCTGCTGGCCGGAACGATGAATGCCGTCGCCGGCGGCGGCTCCTTCGTTTCATTCCCGGTCATGGTTCTGATGGGCCTGCCGCCGATCGCGGCCAACGCATCCAGCACCG
>Ga0302319_10020249_pt1 | contig 12040 bp, 10 predicted proteins | sample Bog_T0_2_FD_203319 | JGI IMG/M metagenome (GOLD analysis project Ga0302319, IMG submission 203319) | Peat permafrost microbial communities from Stordalen Mire near Abisko, Sweden - Bog_T0_2 | ecosystem: Environmental > Terrestrial > Soil > Wetlands > Peat | place: Sweden: Abisko, Stordalen Mire... | reverse complement strand
GTTGTCCGGCGTAGAGAAAGTTGATGAGTACGCCATGAATGGCAAACACCGGCAGCGACCACCAAGTGCCGAGCGTGAACCACAGTGCCGTGCCGGTGCTGGCGATGGCTCCTAAATGCGATGCAGCCTGCAAGGCGCCCTCGCGGTTCGATGTGACGCACAAGGCGCGCAATTGAGCGGCATCGATTACCTCGCGCCGCACGAAAACTTCGTCCACCGAAGTCTCCTACCGGGAAAACCCCATCCTACGACGATGATGCGCAGATAGCCATGGCGGCCCGGCCGCGCTTAAGCGTGATCAGCCTCGACCTTGATCACCGACGGGCGCGCCGCCAAGCGCTTCGCGTGCGCTTCCAGCGCCGGTATTTGCAAATAGAGTTCCGCTTTCTCCCCTGGATACCAGCAGACCAACATGTACAGGTAGACATCGACGATTGAATAATCGGCGCCGAGCACGTACGGCCCGAGCGCCCGAGCGATGATGGCTAGATGGGCGCAGTAGTCTGCGATTCCTTGTTGGCGAACGACATCGGCGTCCGCCTCGCCGCGACTCGTATAACGCGCCGGATAGTAAATCCGCAGCACCGCCTCGTAAACATTCGCGGATAGAAATACCATCCACTGCAAGAACGTGGCGTGCCGGCTGCTCCCGGTCGGGGGTGCGAGGCCCGCTTGCGGGTTAATCCCGGCCAGGTGAATCAGCATCGCGGCCGATTCGAACATGACGCTACCATCCGGCAGTCCGAGCGCCGGCACTCTGCCGGTTGGATTCGTGGCGCGAAACTGGGCTATTTCGGCGGGGTCGCGGCCTATCCAAACCCGCTCGTAGGGGACGCCGAGCTCTTCGAGCATGACTTGGACGGCCATTGAGCCTGACCCGGACCGTCCGTAGAGCTTGTACATTGCTGCCATGATCGCCTCCTCATTGAAATTGCGCCTCTATAGTAGCGTCTTGCCGTATCCTTGCGCTTGAATGATCTCGAGACGCACTTTCTTGCATGCAGCCGCGGGCGCATCTCTCATCGCGGGCCGCCTGCCCGCGGCAACCGCGCCGCAGTTGAAATCGCTGACCACGCAAGCGAAGCCGATTTCGGCAAATGAGAGGAGCGCGCGGCTGGCCAAGGTTCAATCCCTGATGGAACAGGGACAGATCGCCGCTCTGATCATCGAACCGGGCTCGACGCTCGACTATTTCACGGGAATCCGCTGGCCCCGCTCCGAGAGAATCACGCTCGCCATTGTGCCGGCTCGCGGCGCGGTGTTGGTGGTCACGCCGGCATTCGAGGAGCCGTCCGTGCGAGAAACGCTGCAGGTCGAGGGCGAAGTGCGGCCTTGGAACGAGCGCGAAAGCCCAATCGAATTGATAGTCCAGGGTTTGCGCGACCGGGGCGCGGTTGCAGGCAGTGTGGCGGTGGAGTCCACGGTGCGGTTCTTCATCGTCGACGGAATTCGCCAGGCATCGAAGGCGTACCAACTCGTTTCCGCAGATCCGTTGGTGCGCGCCTGTCGCTTGCACAAATCGCCCGCGGAATTGGCGCTGATGCAACTCGCCAATACCGTGACCCTCGAAGCGCTGCGCAGTGTCCATGCCCACGTTACGGCCGGCATGAATTCCAAAAGCATCGCCGCGCTGATGGATAGCACCACGCTGGCGCTCGGCGGCTCGCCGGAGTTTTCCCTGGTGCTGCTCAACGAGGCTTCCGCTTACCCCCACGGCTCGCTGCAGGCGCAAACGGTGCATCAAGGATCTGTCATTTTGATGGACTGCGGCTGCACGGTGCACGGCTATCAATCGGATATCTCGCGCACCTGGGTGTTCGGCCGGCCAAGTCCGCGCCAGCGCAAGATATGGAACACCGTGAAACGCGGACAGCAGATCGCACTCGAGACGGCGAAAATCGGCATTCCCACCGGAGCGATTGACGACGCCGTACGCGGCTACTACGAGCGCGAAGGCTTCGGGCCCGGATATAAGCTCCCGGGACTTTCGCATCGCACCGGTCATGGGATCGGATTGGATGGTCACGAACCGGCGTATCTCGTGCACGGCGACACGACCCCGTTGGAGGCCGACATGTGTTTCTCCGACGAACCCGGCATTTACATTCCCGGCGAATTCGGCATTCGTTTGGAGGATTGCTGGCGGATGAGCGCGAGCGGCCCGGAGCTGTTCACGCCGCTCGCCAAATCCTTAGACGATCCCATTTGAATTTTTCACTCATGGCGATGACTGCCATTGTCGTGTTGCTCAGCTGGTTGTATTTGTTCCTGGCGCACGGCAGGTTTTGGCTGTCGCGACCCGAACTGCCGCCGGCGCGGCCGGCCGAGTGCCCTGACGTGGACATCATCGTTCCGGCGCGCGATGAGGCAGCGACCATCGGTGCGGTCATCGCGTCGTTGCTCGCGCAGGACTACGGCGGCCGGTTCCGGGTCACATTGGTCGACGACAATTCCACCGACGGCACGGCCTTAGGGCTGCCGCGCGCCGCGAATCTTGAGGTCATCAGGCTGCAGTCAAAACCCGCGCAGTGGTCCGGCAAGCTGTGGGCGCTCGACCAGGGGGTGGCGGCCGGCCACGCACCCCTCCTATTATTCACCGACGCAGACATCGTGCATGACCCAGGACACCTGGCCGCGCTCGTCGCCAAGCTTGTGGATTCGCGCGTGGGATTGGTGAGCGAGATGGTGCGCTTGAATTGCTCCAGCGTGGCTGAGCGGGCGCTGGTGCCTGCCTTCGTTTATTTTTTTCAAATGCTGTATCCCTTCAGTCTCGTGAATGACCCTCGATCGCGGGTCGCTGCTGCAGCGGGCGGCACTATTCTGATTCGGCGCGACGCCCTGCAGCGAAGCGGCGGCATCGAAGCCATCAGAGACGCGCTGATCGATGATGTCACGCTCGCCAAGGCAGTCAAAAAATCCACGGCAATTTTCTTGGGGCATTCCGGGCTCGCAGTATCGATCCGGCCTTATCCGCATTTCGCCGATATTTGGCAGATGATTGCCCGGACCGCGTTTACTCAATTGCGCTATTCGAGCGCATTGCTGATCTTGGCGTTGCTCGGTCTCACCGTGCTGTGGTGGATGCCCCTGATGCTGGCGCTGTTCGGGGACGGCTGGCATGCGCTTTGCGGGCTGCTCGCCCTCGCGCTGTCGGCGTTGAGCTACCTGCCGACCTTGGCGCGCTACCGGCGCAACCCCCTCTGGGCGCTAACCCTGCCGCTGATCGCCCTGTTTTACATGGCCGCGACCGTGGGCTCCGCCGTCAATTACTGGCGCGGGCGCGGTGCCCGTTGGAAAAGCCGCGCCTATGGCGCAGGTTAGGCGCCCGGATTACCCCTTCACCGCCGGCGGCAGGACTGCCATCAAAGATTGGCCTTTGATGGCAAACGCGTCCGGGGTAATTTCATGCGGGAAGCAACTGGTCCGGTAAACGACGTCGCGTAGGCTGAAGTTCTGAGTAATGAAGCCTTTCATCCGCTCCAACAGTTCGCAGTCGCCGTCCGTGACATAACTCGGATGATGCGGCACCAGTTGCAACGGCGCCCAATTTGCCGGCACCGTGTCCGTAGCCGTCGCCCCGGCCGGGACGAGCGCATAGAAATCCGCATGCACAAACGCGCTATGGCTGGGTGCATTCGGGCCCGGACACCCGGTGGCGATAACGTGGGCGTCCTTGCGAGCGCCAAGCAGCAGCAGCAAACTGCGAACGTGGTCTTCGAGGCCTTCGCAGGTGTACAGCGCGGTCACGCCAAAGTAATCGAAAGTGACTTGGCGGCGTTGCCAGGTGCCGGTGACGGTCTCACTCGGCGAGCCGCTTTGGGCGGTCGCCGCGGTGGCCAGAAATCCGCAGCACAGTGCGCCGGCCGCCGCCAGCACTGATAAAAGTTTCGCGGTTCGATTCTCAGGGCGCATGACGTTCACCTCGTTCGGGAAGTACCCACGGCACTCCTATTGAGTGGACCCAAAGACTTAAGCCAAGTTCAATGCCTGGCGAACGCTCCGCTCGCCTCTACCACAGTGACCGCAGTCATGTTGACAATGCGTCGCACCGTGGCGGCCGGCGTCAAAATGTGCGCCGGGGCAGCACAACCCAACAGAATCGGGCCGACGGCGACGTTGTGGCCTGCCGCCGACTTGAGCAGATTATAAGCGATGTTGGCACTGTCGAGATTCGGACACACCAGCAGGTTGGCGCTGCCGTGCAACGTGCTGTCGGGAAGTATGGCCTTGCGCGCCGATTCCTCCAACGCACAATCGCCGTGCATTTCACCGTCCACTTCCAGACCCGGCATGCGCGCGTGCAGCAATGCCAGCGTTTCTCGCATCTTAAGGGCGGACGGCGCATCGCTGCTGCCAAAATTCGAGTGCGACAGCAACGCCACTTTCGGAGTCAGTCCGAAGGCACACAGTTGATCGGCGGCGAGTTGGGTAATCTCCGCCAGCTGCAAAGCGCTGGGGTCGAGGTTGACGTGGGTATCGACAATGAAGACCTGCCGGCCCGGCAGGATCAATCCGCTCATCGCGCCGTAGACGTTGACGCCGGGGCGTCGTCCGATGACTTGATCGATGTAGCGTAAATGCCGCGCTGTGGTACTGATGGTTCCGCAAATCAAGCCGTCCGCCTCGCCTTTCTTGAGCAGCATGGCCGCAATCAATGTAGTTCGCCGGCGCAGCTCCAGCTTGGCGTATTGCGCGGTGACGCCGCTGCGCTGCGCCAGGCGGTAGTATTCCTGCCAATATTCGCGATAGCGGACATCCTGTTCGGGATCGACGATGGTGAAATGTTCGGTGTTGCGGATGCGCAGTCCATGGCGCCTGATGCCGCGGGCGATCACCGCCGGCCGGCCGATCAGGATGGGCGTGGCCAGCTTCTCGTCGACCGCGATCTGCACCGCGCGCAGCACCCGCTCATCCTCGCCTTCTGCATACACGATGCGGCTGTGATCGGCAGGCACAGCACGTGCCGCGACGAACAAGGGCTGCATCAAGGTGCCGCTGTGGTACACGAACTGCAACAGGCGTTGACCGTAGGCTTCCAAGTCGGCAATCGGTCGAGTCGCGACGCCAGACTCCATGGCCGCTTTGGCAACTGCCGGGGCGATTTTGACGATGAGGCGCGGGTCGAAGGGCTTCGGGATCAAGTACTCGGGGCCAAAGGCTAAGTCTTCGTTGCCGCCGTATGCGGCGGCCACAATGTCGCTCTGCTCCTGGCGCGCCAATTCGGCAATGGCATGGACGCTGGCAATTTCCATCTGCCGGGTGATGGTGGTGGCGCCGACATCGAGCGCGCCGCGAAAAATGAACGGAAAGCACAAGACGTTATTCACTTGATTTGGATAGTCGCTGCGGCCAGTCGCGATTACCGCGTCGCTGCGCACCGCCCGCACTTCCTCCGGCAGGATTTCCGGGGTTGGATTGGCGAGCGCCAGGATCAGGGGTCGCCCCGCCATCTTTTCGACCATTGCGGCAGTCAACACGCCGCCGGCCGACAAGCCGAGGAAGACGTCGGCGGCGCCGATCACGTCGTTCAACGTGCGCGCCTGAGTGGGCTGGGCAAAACGGGCCTTGTCAGGGTCCATCAGCTCCTGGCGGCCCTCGTAAACGACACCGGCAAGATCGGTCAGCCAGACGTTGTGGCGAGCCAGCCCCAAATCGAGCAGCAGGTCGACACAGGCCAACGCCGCCGCACCGGCGCCGCTGACCACCATTTTGATGGTGCGGATATCCTTATTGACCACCTGCAGCCCGTTCAAACACGCCGCAGCCACGATGATGGCGGTGCCGTGCTGGTCGTCGTGGAACACCGGTATTTTCATGCGGCGTCGCAATTCGCGTTCCACGATAAAGCATTCCGGCGCCTTGATGTCCTCGAGATTGACCGCGCCGAACGTCGGTTCGAGCGCGGCAATCAATTCCACCAGTTTCATCGGATCGCGTTGTTCGACCTCGATGTCAAACACATCGATGCCGGCGAATTTCTTGAACAAGACCGCCTTGCCTTCCATCACCGGTTTGGCGGCGAGCGGTCCAATGGCACCAAGACCCAGCACCGCCGTGCCATTGGTGATCACCCCGACCAAATTGCCGCGCGCGGTAAAGCGGAAAACATTGAGCGGATCCTCGACGATGGCCTCGCAGGCGGCGGCAACACCCGGAGAATAGGCGAGCGCCAGGTCGCTCTGATTGAGCAGTTGTTTGGTGGCCGTGATCGACAGTTTTCCCGGAGTCGGGAACTCGTGATAATCGAGCGCCGCTTTCTTACGAGCGTCCTTGAGATCATCGCCTTTCATCGCTTCGCGATCCTTGTAGTTGCGTTGGCCGATCCGGGGGGCAAATCATACGGCAAGGATATGGGGAATGGGGCTAAACTCGGCCGTGGGCGATTCGGTGGTAGGGGGGTTGTATGCGTGATCTGGTCGCCGAGCTCAATCGCGATGGCTACGCTCTAATCCGCGGCTTTCTGTCGCCCTCGGACGCGGCGGGGATCGGTGCGGAAGCGCACCGTATGTACCTCGAAGGACTGAAGCACCACGCAACCTATCGCCACAAGAATCTGCTTTTCGAGATTCTCGATGATCCGGCAGCGAATCGACGTGTGGTCCTGCAGGCACATTGGACCGCGTGGCTAAGTCCGCTGCTTGAACAAATGCGGCGCAGTGCGAAGTATTTTGCGGTGCTCGAGCCCTTCCTCGGAGCGGATATCAAGCAGATCACTCACCAAATCCATTGGAAGCCGCCGGGCGCGAAATATACTTCATATCGCTTCCATCAGGATGCGCGTTTCCGCGAAGGCAACCTCAAGGATTTTGATTTCCTCAAGAGTTCGGTCACGACCGGCCTTGCGATCGATCGCCAGACTGCCGAGAACGGCGCCTTACGAGTGTTTCCCGGCAGCCATCGCCTCGGCTATCTCGGGCTCTCGGACGATGGACCGATCATGGTCGGCCAGACCCAAGACGAGGAATTGCGCCGCGCCGGTCTCGATCCTTCGGCTGCTGTCACTTGCGTCATGGAACCGGGCGATCTGCTTCTCTGGACGCTGTATACGGTGCACGGTTCGGCGCCCAACGTCAGTCACTACGATCGGCGCTTCATGATCAACAGCTACGTGCGGGCGAGCGACAGCGAACGCGGCGAATGGGCCTTTCGCGGCGGCGTTTCGACTGCGCTCGGTTCCGAACCGCAAATCTGCAAGTACGAACAGCTGCACGAGAAGCCTGGGCCGTTTTATATCGAGCCGGACTGGACCGAGGAAGCGAAATCCGCCGCGGCCCGCAAATCCGCCGCTTTGAGCGATTTGGCGAGGCCGAACGAGGCGAGCAAGTAATGCATGCACGCCCACACGAAAAACAGCAAAGTCACTTGCAGCCCGCGCCGCGTACCGCGCACCAGTGCCGCATGACATGCTGATTGCGCGGCGGCGCTCGCCTGCGCCGCGGCTGCGCCTCCCGGACACTCGGTTTTGAAATGGGCGCCGGCCGCAAACGGTGCCGCGACTCCTGCGCTTTGTTGTCGAAAGTAGGCGTCCGCAAAGCCGTCAATCGCCCACCCGGTGAATAATGGCCCGCCGCCGAGCGCAAACACATTCAAACAGATGTAGAGCACGGCCGTTGCCGTCGCACGCCGGCGCCGCTCGACCACGTTCTGGACCACACCAAACGTCGGCGCGAGCGAGGCGTATTGAAAAAAACCCGCGGCTGACAGAAGGCCGGTCGCCACGCGCCAGTCAGGCGGCAGCAGCGCCAGCAGATACATCGGTGTCGCAATGACTCCGCCAATCGCGGGAACCCACGCATACCACCGCATCCCGCGATGCGCCAGGCCATCGGCGATGAATCCGCCGGCGATGATCCCTAACCCGACCGCAACACCGCCGGCGAGGCCGGCAATCGCGCCGGTGGTGGCGTAGCCCAAGCCGTAAGCGCGGCTGAAATACGCCGGCACGAAGGCATAGAAACCATAGGCGGCAAAGCCGCCCACGGTGACGCCGAGGACCATGTGGCATACCGGCCGATCGAGGAACAGCGCGCGAGCCACTGCGCGCAGCTCGCGCCATTCAACGCCGAAGGAAAAGGCAGGCGAAACCGATCCGGCCGGCCGCGGCGGTTCGCGAATCCAGAATTTGATTGCTACGGCAACGGCGATCCCGGGAAATCCGACCGCCGCGCATGCCGCACGCCAGCCCCAGCGCTGCGCGACGTAGCCGCCGCCCAGCGCCGCCGCCAAATAGCCGAGCGATATCCCGCACGAATAAATGGACAGCGCCGAGGCGCGCCGCGCCGGCGCGAAGTAATCGGAGATCAAGGAGTGGGCGGGCGGCGTACAGCCCGCCTCGGCGACGCCGACGCCGACTCTGATCAACAGCAGCTCGGGAAAGCTCGCCGCCGCCCCGCATAGGGCGCTCAAGGCCGACCACACCAACAAGGCGCAGGTGATGATGTTGACTCGATTGATGCGCTCGGCGAGCCGTGCCAGCGGAATTCCCCCGACAGCGTAGAGCAGCGCAAATGCCGTACCGCTGAGCAGTCCCAACTGCGTGTCGGTCAAGTGCAGGTCGAGCTTGATCGACTGACCGATAATCGGAATCACGCCCCGATCCATGGCGTTGCAGGTGTAGGCCGCCGTCAAGAGCGCGATCACGACACGCTTGTACGCGGCCGAGACCGGCAATGGCTGGGTCGCTACGGTCGCACTCCTTGGCGCCAGCGGGCAGGATTCATTCCGAAAGCCGCACGGAAGCTCGAGTTGAAGTGCGACAAGTCGTTAAATCCGGCTCTGAAGGCGATCTGCGCGACTTGCGCCTGCGTGCCGAGCAGTTCATCCGCCGTCGCGCGCAGGCGCAGGTTGAGTACGTACTGCGCAGGACTCTGGCCGGTAACGCGCTTGAACATGCGTAAGAAATAATAGGGACTCAATTGCACCCGCTGCGCGAGACTGGTGAGCGAGCAGGGTTCGGCAAACGCTTCCTCGAGGTGGCGCACCACCGACACGACGCGCTGCCGATCACGCGCCGAAACCCGCACCCGTGCGTTGGCGCAGCGGTCGATTTGCAGGGCGGATGCCGCCAACTCGAAGGCGAGTTCCTCGGCATCCATGAACCCCAACGTCAGGCGCCGAATTTGGCCAAACAGAGCGCAGGAGATTTTCCCCGGCGGAATCACGGCCGCGCGAAAATGCGCAATCTCGCCGCGCACCGTCGCGACTTCTCTGAGAAAATCGGGGTGAAATGTCACGACCCGTCGCCGATTGCCACGCGTCGTGCGGTGCCTGCAGGTGAAGTGCTCGCCGGCGTTGGCGAAAATCACCGCTCCCGGTACCGCCGTGGCAGAGCCGCCCGGCGCGCGATAATCGACGCAGCCCGACAGCACAACGCCCAACGCGGGCGCAGCGTACTGCCGCTCCTGCAGTCGACCCCGCCGCGATGGCAGACAGACTTCTTCAGTGACCGCGAAGCGCGCAACAGGCATGCCGCCATTCTCGCGTGCAATCGCCGCGCCGACAATGCAAGTGGGCAAGATTCCCCAAGCCCCGGCGGGTGAGCATCGCTAGCATCGTCGAATGAATCCCATGCAACGATTGGCGCACATCGGTAGGCACGCGGTGCCGATCCCCGTGGTGCTTGCGGTGGCGCTCTTCGGCCTCGGCGTTTTAAGTGTGGCCTATGATGATTTCGCCCGTCCATGGCAACCGATCGCCGAAGATTTTCCGGGCCGGTGGTGGCTTGCTTATCTCTCCGGCGCCTTGCTCCTGGCGGGCGGCGCGGGCCTGCTGGTCAAGCCCTTGGCCACACGGTCGGCGCAACTGATCACGCTCTATTTGGCCGTATTCTGGGTTTTGCCCCAGGTCGTGAAAGCCTGCGCAACGCCGCTCAGCATCGGGTCGGTGCTCGGGGTCTTTGAGACACTGGCGGCAGGGGCCGGCGCTTGGATTCTTGCGAGCGGCGCAAGTGCGACAGGGGTTGGGGCGGCGCATCGGCTGTTTGGCTTGTCGTGCATTATGTTCGGTCTCTCACATTTTGCGTACGCTGACTTTACCGCCGGGATGATCCCCGCCTGGTTCCCAGCGCGGCTGGGGTTGGCGTACGCCACGGGCACCGGACATGCCCTGGCAGGCCTTGCGATGGTCGTGGGGGTGCGCGCCCGTCTGGCGGCGACCCTGGAGGCTCTGATGATGAGTTCGTTCGTGCTGCTGCTGCACATTCCCAGTCTATGGGCGGTGCCGGCGCCGGATTGGGCGCCGACGATGAGAGTCCGGCTGACCGCCCTGTGCTGGGCCTCGGTATTGGCGGGCGCGGCGTGGATCGTTGCGCGCTCGCCCCGCGTCGCGCCGCCCCCTTAAGCAGCCTCCGGCGCCTGCGCCTCACGGCGCAGAAACGCCAGCACCAAGGTCTCGGCCTTGCGCGGCGCCGCGAGACTCAAGCTCCCATTGAACTCTTTGTGAATGAGCCCCGAACGCCATGAATCGAACACGCCCGGATTGATGTAAGACTTGCGGCAAACTGCCGGCGTGTTGCGTAATTTGGCGGCGACTTCTTTCACTACCGCAGCAATTTCGCTTTTCAGAGCGCGCTCGCTGGCCGGTTCCGGCAGGGGCCGGCGCGACAGCAACGTGATGGCGTGCAAGGTGGCGCCCCAGGTGCGAAAGTCCTTGGCGGTGAAGTCCTCGCCCATCGCCTCGCGCAGATAGTCGTTCACTTGTCCGGAATCGATGGGACAACGCTGGCCGTCGTCGCTCACGTACTGGAACAAGTGCTGGCCGGGAATTTCCTGGCAGCGCCGCATGATCTGTGTGATCCGCTTATCGTCGATGTGCACTTCGTGCTGCACTCCGCCCTTGCCGCGGAAATTCAAGATCGCGCGACCGTCGCGAATGAAACTCACATGACGATTGCGCAGCGTGGTAAGGCCGAAGCTCTTGTTGTCGCGCGCATATTCACTGTTGCCGATGCGCACTCGCGTCGCATCGAGAATGCTGACGACGACGGCGAGCACTTTCTCGCGGGGCAGACCCGGCAATGCCAGGTCGCGTTTGAGCTTGCGCCGCAGTTTGCTCAGCGCTTCACCGAAGGCGACCATGCGGTCGAACTTCGCGCTGTCGCGTACCTGCCGCCAATCGGGATGGTAACGATATTGCTTGCGGCCGCGCGCATCGCGGCCGGTCGCCTGCAGATGTCCCCGCTCCTGCAGCGTAATCCAGACGTCGCGATAGGCCGGCGGAATCGCCAGGCTCGCGATCCGTTTCAGTTCCTTGGCCTCGGCGAGCCGGCGGTTCTCCGGCGTCACATACCGAAACCCTTTGCCGGCACGCAAACGTCGAAAGCCTGGTTCGGTATCCGACACGTAAACGAGTCCCGCCTCCACCGCCATCTGCGCCGCTTCGGCGGCGACGCCGGTAAGATTGGCAACCGAGGATGAAATCTTCAAAGTCATGGCGTCGGATTGTTAGCCATTCGAAAGTCCGCGCGCTAGCGACTGGCGCTCCCAGCGCGTAATTCTGTGACGCAATTCTGTGACGCAATTGTTAGAACATACTGTCAGCCGGTTCCTACGCGGGTAGGCGCCGCTGTTCTGCCTCAATGAGTTAAGTCTCCTGCGCCAGTTGCACCAGCATCTTTCCGGTGTTGTTGCCGCTGAACAAACCGAGCAACGCGGCCGGCGCCTGTTCGATCCCCTGCAGGACGGTGCTCTTGTACTGCAGGCGCCCTTCCATGAGCCAGCGCGTCATATCCGCCCGAAATTGCGCCCGCAACGGCTCGAACTCGTAAAAAACGAAGCCCTTCATCGTCAACCGGTTGTAAATCATGTTCGACAGCGTCGTCACCGGCTCGGAAATGGCGCCAAAATTGTTGTAAGCCGAGATCATGCCGCACACCGCGATGCGCCCCAAGGGATTCATCCGCGGCAGCGCCGCATTCAAGTGCTCGCCCCCCACATTGTCGAAGTACACATCGATGCCGCGCGGCGCACTCGCCTTGAGCGCACTGCGCAGCTCGCTGCTCTTGTAATTGATCACGGCGTCGAGCTTAAGGTCGTGTTTGAGC
>Ga0302319_10020248_pt1 | contig 12040 bp, 11 predicted proteins | sample Bog_T0_2_FD_203319 | JGI IMG/M metagenome (GOLD analysis project Ga0302319, IMG submission 203319) | Peat permafrost microbial communities from Stordalen Mire near Abisko, Sweden - Bog_T0_2 | ecosystem: Environmental > Terrestrial > Soil > Wetlands > Peat | place: Sweden: Abisko, Stordalen Mire... | reverse complement strand
ATACCAATTCGGCTAATCTGTTCCACGGACGGTCCCCTTTGTCTGAGATCTGCAACGACCTCATTCTGGCACAAACGATGCCGTGGGGGCCGTCCACACCAACATCGTGTGCTTCAGAATGAAGAGATCGAAAGCCACGTCGTCGATCCGACTTCAATTGCAACATCACGTCGGCGCCGGCGAGCGAAGACTGATAGGGCCGACGGAGTCATAGATTCTTGTGGGCGCTATGCCCGACGTCTAGGATCGAGCATGTTTGCTAATCAGAGTGCGCCAATCACTGATTAATTAATATTCGCGAGGAGACTTAGCTTTTTCAAGCGCTTGTCTAAATTTTGGCCAGGAATTCCCCTGGATCCGAGCCCGCAACCAGCAGTACGCTAATGTAAGCAAGTAGATATTTGCTTGCTTCACTATCTTGAATTTGCTAGAACCTACACTCCGGTTTTTCCACGAGTGTGCGATAACTGCAAAATGCGCTTTATTGTACACAGTGCTAATAGACATTTCTATGGTTAAGTTGAAGTTTTCGGCGAAAAGCGGTTTAATTGAATCTATAACTTCTCGTCTGTAACATTTAAATCCATTTGTGAAGTCATCATACTTAACCTGAGTAACGAATGCGATCAACTTGTTGCCAAGCCGATTGAGAAATAGTTTAAGGCGCGGATAATCGACCACCTCTGCTCCTGGGGCGAACCGGGTACCAAAGGCACAATCGAAGCCTTCTTCAATCTTTCTATAAAACGCAATAATATCCTCGGGAGTTTCAGAGCCATCGGCCATCACAATAACTACCGATTTGCCACGGAAAAACTCCAGCCCCCAACGGACTGCGATACCGTATCCGGGGATAGGCGGGGTATTGACATACCATAGCTGCTCGTAGGTCTCGGCCAGTTGCTGCAACACGCGTTCGGTTTGATCTGTGCTGGTATTGTTTACACACAAGATTTCGAAAGAGATTCCAGTCGGGGCGAGTTTCTTAAGTAAATTGCACACAGTGCTCTCGATCCCGTCTTCCTCGTTGTGGCAAGGTATTAGGATTGAAATATCCGGTCTGCTATCCATTTGGGAGTTTCTCTCGCTTGGCGTCTGGCTGAAAATGATGTGGCAATTTCAAAGGGGTGTGATCCCGTCGGAGTTGCGACGATTCGTTCGCGACCGCATTGTTCCGCGCTTAACCCACGCTCATCCGACCGGACAAGGATAACCTATGTGAACAGTACATAGCCACAATTATTGCCAATGTGGATCCGCGCCATTCCCGCGAGACCAAACCCGCCATGAACGATCTTACGCCACCTCTGCCTGGCACGTCACCTGTCTCCGGCAGGACCGTTGTCGCCAAATTCGACGGTAGTTTGTTGTCGTCGGACGACTACATTCTGGTATTGCGCGAGGTCGGACAAAGCCTTTGCGTCTCCGCTCGCCGGCCTGCCTGGGTAGAAGACCCGTATGTGCCTGATCGGGCCCCGACAGTCAGCCTCGCTGATATCATTCGTTTTCGACCGACAATGACCGCGGCAGACTACGAAGAGGGTACGACGTCTCTAATCCACACGACGATACCATGTTCACGATGCAGCGCCTAGCGCCAGCCAAACGAGAGCTGTGTTCTCATTCGGTCATCGTTCGTATGGAGACTCTATCCAAAACTCGCACGTTGCTGTGCTTGGCCGCGGCATGCCGATCGTTATTGCGAGTCCTTCCTATAGGTTTCGAAACACATTAGGGTGGTTTGAAGGTGATGGTTGAGAAAAGCAGCGCGGCCGCGATCGACGTCGATACGATCGTCATAGGCGCAGGCTTCTATGGCTGCGAGATCGCATTACAGATGAAGCAGCTAGGGCACGAACGCGTCGTCCTGGCCGAGAACAGGCCGGGCATCCTCGAACGCGCCTCCTTCGTCAACCAAGCCAGGGTACATAACGGCTACCACTATCCTCGTTCGATTCCCACGGCTTTACGATCCCATGTGAATTTTGAGCGGTTTGTCGAGGTGTACCGCCATGCCGTCCTGTTCGATATGACCATGATCTATGCGATTGCCAAAGGCTCTCGCGTAAGTGCGTCCCAGTTTGTCCGCTTTTGCGAGACGATGGGTATCCCCTGTCGTGAACCACACGTCCGCTTGGTGCGTTTATTCGAGCCGGGACTCATTGACGAATGTTTTCTCACGCATGAGATCGCCTTCGATTCTCGACGTCTTGCCGACGACCTGTCCCGCCGGATTACCGAGAGTAAGCTCGATTTGCGGCTCGAATCGCGGGCGCATGTCGTTGGCGCCGATGACCGTGCCGTGACTGTCGTGGTGGGGGCAAGCACATTCCGTGCGCGATTCGTGTTTAATTGTACTTATGGCGAACTTCCGTTTGCGGGCGTTGCCTTGCGTGCAGGGATTAAACGGGAACTGACGGAGATGTTGCTGTTGCGTCCGCCCCACTTGCTCGCCAAAGTGGGTGTCACTGTCATGGATGGCCCCTTCTTTTCAACGATGCCTTTCCCTGCTGTTGGCCTGCATTCGCTTTCGCATGTACGCTATACGCCGCATTGGGCCGTGAACGACAACAATCTTCGCCACCTGACCCCTCTCCGCAGCAACGGCATAGCCATGCTTCGTGAGGCAGCGCATTTCCTGCCCTGTCTTGCCGCGGCCGATCCGATCCGCTCTATATTTGAAATAAAAGCGATCCTAACGCGCAACGAGGATGACGACGGCCGTCCAATTTTAATCGAGCAGTCGGAGGCATCCCCCCGCATTTGGTCTATCCTCGGCTCGAAGATCGACAACATCTTCGATGCGCTGGATTTTATAGCTCATCGTGACTGGACATGGTAAAGTGTCCTAGCAATAAGGTTGGCGATGGTTATGAAACTTACGTTGCTGACTGCGGTGTTCATCGCGCGTGACTTCTGCGCGCTCATCAAAACTGTGCGGGCGCTGGCGGAGCGGGTTGTCGATGTTAACATCATCATTGTCGCCAATGGCGCCGGCAGCGTTACCCCGATGATCTGCTCTTCCGCAAACTTGCTGCGCTTCGTAGTCCGGTCCTTCCTTCGCTCCGGATTCTACAAAGCTTTGGAGGAAATTCAGGGGCCACATTACCCCGCGCGTCCATCCCAGACTAAAATTCTAACTGGATCACCGAGTAGGAGCAGACCCCCTCGCTTATTCCGCTGTTCGAATATTTCAGGCCAGCGTCCTGTTCGCCGGTAGCGGCGTCAAAGAAATTTGCGTGACAGCCGATTCTTGAGCCATCTTTGACGCAAAAACTCGCGGACGCGAGCGCGGACCATTCGCTTAACCTGATAATATCTTCTTATTATTGGGTAATTCATTTCGACGAGTTGTCCGTTCAGAAGAATGATTCGACCCGCCTCCGGATTCCTGCTGGCGATTATGCGTGATGCTATGACTGGAAAATGGGCGTTATCTTGCCCAACAATGCCTCCGCAGAGGGAAAGGAGAATTAAGTTTTTAAGTGCTGTAAATGTTTCTTGTTGGGCCAGTTCGGGGTTATGAAACAGCATTTTGTGATTAGCATTATTGTATCTCTTTTCAGTTTCATCGAAAATAAGAGTGACGCCGGGGGGCAAACGAATTTCTTGCATGGCATTTTGACTGTCACTTGCCAAGAACAGTGAGTCAAACGGCCAAACTTGATGAACCGCGCCGATCGCGCGGTTCACTTCGGCTGCAGGTACATAAGCGTTTTCGACGGATTTGTCGCCGCGCCGCAAATGGACGCCCAATGTGGTTAGGCTAATTCCTAACCGCTTTTTCTCGGCATCGACCATCGACTGGGCTGACGGCAACAGGCGCATCCACGCGAAGATCTCGCTCTCAACATTTGCGTCACTATCGATGCCGTATCGTTGGACAAATTTACGGTGGATCCAATCCTCAACTCGATCCGCAACCGTATCCAGGCGTTTCACGGCGGTGAGATAGTTAAATCGGAGAAATGCTGCTTCCTGCTGGAGCAATGGATCAAAAAGATCAACAGCGGACCAATCCATGTTAGTGGGGGCATTCGAATATTGGGGCTCAAATGTTTGCAGATATGGTGGATCGGCGTGACTGCTAAAGACCGCTTTTCTATCGAGCGCCAGCGCGAGCTTAAGTGCTAAAAGACGCCCCGAAATTTGTCCTCCGAATCCTATCGGCAATTGTTCAATAAAAATGTATTTCGTTACCCGACCATATTGAATTCGATTCAATTCTTGACTGATCGGGAAATGTCGAACTTTGGGCTCGGACGGATTGTTCAAGTCGCTTCTTGATACGCTCATCTAAATTCCACTTTTGACCTTTTAATTTTGCTCGCCTCCCGATCTATGGAGGATCGAGAAGCAGGAAGACTACGACATGATGCTGTATCATACTGCATCGCGATGAGATTGTCGCCGCCTGAGCACTCGGGCGACCGATTGGGTCCCGACGAATGGCCGCTTGATCGGTACTTTGGTGGTAAATAGGCGAGGGAAGGCATGGAGAGACACTCCATTATGAATGTCAATGACTAGAGGATCGAAAACAGCCGAAACACAAGCTCATTGCTTGCTGCAAACTAAACAATCATGTGAATCCTAGTTTAATTCTGAAAGAAAACGCTCCATTGCACCTTTGAATCCAAAATGCGAAACATCATTGTCACCAAGCTGCAATATACATTATTTAAAGCAAAAAACAACGCGAATATGACCAAAAAGCGCAACTTTTGACTGATCTTAGACAGTCTGCGTCAGCAACTGATTAAACGCAGAAAGCAATTTGTGCCAGAAACTGCAACGTCGGCGTAAACGACAGCCAAAACGTCAAAACCACCGAGGGCGCTCGAGGGTCTGACGCCGGCAAGAAAATCAATGGCCGCAAGCGTGATATAGTGACCGATAGCTTAGACTTCTGAGGCTCGGCTTGCCCATCTACTCAATGTTGGCGATGCGATCTCCCGGTTCCTTTTTCAGGACGAAGGAGATGGAGCTGCCGGACACGTGGCCGCGAATAGTCTAGAAGCGGCCGCTGAAATGGACCGCACAGCGGAACGTCGTGGCTTGCGAAATCGTATTGACAAGCCAAGGGCGCTGGGGCTTCCCTTTGGCCGAAATTGTTCTCCTCACTCGGAGGGAATTGTGAAGCATTTTATATGGGTAAGATGGGCACTTGTCGCGTGCGTACTACTCGGTCTGAGCGTCCCTTGGTTATATTTAACATTATTGAATAACAAGGATATAGTTAGGTCAATATTGAGCCAAATTCCGACAGGCCCTTACCTCATCGATGCATATCATCATTTTGTACCAACGCCGCGAGAAGTGAACGATATCCCTTATTCCATATTCAGTCTTAAACCTGCCTGGGAAATTGAAAACCAAGCAGTTCGAGACGCCTTACCTGATTTCAGCGTCATTCGAGGTCTGAACCTCGACAAATTCCCTTCTACTTCGATTCCGTCATCCACGCGGTTTAACACTTGGGAAAGAAGCAATGCAGATGCATTCTCGAGCAAATACTCAGAACTTAATCAAATAAATGTTTCCAACGTAAAACACTTAGTGCCAGCTTGGACTTATCATTCTGGAGAACAACTACTCAATGCAAAAATATGGGCGACGAACGTCGAAACAAATCCAATAATTGCAGATCGAAAAATATTTGTTACAACGCCAGCTGATTTTTTGGTCTCACTTAATGCAGTCAACGGGACGGAGATTTGGAGGACGAAACTTCATAGACCAGCAAGACGGGGGCTGCTGTGGTGGGGTGGAAACGCGGTTTGTGCTCCCAGATTATTTGTACCTACTACAAACGACGGCGTTTATGCCGTTAATCCTGAAGATGGCAGAATCATAGGTGAATTCGGAGACCACGGCCACGTCGGAGACGCGGGATCAGTTGTCGCGCCGGCTGTCGACGGCAATATTCTTATTGTCGCGACTTTAGCCTCGACGGTAGAGGCCTATGACGTCGTATCTGGGAAATATTTATGGAAGACACCGCTGCTCAAGAAATCTGACTCATTTTTGCCGCCTCCTTCCCAAGACTTTATGCTAGACGGTGCAGTTCCTTGGAGCGGATTTTCATTGGACAGGGCGCGCTCACGTATATACGTGAGCACAAGTGAAGCGCGACCAGGGTTGTATGGCGTATCCCGCCCAGGTAAAAATGATTATACAAATAGTATTGTGTCAATTGATATAGCCACTGGAGAAATAAAATGGTCCTTTCAAGAGGTGGCGCATGATTTATGGGATTTCGATCTTCCCGCACCTCCGATTCTGACAACTATACGACGGGGGGACAAGCTCATCGACGTTGTCGCAGCTGTTACCAAAATCGGCAATACACTCTTGCTCGACCGCGACAGTGGTAAGCCTATTTTCGATTTTCGGTTACGAAAGGCGCCTGTTTCCCGGGTTCCTGGCGAAAAGACGTGGCCGTACCAGCCAGCCATCGAACTACCGGAGCCTTTCGGCGAGCAGGTTTTTCTACCCTCGGATGTCACAAATATCAGCGAAATTCAGAGAGCTTCTGTTGAAAGGAAATTAAAGAACGCTGAATTTGGATTTTTTGTTCCGCCTGCGGTTCAGGGAACAATCGTTAGCTTTGGTTTGCATGGGGGCGCTGAGTGGCCTGGAGCGGCGGCTGATCAAGCGACCGGGACACTGTATGTACCGTCGAATAGATATCCTTGGATTGTTCGCCTTTACTATAGGGATCGATTGTCAAATCCCATTCGCTCGACCGATCCAGTAGGAGACAAGCTATACCAAGAAAAATGTGGAGGTTGTCACGGCGTCGACAGAGAAGGCTACTACGCGAATGAGTTTGAAGGTGACAAGTATTATCCCTCATTGGTTGGGATCAGCGTTGCCAAGGATAGCAAAAAAATTGAATCGTTTCAAGAAAACCACTCCGGGATCGACGGCTTAAAAGACGTAAGTATAGATGAGCTGGCGCTTATCAGTCGTTATTTAAGTGCTGCTGATCATATCAGCGATGATAGAAGGTCTTTGCAGCTCGCTGGCGCATCGCAATTGCTGCTGGATAACCAGGGTTATCCGGGTTCACAACCACCGTGGGGAAATATTACAGCAATAGATCTCAATTCCGGTAAGAAGATATGGCGGGTCCCTTTTGGAGAATACCTTGAACTTACCAAAATGGGAATTCCTATTACTGGTCAGCCCAATTTTGGCGGGCTCATTGTGACCAAAGGTGGCCTCATTTTTGCTACGGGAACGATTGACAAAAAAATAAGGGCTCTTGATTCAACTTCTGGAACTCAATTGTGGGATTATGATTTACCAGCGCCCGGGAGTGCCCCACCTTCTACATACGAAATTGACGGAATCCAGTATCTTCTGGTCGTGGCAACAGGCGGTATTTATGCGAACTTCAAAGATCACTCCGACGCAATAATAGCGTTTAAACTTGGAAATTGACTCCATCCTGTGGGCTCACAACTTTAGCAGATCGCTGGTTGACGTGACCCCGATAAGCAGCGATGGGTAGAATCCTGCTGAGTTGAGCCCATTTGAGTCGGACGTGTAACGGGGTGAGGCGCGAAGCTTCCCCGTTCCGTAGCGGCGTACCCCGTTACCGGGACAAGTTTGTCCGCGTAGGCCATTGGGGTCATCCATCCAAGTCAGGAGTGCGGCCGATTGGCGTTGTGATCGGCGCGTCACCCAGCCAGGATAACCCGGGCATGGACGATCGAGCTGAACAGCGACTCGTTGAGCAACTCATTCGCTGGCGGCCGTTAAAGCTATCGACAAAGCCATTCTGCATCGGCATGCAGGGTGCGATGTAAGGCTATTCTCAGGCCATGATGGTATCCAGCTCGCGGGCGACGCGCACGCCCGGAATAATGTATCGGCGATGAGCGCCGGGCATTCAGGGTGCAATCGGCGACGACGCGCAGGATGCGGAAACGCTGGCCGCGGGTTATCTGGTCCGAGACAAAGTCAAGCTCTTTTCCCGGTAGAGCCCGTAAATGCGCTTGCGGTTCATCGCGTAGCCCTCCCGTCGCAAGAGCACAAGCAGGCGCCGGTAACCAAACCACCGTCGCTCATGCGCCAAGGCCCTGAGCCGTTCGCAAAGGGGAGCATCGTCGGGAGCGCTCGGCCTGATAGTGCACGCTGGCCCGGTCGCAGCCAATGATGCGGCACACCCTCCGCTCGCTCATCTCATAGGCTGGCGCAAATACGCGACGGTCTCGCGGTGTGCAACGGGCGTCACCATTTTTTCCAAGCAGATCCTTCAGCCCAGCATCGGCCAGCATGGCGTCGGCCAGGAGCCGCTTCAGCCGCGAGTTCTCGCCTTTTAGCGACTTCAAATCGCTTGGCCTCGGAAACCTCCATCCCTCGCTACAAAATCCGTTCGTTTTAATCCCTTCGGACGTTACGGGATTTTGCTTTCGCTCGCCGCCGTACTTGGCCTTCCACTTGTACAAAGCGGCGCGCTCATTCCGTGTTTACGACACAGCTCGGCAACCGAAACTCCTGTCTCCCTCACCTTCAAAATCCCGATAATTCGCTGTTCCACAAACCTGCTGCGCTTCATAGTCAGGTCCTTACTTCGGTCCGGATTCTATGAAGTTTTGGAGGAGATTCAGGGGGCACGTCAAACCCTACGAACTCAGAACACCATCTATCGTTAGTGGCCTCGATATTCCGATCCCCGTAAACGGTGTCTGCGACCGCCTGTAAAACCAATTCATCCCCCCGGCGAGGTTTGGCGACCATCTCCTCAGGCTTGTGGCGCCTTCTCGGCATTGCGGTCCTCCTTCTTTTATCCAAAGACATATCTTAGGGTAGACCAGTTCTACGGGGTGGATCATTCCGGTGAATTGGTATAAAGTTAATAAAAAAAGGGGTCTCATTTAGGGGCCCAGTCGTTTGTATGGTGATAATTGAATTATCACAATCATAAAGCGACAGATACTCAATACAGCATATCATGCTAAAAGTTTAAGCTTATCTTCTGGCATAAAAGTGCTGTCTTGCCGGAAAACTTATGTATAGTTGTATCGAAGCCAAGCTTCGATAGGCGGTGCTGGTGAAAGGGTGCGATAGATGCAACGTGATATCTCTGCTCTTGATCCAGAAATTCATTTTCTTGGTTTGCTATTCATAAATCATACCGAGGAACATTGGGTAAATATAAAAGACAATTCAGCAGATCCTCTTGATATATACTTAGGCTGCGCAGCTCTATGCGCCAGCTCGGCGGCGGCTTCGGGGCATCGTTTCAGCCTTGTCACCAATGAAAGAACAATCGTCATTAGGCGCCTGCAGAATGCAGGCTTTAGTAATGTGCCGGTTATTTCTTTCGATTTTCGGTGGGAAATACCAAAGAGCATCCCTTTTTACTCCGCACATTTCAAGCTCGAGTTGATCGAGGCAATTGCAGCGGCACGATTTGGCGACCTTGTCTGCTTGATCGATATAGACACTGTATTTATCAGCCCCCTCCGTAATGCGCTCTGTTACCTCGGTGGGTGCCTAATGGCATATGATATTTCCGACCAGATTTTTCCTCACTTTGGATTTGACCGAGTGCAAAAAGACTTGGAATACGTAGCAGCGTTGCGTCTGGACGATCCGCGCTGGTACGGTGGCGAGTTCTTGATGGGCAATGCGGCGAGCTTTGGTCAATTGAGCGAGTTAATTGCGGCGTGTTGGGAGCGATATACGCGAAATATCGGCAGTTTTCATCATACCGGCGACGAGATGATCGTGTCGGCAGCGCTTAACTTAGCGGTGCAAAAGGGCATCCAAGTGGTTGATGTGGGTCCTCTGAAGGGAATCGCGCGTTGGTGGTCTAGTCGAACGGGATTTCGCCAGAGCACATTTGACAAAGTACAAACTTCATCGATCCTCCACTTGCCGGCAGACAAGGAGTTTTTGGCTAGTCAGGCGAAGTTGCGTTATAGTTCAGCAACATTTCTCGCATCTTACGAACGATATGCGCGACCAAAATTGTTCATACGGCATATTTACGATGTGCTATCCTTCCGGCGCGAGTATCCGCGCAAATACGTCGGAGTTCTCAGAGCCGTTCCGAGAAAGAAATGAATCCCTGGAATTGTTTGTCATTCCACCGCTCGGATAGAAGGAGTCGCGACGTGGCACCTGCTTTACGCGACGGTGCCCTTCACGAGTATGGATGACGAGCGTCAGCGGTCGACGTTAGTCGTCGAATTCCCGGCTGGCTATGACGTCCTTCCAGTGGCGGCCGCGCATGATGAAGTCGCTCCAGACTCCGTCGTGCGACTGTAGCGGGCGTGATTGGCGGCGATCTTGCCAATAGCGGCGAGGATGGTGTCATTGCGCCGATACATTACCTGTTCGACCAAAACGAATCTCTGCTTTTTGCCTATAAGCGAGGGTCTCAGCTCGGAAATTGGTTCGCATGGACTGCGTCGTCTGAGACAGGTGACAGTCCAGGCAGCGGTAGAATAAAATCGATCGTGCCGGATACAGTCTTACGTGGCGCGACTTGGTGTCGATATCCGAATCGGGGGCATGCTACAACTGCCAACCTTGCGCTGCACTTATCGGGCTAGGACCTTGTGCTATTTAGCTGAATACAGGATCGTTCATGACGCATTTAAATGAAAAAGTATCCAAAACTACGCGGCGTACCCTTCTCCAAACCACTGTTGGCGCCCTTGGCGCGTTATCGCTCCTCGGATTGAGCGCTCGTCGCGCGAAAGCGGAAAAGGTATCAAAGGCGGCGGTAGCTTATCAGGATTCGCCAAAGGGCAGCCAACGCTGCGATGATTGCGCGCTGTGGGAGGGACTAAATTCCTGCAAGCAGGTCGAGGGCGCAATCAGCCCAAGTGGCTGGTGCAGGATATGGACGAAGGCAAGCTAAGACGCCTTTTCGTTGTTCGAAATTGCGCACCCGGGCTGCTCTCAAACCGGCACTTTGGCCGATCTGCTCCAAGCAGGACACTTTTAATAACTCGCCAATTTGGTTCGTTTCTGATTTCATTGGAGTGGATGAATCGGAGGTGATTCCGTGCGAGATCAGCCGGGGTTTTTCGATGTCGATGATCGTTTGAAGCGGCTGAGCAATTTTGGCGATCGGCTGGAAGGGTTCCGTGCGGCGGTGGATTTCGAGATGTTCTGCCCTGACCAGGACGCGGCGCTTGCTTATTCCGATGGTTCGCGAGGCGGGCGTCCGCCATTCGATCCTGTGATGATGTTCAAGGTTCTCGTCATTCAGACGACGAACAATCTCTCGGACGAACGCGCCGAGTTCCTGATCAACGATCTCTTGTCGTTCATGCGTTTACAAGCTGGTCGCGAAACCGATGTAGTGTTTGTTTGTCGAATTGCTCCTCGGATTTCAGCTCGACGAACCGCATGGCCGGTCTCGTCGCCGCTTCGGCGCTTGCCTCGGCATCGCCATTATCGTTCTTCTGCGCCTTGACATAGCGCCGCACATATTTAGGCGGCATCAATCGAACAGTGTGGCCATGAGCCGCAAGGATGCGCCCCATGTGATGGGAGCCGCAACAGGCCTTCATGGCGATGATGCAAGTGGGCAGCTTGGCGCAGAAAGCAATAACCGTCTCGCGCCGCATGCGGCGCCTGACCGACACTTTCCCCATTAAATCCAGGCCAACGAGGCTGCAGCTATTCTTGCCAAGATCAATTCCCAGTATCGCGATTTTTATGGCTTCGTTTCTCATGAATGACACGCCGCCAGTCTAGCAGCGCCCTCTCAGTAGGGGCGGGCCATCCATAAAGGGGAGAGCAATAGCAGGCGATCGACCGTTCAAGAATCGCAATGCCAACGGCCGTTTTCTCTCCATCCTGCTGACTGGGGGTGAAGCACACGACTGCTCGGTGGCGGAGTGGCTCATCCACAAAGGCAAAACATCGAAATATCTGATTGGCGACAAAGAATATAATAATACTACCTCACGCGTGCAGCTGCAAGATCGTGGAACGTAGCCTGTCATTCCCAATAGGAGCTGCAGAAAACAACCGTTCAGCTTCAACTAGCGCCTCTCCAAGGCCG
>Ga0302319_10020247_pt1 | contig 12040 bp, 13 predicted proteins | sample Bog_T0_2_FD_203319 | JGI IMG/M metagenome (GOLD analysis project Ga0302319, IMG submission 203319) | Peat permafrost microbial communities from Stordalen Mire near Abisko, Sweden - Bog_T0_2 | ecosystem: Environmental > Terrestrial > Soil > Wetlands > Peat | place: Sweden: Abisko, Stordalen Mire... | reverse complement strand
GCGATCGGAGCGGCGATGATCGGCTGGCACGGCGCGGCGATGCTGTGCTACGTCACGCCCAAGGAGCACCTCGGGCTGCCGAATGAGAAGGACGTGAAGGACGGCATCATCGCCTACAAAATTGCGGCGCACGCGGCGGACATTGCGCGGCACCGGCCGGGCGCGCGCGACCGCGACGACGCCATAAGTCACGCGCGCTACACCTTTGACTGGGACAAGCAGTTTGCGCTCTCGCTCGACCCGGAGACGGCGCGCGGCATGCACGATGAGACGCTGCCTGACGATTACTACAAGGAAGCTGCATTCTGCTCGATGTGCGGGCCGAAGTTCTGCAGCATGAACTGGTCCAGCAAGGTGGATAAGTTCAACGAGGAGGTACACGGGTTGAAGAAGCCGGACCTGACTCAGATCGTTACCGAGCAGATGGCGCTGCGGAGTTAGCGTAAGCGCTTAAGCCGTGAAACGAAAGGCCCACGTGGAGGCGCGGGCCCTTCGCTCGGAGAGCGATCATTATGCCGATGAACAACACTGCGGGCAGGAGAGATACGACCGCTCTCCACGAGCGAGGAATCCGCACGTTCTGAACACTTTGCGGCATGGCCCTGTGGATGTAAATGCTACGAACGTCGGTATCCCAACCCCTACATTAGTAATGGGATACGTCCCATTTTGGGTCACTTGACGGCGTCTTCGAGCAGGCTCGCGGCGTGGTTGAGCGCCTGGATCAGGGCATCCAGCTGCGCCTGGGTACGGGCGCTGTCGGCGGCGTCGATGCCCTCATTGACGCCGGGGATGACGACGGCGGCGTAGCCGGTGAACTCGCCGGGAGCGTAGATGGTGTGCTTGTACCAGGGCCGCTTGGGCAGGCCGGCCTGGTTGAGCAGGGCGGTCTCGGCGTCGCGCAGGGCAAAGTTCAGGCCAGCGAGCGCGGTCCCGGGCTGGGGGTTCATCTGCATCTGGTGAACCTTCTCTCCGGCGGCGGCGAAGCGCTGAGCGGCGGTGTCGGCGGGGCCGAAGTCCACCTTCATGCCGGTGGCGGTGGCGCGGCCCTGGGCTTCCTTGAGGTAGCCGACGATCTGCTGCCCGTAGAACTGGTCATCATAGGGCAGCACGTCGGCATCGGCCATGTGCACAATCTCCAGGCCGAAGATGCGCGCCTGCTGCTGCTCGTAGACGAAGGTGGGGTCGGCGAACTTGACGAACCAGTTGTAGTTATCAAACGCGGAGTGATATACGCCGTAGGGGCCGTCCGAGCCGATGTCCGTAGAGGGCACGCCGAGGTGCTGGATGAACGGGGTGTAGTCCGACCCGGAGCCGAGGGTGCCGATGCGGACCTCGGAGAGCGGCTCGGCTGCGCGAACTGTTCCGTTGCGGCTGCCCTCGCCGGACTGCTGGGTCTTCAACCATTGGTCATAGACGCTGCCGCCCCTCGGGCTGGGGACCTCGCGGGCGATCTCGCGCAGGAACTGCTGGAGCGACGGGACGGCGGAGGCGGTGAAGTCCGGGCCGGAGACGCCGACGTCGGTGTTGAAGTAGGCGACGGCGTGGGCGAGTTCGTTGGCGTGCAGCTCAGCCCACTCGGTGGAGCCGATCAGGCCTTCTTCCTCGGCATCCCAACTGCCGATGACGATGGTGCGGCGGGGCTTCCAGCCGAGCTTGATGAGTTCGCCGAGGCCATGCACGGCCTCCAGCATGGCAGCGGTGCCGCTGTTGGGGTCGACCGCGCCGAAGACCCAGGCGTCGCGATGGTTGCCGGCGACGACCCAGGCGCGGCTGTCCCAGCCGGGGATGGTGCCGATGACGTCCCAGATGGTGCGCAACTGGTAGTCCTGCACCAGGTTCATGTGGACGGTGATGGAGTCGGTGCCGCCCAGGTGGTAGGTGAAGGGCAGACCGCCCTGCCAGTCGCGCGGCGACTCGGGACCCTCCAGCCCTTTCAGGATGGGCGTGGCGTCCTGGTAGGAGAGCGGGTTGGAAGGAATCAACGGCTGGTTCATCTTGGCGCGATCGAGGATGCGGCTGGACTCCGGCAGATCGGGCGTGGAGGCGACGCCGGGCGTCTCGGGGTCACCGGGATAGAGCGGCAGGAACTGGACGGAGCCGCGCTGCACGGCGGTCGCTGGCCGATAGGGGCCGCGCGGATAGACGTCGCCGCGGTCATAGCCGTCGTCGGCGGGGTCAGAGTAGATGAGCACACCGACGGCGCCGTACTGCTGGGCGAGATAGACCTTCACGCCACGGAAGTTGGCGCCGTAGCGCACCAGGACGATCTTGCCCTTGACGCTGACGCCCATCTGCTCCAGCTTCTTGAAGTCTTCGACCGTGCCGTAGTTGGCGTAGACCACCGGTGCGGTGACGTCGCCGGAAGCAGAAGAGCCGTTGAAGGCGGGCAGGATGCGCGGGTCGTCCTGGAAGGGATCGCCGCCGTAGGCCTTGGGGTCCACGTGTTCGGGCGTGGGGCCGGTCATCAGGCGGCGCCCGGAGGCGTCGAGGACGGTGATCTCAATCTTGGTTGGCGCGTTGAGGTAGACGCGGAAGGGAACGATCTGGGTCTGGAGACCGGCGGCCTTGAACTTGGCGGCGACGTAGAGCGCGGTGCGGTAGTCCTCCGGGGAGCTGGCCCAGTGGGGCTCGGAGGTGAGCTTCTGCAGTTCCTCTCCGGCGAGCGCGGCGTTGGGCACGGCCAGGAAGAGGTCGTCCCACTTTTTGTACTTGGAGAAATCGGCGTAGCCGAAGACGCTGGGCGACGGGCCGAGATCCATGACGATGGGCATGGAGGCGGCAGGGATGGTGGCCGTTGTAGCGACAGGGGAGGAAGAGGCTGGCGGTGTCGCGGCCGGGGCCTCTTCCGCCGGGGGCGGAGGCAGCGTGGCCACTGGAGCGGTTGAGGCTGGAGCTGCTGTTTGAGTCGGCTCAGGCGTGGGTGGTTGAGGCGTAGGCGCAGCCGCAGTGGGTGTAGGAGTTGGTGCCGTTTCGGTGGGGGCGGGCGGCGCTGTAGCTGTGGGCTCCGTGGCCGGCAGGGTGGAGGTTGCAGGTGGCGTCGCGGGAGCCGAGGTCTCTGCGGCGGGTTGGCTCGATCCGACGGGGGCCGGGGTGGATACAACGGCGGAGGGCACGGTCGCGGGAGGTGCAGAGACCTCGGGCGAGGGAGACGGTGTCGTAATCGTGGGGACGTTCGTCGCAGGTGTCGGAGTGGGTTCGGGGGTCGATGCTGTAGCGGGCGGCGCTGCCTTGGGCCTGATCGCGCGTCTAGCCGCTGTGCGTTTCGGATAGACCGGTGGCGGCGCGTTGGGACGAGCCGGGGTGGGCTCCCCGATGGAGGTCTGGGTTGCAGGCGAGGTTGTCGCCGTGGGCTGCGCGGCCTCAGGAGGCGTTGCGCTCGGGGACGATGGCGCCGTTGCCGGCGGAACCGGCGGCGTTTCGGTGTCGATAGAGTTTTGTTGGGGTGCGGTCTCCGTGGGATCGGGCGGCTCGGTGTGGAGGTTGACCGGGACGGGCTGAGGCACGGAAGACTTGGTGGGCAGCGATCCGGCAAAGACCGGGATGACGACCGGCGTCGCCTCCGGCTTGGGAGGCGCGCTGGCGTCCTGAGACTGGGTGGGCTGCTCCTGTGCCGGGGCGGACAGGGCTCTCCGCGGGACCAGCGGTCGGGCCGTTGCGAATGCAGGGAAAAGGAGAAGAAAGGCCCAGGCTGTGAAACGGCGCATCGTGAGGAACTCCTTGAGTCGTCACCTAGGAGTTTACGCGAAGACCATGCCTGGGCCTCATGGCGAAAAGATGTTCTACAGGGGCTGGGTGCAGAACTTGCAGCGGGTCGCGGCCAGCGGCACCTCGGAGAGGCACTGCGGGCAGTCCTTGGTGGTGGCCTCCTCCTTGGCTTCGGCGCGCGCCAGCAGGGACTTCACCGGCAGCACGACGAAGAAGTAGATGACGAAGGCAACGATCAGGAAGTTGATGACCGCGTTGAGGAAGAGCCCATAGTGGAGGACGCCGGGCGCGACATAGTTAGCCGGCAGCGGGTTGGGAGGCACCACCGCATGCAGCACCGGCATGTGGAAGACCAGCGTGGAGAAGTCCGGCGCGCCGAACAGAGCGGAGATGAACGGCGTGATGATGTTCGCCGTGAGCGAGCTGGTGATGGCGCCGAAGGCCGCCCCGATGAGAACGGCGACCGCGAGGTCAACGACGTTGCCGCGCAGGATGAAGTCGCGAAATCCCTTGAACATGAATCCTCCAGATACGATGAGTCGAGCGAGAGCAGGTCGCCGCTTGGGTGAACTGGGCGAGTATATCCCAATGGAATCTGCCGGTCTTGCCGGAGCGGCGAGCTCCGGGCCTGTGAGCTGCGAGTGTGCAGCGCGCGGGCTGACGTATTCTGGCTGGGTGAGTCCCTCCTCTATGCGTGTGCGACTAATCTCGTTCGGAGCGCTGAAGTCCGCGTTTGCCGCGGGCGGCGAGAGCCGCGAGCTGCGCGCTGGCGAGTCCGTGGGCGGGCTGCTGGAGCTGCTGCGCGCGGAGGCTGTGCTTCCCGAGGATGTGCTGCGCGGAGTGGCGGTCGCTGTAAATCACGAGTATGCCAGCGCAACGCATACGCTGCACGACGGCGACGAGGTGGCGATATTGCCTCCGGTGAGTGGAGGCAGCGAGAGCAAGGTTGCGCTGGTGCGCGAGGCCATCGACGCGGCGGCAGTGGTAGAGAGCGTGAAGGCCGGGGCGGACGGCGCGGTGTGCGTCTTTGACGGCATCGTGCGCGACAACACCCGCGGACGCCGCACTCTGCGCCTGGACTACGAGGCGTATGAGGAGATGGCGCTGCGCCAGATGAACCTGCTGCGCGAGGAGGCGATGGAGCACTTCGGCGTGCGCGAGGTGGCGATCGTGCACCGGCTGGGGCGGCTGGAGGTGGGTGAGACCAGCGTGTTGATCGCAGTGGCCTCTGCGCATCGCGGCGCGGCGTTTGAGGCCTGCCGCTGGGTAATCGACACGCTCAAGAAGACCGTCCCAATCTGGAAGCGGGAGCAGTTCGCAGACGGTGCGGTTTGGGCCGACGGCGAACCTTTTCCCGCAGAGATTGCAGGGACCCCCCGGTGAACGCAGCACGCATCGCACTCGCATCGCTTGTACTGCTACCGGCAGCGGCGCTGTGCGCGCAGCAGCCAGCGCCTATAGAAAGGCAGACGCCGGAGATTCCCACCATCCATGTGGAGAGCCGGCTGGTGAGCGTCGCGCTGAACGTGGTGGACGCCAACGGCGCGCCGGTGGGCGGGTTGACGCAGGCGGACTTCGAGATCGCAGAGGACGGCAGGCCGCAGAAGATTGCGATCTTTGAGAAGGAGTCGGCCACGCCGCTGGAGATTGTGCTGGCCATCGACGCCAGCGAGAGCGTCTTTCCGGACGACCGCCTGGAGCGCGACGCGGCGAAGAGCTTTGTGCGCTCGCTGCTGCGGCCACAGGACCGCCTGGATCTGATGAGCTTCGCCGACAGCGTGGACGAGCTGGTGGGTTTTACCAGCGATACACACCAGATCGAGGACGGGCTGGGCCGCATCCAGCACGGCGACGCGACCGCGATGTATGACGCTGTCTATCTGGCATCGCAGCGGCTGGGCGAGGCGTCCGCGGCGCCCGGTGCGCGCAAGGTGGTCGTGCTGATTACCGATGGCGAGAACACTACGCACCACGGCAGCTACGACGACGCCATCGAGCAGGCGGAGCGAGCTGGGGCCATGCTGTATGCGTTGATCATCGTGCCCGTGGACGCCGACGCCGGTCGCAACACCGGCGGCGAACATGCGCTGATCCAGATGTCCAGAGACACCGGCGGCAAGTACTACTATGTCGAAGACAAGCGCGACCTCGGGCCGGCCTTCCAGCATGTCTCAGATGACCTGAGGACGCAATATACGGTCGGCTACTATGCTCCGCAGCGCGGCGTGGAGCTCTCCGGGTTGCGGCATATTCACCTGGAGTTGAAGGACCCGGCGCTGCGGGCGAAGTACACGTTGCGCTACAGGACGGCGTACTACGGGAACCGGGAGCGTCCTTAATCGCATCAGACTAAGGATGAAGCGCCGCATGGCAAGAGTTCCCCATTACAATCTGGATATGTCCACGAACAAGAAGCGCCACAAGGGACCGCCCTCCGGCGAGACCGGGCAGGAGGCGCTGTATCTGAAGTCGCTGAGCGACCGCCAGGTGCAGGTCGCCGTGAAGCTGCGCGACGGCGAGGTGGTGCATGGCTGGATTGAATACTTTGACGACATGATGGTGCGGCTGACGCGCGAGGGCAAGCCGAATCTGTTTATCTATAAGTCGCAGATTCGCACCATCACCGAGGGTGGGGCGGCGGGCTCGCGACGCAGCGGCAACCGCGAAGAGGGTGCGCGGCTGTAAGGAAGATATTGGAAGGAAGTCTGTGACAGAGTTGGTCAGCAAGGCAGAAGAGATTGCGCGCGAGGCGGGCGCGCTGTTGCGCGAGTTCTACCATCGCGGCGTGCGCACCGAGTACAAGGGCGACGTGGACCTGGTCACCGAGGCCGACCGCAGCAGCGAGAAGCTGATCGGCGAACGCCTGCGCGCGGCGTTTCCGACTCACGGTATCTACGGCGAAGAGGGCACCCGCTCCGGCCTCGACGCCGAGTTCCGCTGGTACGTGGACCCGCTCGACGGCACGACGAACTTCGCGCACGGATTCCCTGCGTTCTGCGTGTTGCTGGGCTGCGAGCGCCGCGCCAAGGGATTGAAACCCGACGAAGACGGGGAGATGGTCGCGGGCGTGACCTACGATCCGCTGCGCGATGAGATGTTCGCGGCGGCAAAGGGTGCGGGCGCGACGCTGAACGGCGAGCCGATCCACGTCTCCAGGACCAGGGTGTTGGCGGAGTCGCTCATCGCGACGGGCTTCCCCAGCCAGAAGCGGCATCGCAGCCCGAACGTTCACTTCTACCAGGAGTTCACGCTGCGCTCGCATGGCGTACGGCGCGCGGGGTCGGCGGGGCTGGATATGGCGTACGTCGCCTGCGGCCGGCTGGAGGCCTTCTGGGAGTTCCAATTGAATCCATGGGATACCAGCGCCGGCTACCTGCTGGTGGAAGAGGCCGGTGGCACTGTCACGCACTTTGACGGCAGCAAGTTTACGCTGGACAGCCGCGAAGTGCTCGCGACCAACGGGCTGATTGGGGCGGAGATCCAGCACCTGTTCGTGGACATGTTCGCGGGCCGCAACCTGGAGCCGATTCCTACGCCGGCGGAGTTCGCCGCGCGGCGGGCGGCGAAAGAGCATGGCCGCTGAGAGCCGCCTGCGGCGCTCGGCGCGGGTCTTTCTCTTCGATCCCGCTGGCGACGTGTTGTTGATTCGCATCGTCGCGCCGCTGGAAGACGGCCCGTTCGTCTTCTGGGTGACGCCCGGCGGCGAGATGGAGTCCGGAGAGGGCGCTCGCGAGGCGGCGGAGCGCGAGCTGTTTGAGGAACTGGGAATCCGTCCGCAGCTCACCGGGCCAGTGCATGAAGAGAGCGGCGGGAGCTACGTTCACCTGGGCGAGACGGTGCGCAACTTTGATGTCTTCTTCGCTGCGCGGTGCGCTCGCGAGGCGCCGCGGCTGCTGGGCGTAACCGAAGAGGAGCTGTCCCTGATGCAGGAGATGCGCTGGTGGAGCATCGCCGAGATAGAGGCCACGACGGAACGGCTGTTTCCCGTGAATATCGCCGGGCTGGCGCAGGAGATCTGGACGGTAACCGGGCAGGCGGGCGCCTGAGTTTGCAGGGGGCTTTGGCTGAGCGCGGTTTGTTGCTAAAATTGAAGTTCAGACCAGACGGAAATTTGCGGCACCTCAAATAGCTGCACCTCAAGGAGAGTTCAGAAACATGGCGTATGTCATTGCAGAACCCTGTATCGGCACCAAAGACCGGGCGTGTGTGGATGCCTGCCCGGTGGACTGCATCCACCCCAAGGCCGATGAGCCCGGCGGCGACACCGCCGAACAGCTCTTCATCGATCCGGTCGAGTGCATCGACTGCGGAGCATGCGTGCCGGTCTGCCCGGTCTCGGCCATCTACGCCGGCGACGACCTGCCTGAGAAATGGGCCACCTACCTGGAGAAGAACGCAACGTTCTTTGGTCGCTAGGCAATAGAGCTTTTTCATGTTGCAACGGCGCGCGGCCTTCGGGTCGCGCGTTCTTGCGTTTACTGCAAACGCCAAGGTCGCGAAGGACGCTAAGGTGCGCGAAGAATTCCTTTGCGATCCTTGGCGTACTTGGCGTCCTCCGCGTTTGCAGTTCTGCGGATGAGACGATAAAGCATGGCGGAAGGACGGCTCATCCAACATCACGGCGAGGCCATCGTGCTGCGGACGTGGCCGTTCCATGAGGCCGACCTGCTGGTGTCGCTGTTCACGCGCGACCAGGGCCGGGTGAAGGGTGTCGCGCGCCACGCGATGAAGTCACGCAAACGCTTCGGCGGTGCGCTGGAGCCAGCCACGCAGGTCCTTGCCCACTACACCGAGCGCCCCGGGCAGGAGCTTGTCCGGCTGGACCAGTTTGAGATCCTCTGGTCGCCCATGACCGCCCCGGTGGACGCGCTGCGCCTCGCCGCGCTGCAACTGGTCGTCGAGGTCCTCGAAGAGGCCATGCCCGAACTGGCCGCGGACGACAACATCTTCCGCCTCGCCGTCACGGTGTTGACCTCTATCCAAACAACACAGCCCGGGTGGCCCATCCATGACGACAGCTTTACCGTCGGCATGGGTGGGGAACCTCAGCCGCCGGCATCACCGGCTCCAGCCGCGAACGTCTATCTCCCCATCACCTACTTCTGCCTGTGGATGAACCGCCTGATGGGCTGGATGCCGGAGCTGGGCCACTGCGCGGCGTGCGGACTCGACCTGCGTGGCCCCGACTCTCGGAACCAGCCGGTCTGGTGGTCGCCCACAGCCGACGGCGTCACCTGCGCCGACGACCGCCGCCCGCAATCGCAAGCCCTGAGCGCGGCTTCGGTCGCCGAGAGCGTCCGCATCGCCCGCACGCCGCTGCCGGAGCTCGCCGCCGAAGACTGGCCCGCCGAGCGCAGTGCGGACCTGCGGGCCTTCGCCATCGGTACGCTGGAGCGGCATCTGGAGCGGCGGCTGCGCAGTGCGGCGACATTGACGATAGCCTGATGGGCCGCAGAAAAATGTTTCTCATTCTCGCGCATCTTTCTCAGAATCTTCCGCGTCCTTCTTAACCAGCAGTTGCTGTGAGGTATGACATGCGCATCTCTATCCTGGTGATCGTTCTCTCCCTCAGCCTTCCCGCCGTTGCTCAGGATCCCGGCATGATGGCCGTCCAGCAGGCCCAGATGGCCAACGACCAGGCGCAGATGGCCAACCAGCAGGCGATCCAGGCGAATCAGCAGGCGATGCAGAATGCGCAGATTGCCAATCAGCAGGCGATGGCGGCGACGAGCGACATTCCCTATGGGCCAACGCTGTTGCCGCGACCGAAGTTCTCGCTGAAGCCCGGCACGTATGACACTCCCCAGCAGCTTCGACTCAGGGAATCTGGTCGCGGCGCGACGATCTACTACACAACGGACGGCTGGACACCCACCACCGCCTCACGCCAATACGATGGGCCGATCACCCTCTCGGCGACCACCCGCTTGCAGGCGATTGCGGTCTCCCCGTATGGCCGCAGCTTCGTTGCGGACGCCGTCTTTACGCTCAACACGCCCGCCGCCTCGCCCGCCAAGGTCTTTGCCACCAGCGACGGTGTTTTGCCGCAGGGCACTGAGTTGACACTGTCCTTTGCAGCCTCGGTTGACTCCCAGACCGCGCAGGTCGGCGACAAGGTGCCGCTCCAGCTGGTAGCACCCATTGTGCTCGACGGCCAGCCGCTCTCACCGCAGCAGGTGACGGCGCAGGGCACGGTCACGCACGTCGATCGTCGTGCCCATGTTGGCCAGCCCGGAGTGCTGACCGTCCGCGTCGACTGGCTGCGCGCCAACGGCGTCACCGTGCCGCTGCACGCCGTCGAGACTCTCGAAGGTGTGAACCACGTGGAGCGCGCTGGTTACCTCGCGGCAATCCCCGGCGTCGGCGCTGTCAGCCTATTGCAGCACGGGGGAGAGGCTGTGATCCCTGCCGGTATGCAGATCGAGGCCTCTGTCACGGCAGACACGTCGCTCAAACCGAAGTCCTGACTCCAGGTATCTAGCCTGATATTCATCTGGGGGAGAGTCGCGGCCCGCCGCATCGTTGCTGCCTTGAGCGTCGTCCAATGGGACGGAGCACACGATGGGACAGCAGTACGCAAAGACGATGTTTGGCGAGGCGGCGAAGCGGCTGCAGGCGCAGCATGGCTCGCGGGCGCAGTATGAGCGGCTGGCCGAGTCCGGCCCCAGCCACGACGCGCTGACGGCGAGCGAAGCCGCGTTCATCGCCGAGCGGGACAGCCTGTATCTGGCCTCGGTCACCGCGGACGGCTGGCCATATGTGCAGCATCGCGGCGGCCCGAAGGGGTTTCTGCGGGTGCTGGATGGCAAGACGCTGGCATTTGCGGACTTCGCAGGTAACAAGCAATACATCACGACGGGAAACATCGAAACGAACGACCGCGTGGCGCTCTTCCTGATGGACTATCCGAATCAGGCGCGGCTCAAAATTATCGGCCATGCGCGGATCGTGGAGCCGGGCATGGATGCAGCTCTGGAGGCCAGGGTGCGTGTCGAGGGCTACAAGGCGAAGGTGGAGCGTGTGGTGGTTATCGCCATCACGGCCTATGACTGGAACTGCTCACAGCACATTACGCCGCGCTGGACGGCGGAGGAGATTCAGGCTGTGTCGCGGTGATTCCGCTAAGCCGGGTAGAATCTTAAGATGGTCGCCGCCGCTGTGGAGAAGAAGTCCCTGACATTTCAAGAGTTGCTCTTCACCCTGCAGCGCTTCTGGGCCGAGCACGGCTGCGTGCTGCAGCAGCCCTATGATCTGGAGGTCGGCGCGGGCACCATGTCGCCGGACACGTTTCTGCGCGTGCTGGGGCCGAAGCCCATCAACATCGCCTACGCGCAGCCCTCGCGGCGGCCCGCCGACGGCCGCTACGGCGAGAACCCCAACCGGCTCTTCCGCCACACGCAGTTGCAGGTGATTCTGAAACCGCCGCCGGAGCGCGTGCAGGAGCTGTATTTGGAATCTCTGGTCGCCATCGGCATCGACCTCGCGCGGCACGACATCAAGTTCGAAGAGGACAACTGGGAGTGGCCCGTGGGCGGCGCGTGGGGCGTGGGCTGGCAGGTCATGCTCGACGGCCAGGAGATTACGCAGTTCACCTACTTCCAGCAGTGCGGCGGCATGGACCTCGACCCCATCTCCGGCGAGATTACCTACGGCCTGGAACGCATCGCGCAGTTTATTCAGGACCTGGACTCGGTCTTTGACATCGTGTGGTCGCGCGATCCCGTCACCGGCAAGGAGATGACCTACGGCGAGGTGCGGCTCGACGAAGAGCGCCAGTTTTCGGCCTACAGCTTTGACTACGCCGACGTGCCCCGGCTTTGGGAGCACCTCAAGCTCTTTGAGGCTGAGTGCCTGGAGCTGCTCGACCGCGCGAAGATGGTGCTGGTGGACGAGAGTGCGGACCCGCTCGGCGTGCTGCGCTTCCCCACACTGGGAGCGTACGAGCTGGCGCTGAAGTGCTCGCATACGTTCAATCTGCTCGACGCGCGGGGTGCAATTTCCGTGACCGAGCGCGTCGGTGTGATGGCGCGGATTCGGAATTTGATTGTGGGCGTTGCAAAGATTTATGCGGAGCAGGGAAGGCTGACTGCGGCGGGGAGTGCGGCCTAGTGGCAGACTTCCTGTTGGAGATCGGATTAGAAGAAGTCCCCGCGCGGATGATCGCCGGGGCGCAGGCGGAGCTGCTGAAACGCACGCTGGCGCTGCTGACGCGTGAGCAGCTAGTTGGCGCGGAGCCCGTTGCGAAGAGCTACTCCACGCCCCGGCGGCTGGCCGTGCTGGTGGAGAACATCCGCGAGCAGCAGAGTGACATCAGCGAAGAGGTGACCGGCCC
>Ga0302319_10020246_pt1 | contig 12041 bp, 11 predicted proteins | sample Bog_T0_2_FD_203319 | JGI IMG/M metagenome (GOLD analysis project Ga0302319, IMG submission 203319) | Peat permafrost microbial communities from Stordalen Mire near Abisko, Sweden - Bog_T0_2 | ecosystem: Environmental > Terrestrial > Soil > Wetlands > Peat | place: Sweden: Abisko, Stordalen Mire... | reverse complement strand
CTCTTTCAAGTCCAGGTCGGCGAGGGCGAAACCGTCCTGGGTGTCGGCGACAGCGCTCAACCGACGGCCGGCCTGCGATTGCGGCGCAACCCAGCTCGCCAGCAGGCACAGGCTCGGGTGCTGACCGCGGCCGATGCGGCCGCGCAGCTGATGCAGCTGGCTAATGCCGAACCGGTCGGCGTCCATGACCAGCATGACCGTGGCATTAGCGACGTCGACGCCTACTTCGATGACGGTGGTACACACCAGCACATCGATATCGCCCGACCGGAAGGCCGCCATCGCGTCGTCCTTCTCTTCGGCAGGCAACCGTCCGTGCATGAGCCCGAGCCGCAGGCCGGCCAGCTCACCGGAGCGCAACTGGGAGAAAAGACCCTCGGCGGTCGCCGTAGGCCGGCCGCCGTCCTGCCCCTCGGGCGACTCGTCGCTTTCGTCGATCCGGGGCGTTACCACGTAAGCCTGGCGGCCGGCGGAGACCTCTTCGACGATGCGCTGCCAGGCGCGGTCGAGCCACGCGGGCTTTTCCTGGACGAAGACGACGTTCGACGTGATCGGCTGGCGCCCGCGCGGAAGTTCGCGCAGCGTAGACGTTTCCAGATCGCCATACACGGTGAGCGCGACGGTCCGCGGTATCGGCGTCGCCGTCATCACCAGCAGGTGTGGCGTGATACCTGCACGAGCCTTGGCGCGCAATCGGTCTCGTTGCTCGACCCCGAAGCGGTGCTGTTCGTCGACCACCACCATGCCCAGGTTGTCGAACTCAACCGCGTCCTGCAATAGAGCATGCGTGCCGACGACGATGCCGGCGTGGCCGCTCGCCACTTCGGCGCGGACCTGCTTCTTCTGGGCGGCGGTCATCGAGCCGGTAAGCAACACCACCCTGGTGGCGTCATCGGGGCCGCCCAGCTGGCCCCCCATCGCCAACGGTCCCAGAACGTCGCTAATGGATCGGAGATGTTGTGCGGCAAGGACCTCCGTTGGCGCCAGCAGCGCACACTGGTAGCCCGCGTCGACCATCTGTAGCATCGCCAGCACCGCGAGGATTGTCTTGCCGGAACCGACCTCGCCCTGTAGCAAGCGGTTCAGCGGGCGGATCCCGGCGAGCCCGACGGACAGCACATCAAGGACCTCCCCCTGCCCCGCGGTCAGCTCGAACGGCAACTGCCCCAACAGCTGTGCCGCTAGACCATTGGGCCGTGGCGGCGCCGCCGGCCCGGACTCCGACAGCGTGCCGTGCCGACGCTCCACCAGCGCCCACTGCAGCCCGACGGCTTCGTCGAAGGTCAGGCGTTCGCGCGCTCTCAGCCGTTCGCGGTCGTTTTCCGAAACATGGATGGCACGCAGCGCCTCGTCCTCGGAGATCAGGCCGAGCCCGGCGCGCAGTCCGGCCGGCAATGGGTCCTCGACCGGATCGAGGACGTCCAGCACCTGGCGCACGCACGCAAAAATGTCCCAGCTCTGCATTTTCGTGCTGGCGGGATAGATCGCGAAGAAATGGCCCACGAAGGCCGAGGTCACCTCTTCGCTGCTGACGGCATTCGAGGCCTGGGCGATCTTGCTCAACGACCGGGTGCCGTACTTCTTTTTTCCGTCCGCTGATTCGAGGATGAGGAACGCCGGATGGGTCAGCTGCACGGCCTTGTTGTAATACCCGACTTCGCCGGACAGCATCACTTTGGCCTGTTTGACTAGGTCCTTCATGATGAAGTTCGCGTTGAAGAAGGTCGCGGTTATCTTGTTGCGCCCGGATCCGAGGGTGATGCGGTGAACCATCCGATAAGGAGGCTTTCTCGCCTTGAAAGAATCCGTGGCGGTGATCGTGTCGACGATGGTGATGTGCTGACCCTCTTGCAGCCGCTGGTCATTGTCGCCGCGCACGCTCGCGCCCTCGGTGTAGCCGCGCGGGTAGTGGCGCAACAGATCGTCGACCGTCCGGATGCCGAATACCTCTTCGAGTAGATCGGCCGCCTTGGCACCGATGACGCGGTCCAACCGATCGGTGAGAGACGCCACGGCTACTCGACCCCGATCAACAGCGCGTCACCGCGATGGCCGGTGTGGTAAATCAGCAGCTCGGTGCCCGGATGGTTGTCATGCACGTGTTCTTCGAGGATGTCGCCGACCGCGGTGACGTCGGCGTCGCCGTCTATACCGGCACCGACCAGCACCGTCACCAGGTCACCGCCCGAAGCCAGTAGCAGATCGAGCAGTCCGATCGCCGCGCCGGCCGCGTCGGCCGCCACGATCAGCACCTCGTCGCCCGAGATACCCAGACCGTCGCCGGGGGAACAGCGACCGGCCCACGTCAACGCGCTCTCGGTCGCGATGCGCACCGATCCGTGCCGGGCAGCTCCGGCGGCGCGGGCCATGGTGTAGCCGTCGTTGACCGCCTGCCCGCCTGGTTCGTGCACGGCCAGGGCGGCCAGCCCCTGCACCATCGACCCAGTAGGTATCGGCACCACGTCGATGCCCCAGCCGATGGCCGCGGTGCAGCCGGCGACCAGCTCCTCGGCGGCCACATAACCGTTGGGCAGAACCATCACCTGCGCGGCCCCGGTGTCCACCAGGGCGCGCACCAATTGGTGTGCACTGATATCGGCGCTTGGATCGCTCGCGTCCGGACCCCGTTGCAGCACACAGGCGCCTTCGCCGGCGAACAACTCGGCCGCGGCGTCGCCGTCGACGACGGCCAGCACCGCCCGCTCCCGCGTCCAGCCGCCCGCCGGCAGTCTGGTGGTTCCGGAGGTCAGCGCCGAGACCACGATCCGGCTGAGCCGCCCGGCCACCAGACCCGCTTCGACCGCGGCGCCGGCGTCGTCGGTGTGCACATGCACCGAGTAACCGCCTTGAGTTGTCGACGGCGCGGCCGTGATCGCCACCGATTCGCCCAGTTCACCCAGCCGGTCCCGGAGCGCGTCCACGGCGGCGGCATCGCAACCGCCGAGCAGGTACATCACCTCGAATTGCGGCGCCGGCCGGTCGGTCGTAGTGGTCAGTCTCGTCGAGGCCGGCCAGTCGGGCAGGGTGCGCGGCGACAGCTCATACACCGCCCGGGCGGGCGCCTGCCCGGTGACGGTTGAGCGCAGCGCGTCCAGCAGGACCAACAAGCCGCGTCCGCCCGCGTCCACCGCACCGGCGTCAGCGAGCACGTCGAGTTGCTCGGGTGTCTTCTCCAGCGCGATCACGGCGGCGTCGCCGGCGGCCGCGATCGCCCCCGCCAGCCCCTCCCCGCTGCTCGCGCACTCTTCGGCGGCACCGGCTGCCGCCCGCAGCACCGAGACGATGGTTCCCGGGATTTCCTCGCCACCCATCGAGGTGATGACCAGCTCGACGCCGCGGCGCAACGCGGCCCCAAAGACGGTGACGTCGATGTCGGATAGCTCACCGCCGGAGCCTGCGGCCGCCGTCGCGGTGACGTCGGCGACACCGCGCAGGATCTGCGACAGGATCACGCCGGAGTTGCCGCGCGCCCCGTTCAGCGCACCCACCGACATTGCGGCCGCGACCCGCGCGACGCACCCGGGGCCCGCCTCCGAGGCGGCTCCAGCGTTCGCCTCGGCCAGCGCGGCGCGCATGGTGAACAGCATGTTGGCGCCGGTATCGGAGTCGGCGACCGGGAACACGTTGAGCCGGTTGATCTCGTCAATGTGAGTGATCAGGTCGCTGACGGCGGTGTGCGCCCAGTCCCGCAAGGCGGACGCGTCCAGCAGACGATCCGAAGTGCCCAGTGTGACCCACCTCCTCCGCGCCAGCCCTCCGGTGGGCGCCAGCGTAGCTCGCCGCCGCTGCGCTGGCCGCCCGCGCGAAACCACACGCCTGCGGGTCGAACCGGCCCAATGAGCCTATCCAGAGCGGGTGACAGCACCGACGTAACGTGTCCGGTGGCCAGTGGCCGTTTTGGTGGTTCCCCACGAGAGTCGGTATCCTTGACGGGCCCGGTATCAATCTGGGCTGTCCCGGCTCCCGATACTCGAGTTGCCGGACCCCAAGCAGGAGATTTGAGGAGCTTCGACATGGCCGCTGTGTGCGATATCTGCGGGAAAGGCCCCGGCTTCGGCAAGTCGGTGTCGCACTCCCACCGCCGCACCAGCCGTCGGTGGGACCCCAACGTCCAGACTGTGCACGTCGTGGCGCGCCCCGGCGGCAACAAGAAGCGGCTCAACGCCTGCGCGTCCTGCATCAAAGCCGGCAAGGTCACCCGCGGCTAACGGCCGGTCGACCATCGGTCAGCGCGCGGCTCGAGTGTGTGTCCTGGGTTTTCACCGTGCGCCCAGGGCGGCGACACGCCGATCGACCCCGCCATCAGTACACAATCGACGCCCTCGGCTACATCACCCCTACATGACCAAGTGGCCGGCGTCCACGGGCACGGTCACGCCGGTCACGTACCGTGACCGCGGGCTGACGAGCCACAGCACCGCCTCTGTGACGTCCTGGGACTCGACCAACGGCACATCGGGCAACAGCATCTGCGAAACGGCCGCGTTCGGATTCTCCAGCATGCGGTTGACGACGAAATCGTTGAGGATCATCGGGGTCGCCACGCCGCTCGGATGCACCGAGTTGACCCGAATCTTATGTGGGCCGTACGCGTTCGCCGCCGAGCGCATCAGCCCCACCACGCCGTGCTTTGACGCCGCGTAGGCGAACATGGCGGCGCTGCCGTCGCCGCCCCGACCGGTCAGGCCCTGCGACGAACTGACCAGAACGACCGAGCCACCCCGACCCTTGCGAATGATCGAGGGAACCGTGGCAAGCAGCGTGTGCCACACACCCTTCAGGTTGGTGTCGACGATCGCGTTGAACACCGGTTCGGTGTGGGCGTCCGGGTCGCCGATCGCGACCACTCCGGCATTTGCGATGACGATGTCGATGTCGCCGAGTTCGTCGATCCCGGCCTGCACCGCGGCTTCCAGCTGGGCGAGGTCGCGGACATCAGCGACGACGGGCAGTACCTTGCGGCCGGCCGCTTCGACCAGGCCTGCGGTCTTGTCGAGATCGGATTTGGTGCCCAACGAGTAGGGAATCGCCTCGATGTCGGCGCAGATATCCACGGCGATGATGTCTGCGCCCTGTTCGGCGAGTGCGACGGCGTGACTGCGGCCCTGGCCGCGCGCCGCGCCGGTGACGACGGCGACGGTGTTATCGAGTTCACCCATGCCCCACCGCCAGGGTCGTGCCGGTTTCTTGCTCTGCGAAAGCCACCAGACGTGCGGCGGCGGCGTAGTCGCAGGCAAGCACCGTACGGCCGATGAGCGCCGGCGCACCAAGCAGGCCCAACCTGCCGCTGACGCCGACATAGCTGCCCGGCGGGATGGGTTCACTGATGCAGTACAGCGTGGGCGCTGCTCCTTGGTCGGCGTCGTTGGCTAACCGGTCGCCAACAGCCTTGACCGTCTTGTGCGCCAGCGACATCAGCGGCGAGTCGGAGATCTGCGACAGATTCGAGGCCACCCAGCCAGGGTGGGTGAGTTGGGTGACCACCGGCGATCCGGCGGCACGCAGTCTGCGGTCCAACTCCAGCCCCCACAACATCACTGCCAGCTTCGACAGCGAATAGGCGCCAAGTCGCGTCCACTTGTTGTTGCGCAGGTGCATGTCGTCGAGCCGCAGCTTCGCCGTCCGGTGCGCGTCGGAGCCGACGTTGATGATCTGCGAACGCACCCGGGGAAGCAGCAGGTTGGTCAACGCGAATGGCCCAAGCAGGTTGGTGCCCAACGTCATCTCGAATCCGTCGACCGTGTCGGTACGGCGGTCGGTAATGGTGCCCGCATTGTTGATCAGGATGTCGATGTCACCGTCGACTAGACCGGGAAAAGCGCGCACCGAAGCCAGGTCGGCGAGGTCTAACTTGACGACGGACGTCGAGCCGCCCACCTCGGCCGCGCGTTGAGCGCCGAGTTCGGTGTTGCGGACAGCCAGAATCACGTGGGCGCCCGCTCGGGCGAGAGCGCGCGTCGTACCCAGGCCGACGCCGTTGGTCGCCCCAGTGACGACGATTCGCTTGCCGGTCAAGTTGCCGAGCCGGCTCGGCGACCAAGGTGAAGTCACGGCGATCAGACTAGTGGCGATCGCGAGCGCGGCGAAGCCGGGTGAAGCGGGTCGCCACCATCGGGCGGGCCTATGCGACCCCGAATGACCGCAAGTCGGGTCAGTTCTGCCAACATGGTCTGCGACCTTGTAGCGGCACGGCCATGAAAAGAGAAGATTCGGCGTGATTCGACATGAGTGACAGTGCACTGGAAATCACCAACCTGATCTACACCTATGCCGAACGGCTGGACGCCGGAGACCTCGACGCGGTGGCCGGGATCTTCGCGCACGGACGTATCTGCGGCGTGGAGGACGGTCCGCCCGAGACGGTGTTCGAAGGCAGCGCCGGGGTGCGGAAGTTGTACGACATGGCCACGAAGATCTACGAGGACGGCACCCCGAAGACCAAGCACAACACGAGCAACGTGCAGCTCCACATCAACGAGGCTGAAGGGACCGCGCGCAGCACGTCCTACTACTGCGTCACGCAGGCCACGCCCGATTTGCCGCTGCAGGTGATCGTGACCGGGCATTACAAGGACACGTTTCACCGGTTGGACGGCGTGTGGTGGTTCGACAGCCGCATCATGTTCGTCGACCAGGTCGGCGATGTCAGCCAGCATTTGAAGTTCTGATCGCGTGGGAAATCCGGGTGTCTTCGACCTGGCAACCGTGTTGGCTGACGCGCAGCGCAAGGAGTCGCTCACCGATTGGGGCCCCAGGGAGTTCGAACGCCCGCTGAGCGTGCTGCTGGCCGACTACACCGATGCTGATCTCAACGCGGTCGGGACGCACATCCTGCGGTCGGGCATCGTGCACAGCCTGCGAATGCGGCTGCGCGCTCAGGAATGGATCCGCCGCCACCCGGAGATCCTCGACGAGCGGATCGCCGCGCCGGTCGTCGTCGTCGGGATGATGCGCAGTGGGACCACTCTGCTGCAGCGCCTGCTGGCCGCCGACCCGCGTTTCAGCTGCGCCTATGGCTGGGAAGTTGTGGAGGTCGCGCCCCGGCTCGACTACCAATTCGCCGGGATCGACCCACGCATCGCCATCAGCGAAGCACGCGAAGCAAAATCCCGCGAACTGGCGCCGGATCTGTTCGCGATCCATCCGATGTATGCGCGCGAAGCCGAAGAGGAGATCGTCTTTCTGGCGGATGCGTTCTTGTCCCATGTCCCCGAATCCGGTGCACACCTTCCCGCGTACCGATCATGGCTGGACGAACAGGACTTCGCCCCCGCCTACGACTACCTGCACCGCATGCTGCAGTTCCTGCAGTGGCAGAAGCGGCAACGAAATCCGGAGGGGACCTTTTCGCCTCGGCGCTGGGTGCTCAAGTCTCCGGCGCACCTCGGCTATCTGGACCTGCTGCGCGCGCAGTTCGCGGACCTGCACATCGTGCACATGCACCGCGACCCGCGCACCACAATCGCTTCGGGCGCGAGCCTGAACGCGACCCTGCACGCGATGCACGCCGACACCGTCGACCTGAACCGGGTGGGTGCGCAATGGTTGCAGCGGATGGGCTGGACGAATGACCGGGCGATGGCGATCCGCGACGGCTGGTCTGACGGCGCAGCCCGGGTCACCGATATCGCGTTCGACGACGCGGTGGCGGATCCGATTCAACAGGTATCCCGGCTCTACGACGCTGTCGGCCTGCCGCTTACGGTCGAGGCCGAAGGCGCGATGCTGCGCTGGCTGGACGAGCGTCCACGCGAGGCGGCGCGCCCGGCCTACGGGCTGGAGAACTACGGCTTGCATCCCGAGCAAGTCGACGATCGGTTTGCGTTATACAACAAGCGGTTTAGAGATTATGCCGGATAGTGAGGAGCAGTTAATGACTCAGGATCCCGTCGCGACGGCATCCCAACACGAACAAGAATTGGCGGCGCTCGAACTGATCGAGCACCCCACCGTCAAGGCGGCCTATCGAACAGTGGCTGAGAAGTGGCTGGGCCGCGCCAAGGCGTCGGACGCGATGCGGGAGCGGTTCGACGATTCGTTCGCCGAGGTGATGTTCTCGGCGGCTGTGTGGTCGTCCAATCAGGACAAGCTGCGGCCCAAGGTCAGTTGCATCACCCGGCTCGCGCACCCCGTCGACGGCCACAGCATCCCCGGGTCTCGTTGGGGCATCGATAATCCCGACAGCGTGTACCGGGTGATCCCGATCTCGGGTGAGGAACGCTACGAGATCCGAGGCCGGGTTGGCGAGCATCGCATGACCGAGAACTACTTCACGCTGTGGGACGCCAACATGGGCACGGTCGACGTACTCAACGGCAGCACCATGGCCGTCGACTCCGACGGCAGCTTCACCATCTCCGTCGACTCCGAACCCGCCGACGGGCGAGCTAACCATGTACAGACTTCTCCGGCGGCGCACGAGTTCTACATCCGCGATGTGCTGCTGGACTGGGGCAGTGACGACCCCAATCATCTGGACGTGCAGCGACTCGGCGGCCCACCGGTGACGCCGGCGCGCACACTCGACGAGCAGGCCGAGGCGACGGCGGCGATGATGGCGTATTTCGCCGACTTCACCGGAAAGCTCAGCCACGGCGTATACAAGATGCCGCCCAACCACTTCAACCTGGCCTGGTCAGCCGACAAAGCAGGCGCGATGCGCAACCAGGTCTATGTGATGGGCCGTTTCGACCTCGCGCCCGACGAGGCGTTCGTGGTCGATCTCAGCGACGGTGGCGCCGACTACTTCACGGTGCCGCTCAGCAACATCTGGGGCACCACGCTGGACATCGTCGACCGCACCGGCAGCCTCAACAAGGCTCAGTCGGTCGCCAACGAGGACGGCACCTACACCTATGTCATTTCACCGGTCGATCCCGGCGTGACGAACTGGATCGACTCCGGCGGCCTGCGTGAGGGCATCTTGACACTGCGAATGGCTGAGTTCGGTGCGAACGGACCTCGCGAGGACCTCGGCGCCCGCGGACGGGTAGTCAAACTGGACCGACTCGACACCGAGGTGCCGACATTGCGGGCAGTGGGCCCCGACGAACGGGCGGCCCAGCTCGCCGATCGACGGAAGGCGTACCTGCGGCGCCTCCCGGAAGGGACAAATTGAGATGGCCCGCTGGCTGATCACCGGATGCTCCACTGGCTTCGGCCGCGAGATCGCCCGCGCCGCGCTGGAGGCCGGCCACAGCGTGGTGGTGACCGCGCGAAATGCTGGCGCGGTGCAGGAATTCGTCGACGAGTTCGGTGACCGGGCAGTGGCCGTCGCACTCGACGTGACCGACGCCGGCCAGATCGCCGCCGCGGTTTCGGCGGCCGACGACGCGTTCGGCGGGATCGACGTCCTGGTCAACAACGCCGGTCACGGCTACCTGTCCGCGGTTGAGGAGGGGGAGGATACCGAGGTCCGAAAGCTATTTGACGTCAACTACTTCGGAGCGGTCAACATGATCAAGGCGGTGCTGCCGGCCATGCGCGCCCGCGGCTCGGGCCACATCGTCAATATCTCGTCGATGACCGGTCTGGTGGCCAACCCGCCCAACGCGTACTACTCATCGACCAAGTTCGCGCTGGAAGCGGTGACCGAAGCGCTCGCTACCGAAGTGCGGCCAATGGGCATCAAGGTGACCGCCATCGAGCCGGGCGCCTTCCGTACCGACTGGGCGTCGCGATCGATGAAGGAGTCGGGTACCCCGATAGCCGACTATGCCGATGTGGCGGCCCGCAAGGACCTGATCAAGCAGTTCGCCGATCACCTGCCCGGCGATCCGCGAAAGGTCGCCGAGGCGGTGCTGACGGTGACCAAGCTCGACGACCCGCCGCTGCGGCTGCTGCTGGGCCGCGACGTACTCAAGGCGATGCGCGACAAGATCGCCACGACGACGTCGTCGATCGACGAGTGGGAGTCCGTCACCCGGGACGTGAACTTTCCCAGCTCCTAACGCTCTGCGGCGTCATCTCCCGGCCAGCCAGTCAGCGAAGCGGACCTTGCCCCCGACGACATCGGTGACCAGGGTCCGCTCCTGCAGCGCGGTGCCGAAGTAGCGGGCGTGGGGATCGGTCACGACGGTGCGGGTATCGGCGTAGTGCGTGCACGCGACGCGGATGAATTCCTCGAACGGAAGGTATTGGGGCCCGCCGAGTTCGACGACGGAATTGGCCGCGGCTCGGGTCGCGATGGCCGCTAATTTCGCGGCGACTTCGGTGCCGGCGATCGGCTGAATGAGCGCGGCCGGCACTCGGACGATATCTCCGTCGGCACAGGAATCGGTTATGCCGGTTGCGAATTCATAGAACTGCGTGGCCCGCAGGATCGTGTATGCCACACCGGAGGCGACGATCCCGCTCTCTTGTGCGACCTTGGCCCGCATGTATCCGCTATCGGGCATGCGGTCGGCACCCACAACGGACAGCGCGACATGGTGAGCCACCTCGGCGGCCCGCCCCGCCGCGAGCAGGTTGGCCGTGGACGTAGTGAAGAAATCCATCAGCGCGGCGTCTTCGTAGGACGGCGAGTCGGTGACGTCGACCACCACTCGTGCGCCGCGCAGGGCTTCGGCGAGGCCGTCACCGGTTAACAGATCGACGCCGGTGCTGCGCGAAGCCGGCAGCACCTGCTGGCCGTTGGCGGTCAGGATGTCGACCACCTTGGTGCCGATCAGGCCGGTGGCCCCAACTACGACGATCTTTCCGACAGCTGTCATAACAGAAGATCCTGACACCAGGCACGTTGTATTCTTCGCGGGCATGCCCCGAAGACACCCCAGACAGGGCCCAGACAAGGAGCACGACGATGGGTGAAAGCAAAGCCGTTGAGGTGGAAAACTTCTCACACGTCTGTGTCGGCGTGTCCGACATGGACACCGCACTCACGTTCTACACCGACATCCTCGGGATGGACGTCGTCTTCGACGTGAACCTCGATGGCGAAGGCCTCGAAAGCGTGACCGGTAGCAGCGGCGCGCACGGCCGGATGGTCGGCGGCCTCATCGGCGGCACGATGGTCGAACTGCTCGATCTCGGCACCGTGCCTGCCAGCCCCGAGGGACCGCACCTGGGATACACCAACATCTCCTTTCGGGTGCGCGACCTCGACGACACCTACAAACGACTAAGCGCACACCTCGACTTGAACTACGGGCCGCCGACATCCATCGCGGGGGTACGCATGCTGTTTCTGTATGACCCGGACGGCACACCGATCGAGTTCATCGAACTACCCGGCGGAGCGACCAGCACCGTTGAGATGTGGCGTCCCACGACCGGCTAAGGCAGCCGCCAATCGATCGGGTCGGCGCCCAGCTGGGCGAGTAACTCGTTGGCTCGGCTGAACGGACGCGACCCGAAGAAGCCGCGCGACGCCGACAGCGGCGAAGGGTGCGGCGACTCGATCGCCACGCAGTTGTCGGCCGCCAGCATGGGCTTGAGCGTGGACGCGTCGCGACCCCAAAGGATCGCCACCATCGGCCTCGACCGCGCGACCAAGGCGCGGATTGCGCACTCGGTGACCGCTTCCCAGCCCTTACCCCGATGCGACGCCGGGTTGCTGGGCCGCACGGTGAGCACCCTGTTCAACAGCAGCACGCCGCGCTGTGCCCAGGGTGTCAGATCGCCGCACGAGGGCTGCGGATAACCCAGGTCGGCGGCGTATTCGTCGAAGATGTTGGCCAGACTACGAGGAAGCGGACGCACCTCGGGTGCCACCGAGAAGCTCAGGCCCACAGCATGTCCCGGCGTCGGGTAGGGGTCCTGCCCGACGATCAGGACCCGCACGCTGTCGAACGGAAACGTGAAGGCGCGCAAAACGTTCGGCCCCGCGGGCAGGTACGTGCGCCCGCCCGCTATCTCGGCGCGCAGGAACTGACCCATTTGGGTGACTTGCTCGGCCACCGGCTCTAGCGCCCTCGCCCAGCCCGGCTCGACGAGTTCGCTTAGCGGGCGCGCGGTCACTGCGACACCCTAACCTTCAAAGGATTGCCAGCCCGCGTATCCCCGCCATTCCTGACCGTCGACCAGCACGCTGGGCGTTCCGT
>Ga0302319_10020241_pt1 | contig 12042 bp, 12 predicted proteins | sample Bog_T0_2_FD_203319 | JGI IMG/M metagenome (GOLD analysis project Ga0302319, IMG submission 203319) | Peat permafrost microbial communities from Stordalen Mire near Abisko, Sweden - Bog_T0_2 | ecosystem: Environmental > Terrestrial > Soil > Wetlands > Peat | place: Sweden: Abisko, Stordalen Mire... | reverse complement strand
GTCGCCGGTGTAGCAATGACGGCGTTGAAGCTGCTCTCGGAGCACGCCTGTTTCGGCGGCGTGCAACAGTTCTTCGAGCACGAGTCGGCCGAGGTCCGCGGCCCGATGAAATTCGCCGCATTCGTCCCGCCGCAGGCGCGCACCGGGCGCGTGCCGGTGCTCTATTTTCTCTCGGGCCTCACCTGCACGGAGGAGAACTTTCCCGTCAAGTCACACGCGCAGCAGGTCGCGGCGGAACTCGGTCTGCTCCTAATCGCCCCGGACACGAGTCCGCGCGAGCCGCGTCTCCCCGGCGACGCGGACAGCTGGGATTTCGGTTATTCGGCGGGCTTCTACGTCGATGCGACGCTGCCGCCGTGGGCCGGTCATTACCGCATGGACAGCTACGTGACGCGCGAACTGCCCGAGGTCGTCGCGGCGAACCTGCCGGCTCGCGAAGGGCCCGGCGGCATATTCGGCCATTCGATGGGTGGCCACGGCGCCCTCACCTGCGCGCTGCGCAACCCGGGTCAGTACCGTTCCGTATCCGCCTTCGCACCGATCGCCGCGCCGATGCAAGCCCCCTGGGGCCAGAAGGCGTTCAGCCGCTATCTCGGCGAGGATCGCGAGGCCTGGCGCGCGTACGACGCCACTGAACTCGTCGCCGGCACCGTGTTTCCCGGCACGATTCTCATCGACCAGGGCACTGCCGACCCGTGGCTGTCGTCGCAGCTGATGCCGGAGAGATTCGCCGCGGCGGCGGCGCGTTCCGGCCAATCGCTCGAGCTGCGGATGCAAGCCGGCTACGACCACGGCTACTACTTCATTCAAACCTTCGTGGCCGACCATCTGCGCCACCACGCCGAAGTGCTTCGCGGCTCCTAACGGTTCAGGATCACCGGCGCCGAGGTGATGCGGCCGTCGAAGTCCGTCCAGACGTGCTGTGCGAAATCGTAGAGCTTGCAGCGGCGGACCGTGTTCCAGTAGTAGCGCCAGGTGAACGCTTCGGCGTTCAATCGCTCATCGAGGGTGGCCGTCAGGCGCGCCTGGGCCTCCTTCAGGCGGTAGAGCGGAACACCCATGTTCACGTGATGCGCGCCGTGCTCGAGGATGTAGTGGATCAGGCAATCGAGCGGCCGGATCAGCTTGATGTGCACCGTCGTCGTCGCATAGCCGGCATTCGCGGTCCATTCGTCGCGCCGTTCGTACCAGGCGACGCGCGGATGCGTGTGCTGCACGTACACCACGAAGCCCATGAGGCAGTTCCACAAGAAGAACGGCACGGCGAAACCGAACAACAGCAGCGAAGCGATCGAGCGGTGGCTGTGCACTCCCCACGCGGTCAGGCCGCCGATCCAGGCGACGCCGAACGCCGCAACGAGAAGGCTGTCCCAGGTGTAGCTGCTGCGGCGGATGCTCACGTGTTTGCGGCGGGGAAAGAACAGCTTCTTCCACCACATCTCGACCATGTAGTACACGCCCTGACCGACGCCGCTGCGATAGATACGCTCCAGCTGCCGGCGCACCCAGGAGAGCTTCGCGAACTCCTTCGGCGAGTAGGGAGTCCAGACGTAGTCGCGGCCCTTCAGATTCGTAAAGCCGTGATGCGCGAGGTTGTGGCCGATTTCCCAGAGGCTGTAGGGGGTCAATGACGGCAGGAAGGCGATGCGGCCGATCCACTTGTTCAAGGTTTTGTTCGGCGTATAGGAGCCGTGGCACGCATCGTGACCAATGACGAAGAGGCGGGCGATCCACAGCGCGGCGACGAGGGAGGCGAAGATCTTCACCCACAACCCGTCGATGATCAGCAGATCCGCAATGGCGACCGCGAGCACCACCCAGTCGAGCAAAAACCAGATGAATGGTGTGGCGACGCCACGTTTCGCGGCGAACGGCTGCAGGAGCTTCGTGAACTTGCGCCGGGAGCGATCAGCGCCAACAACGGCCGGCGCGGGTTCCGCCGCGATCCCGCCGGATGGCACCTGGTCCACCAACGTCCGTTCGGCGGGGCCGGAGCTTGCGGCTGCGAGCCTCTCGGCGGTCGATCGTTTTTGCATGAATACTCCAGCCAGCTACCGGAAGGTAAGCCGGGTAGTATACGCCGTGGTAACGGCAGGCATAGCGGGAACCTGAATCTTAGGGGTTCAGGCCGTCTCTGCATCGGGCCACAGGAGCACCCCGAGATGCTCGCAGGCCTCGATCAGCGCGGTCGCAGCCTCCCGGGTGCTCGCGTCCAGCCGCCGATCGTGGGTCAGCAGCCACGTGAGTCGTGCGCGGCGCGACCGAGCCGACGGCTCGCTGTCGAACAGCGCCGGAAACAATCCGAGTGCATCGACGAATTCCCGCATCGGCGCCGTTGAGGCGGCATTGGGGGGGGCGGTCAACAGCAATTTAAGCCACGTTACACAGCGCTTCGCGAGCCCCGCCCGGGTGATACCGAGACTCGTCCGGCGCCGCGATTCGCCGTCGGCGAGAGAGTCGGCGAGATTGCGATAGCGTTCGACCGCGAACTCGTCTGCAGGCAGCGCGGGACTTGCATCGGCGAGCACCGAACGCAGCAGGTCGGCAAGCAGCAGTGACAGCGACTCCGCCAAAAAGCGCTGACATTGTTCCGTGTCCGGCCGTGCGAGTTGTTCCCAGGAAAGCGGATCACCGAAACGTCGTGCGTTGGGATTCTTGGCCATGTGCGCAGTTTAACTGCTCCCACGGCCACCGCAACCGTCGCATCAATTTCATGCGCCGGGCATGCCCAAAGTGGAACCGCGTTCACGCGCCGTCAAACTTAATGCACGGCCCTTGACAGGGCGAAACCGGCCTCGCGGGACGGTCGCGCGGGCGGTAGAGTGGCGGGCCATGGAGAGCCGCGCTCAACTGGTTCCGGGTGTGATCACCGAGCTCGCGCCCGGCATCCGCCGCCTCGTTGCCGGCAACGCCGGCCTCATGACCGGTCCCGGCACCAACACCTACCTGCTCGGCATCGAGGAGATCGCGGTGCTCGACCCGGGGCCGCTGGACGAGACGCATCTCGGCGCCATTCTCGCCGCCGCCGGCGGGCCGATCCGGGCGGTTCTGGTGACGCATACCCATCGCGATCACTCGCCGCTGGCGGCGCGGCTCGCGCAGCTCACGGGAGCACGACTGATCGGTCTGCCGCCGCCCGGCGACGGTCGGCAGGACGAGACCTTTGCGCCCGCCCAGGCGCCTCGCGACGGCGAGCGGCTGGGCATCGGCGGATCGCAACTCGTCGCCATTCACACGCCGGGTCATGCCTCCAACTGCGTGTGCTATCTCTATGAGACCGAACGGCTGCTGTTCACAGGCGATCACGTGCTCGAAGGGGTTTCGCCGGTGATCCTGCCGCCCGATGGGGACATGGCTGCGTACCTCGCATCCATCGACAGGCTGCTCCCGCTCGGTTTCGACCGCATCGCGCCCGGCCATGGCGGCGTGATCGCGAACGCGAAAGCGGCGCTCGAGGCGCTGCGAGCGCACCGGCTGAGGCGCGAGAGCAAAGTGCTTCGCTGCCTCGCTGCGGGCGCGCAGAGCATCGAGTCGCTGACCCCGCCGGTGTACGACGATGTGCCGGCGGAGCGCCACGCTTGGGCGCGCCTCACGCTCGAGGCACACCTCATCAAGCTGGCCCGCGAAGGGCGCGTCGCCGAAACGGGAGGACGCTGGAGCCTCACGACGCAATGAAGCCATGAAGCGCGGACTCGGCATCATGCTGCGCGCCGTCAGCGTGCAGCGTGGTGATCATTGGGCGCTGCGCGACATCTCGCTCGATCTCAATGGCGGCGGACGCTGGGCGCTGTTCGGCGCCAACGGATCCGGCAAGACCCAGTTCCTCAAGCTGCTTGCGGGCACGGTCTGGCCGACGCCGACGGGCGGCGATCGGCGCGTGTACCGCCGCGGCGGCCGCGTACTCGACCTGACGGAGGCGAAGACCCGGATCGTCTATCTCGGCGCCGAGCGCCAGGACCAGTACGCGCGCCACGGCTGGAATTTGCCCGTGCGCGACGTGATCGCCACGGGCCTGCACCGGACGGACCTGCTGCTCTCGCCGGTGACCCGCGGCGAGCGCGAGCGTGTCGCGGCAGCCCTGCGCTCGTGCGGGCTCGTGAGCCTTGCCGCACGCCGCTTCCTGTCGCTCTCCTATGGCCAGAAGCGTCTCGTGCTGCTGGCGCGCGCCGTCGTGCAGAATGCGGACTGGCTCCTGCTCGACGAACTCTTCAATGGACTCGACGAGCGTCACCGGCGGCGCGTGCATGCCATACTGCAGGCGTTGCGCCGTCGCGGACAGTCCTGGATCGTCGCGGCGCACCGCGCCGCCGACGTGCCGGCGGGCACCACGGGCATGCTGACGCTCGCCGCCGGGCGCCTCGCTCCGCCCGCGCCGTTCGATGCGGGTGTCGTGGAACCGGCGCGCACCGCCGCTGGCCGGCCCCGGCTGCGGACGGCTGTTGCGAGCTTATGTGCGGCCGGTCGCGCGCCGCCGCCGGCCGGGCCGGCAACGCTGCTGCGGCTCGAACATGCGGACTTGTTCGTCGACTACCGGCCGGTGTTGCGCGATGTGAACTGGGTCCTGCGCGCCGGGGAGCAATGGGCGGTCACGGGGGCGAACGGCGCGGGGAAGACGAGTTTTTTGAAGCTCCTCTATGGTGATTTGTCGCCGGCGCTCGGCGGCACGATCACGCGCCGCGGATGCCCGGCCGGCACGCCGATCGAGCGCTGGAAGCGCCGCACGGCGTATCTGTCGCCGGAATTGCAAACCGACTACCTGGTCGACGTGCCGATCGAGGATCTGATCATCAGCGGCCGCCATGCGAGCATCGGCCTGGTGGATCCGCCGAGCGCGTACGATCGGCGGATCGGCCGCCGCTGGCTGCGCTTTTTCGAACTCGAGCCGCTCGCCCGTCGCCGCCCGCGCGAGCTCTCCTACGGCGAGCTGCGCCGCGCGCTGATGGCGCGCGCGATGGCAGCGAACGCCCGTCTGTTGCTGCTCGATGAACCGCTCACGGGTCTCGATCCCGGGCAGCGCGATCTCATGCGGGAGCTGTTCGAACGCTTGGCCGGGGAGGGCGTGAGCATCGTGCTGGCGGTGCATCACCCCGAGGACCTGCCGCGCGGCATCACACACCTGCTGCATTTACATAAGCGGCGCGCGATCTCCGGCGCCTTGCAAATTACCGACGGAGTCGGCAGACCCGCGCGCCGATCGCCGGCATAAGGGAAGCTGTCTTCACGCCGGAGTAGCACCCATGCCGCGACAGCGGACCGCCGTATTCAATTCGATCGTCCTGCTGCTCGCAGCCTGCGCCAGCCCGGGCTATGCCGTGCGGCCCGTGGTGCAGATCGCCGCGGACGGTGTCGGGCAGCCGGTGGTGCGTCTGCAGGAGGCATTCGGCGAGCCGCGCAAGATCGACCGGGCCGCGGTGAATCCGGTCTACGTCTGGTTCTTTGCGCAGTCGCCCGACGGGGCGCCCACCGGGCTGCACGGCTGCGAGATGGAAGTGACGGTGGACGCACGCTCGCAGCGCGTGCTTGGCTACGCGCTCTCGAACATCGGCTGGGCGCGATGCCGCGACGTCGAGCGGCGCATCCGGGTGGCGGCGCGCTGAACCCGGGCGGACTCCAAGGCTACAATGCCGCCGGGGGATACTGTCCGGGTATTCTACGTGCCGGCGCCGCCCATCGGAGATCCTCGTGTCCATGCTCGTCTTGTCGCTGCTGATCCAGGCGGGGTTGATCGTTCACGTCATCAAGACCGGCCGCAACATGCTCTGGATCTGGGCGATTGCATTGCTGCCCCTCGCCGGACCCCTTGCCTATGTCGTGGTGGAAGTACTGCCGTCGCTGTTCGGCGGCAACACGGCGCGCCGGGCGCGAAGCAGCGTGAAGCGCATGATCGATCCGAACCGGGACCTGCGCCGTGCCAGCGCCGAGGTCGCCCTCTCCGGCAACGTCGACGCCCGCAGACGCCTCGCGGAGGAAATGTTCGAGCGCGGACAATACGACGGCGCCATCGAGGCGTGCCGCGGGGGCCTCACGGGCATCTTCGAACACGACCCGACGCTGTTGTTGGGACTTGCGCGCGCCCAGTTCGCGAAGCAGGACTACCAGGCGGCGCGCGGCTCGCTCGAACGGCTCGCAGGGAACAATCCGGAGTTCAAGTCGAGCGAGGCCCGACTGCTGTATGCGCGCACACTCGAGGCAGAGGGCGCGCTCGCGGAGTCGGAGCGGGAGTATGCCGCCATCGCACCGGACTACCCGGGCGCCGAAGCGCGGCTGCGCTTCGGTTTGCTGTTGAAACGGCTCGGCAAGAACGAGGAGGCGCGCTCGGTCCTGAGCGAACTGCTCGACAGCGCGCGCTTGAGTCCCGCGCACTACCGCCGGGCGCAGGCCGAATGGCTGGAGCGCGCGCGGCGCGAACTGTGACGCCGCGGCCGGCAAACGGACTCACGCGGCAAGCGTTCCCTCGCTCACGATCACGGCGCGCCCGGCAATGCGCACCGCCAACAGTTCGCCGCGCTCGATTTCCGCCGTCACCCTCACTTCGCCGGGCCGCCGCATCTTGAGCCCCTGGCGCCCGGTGAATGACGGCCGGCCCGCCAAACGACCATCCTGCCAAAGGTAGGTCGCGAGCATCGCATGCGCGTTGCCGCTCACCGGATCCTCCGGAATGCCGAGCGCGGGACAGAACATCCGTGAATCGGTCGAACCGTCGTCGGGCGCTGCGCGGTGCGCGAAGACGAAGAACCCATCGGCACCCAATTCCGCTCCAAGAGCGGCCAGCGTGCCGAAATTCGGTTCGATCATCGCGAGCCCCTCCGCATCGGCGATCGGCAGCAGCAGGCGCGTGCCGCCCTTGGTCGCGAGACGTGCCGGCAGGGTGTCGTGCAGGCGCGCGCCCGGCAGGCGCAGCGCTTCCGCAACCCGCAGCGTGGTCTTGAGGGGCAGCGGGTTGCCGAGTTCGGGCACCGATTGACGGAACTCGATGAGCGCTCCGCCGGGGTCGGCGCCCGTGGGGTGAGCGTGCACAGCGACGTCGAGTATGCCGGTGCCCGACATCTGACGGCAGACGCCAAGGCCGCGCCGGCCGGCGGCGAGCAGCACGGCATGCGCCGCGATCGTGGCGTGGCCGACGAACGGCGCTTCCTTGCGTGCATTGTAGAAGCGCACCCGCACGTCGTGCGTCGGTGCATCGGCGGCGAAGACGAAGGCGGCTTCGGCGTGCGGAAATTCGCGCGCAATCGCCATGAGCGTCGCATCATCCTGCCCGTCGGCATCGAGCACGACCGTGGCCGGGTTGCCCGTGTAGCGGGTATTCGTGAAGGCGTCGACTTGAAAGATGCGCATGCGGCTCCCGGGCGTATGTCCAGAGTTTTGCACGCCCACAGGCCGGCACGCTACACTCGGGCGACTCGAAACGAGACACCATGCGCGCCGCCGTCGAAATCAGTCTGCCGTGATCGGCGAGGTTGCTGCCCAGCTCGTCGGCGCCTGGCGCTCGACGGGCTGGATCGAAGCATGGGCGGCCGTCCTCGCGGTGCTCTACCTGGTGCTCGCGATCCGCCAACGGCGCAGCTGCTGGAGCGCCGCGTTCGTGAGCTCCTGTCTGTACGTGATCGTGCTGTTCCAGGCGCGGCTCTACATGGAGTCGGTGTTGAACGCCTTCTATGCGGTGATGGCGGTGTACGGCTTTCTGCAATGGCGGCAGGGCGCCGGCGGTGACGCGCCGGTGTGCCGTTGGCGCTGGCCACGCCACGCCGCGGGGCTGCTTGGAGTGCTCGGGCTATCGATCGTGACGTCCTGGTTTCTCAAGGCCTACACGCCGGCCGCGTGGCCGTTCGCCGACTCGATGGTCACTTGGGCCAGCGTGTACGCCACGTTCCTCGTGGCGCACAAGGTCTATGAAAACTGGCACTGGTGGCTGATCATCGATTCCACGGCGCTCGTGCTGTATTTCAACCGTCGCTTGTACGCCACGATGCTGCTGTTCGCCCTGTACCTGGCGCTGATCGTGATCGGCATGCGCGCCTGGCGGCGCAGCCTGCCGGCCTCGAGCCGTGTGCATGCATAGCGTGGCTGACGTCGTCGAGCTGGCGCGCCGCGCCGTGCCCGGGGACGGGCCGGTGGTGCTCGAACCGTTGAGCGGAGGGCTGCTCAACGACAGCTACCGTGCCGACCGGGGGGGGCATCGCCACGCAATGAGGGTTTCGCGGGCGCCCCCGCTCTTGGCGGGCTTCGCTCCGCCGCGATGGGAGTGCCGGGTCTTGAAGCGCGCCGCCGAGGCGGGGCTGGCTCCCACGGTCGAGTGTTGCGATCCAGAGGCGGGGGTGCTCGTCTGCCGCTGGCTTCCGGGGCGGCCGTGGAGCGGCGCCGATGCGCGGCTGCCAGAGAACGTGGCCCGGCTCACCGCCCTCATACGCCGGGTGCACGCCCTGCCGCCGCCGCGTCCGGCGCATCGGGTCGCGCCCGCCGACTGGATTGCCCGCTACGCTGAGCTGCTCGGCCCCAGTGATGCGCCGGCCGGGGCGCCGCCTCTCGGCCTTGCACAACCGGCGGCGCGGCGGCTCGTGCAGCTCTCGCTCCTGCCGGCGGCGGAGCCGGTGCTCTGCCATGGCGATTTGCACCCGCTGAACCTCATCGACGGGCCGCAGGGACTTCAGATTCTCGATTGGGAATACGCCCATGTCACGGAACCGGACTGGGATCTCGCGGTCTGGAGCGCATCGAGCGACCTCGATCCCGCCGAGCGCACGGCGCTGCTGACGAGCTACCTCGGACGGCCGCCGGCACCGCATGAGCGCGAGCGCCTCGCGTTGCTCGCCTGGCTCTACGACTACACATGCCTGTTGTGGGCGGCGGCGCAGGTGGCTCGCCGCCCCGAACTCGGAGCGGCGCTTCCCGCCCCGCGCGTCGCCGCGCTCCTCGATCGTTTGATGGCCGCGGAGGCCGCCGCCGTGGTGGTGGCGGCGTGCCAGTTCCGGCAGACTACGCCGCTTGACGGCGATTCCCCCAGGCAGGGGCTAAACAACGGAGAGTTCAATGGCGCGGATGACGGTAGTGGATCGTGACGGCAAGGAACATGAAATCGAGGCTCGGCCGGGTCTCAAGGTGATGGAGATCCTGCGCGAGCTCGACTACGGCGTCGCCGCGATCTGTGGCGGTTTGTGTTCCTGCGCCACGTGTCACGTTTACGTCGACGAAGCCTGGATGGCGCGCCTGCCGAAACGCCAGAGCGACGAACAGGATCTGCTCACCGAGCTTGCCGACTACCGTCCGGCCAACTCGCGGCTGTCGTGCCAGGTGGATTTCACCGAGGCGCTGTCGGGGCTCAAGGTGACCATCGCGCCGGATACCTAGGAGCCTGCCGAGTCCTGGCGCCGGCGCGGCGCCAGGCTATTTCTTCGAGGCCTGCAAACGCACCGCTTCCTGGGCCGCGGCAATGGCGGCCGGGTCGCCGAGAAAACGCCGGCTGCGTGCGGCGAGCGATTCGTCGAGATCGTAGAGTATGGGCACGCCCGTTGGTATGTTGAACTCGATGATGTCGGTCTCGCCCATCTCGTCCAGCATCTTGACGAGGGCGCGCAGCGAGTTGCCGTGCGCGACGACCAGCACGTCCCGGCCTGCGAGCAGTTCCGGCGCGATCCGCCGCTCCCAGAACGGCAGCACCCGCGCCAGCGTGTCCTTGAGCGATTCCGCCGCGGGCAGCGAGTGCGGATCGACATCGGCGTAGCGCACGTCGAAGCGCGGATGGCGCGGGTCATCGGGCGCCAGCGCCGGCGGCGGGACGTCGTAGCTGCGGCGCCAGATCTTCACCTGCGCTTCGCCGTGCTTCGCGACGGTCTGCGCCTTGTCGAGACCCTGCAGGGCGCCGTAATGGCGCTCGTTGAGCCGCCAGCTACGCTCGACGGGTATCCACATCCGGTCGGTGATGTCGAGCATCAGCCACAGCGTGCGGATGGCGCGCTTCAGGACCGAAGTGAACGCGAGCTGGGGGGCGAGTCCTTCGCGCGCGAGCTCGCGCCCGGCCTTAAGCGCCTCCTCGCGCCCGTGGTCGCTGAGATCGACGTCATGCCAGCCGGTGAAGAGGTTCTCGACGTTCCAAATGCTTTGTCCGTGTCGGACCAAGATCAGTTTCCCCGGCACAGTCGGCCCCCGTGTGTTTCGATGCTCACCCTGCAATCATGCATCGCGGGCCATCGCCGCGTACACCCCGTCGAATCGCGCCGCGAGGATGGCCCCGTCATGGATGTCGACCCCGAGCGCGATGCGTCCACGGCCCGCCCGGCGCAGCATCCGCGCAAATTTTTCGATGGTGGCCGAGGGCGGGTTCTCGAGCCGGGCGCGGAACTCGCCGTGCACGGGTTCGAGATAGCGGATGTTCGATGTTTGAATGACTGCATCGGCGGCCACGGCCTCGAGGGCCAGGTAGCGCGTGAGCCAAGCCCAACCCGTCAGTACCGCGAGCGAAAACAGGCTCCCGCCGAAGGCGGTTCCCTTGTAATTCGCATTCGGTGCGAGCGGCGCAGAGAGCACCAGGCCGCTGGCGTCTGCCAGTTCGACGACCGCACCGATGTGCACGCCGAGGGCGAATTCGGTGGCGATGCGCCGCTGTAGATAGTCCCTGTCGAACGCAGCCTGGCCGAGCATGTCGTCACGCCTCGGCGAGCCGGCGCACCATCTGCAGCGCGACGGAGAGCGTTGCGAAGTCGGGTGCCGTGCCGGTGCGCACCTCGACCTGCATCCCCTTCAGCGCATCGACTCCGGCGGCATGCTCGGCGCACCAGCGCCCGACGCACGCCGCCGGATCGGACCCGCCGCGATCGAGCGCGGCGCGCGCGATGCGACGGTGCAGTGCGTAGAGATCATCGAGCAGCGTACGGCGCGCCACTTCCTGCCAGTGGCCGTCCGCGCCGAGCGACTCGATCTGCTGGCGGATCCAGTCGAGGCCGATGCGCTCGCCGAGCTCGAAGTAGGTGCCGGCGGCGAACGGCATGCCCCTGCGTGTGGCGGCAGACACGTCGACCACGTCGAGCGCGCCATGCAGCGGGCCGAGCGCGGCGATCCGGGTGGCAAGCCTCTCCGGCACCTGCTGCGCCATCAGTTCGGATCTGTGCGCGGCGAGCCGCGCCTTGTCGCCGTTGCCGAGCAGGCCGATCAGTCCGCGGCCGAGTTCCGCAATCTTGTCGCGGTAGCGGCGCACGGCCTTGTCGATGTCGAGATCGGCGCGCTGCGCCGCGAGCAGCCGATAGCTCACGTGCCCGATGAGCCGGTTGGTTTGCTGAATCGCCGCGTATTGCACCGAGGGCGCGACTCGGTTGTCGAGCTCCTCGATCTCGCTCCACAGCCGGCGGATCTCGAAGATCTCGCGCGCGATGCTGTAGGCGCGCGCAATCGCCGCGGGATCGGCGCCGGTGTCCTCCCGCGCGCGCACTGCAAACGCCGGCCCCATGCGGTTGATCAGGCTGTTGGTGATGGTGGTCGCGATGATCTCGCGGCGCAGGCGATGCCCCCTGACGCGCGCGGCGAAACGCCGCTGCACGGGTGCCGGGAAATACCGGGCGAGTTCGGACGACAAATAGGCATCCTCGGGAACATCGGACTGGATCAGCGCCTTGTACAGCCAGATCTTGCCATAGCTCAGGACGATCGCAAGCTCGGGGCGCGTCAACCCTTCGCCGGCCTTGCGCCGCTCGGCAAATTCCTCGTCGCTGGGCAGGAATTCGAGGGCACGGTTCAGGTCGCCGGCGCGTTCGAGCGCGCGTATCACGTAGGCGTGTTCGCCGAGATGCTCGCGGGCGCGCAGCTCGAGCAGGCTGATGGCCTGGCTCTGCAGGTAATTGTTGCGCAGGACGAGTCCCGACACCTCATCCGTCATCGCAGCCAGCAGCCGGTCGCGCGCCAGGCGCGTGATTTCCCCGGCGCGAACCGCGGCATTCAGCAAGATCTTGATGTTGACCTCGACGTCCGAGCAATTCACGCCCGCCGAATTGTCGATGAAGTCCGTGTTGAGCCGCCCGCCGCGGCGCGCGAATTCGACGCGGCCGAGCTGCGAGA
>Ga0302319_10020240_pt1 | contig 12042 bp, 9 predicted proteins | sample Bog_T0_2_FD_203319 | JGI IMG/M metagenome (GOLD analysis project Ga0302319, IMG submission 203319) | Peat permafrost microbial communities from Stordalen Mire near Abisko, Sweden - Bog_T0_2 | ecosystem: Environmental > Terrestrial > Soil > Wetlands > Peat | place: Sweden: Abisko, Stordalen Mire... | reverse complement strand
CAGCGCGTTGTTGAAGAGCCCGGCGTCGAAGCGGAGCTCCACGGTGTGGACGCCCGCGCGCAGGACCACGGCCTGCAGCCCGCCGTCTGCCTTCAGCAGCGGCGCCGCGGCCCCGTCCACGCGGCAGCGCCAGGAGGGGTACCAGTAGTTGGACAGCACCAGCACCGCATCCTGCGGCGTCATCACGGCCAGCGCGGCGCTGTGGGGGCTGCGGGACAGCCAGCGCACCGCCCCTGGGGCTCCCCCGGCGCCGGCCTCCTGTCCGGCCCCCGCTCCGGCGGCCGGAGCCGGACGCGGAGCCAGCCCGGGATCCGCATCCAGGGCCACCTCCCTGCGCGGGTCAAAGCCCGGATCGGCCAGCGCGTGCAGGGCGCCTGCCGTGTCGCCCACGGCGCGCACGCGGCCGGCCAGCCAGGCCCTGGGGTACGCGCTGCGGTTCTCATACACCCGGACGCGGTCGCCGGGGACCGAGCTGCCGGCCCTGGAATGCATGAAGACGTAGCGGACATTGAGCAGGTCCAGCCACTCCTGCCTGCGGCCGGCCAGGGCGAAATACAGGTCGTTTGATTCCAGCAGGGGGACGGACTCGAAGCCGGTCAGGTTCTCGTAGCCCATATGGACCGCGTTGTTGGTGAAGATGCGGTCGTAGTCCCACACGCGCCAGGGTTCCGTCCCCGCGGGCGGCGGGGGCTGGGACAGGAACACCGGGACCCCGACCGCGTCCCTGGGGTCCATGAGGGTGACATAGCGCTCCCAGACTTGGCGCTGGTCCAGGCCCTGCAGGGCCAGCGCCAGCAGCAGGGCCGCGCCGGCCAGGCGGGGCCGGGACGCCATCCAGGCCAGGGCGGCGGCCGCCGGGGCCAGAAGCAGGGTCATGCGCGCCGAGGCCTGGGCCATGCCGAGGAGCGTGGCAACGCGCTCGGCCAGGCTCCGTTCCAGGCCCTCGATGGTTCCGAGGGCCGGGGCGTCCGCCAGGGCATGGCGCAGGGCCGTGGCCCAGGCCCAGGCCGCGGCCGCCAAAGCCAGGGCCAGGAAGACGGCCGTGCCCTGCAGCGCCCGGCGCCGCGTGGCGGGGTCCTGCAGGGCGTCCCATCCGTATGCGGCGAGGCCGCAGGCCGCAAAGCTGCTCAGGAACAGGACCCGGCTCCAGATGCGCATGCGCGCAAGCACCGGCAGGCGCAGCAGCAGCCAGGGCAGGGGCGTCTGGCGCAGGGAGGCCAAAAAAGCCAGCAGGCCCAGGGCGCAGAGCCAGCGTACCCAGGGTTCGCGCCGCCACAGCGCGGCCAGGGCGGCCGCGGCCAGGGCCCAGGGCAGCAGGCCGAGGTAGAGGCTGGTGTAGCAGCCCCCGCCCAGGGTGCCGTGGTAGGTCGACATGGTCCAGCCGTACACCCCGGGCACCAGCCAGCTGAGGGCTTCGGCCGGATCGATCGAGCCGCGCAGGAACTCGGACGGGCTGTAGGCCTGGCGCGTGGTCAGGGGCAGGTACTGCAGGGAGGGCCACAGCTGGGGGGCGGCGATCAGGAAGGCGAGCCCCAGGGCCAGGGCCAAGCCCCCCAATGCCGGGCCGCGGCCGCGCAGCGGGCCGGAACCGGCGCGGCGCAGTCCGGCATCCAGGCTCCCGGGCGCGGGGCCTGAGGCGGGCGCCGTTGCCAGCGCCAGGGCCAGCACCACCGGGGCCGTGAACACGAAGATCTGCGCCGAGACGGACAGTATCTGCAGCCCGAAGACCAGGCCGCAGAGGCCCCAGGCCGCGGCAGAGCCTTCGCGGGCGCCCTTGTGCGCGGCCCACAGGGCCCAGGGCAGCAGGGCGATGGCCTCGATAAAATTGTAGAAGCCGCCGTTGAGCTGGCTGAGCAGCGAGCCGCAGGTGGCGAAGCAGGCCGCCCCCAGCAGCGCGGCCGGGACGCTGCGGTCCAGGCGCCGCAGAAAGAGGAAGGTACCCAGGCCGGCCAGGGCGACATGCAGCAGGGCATCCAGGCAGAACTGGGTCTGCGGCGTCGCGCCCAGCAGAATGCCGGCCAGGTCGCTGGGATAGAGGAACAGCAGGTTGCTGGATGCGATGCCCGGCATGCCGCCGAGGACGTCGGGCATCCACAAGGGCCATTCGCCGCAGGCCAGGGCGCGCAGGATCTCCAGCCGGAAGGGCAGGGTCAGGTTCTTCAGGTCGTAGCCCATGATCAGCTTGCCGGACAACAGGATCGGAACAAAAAGGGCGGCGGGCAGCAGCACCAGCAGCAGCGCGGCGGCCAGGCCGGGCCGCCGCATCCAGGGCAAGGGGGAACGCCGCTGCTCAGCCATGGGGTGCGGAATTTCCGCGGGGATCCGCGCGGCGCCCAGCCAGTCCCAGCCCGAGCAGCAGGCAAGCCCCGGCCAGGCAGGCGGCCAGGCCCGCGTTGAAGAGGCTGGCGTCAAAGCGGATGGCCACCTGGTGGCGGCCGGCGTTCAGGCGCAGGGCCTGCAGTCCGCCGTCGGCCTTCAGCAGCGGCGCGGGGCTTCCGTCGACCAGGGCTTTCCACGATGGGTACCAGGCGTTGGACAGCACGAGCACCGCCGGCGCCGGGGCGCTGACGTCCAGCAGGCAGGTCTGGGGCGTCCGGCTGCGCCAGGCCACGCTGCCCATGTCCGCGGACAGAGTCAGGGCCTGCGGCTGATCGGGCTCGGTGTTCGTGCCCAGCAGCAGCGCGGTGCGGCGGGGCTTGAAGGCCGGGTCGGACAGCGCCTTCCAGGCGGCCGCAGCATCCGGCACCCAGCGTGTTTCCGGGGCCAGCCAGGCGCGGGGAAAGGCCGAGGGATTGGCCAGGACGCGCAGCTGGTCGCCGTCCTGCCAAGGCTCGGGTTTGCTGTGCTCGAAGATGTAGCGGGCATTGAGCAGGCTGGCCCAGTCCAGCCAGCTGCGGCCTCCGCTGCGCATGCTGTCCATGATGTGGGCAAAGGAGTCCAGGGGCACGGACTCGGCGCCGTAGAGGTTTTCGTAGCCCAGCAGGATGTCGTTGTTGGGGTGGCGGATGTCCATGTCCAGCACACGCCAGGGCTCCGTGCCGGGCGGCGCGGGCGGGGCCGAGAGGAATTCGGTGCGCCCGGCGATCTGGGCGGGCTGCTGCGGCACCAGGAAGCGCCGCAGAAGGGGCCCCTGGTCCAGGGCGTGATAGCAGACCGCGAGGGCCAGCAGCCAGGCCAGGGGCACGCCGCGCCTGGCGGCCCAGATCCACAGGCCCAGGCCGCACGCCAGGGCCAGGGCCGCCCGGGCCGAGTCGGCGGCGAGCAGGGCCAGGCCGGCCCCATGGTCCTGCACCCAGGGCATCCGGGCGAGGGCCGCATTCAGACCCTGGCCCGCGAAGAGCCAGGCCAGGCTGGCGGCAACCAAGGCAGCGGCGCAGAAAAGGGCCGCGCTCTGCAGCGCCCGGGCGCGCGTGGCCGCATCGGCGAGCGCGTCCCAGCCCCAGGCCGCCAGGGCGCAGACGGCAAAGGTGACGAGGAACAGGGCCCGGCTCCAGGTGCCGAAGCTCGACAGCACGGGCAGGCGCAGCAGCAGGGCGTGCAGGGGCGTCCAGTGGCGCTGGGCCAGGACAAAAGCCAGCAGCGCGGCGAGGCTCAGCCGCCGCACCCAGGCGTCCCTGCGCCAGCAGCTGGCGCAGGCCGCCGTGGCCAGGGCCCAGGGCAGCAGCCCGAAGTACGGGTTGGTGAAGCTGTTGGCCATGGCGCCGTGGTAGTCGGGCTCGGCCCAGCCGAAGAAGCCGGGCACCAGCCAGGTCAGCGCCTCGGACAGGGCAATGGAGCCTTCGCTGGCCTTGGCAAAGCTGAAGTTGTGGCGGGAGGTCAGGGGCAGGTACTGCAGCGTCGGCAGGATCTGCGGCGCTGCCAGCAGCAGGGCCAGGCCCAGGGCGAGCGCCAGGCCGGCCAGGACCCGGGACACGCTCGGCGTGGACCCCTGCCGGGCAGCGCCGAAGCCCTGGGGATCGCGGCAAAGTGCCATGGCCAGGCTGAACCAGGCCGCCACCGCCAGCGTGCAGACAAAGATCTGCGCGGACAGGGACAGAATCTGCAGGCCAAAGGCCAGGCCGCAGAATCCCCAGGCCGCCCAGGAGCGCTCTTGGGCTCCCTTGTGCGCGGCCCAGAAAGCCCAGGGCACCATGGCAATGCCCTCGATGAAGTTGTAGTAGCCGCCAAAGGCCTGGGTGACCTGCGAACCGGACCAGGCGAAGAAGAGTCCGGACAGAAGGGAGGCGGACACGCTGCGGCCCAGTCGGCGCAGCAGCAGGTACATGCCCAGGCCGGCCAGGGCCACATGCAGGCCCAGGTCCAGCCAAAGCTGCACCGGCAGGGACCAGCCGGACAGCGTGCACAGCAGATCGCTGGGATACAGGAAGACCAGGTTGCAGGCCGCGATGCCCGGCATGCCGCCCAGCACGTCCGGCATCCACAGGGGCCATTCGCCCGCGGCCAGGCTGCGGCGGATCTCGGCGCGGAAGGGGATCATCAGGTTGGTGAGGTCGGAACCGTAGGGCACGGTGCCTGAGGCCATTGCGGGAAGAAACAGGGCCAGGGGCAGGAGCAGCAGGGCCGCCACCGCAAGGCGGGCGGGCCAGGGCCCCTGGGACCAGGCCTGCTTCTCGACAGGGCCGGGTTCGGGCATCAAGGCCGACCGCGGCGAAGCGGGGGACGCAGACCGGCCAGGAGCACGGCGAGCAGCGCCAACAGCCCGGCCAGGCAGGCGGCCAGCGCGCCGTGGAACAGCCCGGTGTCGAAGCGAAACGCGAGTCGGTGCCGGCCGGGCTGCAGCAGCACGGCCCGCAGCCCTCCGTCTGCCCTGAGGACGGGCGTGTCCTTGCCGTCCACGGCGCAGCGCCAGGACGGGTACCAGGCATCCGACACGATCAGCGCGGAAGGGCGGTCCGTGCTGACGCTGAGCTCCTCGGACAGGGGGCTGCGGTCCAGCCATCGCACCGCGCCCTTGGGCGGCGGGCCCCGGAGGCCGCAGTCCTGGTCCAGCGCGGCCTCCAGGCGGGGGTTGAAGGAGCGGGACGCCAGCAGCCCAAGGGCGCTACCCAGGTCCGGCGCGTAGCGGCTGCGTCCCACCAGCCAGGCGCGGGGGAAGGCATTGGGATTGCCGAAGACCCGGGCGCCATCAGAGGCCGGAAGCCGGCCGGCTGCGTTGGGCAGGACTATGTAGCGGGCATTGAACAGGCTGGCCCAGTCCAGGGAACGGCCCTTGAGGGCCCGCACCATGCCTTCGGTGGCGGCCAGGCGCATGGACTCGGCGCCGCTGAGGTTCTCATAGCCGCGCAACAGCAGCAGGTTGGGGAAGGCGTCGTCGTAGGGGCCAAGCACGCGCCAGGGTTCCTCCTGCGGGCCCGGCGGCGGAGGCAGGGGGATGGGCGTCACCGGCTGCTCCAGGGACGGGGCGTCCATGAAGCGGACAAAGCGCTGGTACACCTGGCTCTCGTCGGTCAGGTGCAAGACAAGCACCAAGGGCAGCAGCAGGGCCGGCCCGTGCCGGCGGCTTCCAAGCCACAGCACCGGGAGCGTGGCCGCTGCCAGGGCCAGGCTGAGCAGCGCCGATGCACGCAGGATTGCCCGCAGGTCCGCAGGCGGCGGCAGGGGGCCGGCGTCTGCGGGCCGGCCCGCCAGGGTGGCGGCAGGCGCAGCCACCCACAGGGTCCACAGTGCCGTGGCCAGGACCAGCAGCGCCAGGAGCCCGGCGGCGCGCAGGACCCGCGAACGCAGGGCAGGCTCGGCCAGGGCGTCGACGCCATAGGCCGCGAGCGCGCACACCGCCACGGTGGCCAGGACCAGAATGCGCGTCCAGGTGCCGAAGCCGGAGTACACCGGCAGGCGCTGGATCAGCCCGTACCAGGGCGTGAAGTCCCTCTGGGCGAGAAGCAGGGCGGCCAGGCCCAGCGCGCAGAAACGCCGCACCCAGGCTTCTCTACGCCACAGGGCCGCCACGGCTCCGAAGGCCAGAGCCCAAGGCAGCAGGCCCAGGTATTCGGTGGTGTAGCAGTAAGGGCGGGAACCGAGGTAACTGCGGCTGTCCCATCCGAAGAGGCCGGGCACGAACCAAGTCAGGGCCTCGGACAGATGGATTGAGCCGGACGCGAACTGGGCGTAGGTGCCGGACTGGCGATTGGACAGGGCCAGGTATTGGGCCGTGGGCCAGACCTGGGGCGCGGACAGCAGGAAGGCCAGGCCCAGGGCGAAGCCGAGCCCAAGCAGGGGCGGCGCCTGGCCCGAGATCCGGCGCCCGGCAGACGCCAGGGCCGGGGATTCCCGTTCCTTGCGTCGACTGAGGACAAAGACCAGGACCCCGATTGCCACCACCGGGGCGCAGTAGGCAAAGAGCTGGGTGGCCACGGCCAGAATCTGCAGGCCAAAGGCCAGGCCGCAGGCGCCCCAGGCCGGCCAGGAGCGCTCGGTGCAGCCCTTGTGTGCGGCCCAGAAGATCCAGGGCAGCAGGGCCACACCCTGCAGCAGGTTGTAGAAGCCGCCCAGCAGGGGCGACAGCTGCGATCCGGACAGGGCAAAGAACAGGGCGCCCAGGAAGGACGCTTCCACGCTGCGCGAAAGGCGCCGCAGAAACAGGTACATGCCCAGGCCTGCCAGGGCCAGGTGCAGGGCCGCGTCGATGCCGAACTGATGGCCCGCGGTCCAGCCCAGCACATTGGCCAGCAGGTCGCTGGGGTACAGGAAGGTCAGGTTGCAGGCGGCAATGCCCGGCATGCCGCAGAAGAGGCTAGGCATCCACAGCGGCCACTGGCCGGCGGCCAGGCAGCGCTGGATCTCTGCCCTGAAGGGCAGGCCCAGGGCGGCCAGGTCAATGCCGTAGATGATCTTGTGGCCCAGCAGGGCGGGCAGGAACAGGACAAAAGGCAGCAGAACCAGAACGCCGATGGCCAGGGCCGAGGCGGAAGGCCGCAAGCCGGGCCGGGCTGGGGGAGTGAAACCCATGCAGGTGCCCTGAAGGATGTCCGTGTGCCGGCAGGTTCCCGGCAAGGCCGCATTATACAGGCTGGCCTGCGCAAAGGCATCCGGCCCAGCCGCCAGGCCGGGCCCCAAAAACAAAGCCCGGCGGGCCGTTGCGGCCCGCCGGGCTTTGTTTTGCCGTGAAAGGAAACCCGGTCCTGCTCAGGCCGCCAGGGCGACTTCCTTGGTGGAGGAGGGCTTGAGCTCCTCGGTCTCGCGGCGGTAGGCCTCCAGCACGATGCCCTGCAGCTCGTCGCGCATGGCCTTGCTCGCGGGGAAGTAGATGTCCTGGTACTCGCCGTTGCCGGTCTTGCGGTTGGGCATGGCCACGAAGAGGCCGTTCTTGCCCTCGATGACCCTCAGGCCGGTGAGGTAGACGGCGTCGTGGACCTTGACCGAGACCAGGGCCCGCAGGCTGTCCTTCTCGAAGATGGAGACGCGGACCTGGCTGAACACGTGGTTGCTTTGCATGGCTTGCTCCTGCACTTGGGAGGGTGGTCCGCCGTTCCCCATGAACAGTGGATTCCCTCGGGCTTGGTGAAAACCGCACTGGCGTGCGGGTCTTGCGGTGGAACGCTTGTCTGGCGGCTAATACTGCCGAAGCAGGTTGACCACCTTGCCGAGGATGGCGAAGTCCTCGCCCACCTTGCGGGGGGGATAGGCCGGGTTCGCGGACACCAGGTAGATGCCGTCGCTCCGGCGCTGGAAATACTTGACCGTGGCTTCCTCGCCCAGCAGGGCCACCACGATCTCGCCTTCATTGGCCGTGCGCTGCTGACGCACCATCACCATGTCGCCTTCGAGGATGCCGGCCCCGATCATGGAGTCGCCCTTGACCTTGAGCCCGAACACCTCGCCGCTGCTGTAGCGCAGGAAATTGCGCGGCAGGGTCAGCGTGTCCTCGACATTGTGGTTGTTCTCCGGCGTCAGCACCCCGGTGCCCGCGGACACGGCGCCGAAGATGGGGACCTGGATGAAGTTGTCCAGGATCGCCGCCAGGTTGCGCTCGTACTGCTGCTGGGGGTCCTCAGCCTTGTAGGAGCCCTCAATGCGCATGGCCCGCGGCTTGCCCTTGTCCCAGTCCAGGGCGCCCTTGCGTTTGAGGTAGTCCAGGTGGGTCTGCACCGTGCCGATCGCCACCTGGAAGTGCCCGGCGATCTCCCTCAGGGAAGGGAAGTAGTCGTTTTCCCCGTGGTAGGCGCGGATGAAGTCGAGAATTTCGCGCTGGCGGTCGGTCAAGTTCGGGTCCATGGGTCTCCTCTCCAGGGCGCTGCCATAGGCGGCGCCGGTGATCACGGCCGGTCCAGGCCCTTGCCGGGCCGGCCGAAGCAGGGTCGAAGATGGCGCACAGCCCCGGTGCAGGCCCGTTTGGCTAGGGCGTCAGCACCAGGGGCGAGGCGGCCGCCGTGTCCAAGGCCGGAAAGAGCGTCCGGGCTCCTTCCTGGTCTGCCACGGCCTGGTCCACCATGCGGCGGGCCATCCAGTAGGCGGCATCTCCGTTGAGTTCAGGGCGGGCACGCAGCAGCGTGGCGGCCTGGTCAAAAACGCGGGTCCAATATCCTCTCGGCTCGGTGCGCATGGTTACCTCTCAGCTTGCCTCGGGGCCGTTCCCAGAGGGGCTCATCCCGGATCGATCCGGGCCAGGCTGGTTTCCCGGACCACCGGGATAGGGATTCAGCCTGGTCTCATCGTCCTGGACTGCTCCGGAGCGGATGGCAATTTTCTGCCGACCTGTCCGGCCGTCGGGACGATGATTGATTCTGTGGAGCAGCGCGGCAGACTGCGCCGCGGTTGAGCGCGCCTAGCGGGTGGTCTTGCCGGCCCAGTAGGCGATGGTGCACGCAACAGCGGAGGCCAGCGTCATGATCACGAACGCGAGGCCATTGAGATCTGAGTGCATGGTGTTCTCCTTCTGTCTGAGCCATACACCCGTATGGTTCAGTGGTCAAAAAAAGGGGCCGGACCCTTCCGGCACAAGTAATGTACCATACACAAATATGGTTTGCAAGCATAATAAAGCAGGGGGATCACAGAAATTAGTGCTTATTATTTATCAAGAAATCTGACATAATCATTTACTGTAATATTACTTCTCCGTATCGGCACCTATGCTGATTGGGAGTGCCATGGAAGACGTGCTAATCATCGAGGAAGCGCCTGCTGCCGCGACCCAATTATTGGGCCTTGCAGAGGAAGCAGGTTGGCGCGTTGAAAGCGCCCGTGACGCTGAGCAAGCCGAGCAATGGCTCCGCCAGCGCCTCTTCCACGCGGCGGTGCTCGACCTGGGGCCGGCCAACGGCCAGGGCGAATCGCTGCTGGCGCGGCTCAAGCAAGCCTGGCCGCTCACGCAGTTCATCGTCATCGCGCCGCACGGCGATCCGCAGCGCGGCCTGCGCGCGCTGAAGCTCGGCGCCTACGAGTGCCTTGACGCGCCGCTGGACCGCGCCGCGCTGGAGGCTTCGGTGAAGCGGGCCTGCGAACGCGCGCGCCTGGGCAATGAGCTGCGCGCCGCGCGCCTGCGCGAGGACCGCAAGCCCGTGCTGCTGGGCGGCTCGCCGGCCACCGTGCACCTGCGCGAATCCCTCACCAAGGCCGCGGGCCATGAGGCCAATGTTCTGCTGCTGGGCGAGCCCGGCACAGGCAAGGAGCTGGCGGCGGCCTTCATTCATCACCACAGCCCGCGCCGCAAGGGGCCCTTCGTAACCTTGGCCTGCGCCGATTCCTCGCCTGCGGAGCTGGACCAGGAGCTCTTCGGCAAGGCGTCGGTTCCGGGCCGTCTCGAGCTCGCCGCAGGCGGCACGCTGCTGCTGCAGCACGTGGAGTTCCTGCCCCTCGCGGCGCAGGCCAAACTGCTGCGCGCCCTGCAGGACCGCGGATTCACCCCCGAGGGCGGCACCCGTTTCGTTCCGCTGGACGCCCGAGTGCTGGCTTCGTCGAGCCCGTCCCTGCGTGACGCGGTCAAGACCGGCGCCTTCCGCGAGGACCTGTACTGGAGGCTCGGCGCCACCCCCCTCGAGATCCCCCCACTGCGGGCCCGCAAGGAGGACATCGAGGACCTCTTCCACGCGTTCCTGCACCGCCGCTGCGGCAGCCTGCGCCGGCAGACCCCGGTGGTCCGGCCGGAAGCTGTCGAGGCCATCAAGAGCCATTCATTCCCGGGCAATGTCAGCGAGCTCGAGGCCCTGGCGCATCTGGTGGCGGCCCTGGCGCATGAGGACGTGGGCCTGGCGGACCTGCCCATACCCGTGTTCGTCGGCGATGAGGACAGCCGCAAGGAGCTGCCGCTGAAGAGCATCGTGCACGCCTTCGAGCGCCAGGTCATTCTGCGCACCCTGAAGGCGGTCCGCGGGAACCAAAGCAGGGCTGCCGAACGTCTAGATATACACCGCAACACCCTGATCCTTAAAATGCAGGAACTGGACATCCCCAACAAGCGCCAGCTCAAGCGCACCCGCCCCAAGGCCGGCTAAGGAACCCATCGCACATGAAGCAAGCATCCGCTGTCCTGCTCGCCCTGGCCATGACCGCCTCCCCTCTGGGGGCCGTGGGCCTGGCCGGGATGGACAGCTTCGCGGGCCTGCGCGCGGTCTCGCCACCCTTCCGCATCACCTGGAACCTGGACGCCGTGACGGCCGCGCAGCTCGGCGGCAGCAAGGCCTTTGCCGATGACCTCGGCACCGTGGTCTTCAAACGGCTCAAGGCGCACGGCGTGCCCATGCTGGACGGCTCCTTCGATCCGCTGGCCAAGCCCTTCATCAATGTCGACGCCTGGGCCCGCGGAACGACGCGGCCCGAGGACCCCAAGGATCCCCAGCGCGCCTTCCACTTCGAGCTGCAGGTCTTTGCCCCGGCCCTGGATTTCCTGGACGGCCTGCAGAACAACGGCCGGGTGCTGGTGTGGGAGCGCAGCGCCTACGGGGTCGTCGATGCCGCGGACATCCAGCCGGCGTTCAGGACCTTCCTGAACCTGTGCGATGACTTTGCCGCGGACTGGCGCAGCGCCCGGATCGGCGACAGCGCCGCCGGAAGCGCGGGCGCCTCAGGGAAGGCCTTGGCCAAACCCAAGGTGGACCAGGGAGTCAGCGAGGATCTGGATTCCGGGAATGAGGACGATGACGGCTCCGGCAAGGCGCTGTCCAAATCCAGCGCGGTGGACCAGGCGCCCGTGTTCCAGCCCTTCAAGATGCCCCCCAAAACGCCGAGCTTTCACTATGAGGGAAGCGAATAGAGTGTGATGCTCGTCATCGACAGGCCTCGCGCACGCGCCCACACTGGGACCTTCAAGCGTGCAGGAGAGTAGAAATGAAGCAGCCACATGTGGACGTGAAAATTCTGGCCCAACCAGGGGTCGCCTTGGACGAGACCACGAAACGGGTCTGGGCTTCCGTCATCCGCCAGCGTTGCCCGGTGGCTGTGGAGCAGATCCAGGATCCGCGCCAGATCGCGCTCTACGGAGCCCCGGCCGTGCCGGCAGTCATCGTGGGCGGCCAACTGGTGCACACGGGGTGCGTGCCGAGCGTCCAGACCGTCCGGAGCTGGTTCCCGCACTGATGAGACCGTTTGCGAACGCACGCCATGCTTGCTAAGAAGGGGCCTGCCCACGGACAGGCCCTCTTTTTATGCTTTGTTTCCAAAGACTTTTGAGGGCAGTGCAGCCCTGAAAAATAAATTCTTGAAGCGACCATACTGTAACGATATAGTTATCGGCGGACAGAAAACGATTTCGAGACGATCGGCGATCCAGAATAATTGTTCAAACTAACTCTTAAGAGGGTGCCATGGCCCCTGAACGCACCGCAAAAGCAGCACGCCATCGTGCAAACGTTTGCACAATTATTGAAATACTGTTTTGTAGCACGCTACTTGCGGGTCCGAGGACTGCATGGGCCTTGCCACCTGCTTTGCACACCGTCGGAAACAAGATCGAGACTCTGCAGGGCTGCCCGGTCCGCCTCACGGGCGTCAATCTTTCCATCCTTGAATGGCAGGCCAACGGCACCCTGACCGATTCCAACGGAGTCAGCGAGTCCATTGCCCAGACGGTGCAGAAAGCCATCGCCCTGTGGAACGTCAACTGCGTGC
>Ga0302319_10020239_pt1 | contig 12042 bp, 11 predicted proteins | sample Bog_T0_2_FD_203319 | JGI IMG/M metagenome (GOLD analysis project Ga0302319, IMG submission 203319) | Peat permafrost microbial communities from Stordalen Mire near Abisko, Sweden - Bog_T0_2 | ecosystem: Environmental > Terrestrial > Soil > Wetlands > Peat | place: Sweden: Abisko, Stordalen Mire... | reverse complement strand
CTCGCTCTACCAAACCGCTCATCCTAGCGCATATGGGTCAGCGAACTCGGCTACAGCCCCACGTTAGCGAGATTTTTACAAGGTTCTTTGTAATACCAACAGGGTTTCGGAGGTTGGCATGGATGTCGAGGCGGTCGTCTGCATACCCACGTTCCGGCGTCCGGAAAGTTTGCAGAAAACGCTGGATTCGCTGATCGCGCAGATCGGCGGTGTCCGTTTCAGCGTCGTCGTGGTTGAAAACGACGCCGCGGGGCTCGCCGGAAAAGCCGTCGCCGACGCCGTGTTCGCTTCCCGAGATTTATCGGGTCTCTGTGTCGTCGAAAAACAGCAGGGCAATTGCTGCGCGATCAACCGCGCCTTCAAGACTGCGCGGGAGCAGTTTCCCACGGCCGAATTCCTGCTGATGATCGACGACGACGAGGTCGCCTCGCCCAGCTGGCTCGCGGATATGGCGGCGACGGCGCAGGCGACCGGCGCCGATCTGGTCGGTGGGCCGGTATTGCGCAACTTCGAGGAAACGCCTCCGAGCCACCGGCTGGGACATCCTCTCTTCGTTCCCACGCTGACCGAAACGGGGGAAATCCCCTCGCTGCACGGGACGGGAAATTGTCTGATCCGCCGGCAGGTGTTCGCGGCGCTCGGCGAACCCAGCTTCGATCTGCGTTTCAATTTCCTGGGCGGCGGCGACATGGATTTCTTCACCCGATGCCGGAACGCCGGGTTCAAGGCCTATTGGAACAATGACGCGGTCGTAACGGAATCGGTGCCGAAGAGCCGCACAACGGTCGCCTTCATGTTGCGGCGCTCGATCGGCATCGGCGCGGTCAATTACACGATCGACCGCAAGCGGTTTCCCGACGGCAAGGGCGCCCTCGGGTTGACGGTCAAGAATTTGGCGACGCTCGGAGTCGGTCTGTTGCGCGGCGCGAGCATATTCCTGCGCACCGGCGATTGGCTGCGCGCGTCGTATCCGCTCTGCCTTTCCGTCGGCCGCAATATGGCGGCGCTGGGCTTCACGCCCTCCCCGTACAAGGCGCAGAACCACCCAGCGCCGGCGACTCGCCCCGTTTAACGATCAGTTGAAAGTAATCGGCTAACAAAGGAACGCCCATCCGCGCGAACGGCCTCGCGTTCAACGAGAAATCCAGCAACGTCATTCCGGACCGAGAACGATGGACGCTTCAACTCTACCGATAAAAAGAAACTGGATGGAGCCGGTGAAGACGGAGAAACCCTCGAAGTCGCCTTTGTCGAAGAAGAGAGCGCCGAAGGCGAGCCTGTTCCATCAGGAGTGGTGGCTGCAGGTCACGTCCGGCGGGCGCTTTTCCGAAATCAAGATCGAAGAGGGAAACACGGTCGTCGCGCGTCTTCCTTTCATCACCACGCAGCGCTTCGGGTTCACGATCCTGAAGATGCCGCCGTTCACCCATATACTAGGTCCGACTGTGGATTGTGGCGACGGAAAGTATCAGACGCTGTTAAAAAATCGTGTCAAATTCACCAAGCAGCTGGTCGAAACTCTGCCGAAATACGACTACTTCACTCAAATCTTCGACCCGTCGATCGATGACGGCATGGCGCTGGCGGATGGGCTGGCGTTTCAGGAATGCGGCTTTCGCGTCGCAACGCAGCACACGTTCCGTATCGACTGCCGACGCAAACTGGACGTCCTGTTCGGCGAATTGAATCTCAAGTCGAGACAGCATGTTCGTCTGGCGGAGAAGGTCTACACCGTCATACCCGTGTATGAAGCGAACACATTCGCCGAATTTTATCAGCGGTCTCTGGCCGTCAAGAACCTGAAGAGCAACATCCCGCTGGAGAGATTCGCCAGCCTGTACCTCGAATGTCGCGCACGCGACTGCGGACAGATTCTTGCCGTGGTCGATGCGAAGGGCGCGCCGGTCGCCATGACGTTCCTGGTGTGGGACGAAAGCACGATGTACTACCTGCTGTCGGCGAGAGCTTCCGACATGCCCGACAAGGGCTCGGTGAATCTGTTGATATGGACGGCGATCACCAAGGCTCACGAGCTTGGACTGAATTTCGATCTGGACGGCGTCAGCACCGCCGGAACCGCACAATTCCTGGCGGGATTTGGCGGCGCGCTGAGCACGCGAATGACGGTCGCGCATGCGCGCCCTCTATATTCGACGCTTCAGCATTTTGGCCGAATATTCGGGATCGGCAATACGTCGACTTACTCGTAGAAGATCATGACTGCGGAATTTTCGGTTGTGATCCCCACGTTTCGCAGGCCTGCCCAACTTCGGCAAGCCGCGACCAGCGTACTCTCTCAACGCGACGTGAACGTGGAACTGCTCGTCGTCGACGACAGTCCCGAGGGGTCGGCGCGCGAGGCGGTCGAGTCGCTCAGCGATTCTCGGGTGACCTATCTCCTCAACCCGAAACCGACGGGCGGCGTTCCCTCCACCGTGCGAAATCTCGCGCTTCCTTTCGCCAAGGGGCAGTTTCTGCACTTCCTGGACGACGACGACACGATTCCCGACGGGCACTACGCTTCGGTCCGTAAGGCCTTTGCCGACCATCCTGAGGTGGGCATGGTGTTTGGCCGCATCGAACCGTTCGGCGACTGCACGCCAGAGCAACTCGAGCGGGAGCGCAGCTATTTTGCCGCCGCGGCGCGAAAATCCACGACGTATCAGCGGCTGGGCAAGCGCTGGGGGTTCGTCGCCGAAATGCTGTTCGGCCCGGTGATGCTGGTGTGCAGCGCCGCCGTGGTGCGCCGAGAATGCGCCGTGGCTCTGAAGGGTTTCGATCCGACCATACGGCTGATGGAAGACGCCGATTACAATATTCGCGTGATGCGCGAATACGGCGCCTGTTTTCTCGACAGGACCGTATTGAATTATCGGATCGGCAGCCCGTCGCTCATGCACGAACCGAATCTGAACCCTGCCCATGTGGCGGAGGTCACCGAAAGTTGCATAAAATTCCGCGCCAAATATCGCGCGCAAAGAGGGGCCGTCGAATACTACGCCCTCGCTGGGCTTCGTTACGGCGCGTTGAAATTCATTTTCTGAGCCGACGGGGCGCTCGTCGACAGCGGGCTCGGGCCGCAAAGAACTCTGCTATTCCCGCAGGGTTCGGGTAGGCGACAAGATCCTTGTTCGCGACGATACACGCCAAAAAAATCGGGCCTGAAACTCAGGCCCGAAATGATCAGTTACGTTTCGTCACTTATGGTCGCCCTGTACCCACGGTTTCGGCCCGGGGTGTTGCGGTCCGTTGCCAGGGTGCGCGCCGGGGCCGGGATGCGGGCCGGGGCCCGGATGCCCGCCGGGGCCTGGATGCCAATCGCGCTCGAAGCGATGCTCGCGCCAGCCGTTGTAGCCCTCGGGACCGCCCCAGCCATAGCCGGAACGATAGCCGTAGCCACACCAGTACCAGCCCGGCCCGTGCCAGCCATCGTCATACCAGCAATGTTCGTGGCCGCCGATAAAGAACGGCCCTCCGGGGCCGACGCCGATCCGAAGTCCCGGGACGCCAATGACGATTTGCGCCTGCTGCAGCAACGGCGAGGCGCCGGCGTCGGGATCGGCGGCTCCGGCGAGCATGCCCGCCTGCGCCGGAGAAGCCAGCAGCGCGGCGACGCTGGCCGACAGCGCGAGCGCCCATACCGTTTTTCGATTCATGATGAAGTCCTCGTGTCTGTCCCTCGATTTCGAGGGAGGTTGCAAAGCTAGGGCGTTTTAGATGAATTACGCCTGAACGGTGAGCGCTCTCACTTCTGCGTCAACGGACAGTTGGTCGTTCCCAGAGGCCGGAACGCCTGTTCGGCCGGGATCCTGGCGATCAGTTCGAGATAGTCCCACGGCTGTTTCGAATCGGCGGGTTGTTTGACGCGCATCAGATATCGGTCGTAGGTGACGCGGCCGTCCTCGCGCACATGGCCGTTCGCCGTGAACACGTCGTGGATCGGCGCCTCGCGCATCGCCTTGGCGATCTTGCCGTCGTCGTCCCCGCCCGCCGCCTGCACCGCTTCCAGATAATGGCGCACCGAGGAATACAGCGCGACCTGATTGTCGTTGGGCATCCGATGGGCGCGCTCGGAGAAACGCTTGGCGAAGGCGCGCGTGGAATCATCCAAGTCCCAGTACCAGGACTGCATGAAGGTGAGGCCGTGGGCTATCTTCAAACCGGCCGCATGGACGTCGGAGAGATAGGTAATGGGCGTGGCGAGATATTGCTTGTCGCCAATGCCGAATTCGTTGGCTTGTTTGAGCGCGTTGGAGAGATCGGCGCCGGTGTTGGCGAGCACCACGACCTTCGCCCCGGAACTCTGGGCGGAAAGCAGGAAGGAGGAGAAGTCGGCGGTGTTGAGCGGCGCGCGCACGTTGCCGAGCACCTTGCCGCCGGCCTTCTCGATCGCCGCGCGCGCGTCGTTCTCCAGACTGACGCCGAACGCGTAGTCGGCGGTGATGAAGTAGAAGCTGTCGAGCCCCTTCTCCACCAACGGGCGCATCAGCGCGGCGCCGTTCGACCAATTGTCGGCGTTCCATTGGAACGTGTCGGGCGAGCAGGCCTTGCCGGTGAGATCCGACGACGACGCGCTGTCGAAGATCACCAGCTTATGCCGGGACTTGGCGAGATCGACGAGGGCGAGGGCGACGCCGGAATTGGTGATGTCGAAGATCGCTTCGACCCCTTTCGTATCGTACCATTCGCGGGCGATGTTGAGGCCGATGTCGACTTTGTTCTGATGGTCGGCGACCAGCAGTTCGATCTTCTTGCCGAGCACCGAGCCGCCGAAATCCTCGATCGCCATCTCCACCGACTTGACCGATGTCGGGCCGGAGAGATCGGCGTAGGGGCCGGACTGGTCGTTCATGATTCCGATGGTGAAATTGTCGGCGTAGGCCGGCGCCGCGAGGGCGAGAGCGGCGGCGACAAAGCAGAGTGCCCTACAAGCAATTTGGCGCATTTCACCTCTCCCGGGACGACGGGGGATATTGTGCATCGTAACAGTTTGCCGCGCCAGCGCCGCGCTCCCAAAATGCCTTGACGTGAAGCCGATTTTCCGCAGCTATGGCGGCTCCAGCCGTCCGTATAGCGGGGTAATGCGATGAACTGGCGCCGCGACATCGAGTTTGTCCCGTTTGGCGTCAGAGCTCTGTCGAATGTCGAACGCCTCTGTATCGTCGTCGCGACGCTCGGGCTTGCGTTGGCCGGCTGCTCGCCCAATTCGGGACCAAAATCGTCGGGTGACGTCAAGGATTTGCGTGGCGCGGTCGCCGTTTCACACCTCATCCAGCCGAAATCGCATGGACTGAGCGAAGTCGTGGGCGGGACGGCCTCGACACGCTGGTCCTACATCAACGAGCCGCACGTGCTCTATTACAACGAAACCAACGAGATAAAGCTGCTCGTGCCTCACCCGAAGACGAGCGAGGCCGCGATCAACCTGGCGTTTTCAAACCTGGCTGGCGATGTTGAACCAAAACCCGTCATCCTGAGCATCGGATCTTTCGTCTCAGCCCAATTGAGCGCCCCCAAAACCGCCTTGGATATCGAAGAGGTCGAACAGAAGCCGGAGAAATTTACCGCCGACGCCGATCTTACCTTCACGTGGTTCGTAACGCCCAGGACCGTTGGGAAAATCCCGATGCATCTGGATATCTTCGAGAGCGCAGATCCCGCGAGCCCGAGTGAGACGCCCGTACAGGTCTTGCAGGAAGACTGGACCGCGCAGGCCCGAGGTCTCAACTATGTCAAGTTCTATGTCGCCGACCTGTCTCCGACGGTGACGGCGCTGTGGAGCGGGGGGGCCGCGGTCGCGAGCGTGATCCTGTGGCTGGTCGCACGCCGCAAATCCCCAGCGAGTTCGAGATCGAGCGATCCCGGGGCCTCGGACACTTCCGAAAGTTGAGGCCCGCCGTTTCCTGATCGCCGACCCCTCAACCGATCGACCCTATTCAAACCACTTCTTCGTCAGCGCGGCGAAGGCGCCGTTCTCCTGCTGCAGGTGCAGCCACTGGTCGACGAAGGCTTTCAGCGGCGGATCCATCGGCATCCAATAGGCCTTTTCCGCGAAGTCGAAGGGCTTGTCGGGGTGGATCGCGCATAGCACGCCCGGATGCAGCTTCTGCTGGTAGCGCGTCTCGGACGCGTCGGTGATCATCAGATCGCCCGCGCCGACGGCGAGTTCGTCGAAGATCGTGGTATTGTCCGGATGCACCTCGATGCTCGCGGCCTTGAAATGGGCGCGGTCGAATTTCTCGTTGCCGCCGCCGGGATTGACGACGACCTTGACCTCGGGGCGGTCGATATCGGCGAGCGTGGCGAACTTGTCCTTGTCCGCGCAACGCGCGATCGGCGTCTTGCCCTCGCGCAGATAGGGGATCGAGAACAACCCCTTCTTGGCGCGCTCGAGCGTGATCGAGACGCCGCCCATGGCGATATCGAAGGCGCCCGCGTCGAAATCTTTCGCCAGCGTCGGCCAGGAGGTGGCGACGAATTCGACTTTCACGCCCAGCGCCAGGCCAAGCGATTGCGCCTCATCGACGTCGAAGCCGGCATAGCCGCCGCTGGCCTTGTCGAGCGAAGTGAACGGGCGATAGTCGCCGGTCGTCCCGACCTTCAGCGTCCCGCGTTTGAGGATATCGTCGAGCCGCGAACCGTCGGCCCAAGCGGGCGCGGCGAACGCGGCGACGCCAGAAACAACCAGAGCCAGCCAAGCACGCAAACCCGCCTCCTCCCATGCTCAACGCCGCGCAGTCTCGCGCGGCGCGGCTTGGAGCGCAAGCGATTCGGCGGCGCGGTCAGGCGGCTTTGAGCAGCCGCTGCACTTCGTTGACGAGATCGCGTAGATGGAAGGGCTTGGAGAGCACCCGCGCGTCCTTCGGGGCGCGGCTGTCGGGATTGAGCGCGACGGCGGCGAACCCGGTGATGAACATCACCTTGATTTCCGGGTCGAGCTCGGTGGCGCGGCGGGCGAGTTCGATGCCGTCCATTTCCGGCATCACGATATCGGTGAGCAGCAGCTCGAACGGCTCTTCGCGCAGGCGGTTGTACGCCGCCAGCCCGTTGTCGAACGAGGCGACGGTGTAGCCGGCGTTCTGCAACGCCTTGACGAGAAAACGACGCATGTCGTTGTCGTCTTCGGCGAGTAGAATTCTAACGTTATTTTCTACCGGGGCGTTCATCGCGACCTCTCGCTGGCTACGGGTCACGATTCGCATGGTAGAGTAAACATCCAATAAAAGCGACGGAGATTTCGAGCTTTGTCGGCAACGCGGTTTACGAGCGCTTGGCTTTGGGCTTATCTTTAGCGCAGCGCCAGCGCGGATGACGGAGGGGCGCCCCCCGATGCGGCATGAGGTCTGGGCAGAGCACAGCGAACTGGGGCCGCCGTTCGAGACGATCGAGCCGGAGCTGTTGAGTGCGCCCGTGATCTTCGATTCGCCCCATTCCGGCGCTGTCTATCCCCGCCATTTCCTCGACATGTCCAGGCTCGACGCGCTCACGCTGCGCCGCTCCGAAGACGCGTTCGTCGACGAATTGTTCCGCCCCTGCGTGGCGCTCGGCGCGCCGCTGTTGCGCGCGCGATTTCCCCGCGCCTATCTCGACGCCAATCGCGAGCCCTACGAACTCGATCCCCGCATGTTCGACGGGCGACTGCCGGACTTCGCCAACACCCGCTCGCTCCGGGTGGCCGCCGGCCTGGGGTCGATCCCGCGAATCGTCGGCGAGGCGCAGCCGATCTATCGCCAGCCGATGCCGGTCGCCGTCGGCCTGGCGCGGATAGAGGCGCTGCACATACCCTATCACGCCGAGCTGACGCGATTGATCGGACGCGCCGAGCGGCGGTTCGGCGCCGCGATCGTCGTCGACTGCCACTCGATGCCCTCGTCGACCCCGGACGTCGCCGGTACGGATATCGTGCTCGGCGACCGCTACGGCGGCAGCGCGGCCGGCTGGATTACGGAAACTCTGGAACGTTCGTTGCGGGGCGCCGGGCTCGTGGTGCGACGCAATAAGCCCTATGCCGGCGGCTATATCACCGAACTGTGCGGCAAACCGGCGGCGGGGCGCCACGCGGTGCAGATCGAGATCAATCGCGCGCTCTATATGGACGAGCACGCCATCCGAAAAACCGAGAACTTTGCCGCCCTCGCCGGCGCGATGTTCGCGGCCGCCTCGGCGCTCGTCGCGGCGGCCGGAGAGATCGAAGTCCTGAGGCTCGCTGCCGAATGATCAGGCGGCCGCAGGCAAGTGAGGAGGGGCCTCCCGACAAAAAAGGAGGCCGCCGTGTTGCCACAGCGGCCTTGAGTCTAGGGAGGAAACGCCCAAGGAGGGCATATGCGGTAGAACCTACCGCACCGCAACAATATCCGCTTGCGGGTCCTGAAATGCAAGATATTTATGGGCCGAGCGTCGGTGTTGCGCCGGGTTGTAGCGTTTTTGCCACAGGCGTTCGGGGAGCCTGACATGCGAGTGGAAAAATCTAGTAAGCCAACCAATGGTTTACACGTATTCTATGCGAAGCCGAACGATCCGTTCTGTAGGAATGACATAGCAGCCATGCACGAAACGCGGTCAAATATGAACCTTTTCGACCATAGCCGGGGGGGGCGGCGATGACTGCCGTGGATTTCGCCGTTTTCGTCGACAGGCTCGCGCAAGTTTCCAGCGAAGTGATCCTGCCGTTCTTTCGCAGCGCTATCGGCGCGGAGGACAAATCGCGCGGCGGGGTGTTCGACCCCGTGACCGAGGCCGACCGCGGCGCCGAGGCGGCGATGCGCCGGCTCATCGCTCAGACCTTTCCCGCCCACGGCGTGATCGGCGAGGAATATGGGGCGGACCGCCCCGACGCCGAATATGTCTGGGTGCTCGATCCGATCGACGGCACCAAGAGCTTCATCTCCGGCTTGCCGACCTGGGGCACGCTGATCGGCCTCACCCATCACGGACGTCCCGTCTACGGCATGATGAGCCAGCCATTCACCCGCGAGCGCTATTCGGGCGATGGCAAGCGCGCCAAACTGCGCACGCTGGGCGTCAACCGTGGCGACGCGCCGCCGTCCGACTGGGCGACCCGGGTGTTGCGCACGCGCGTCTGCGAGGGTTTGGCCGACGCCACCGTGATGACCACCAATCCCGCGCTCATCCGCGACGAAGCCGACCGCGAAAAATACCAAGCCATCGAGCGCGATGCGCGGCTCGTGCGCTACGGCGGCGACTGCTACGCCTATTGCGCGCTCGCCGCGGGGTTCGTCGACGTCGTCATCGAAACCAATTTGAAGCCGCACGACATCGTCGCCCTTACCCCGATCGTCGAGGGCGCCGGCGGCGTCATCACCACCTGGGACGGCGGCGAAGCGGCCAAGGCCGGCCGGATCGTCGCCGCCGGCGATCCGCGTCTCCATGCCGAAGCGCTGAAACGGCTGCAGGGCTGAACGCCTGATCGGGACGTCGATCGGCGCCGTTTCGATCAGTCGACCGGATCGAAGGGCGTTTCGGCGAAGGCGTCGGACGTCGGCAGAGCGGTCGCGTCCGCGCGGTCGGGATAGACCAGCGCGACGAACGCGCCGATCGCGAGGCCGGCCGCGCCCGCCAGCAGCGCCTGAATGAGGACGCCGTCGGCGTGAAACGCCGCCGGCGCGACTTTCCAGCTCAGTCCCCACGACGTGGCCGCCGCAAATAGCGCGCCCGCCGCGACGAACGACGAGCCGCGACTCCTGAGCGTCATCGCCAGCAGCAGCGACGGCGCGACGAAGGCCAAGGTGAGCGCGAGCGCGAAGGTGAGCGCGCCGCCGGCCGAGACCTCGCTGAAACGCAGAACGAACGGGCAGATCGCGATCGTCGCCAGCATCGCCAACCGGCTCAGCGCGATGCGCTGGCTCGAGAGCACGGTCAGACGCGTGTGCGTGCGCGTGAGGTCGAGGCCGATGGCGCGCGCGGAAATCCAGGCCCCCGATCGCGCCAGCGCCACGGTCGGCAGCCAGGTCGCCGCCGAAATCAGCGCCTGCCCGGTGTGCGACGCCCCGCCCGGCGCCCCGGCGACGTATGGCAGCGCGACCACGGCGGCCGCGAGCGCGACGAACGCCAGAACGACGCCGGCCGCCCCCATGCGCATCGCCTCGCCCTCGGAGCGCGCGGCCAGGGCGGGCGTCGTCAGCGGCAGGAAGAACGCGAACGCAACCGCGAGCGCCACGGATGGCCCGGGCTGAGCGCCCGCCGTGGCGACATCGTCGGTGAGCCGCGCGAGCCCCGCGCCGAGCGGCGCCCAGGGCGCGGACAGGTTCAGTGCCGCGAGCAAGGCCCCGAACAGCGCGATCATCAGCGCGCCGCCGCCGCTCGCCGCGTCCGTCCAGAAGGCGCTGCGCGCGCCGCCCGGGGCCAGCGTGAACACCAGCGCGGCGACGACGAAGGCGGCGCCCAGCCGGGCGTTGGCCTGGAATTCCGCCGCCAGCGCCTGGGTCGCCAGACGAAAGCCGGCCAGCGCCGTCAACAGCCCGATCGCGAAGACGACGAGCGAAAACACGATGCGGAGCGGCGCGGCCGGGAATCGCGTGGCCAGCACGTCGGGTATCGCGCTCACCTGGGTCGCCCGCAGCGCCGGCGCCACCACGAGCCCGGCAAAGGCGGCCCCGATCGCGATCGGCGTCCAGGCGACGGCGTCCACGCGCCCCGCCGCCTCGGCCCGCGCCAACACAACGCCGGCGACGAGGGCGATGAAGGCCAGACCGCCGTACAATACGGGGCCGGCGCGGCGCGCGGCGAGAAAGTCGGTCAGGTTTACCGCGCGGTTGGCCAGTCCGATGACGCTGAGCATCGCGAAGGCGAACAGCGGTCCCAACGCCTCGACGAAGCCGTCGGGCGCGCCGACCCGCTCCAAGGTCGCGATGGCGCCGACACCGATGGCGAAAGCGACCGCGGCGAATAACGCCAGGCCGTCGATTCGCTCGCGCCGGGTGGGAGTGAAATCCTGCATGAAGCTCTTCCGCCTTGCCGCGCCCGCTCTACCCGAAGGCCGTGCGCCGCGCCAGCGTCCGCGAGACGTCATGCCCCTGTCACGCCCCGGACTTAAGGCGCTCGGCCAATCGAGAGACGGGGCGGCCCATGGCGAACATCCAGCAGGCGACTCAGCGCGCGACGAATTCGGGCCTCAAAACGGCTGTACATCGTCACAAGCCGCTGTCGCGCCGGGGCTTGCAGGAGCGTCTGTTCACCCTCGCCTTCCGCTCGCTGGTCTATCCGCAGATTTGGGAAGACCCGGTCGTCGATCTCGCCGCCCTCGCGTTGCGCCCCGACGATCGGATCATCGCCATCGCCTCGGGCGGCTGCAACGTGCTGTCCTATCTCGTCGACGACCCCGCCGAGATCATCGCCGTCGATCTCAACGGCGCCCATATCGCGTTGAACCGCCTCAAGCAGACGGCATTGCAGACGCTGCCGACGCATCGCGAGTTCTTCGCGTTTTTCGGCCGCGCCGATTCGCGCGACAACATCGCCGTCTACGACGAGAAGTTGCGCCCGCGGCTCGACGCGACGACGCGCGCCTATTGGGACGGGCGCGATCTCACCGGCCGCCGCCGCATCGACGCATTCGCCCGCAATTTCTACCGCCATGGCCTGCTCGGCCGCTTCATCGGCGCCGGACACGCGGTCGCCAGGATCTATGGCGCCAAGCTCGACGACGTGCTGCGCGCCCCGACGCTCGCCGAGCAGCGCCGCGCCTACGAGCGCGAGATCGCCCCGCTGTTCGAAAAGCGGCTGGTGCGCTGGCTGGCGCGCCGCCCCTCCGCGCTGTACGGGCTCGGCATTCCCCCGGCGCAATATCAGGCGCTCGCCGCCGACGGCGCGGGCGGCATTGCCGAAGCGTTGAAGCGCCGGGTCGAAAAACTCGCCTGCGACTTTCCCGTCAACGACAATTATTTCGCCTGGCAGGCGTTCGGCCGCCGCTATGCGGGCTCCCACGACGCCGGCCTGCCTCCCTATCTGCAGGAGGCGAATTTCGCCGCGGTCAGCCAGCGCGCGGGACGGGTGACCCCCTATCACGGCTCGTTCGGCGATCGT
>Ga0302319_10020238_pt1 | contig 12042 bp, 11 predicted proteins | sample Bog_T0_2_FD_203319 | JGI IMG/M metagenome (GOLD analysis project Ga0302319, IMG submission 203319) | Peat permafrost microbial communities from Stordalen Mire near Abisko, Sweden - Bog_T0_2 | ecosystem: Environmental > Terrestrial > Soil > Wetlands > Peat | place: Sweden: Abisko, Stordalen Mire... | reverse complement strand
GTCGCCGGAGTGCTTTTCCACGAGATGTGCCACATCGCCTGCCCCCCGCGCCCTGGGAGAGGAGGGAAGCGGATCGTCCACCACAAGGAGTTTCGCTTGGCCGAACGCAGGTTTCCCGGCTGGGTCGAATGGCGCGACTGGGAGAAGAAACACCTGGCAAGACGGGTACGCCATCTTGGGCAAAGCTTGACGACCAGTCATAAATAAATGACTATTAACCAATGAAAATTTCCGTCTCCGACTTCAAAGCCCGATGTTTGGCGCTCCTGGATGATCTTTATACCCAAAACGGTCAGATTCTTCTGACCAAGAGAGGGAAAGTCATCGCGAAAATCCAGCCTGTTCAGGAAGAGGAGCCTGACAGAACCGGCTTGGAGGGGGTGCAAATGCGCCCGGACTGGCGGTGAAGCCGTGAGCCTGGTTCTGGTGGACACGCCTCTTTTCGTGGCTTGGATGGCCAAGGATTCTCGGGTGGGAACGGAGCGATCCTATCTCCTCTCCCAGGCCATCGGCCGACTGGCCATGAGCCAGGCCAGTTTGGTGGAGATCGGCCAGGAATTGCAGGAGGGTCGACTGCGGTTCCCGGTCTCCCCCCAAGTTTGGCTGGAACTGGCATTGGAGCGATCCAAGGTCGTGGTGCTGCCGCTCAACCCGTCGATCGTCGCCCGTTCGGCGCGCTGGAATTCCACCGTCCTCGATACGGTGGATCGTCTGATCGCGGCCACGGCCATCGAGCACGACGCCGACCTGGCCACCTGGAATCCGGTCTTGGCCGGGCTTCCCGGAGTGCGCTACTTCTTCTGAATCCCGGTGACGCTCTGCGAGTCCCTGTCGGGACCCCAGCGCAACTGGAATTCCAGGGACAATCCACCTCCGTCCCAAGTGGCTTTGGCCGGATTGGAGGTGTTCCAAAGAAGTTGGGACCAGCTCTTGTCGGATGTCGTGGAGAGGGAGTTCCAGCCCAGGATCCCGGACAGCGCCCATCGATTCCAGGAATAGACGTCGGCACCGAGCAGGAAGGACTCGCCGGAACTCCATCCCCAGGCGGTGGTCCGACCGACGAGCCGACCCACTCCGGTGCGGTACCGGAATCCCAGGAACGCGTCGCGGGCGGCATCCACCCCCAGGATCCGGCGTGGGATCAGGAGATCGAACCCGAACTCCGAAGTCCAGCTGTCGGACGAATAGGAGCGGTAGACCAGGGAATCGCGGCCGGAGAGAGCCTGCAAAAGGGAATCTCCTTGGCTCGCGATCGCCTGCGCGCTCCAGGCCGACCATTCCAAGCCCGCCACCAGACGGAAGATGTCGAAGCGACGCACGACCAGATCCATACCCACGCTCCAGGCCAGGTCCGATCCCGGAAACGGTTGGCTCAGAACCATGCCGCCGCCGGTGTCGATCAGGCCGATGTCCGCGACGAAATTCCGCCTCTGCGGAAAATCCACCGCCAGCGCGCCCGCCCGAGGGGCCAATTCCCAGGACCAGGGAGGCGCGTGGTAGGGCGGCGCGGGTGGTGCCGGATTGCGCAAGGGAGGGGAGCGGTGCGCGGAGTCGGCGACGTTGCGCGCTTGCACCGACCGCGAAGTGTCCGCCCACGCCGAATCCGGAAGCTTCTGGAACGACGCGGTATCGGTGGAACCGAACAGGGCCAGGAGCGGTACGATCCACACGGTCGCCAAGGTAGAACCAGACTCGGCCTCCGGACCGATTCCGGTTGGGACCTTCGGCGGGATGATCCTACTTTTGGCGCGATGCGAACGGTTTTCCCGGCTGCCTGGATGGCGTTGACGGCTCTCGGAGCGAATGCCCAGGGGTTGCGCATGGGCGACGTCGTCCGGTTGACGTTGGAGCACCAACCGCAATTGGCGGAGGATTCGCTGGGTCTGGTCAAGGCCCAGCAGCAGTTGGACCTCCTTCCCCGCAAGGTGATCCTGCCGGAGTTCAACGTCTCCGTGGGGTTCGGGCCCGCCCCGGGTTTCCGGGACGCCGCCACCTACGACACCATCAACAACGGAGCCAGGAGGCAAGTCCTCACCTTCGACACCACCCATTACGCCTGGTGGCCCTTGGGACCGGCGTTCGGGACGGACATCACCGTGGCGCAACCGCTGAACGTGGGCAGGCTCCGCGCGGGCATGCGGGCGGCGCGGGCGGGGGTGCGCGTGGCCTCGGCGGAACTCGACGCGAACCGGCAGACGGAAGTCAAGAAGGCGTTGGAGTACCTCTTCGGGCTCCAGTACGCGAATCGCATGGTGGGCATCCTCCAGGGGGCCGATGTCCGGGTCGACAGCCTGGACAGCGCCATGCAGAAGAAGCTGGACGACGACGACGACGACGTGTCCCAGACCGATCTTTTCCAGTTGAGGATGGGCCGTTTCGAGCTGGAGAAGGATCTCCAGGAAGCCCTGTTGGGCAGGGCCAGGGCTCGGGAAGGGCTCGCCTTCGCTCTGGGTCTGCCCAACGCGGATTCGCTGCACCTCTCCGACAGCCTGCTGGAGCCGCTGCCAGAACTGCCTCCGCTGGACACCCTCGCGACGGAATTCGCCCATCCCGACCTGGTGGAACTCGAGGCGGGACTCGATGCCAAGCAGGCGCTGCTGGATGTGGAAAGGGCCAATCTGGGCCCGGACATCTACCTGTTCGGGAAGTTTTCCTACACCAAATCCTGGGTGGCCAACCGCAACCAGGAGAACTCGGACGTGCTCATCACCGACCCCCTGAACAACGTGTCGGGGATGATCGGCCTGGGCTTCACCTGGCATCTGAACTTCTGGAACCAGCTCGGGAACGTCCACGGCGCCGAGCTGGAATTGGAGATGCTGCGGCGAAAACAGGCCTACGCGCGGCGCGGCCTCGAGGCCCAGATGAAGGACAGTTGGTTGAGCTACCGCACCCTGGGCGACAGGATCGTTTCCGCGCAGAAGGCCAGCGACGCCGCTGAATCCTGGCTGCACGTGGTGGCGCAGCAGGCCGACCTCGACCCGGGCAAATCCAAGGACCTGGTGGCGCCGTACAAGAATTGGCTGGATTTCCAGGGGAAGTACTGGGAAGCGGTGTACCAGCGGAACCTGGCCGCCTTGAACGTCCTCCACGGGAGCGGTCTGATCCTCCAATGGCCAGGACTCGTCGGGACGACGGAGCCCTAGTAACTTTGCCCTGCCCAAGCAAAATCCAGAAAGGTCTCTCCATGAGATTGTCCTCGTTCATGGTCCTGTCCGCATTGGCGGGCGCACCGATGTCGGCCCGGGCCGCCACCGATCCCGTGGAGGCCATCCGGCTCCACGACCAGGATCTGCAATCGCTGCTCAAGCGCTACCAGCCGTCGATCCCTGCCCAGCGGGACACGCTGAAGCACATGATCAACGAGATTTTCTCCTTTCCCGAGCTGGGCAAGCGTTCCCTCGGCAAGACCTGGGCAACCCTGAAGAAGTCGGACCAGGACACCTTCCTGGTCGTGTTCAGGAAGGCGGTGGAGTCCAGCTCCATGAAGCGCCTGGAAAACTACCGGGCGGACTCCACCAAGTACGCCGCCTCGGTGGGCGAAGGCGACAGGACGGCGGTCACGGCAACGGTGTACCGGAACGGAAAGTCCTCCAAGGTCGTCTACAAGCTCTTCCAGCAGAAGGGGTCGTGGCAGGCGTGGGATCTGATCCTGGACGACGTGTCCACCTTGCACACGTACAAGGACCAGTTCGCCACCATCATCGCCAAGGAAGGGTTCGCCGGAGTGCTTTCCCGACTGCGGACGAAGAGCGCCGGGGACTGAGATCCACGCTGTCCTCTGGATCCTGGCGGGTCTGGTCCTGCTGCTGGGGGCCATTCTCGTGGTTCCCGTGCGGGCCACCCTGCAGGTCGGATGGGAAGAGCGCACTCCCCTGTTCGAAATCCGCATCTGGGGCATTTCGCTGAAGCGGAGAAGACCTCCCGCCCTCCTCCGGCGACTCGTGAACGGACTGCTGGACAGGTTCCTGAAGGCATTTCCTTCGCGATCCCCCGAAACGCCTCGGAAGGACGCCCCCACCCCTTCCCGGCACGCGAATCCTTTCCGGCTGGTCCTGTGGGTTCTCGCCGCCTTGGGACGATTCCTGTCCCAATTCACCCGCCGACTCGACATCCGGTTGGGAGGGATCGATCCCGCGCTTCTCGGAGGATTGACCGGGTTCCTGGGTGGGATCGCGGCCGCGTTGGGCGCCGAACGGTTTTCCTGGATTCCCGAATTCCAGCCGGGGCCGGTCCGATTCCGGCTGCGATGGACGGTGTCCATCTCCGTTCTGGGGATCCTGCTCTGGGTGGGAAGATCGGCGTCCCTCTTTCCCAGGAAAACGGGCGGAACCGGATTGCTACCTTCGGCTCCGTGAGCCGATACAATCAGATTCTGGGCGTGGGTGCTGCGCTGATGGATGCCCTGGCGCGTGTTTCAGACGATTTCGTCGAGGCGACGGGTCGACCTCGCGGGGGCATGACCCTGGTCGACGCCGGCGAGCAGGAAGACCTGGCGGCCAAATTGTCGGTACCCGTCTCCGAAGTACCCGGCGGATCGGCCTGCAACACCCTGGTGGGATTGGCCAGGCTCGGCTGCAAGGCGCGTTTCCTCGGCAAGCGGGGACCCGACGCGCGGGGAGATCGCCTGGAATCGGACCTCCGCTCCACGGGACTCGTGCCCGAGCTGGTTCGGGGAACCCAACCCACGGGTTGCGCGCTGTCGCTGGTCACCCCCGATGCCCAGAGAACGATGTTCACTTCCCTGGGCGCCTCCGCCGAGTTCGCGGTTTCCGACCTCGACGCGGTGTCCCTGGAGGGCGTGGGTCTCCTGTACCTGGAAGGCTACCTCCTCTTCAACACGGTGTTCTTCGACGCCGTGGTCGCCAAGGCCAACGCCGCCGGCACGGCGGTGATCGTGGACTGCGGGTCGTTCGACGTGGTGAACATCTTCCGCGACCACATTCGACGGATTCTGGCGGAACGGCGGATCTTCGGACTCCTCGCCAACGAGGACGAATCGCGCGCTCTCACGGGGACGGACCCCGAGCCGAGCCTCGAGTGGATCTCGCAGCACGTCGATCTGGCCGTGGTCAAGCTCGGGGCTCGAGGCGCACTCCTGGCCGAGGGTTCGAAGCGGGTGGTGGCTCCGGTGGCCCAGGTCTCCAAGGTGATCGACACCACGGGGGCGGGAGACCTGTGGGCCGCCGGCCTGGTCGCCGGATTGGATCGCGGTTGGGATCTTTCCCGGGCCGCCCATCTCGCCGCCGCGACCGCCGCGGAGGTCATCCAGGTCCTGGGTGCCCAGATCCCCGCTTCGGGGTGGGAGCGGATCGGCAGGATCTGATGGAGTCGCCTTCCCGCAGCCTCGCGCTCCTTTCCGACTTCGCCCGAATCGTTTCCAGGGCCAGAGGCATGGTGGAGATCGCGACCCAGGTGGTGCATCTGGTGTCGGAGCACCTGGGCGGCGACCGGTGCAATCTCTATTTCGCGGACCCCGAAAGCCACGTCCTCACCTTGGTGGCCTCGTCGTCAGGAACCGTGGGCGAAGACGTGCGCCTGGAGATGGGCGAGGGCCTGACGGGAATGGTGGCCCAGACGCGCGAAAGCATGAACGTCGCGAACGGTCCCGCCACTTCGGGTTTCCGACACCTCCCCCAGGTGTCCGAAGACAACCTGAAGTCCTACCTGGGAGTTCCGCTCACCGCCCGGGGACGGTGCATCGGCGTGATCGTGGTGCAGTCCCCGCGCGAGGAGGTCCAACACGCCGATCTGGAACTCCTGGTGGTGGCCTTGGCCTCGCAGCTGGCCGTGGTGCTGGAGAGCGCGCGCCTCCTGGACGCGTTGGAACGGGGCACAGGGGACCGCGAGCGACAGCTTCAGATCCTGGACGACAGCACCAGCGATCCCTCGGATCCCAGGGAGTCGCCGCGGCGGGGCGAGATGCACCTGTTGCGCGGTTTCGCGGCCTCGCCCGGGATGGCGCTGGGTCCGGTCTACCGCCACGGCGTCGCCATCGCGAGATCCGCGCTGGAGGCCCTCGGTTCGGATGGTCCATCGGCCGAACACGCCGCGCTCCGCACCGCCATGGAATCGAGCCTGGAGGAGATCCACCGATGCGAGGTGGCCGCGGTGGAGCTGGTTGGACAGGAACTGTCCTACGTGTTCGCCGCCCAGACCCTGCTCCTGAACGACCCGGTGTTCCGCGCCTCCGTCGACGCCCGGATCGACAAGGGGCAGCCGGCGGCCATCGCCGTCTTCGACGCCGTGGAGCACATGGTCGCGGCCATGCGCCAGGCGCGCAGCGAGTACCTGCGGGAACGCGCGCAGGACTTCGGCGACATCGGTCGCATGCTGGTGGGGAAGCTGGTGGGGAGCGCGCTGCCGGAACGGGAACCCCGGGGGTCCGTGGTCCTCGCCCAATCGCTCTCTCCCGGGGACCTGGTGCTGCTCGCCACGCGCGGGGCCAAGGCCTTCGTCACCGCCGAGGGGGGAGTGACGAGCCACGTGAGCCTGATGGCGCGTGCGCTGAACATGCCCGCGATCACGGGGGTGGGGATCGCCGTCACCGAAGTGGACGAAGGCGTGCAGATCCTGGTGGACGCGGTGGTCGGGAACGTCTTCGTCTCCCCCACGAGCGCGGTCCTCGAGGAGTACCAGAAGGTCTCGGAGATCGAGGAAGCCCGCGTCGAGGTGGGAGACGAGCGCGAACTCGCGGCCCCGTGCAGGCTCTCCTCCGGCGAGATCATCCAGATCGGGGCCAACATAGGACTGTTGCGCGAATTGTCGGTGGCCCGCTCGCGCGGTGCCGACGGGGTGGGCCTCTACCGCACGGAATTCCCCTACCTGATGCGCAGGGACGCGCCCACCGAGGCCCAGCAGATGGCCGTCTACCAGCGCGCCTTCGAGGAATTCCCGGGCCGGCCCATCACATTCCGCACCCTGGACCTCGGGGGAGACAAGATCGCGCCGTTCCTGCAGGGAGACGAGGGCACGGCGGAGCTCGAGGACAATCCCTTCCTGGGCCAGCGCTCCATCCGGCTCTCGCTGGCCCACCCGGAGCTCTTCCGCACCCAGCTCCGCGCGTTGCTCCGCGCCTGCGACGGACACAAGGGACGGATCCTCTTTCCCATGATTTCCGCCGTGGACGAGATGAAGGAGGTGCTCCGCCAGTTGGACCTCGCCCGCGCCGAACTGCGCTCGCGCGGAGCCGCCTTCACGGACGAGATCCAGATCGGGGCCATGATCGAGGTCCCCGCCGCGGTCGAGATCGCCTCGCACCTCTCCAAGCTGGTGGATTTCCTTTCCGTGGGCACCAACGACCTGCTCCAGTACACGGTTGCCGCCGACCGCGGGAACCGCAAGGTGGCCGAGCTCGCCACCAACTACCACCCGGCGCTGCTCTCGCTCCTTGGACGGCTCTCCTGGGAGGCGGTCAAGGCCGGCGTCCCGGTCTCCATCTGCGGCGAGATGGCGGCGGATCCCGCCTGCGCCCTCTATCTGGCCGGCATCCAGGTGGACGGACTCTCGATGGACAGCCGTTACATCCCCAGGACCAAGGTCCTCCTGCGCGGCTACGACCAGGCCGAACTCAGGACCATCGCGAATGGAGCCCGGAAACTCGCGACCGCCAGCGAGGTGAACCGCTACCTCCACCAGAATCTGCGGGTCTCTCCGGAAGCCGAGCGGCTATTCGTCGGTGTCCACTAGCCTCGCCACCGGCTCCCGCACCCTGGCGGACCTCGTCCACACGCTCGGGACCGATCTCCAGGAGCGCCACGGGGAACGGGTGCACAAGCTGGCGCTCGACACCGGCTTCACCTGTCCCAACCGCGATGGAAGCGTGGGCACGGGAGGATGCACCTTCTGCAACAACGAATCCTTCGTCCCTTCCGCCCGCGAGCGGCCGGTGGAGGAGCAGATGGCCGACGGCGCGGCCGTGGTGGCGCGCCGCACGGGTGCGCGACTCTTCCTGGCCTATTTCCAGGCGTACTCCAGCACATACGGGTCGTTGGACCGTCTGGGAGAGCTCTACCGCAGAGCCCTTGCCGTGCCGGGATGCATCGGGCTCTCCATCGGGACCCGACCGGATTGCCTTGGTCCCGGCGTCCTGGAGCTTCTCGCGGAACTCCGGGACGAAGGCGCGGTGGTCTGGCTGGAGCTCGGTCTCCAGTCCGCTTTCGACGACACGCTCGACCGGGTGAACCGCGGCCACGGATCGGAAGTCTATTTCCGCGAGGCGGCACGGGCGCGCGGATTGGGACTGCCGCTCTGCTGCCACCTGATCCTGGGGCTTCCCGGCGAGCGGAGGGACCGCGCCTTGGAGACCCATCGCCGGGTGGTGGAGGCGGGAGTGGACGGGTTGAAGATCCATCCGCTCCATGTGGTGCGCAAGAGCACCCTGGCCGCGCAGTGGCAAAACGGCGCCTACGAGCCGCTCTCGCTGGCGGAGTATGTCGAACTCGCCTGCGACCTGGTGGAACGCACGCCTCCCGAGGTGGTCTTCCACCGCCTGACGGGCACCTGCTCCGAGGATCTCCTCCTGGCTCCGGCGTGGTGCGCGGGCAAATGGAGCGTGCTGAACGCCATCGAATCCACGCTTCGCGGAAGGGGCACCCGCCAGGGGAGCCTTTCGCTCTGAGATCCGGGGGCCGGGTTCAGAGCGCCCCTTTGGTGGAGGGAATCCCCTTGTCGCCGTTGCGGGCCGGGCCGATGGCCATCGCCAAGGCGCGGGCGAAGGCCTTGAACATCGATTCCACGCCGTGGTGGGCGTTGGTTCCGCGTTCCAGGTCCAAGTGGAGTGTCATTCCCGCGTTCTCGGCGAGGCTCCGGAAGAAGTGCTCGACCAGCTCGATCTCGAGGTCGCCCACGCGGTCCTTGGAGAAATTGGCCCTGTACTCCAGGTGGAACCTTCCCGACAGGTCCAGGGCGCAACGGGCCAGGGCCTCGTCCATGGCGACCTGGTAGAACCCGTACCTCTCGATTCCCGCCTTGTCGCCCACGGCTTCGCGCAGCGCCTTGCCCATGGCGATGGCGGTGTCCTCCACCGAATGGTGCATGTCGATGTGCGTGTCGCCCGCGCATTCCACCTCCAGACCCGTGCCGCTGTGCAGACCCAACTGCTCCAGCATGTGGTCCAGGAAGCCGGAACCCGTCCCGGCCTTCGGGGTGGCGGGCCTGTCGAGGTCCCAAACCACCTTGACGCGGGTTTCGCGGGTCTTCCGTTCGATTTCTGAGCGTCTCATCAGGGCTCTCCCTTGTGGTGGGTGTCGGCCTTGTCGTGGAGCTTGGCGCGTTCCTCCAGACGCCTGACGGATGCTTCCCAGGAAGATGCGGCGAGGAAAGCGGCCGCCATGGCCAGGACGCAGGCCGCGACGAGGACGGAGAACAGCGGGATCACGGACCGGCCTTGGCCGGCGCCGTGCGCGGAAAGCAGGCGCGGAAATTGTCCACGATGCCGGCGCCCAGCACTCCAGGGTCCTCGCTTCGCAGGAACGCCACCTCCTCGAGCACCAGGCGCACGAGGGCGGGGCGGTTGGTGGTGCCGCGGTGGGGGTGCGGCGCGAGCCACGGGGCGTCGGTCTCCACCAGAAGGCGATCCGAAGGAACCAGGGGCACCAGATCGCGGACGGCGGCCTTGCGGAAGGTGACCGTGCCGGAGAAGCTGATGTGGAATCCGAGCTCGAGCGCCGCGTCCAGGGTCTTCCGGTCGGCGGAGAAGCAATGGAAGACGCCGCGGTGGAAATCCGCGTCGCGGAGAACGCGCAACAGGTCCTCGTTCGAATCCCGGTTGTGCAGGATGACCGGCAGGTCGGCCTGGCGCGCGATCTCGATCTGTTCGCGCAACACCCTCTCCTGGAGTGCGGCGTCGAACGGCTTGTGGAAGTAGTCCAGGCCGCATTCGCCCACGGCAACGACCCGCGGGTGGGAAAGGTGGGCGAGGACGGGAAGGGGATCCCATTCGTCGACATGGCAGGGGTGGCATCCGACGGAGCACCAGACCCCGAGCCGTTGGGCGAGCGAAGTCGTCGAATCAGCTTCGGACGGCGATATGCCGGCGACCAGGATTTCCACCACGCCGGCCGCGGCCGCCTCCCGCACGCGCTCCTGGGCGTCGCCGCGGAGGGCCTCGACCTGGAGGTGGCAGTGGCTGTCGACCATGTTCAGTCCTGGTGCTTCTTCTGGTTCGACTTGACGATGGGATCGGCCAACCGGCTCCAATCCTCCTCCCGGAGACCGTCGATGTGGACGGAATCCGACCGCCGCGCGATCCGGAAGTAGGGGAGGGAAAGCGAGTCCCTCCGGACGGCTCCGGTCAGTCGCAACGGCCTGCCGGACAGGTTCCGGACAAGCATGGCGGTGTCGGGATCGAACTCCAGGGAGTCGACCGCGGAAAGCGTCTTCTTGCGGACCCTGCGGATGCCTGGTCGGATGTAGAGGACGAAGGCGGTCCTGGAAGTGTCGGTGAGCGAGATGGTGGCGGTGCGCCGGGGCGGGAGTTCCGCCTTGGGTGCCGGTCGCGGGACGGCTTTCGTGGTTTCCGGCACCACGGTGTCCGATTCCTCGACGGTGTCCCTGCGAAGGGCGTCCGAGGAGATCCGCGAGATTCCAGGCCCTTGGACCAGATGCATGGCGGCGATCACCAGGACGAGGGCCAATCCGATGATCCCCGCGAGGATGAGAGGGGTCTTGCCGTTGGGTTTTTCCGGAGCGCCCAATCTGAGTTCCATGGCGGCGCGGGAATCGCTGGCCAAAGGACGCAGTCCCATGTCGTTTCGCAGTCCCGCCAGCACGAGGTCCGGGTCGAGTTCGTAGGCCAACGCCAAGGTGCGCGAGAAGGCGCGCGCGTAGGGCGCTCCCGGAAGAGCTTCCCAACGGCGCTCCTCCAGGGCGAGGATGAGGTCAGCGGGAATCCGCGTGTGCTGCGAAACCTGCTCCAGGGAGAGTTCGCGGGCCAGGCGGGCGGTCCGGAGAAGTTCGGATGCCGAAGGAAGGGGATCGGTCTCGCTCATGCGTCGGCGGGTTCCTTGGTGGCGCTGGTCTGCCACGGGCGAAGAAGTTGGAGGGTCGCGGCCACCGGCAATCCGGCGACGCCGTAGAAGCATCCGTCGATGGAGGAGACGAGGCCCAGCCCGGCGCCTTGGATGCCGTAGGCGCCCGCCTTGTCCAGGGGGTCGCCCGAATCGACGTAGGAATGGATTTCACCGTCGGAGAGGTTCCGGAAACGCACTTTCGCGGGTACGGACAGACCTTGTCCGGAGACTCCGTCCAGAGCCAGGTGGACTCCCGTCCAAACCACGTGTTCCCTGCCCGACAGCGACTGAAGCATCTTCCGGGCCTCCTCGGCGTCCCTTGGTTTGCCCAATACCCGAGGCGAAAGATAGACGACGGTATCCGCTCCCAGGACCAGTTCTCCGGGGCATCGGATGGATGTGGCCACCGCCTTGGCCCGGGCCAGCTCCAGGACGAGATCGGCCGGGTCCGGAATCCGCGCCGATTCCTCGTCGATGTTCGCCGGGTCCACGCGGTGGGGGATTCCCAATTGGCCGAGGATCCAGGTCCTGCGGGGCGAGGCGCTGGCAAGGACCAGGGGGTGGGAGAGGCGTTCGAGCCAGGGACCTCGGATCATGGGCTGGTCGGAACGGCGGTCGTGGTGGTCGACCCGGGGGTGGCGGAGGTGGTGACCTTGCGCAAGGTGGTGCTCTGTGCCTGGATCTTGGCGTCGGGAAGGTCGCGGATTTCGATCATGAAATTCCAGCCCCGCAGGGGGCCCACCGGGGTCCAACCGAAATTCAGGTCCCAGCAACCGAGGGACCGGTGGAAGGTGAGGGATTGGGAGTTGAAGGTCCCGAGTTCGAAGTCGTAGTTGGAACTCCAGGTGGCGGACCAGTCGCGCGACGGATCCAGGGTGGCGTGGAACCCGGCGGACTGGGTGCGGGTCTGCTGGAACACGTCCTTGGAGACGCGGTTGGCCTGGATGTCGTACGAGTAGGTCAGACCGAAGGTCCAGGGTTTGGCGGTGATGCTGTCGGCGTCCCAGCGCCAGCCATCGGTGAAGGAACC
>Ga0302319_10020237_pt1 | contig 12043 bp, 9 predicted proteins | sample Bog_T0_2_FD_203319 | JGI IMG/M metagenome (GOLD analysis project Ga0302319, IMG submission 203319) | Peat permafrost microbial communities from Stordalen Mire near Abisko, Sweden - Bog_T0_2 | ecosystem: Environmental > Terrestrial > Soil > Wetlands > Peat | place: Sweden: Abisko, Stordalen Mire... | reverse complement strand
GAAGCGCTCGCAAGCGCGCGCCTTCTCCGCGCTGCCCGCGGTCGCGAACACGCGTGAGCCGAGCACCGTCGCGATCTGGATCGCAACCGTGCCGATGCCGCTGGTGCCGCCGTGCACGAGCAGCGTCTCGCCCGGTTTGAGCGCACCGCGCTCGAACACATTGGTCCAGACCGTGAAAAAAGTCTCCGGGATTGCCGCGGCTTCCACCATGCTGAATCCCGCCGGCACCGGCAGACAGAGGGGCGCCGCGGCGACGGCAAAACCGGCATAGCCGCCGCCGGGCAGCAGCGCGGTCACGGCGTCACCGACCGACAACCCGGTGACGTCGGGGCCGATCGCGACGATCTCGCCGGCCACCTCGAGTCCGGGCAGGTCCGAAGCTCCCGGAGGCGGCGGATGCCGGCCGAGACGCTGCAGTACGTCGGGGCGATTCACACCCGCGGCCGCGACGCGCAACAACACTTCGCCCGCCCCAGGCTGCGGCAACGGCCGCACGGCCAGCCGCAGTTGCTCCGGGCCGCCGACTCCGGCGATCTCGACGACGGGCATTTCGCGCGGCAGATTCTGCATCGATTTCTCCTGTAGGAATGCGCCTATTGTCACCGCACAGTGTAGGACGGAGACTCAGTGTTTGCGTGTTCGACACCGTATGAGCGAAGAAGAAAACGCCTATCTGCTAGAAGCAGACCTGCATGTTCGCGTCTCCAGCCGCTGTCGGCGGGCATATTTACACGATTTGCGGGACGGTTTACAGGCAATCTCCGGAGCCGTGGACCTGCTGGCGCGCTCCTCGGTCGCGTCTGGAGACAACCGCCCGCTCATCGATCGTGCCAGCGATCTCTCGCGACGCGCCGTCACGACTTACGAGCAATGCGTCGCGGGGATTCTCGACGATCTATTGTTTCCCGCGGACCTTCCGGTCGCGGTCAAAGTCGGCGATTTACTGCAGGAAGTGACGAAATTCTTGCGCAACGATGCCGCCTCGAAGGAAATCGCTTTGCGTCTGGCCCGCGAGCACGAGGTGACGCTCGACATACCGCGGCGCAAGCTGCGCCTGCTGCTGCTGGGGATTCTCACGGCGCTCATCGACCGACTGCCTCCCGGCGAGGAAATCCGGGTCGTACTCGAGCGGCTCGGGGCCGACGCGGTGATCGGGATCCAGGCAAAAATCCGTTTCGAGGAGGGCCTCGGCGCGGGTTCCCGCGAGTGGCTCGCGGTGACGGTTGCGCGCAACGTGAGCGCGTCGCACGGCGGACGGATCGAGTTCGACGACCTCGATCCTGGTCGATGCCTGCGCCTGATATTTCCGGTTGCGGCGGACGGCATTTGACATGTCGTCGCACCCGCGGACGGATCCGCTGCGCATCCTCTTCGTCGAGGACAATGCGCTGGTGCGCGAATCGACGGAGGAATTGCTGCAGCAGCCGGGGCGCGACATTTGCGTCTGCGCAACGGCCGAAGAGGCCCTCGAGGTGCTGCGCGATCGGCCGATCGACCTCGTCATCACCGACGTGAGCCTGCCCGTGATGTCGGGCGTCGAGCTCGCGAAGCAAATTCTCTCCGCCAGCCCGCAGGCTGCGATCATCATCGCCTCCGGGTATCGCATGGAAGCGATCACCGACGCCCTTGGCCCGAACGTGCGGGCCATCATGAAGCCCATCATGTCGCAGGATATCGACGCCTTGATCGACGCGTTGACAGCCGATCCCGGCCGGATCGCCACCGTCCAGACGACCGGCGTCAGGTGACTCCGCGCCGCGACGGCACGATCTCAGACGCCGCCGGCGGCGAGGGCGGCGGGGGCGGCGCGCATTGTGCCGCGGCACTCGCCGGGGGCGCGCGCACGTACCGGCTGCCGTGAGCATAGGCGAACACGTAGGTGAACTCAGCGCCGAACAGGAAGATCTGCGCCGAGTAGTACACCCAAAGGAGGAGCACCACGAATGATCCCGCGGCGCCATACGCCGAAGTGAAGGCATTGCGGCCGAGGTAGATGCCGATGCAAGCCTTGCCCACCGTGAACAAGGACGCGGTGACGACGGCGCCGATCCAAACGTCGCCCCAGGTGATCTTCTGGCGCGGAAAGTATTTGAAGATCATGGCAAACAATACCGTGGCCATGCCGAACCCGAGCACGATGTCGAGGATCGACAGAATCACCCGCCATCCGGGCACGAAGGAGCCGAGCCAGCTGCCGAACGCCGCGAGCGCCGCGCTGGCGATCAGCGACACGAGCAGCAAAAACCCCACGCCGAGGATCAGGCCGAACGACAGAACCCGGGTGCGCACGAAGCGCCACCACCCATCCTCCCTGCTGCGCGACGGCGCAGTCTTCCAGATCCGGTCGAGTGCATTCTCGAGTTCGCTGAAGACGCTCGTCGCACCGACCAGCAACGTGAGAATACCGGCGGCCGCCGCAAAATCGCTGCGATTCCTGACCGTCGCACTCGCGAGCAGTGTGCGCACCGCAGCGGCACCGGTATCGCCGAGCAACGCGCGCATCTGGTCGAGTACGTGAGCCTGCGCGACATCCTCCCCGATCAGCATGGCGGCGAGGCCCACCGCGATGATGAGTATCGGAGCGACGGCGAACAAGGTGTAAAACGCGAGCGCCGCACCGGTGCTCGAGTCCCCGTGATCGATCCAGGCCGCGACCGTCAGCCGCACGATGGACCACAATTCGCGTCTGCTGAGATGTTTGAACGCCATGCCTCGGAGCCTGTCTCGAGTAGTCCATGTGGCCGCGACGGCGGCTACGAGCTACTTATCGCATTTTCCTTCATCCGCCGGAGTCGGAAGAGCCTTACACGTTCAGCGTCCGGCCTGCCATTGACGCCGCATCGCACCGCTTGGCATGGTTTCGGCCGTGCTCATGAAAACCAGCCCCCGCAGCCGTCACATCGCCCGATGGATCGGGATCGGATCGGGCTGCGTAGTGCTCGCCGCCGTGCTGTTCGCCGTGTTCTTCGATTGGAACAGCCTGCGTCCGGCCGTGGCGCGCGCGATCTCGAGCCGCACCGGCCGCCCCGCCTCCATCGACGGGAATCTGACGGTTCACCTGTTCTCCTTCACGCCGAGTGCGACCGTCGAGGGCCTCAAGATCGGCAATCCCCCGTGGGCCCAGCGGCCGCTGATGCTCGATCTGCCGCGGCTCACGGTGGCGATCAGCCTGTGGCGGCTGGTCACGGGGCACCTCGTCATCACCCGTCTCGAAGCGACCGGGCCCCAGGTCGATGTGGAGGAGAATGCCGAAGGCAAGGCCAGTTGGGAGTTTGGCAGCCCGGCGGGCGCGCCGGAAAACGGCAAGGCCAAGGGCGCCCTGCCGACGATCCGCCATCTCGACATCGCCGATGGCCGGATCCGCGCCGACCTGCGTCCGCGCAAGCTCTCCCTCGCCGGTTCCATCTCGGCGGATGAAAGCCAGGGCGATCGCGCCTTTCACCTGGAGGGACAGGGTGAGATCAACGCCAAACCGTTTTCGATCCACTTGTCCGGCGGCTCGCTCATCGACATCGAGCCCGACAAGCCGTACACCTTCGAGTCGCGGATCACCGCGGGCGACATCACCACCCACTCGCGGGTGACGATCCCGCGGCCCTTCGACCTGACCGAGTTCACGGCGCAGGAATCCGTGCAGGGTGATGACCTCGCCAACGCTTTTTATCTCACCGGGCTCGCCCTGCCGAACACGCCTCCCTATCAGGTGCAGGGCGTCGTGCACCGTTCGGGCACGAAATACCGCGTCGACCATCTCCAGGGGCACCTGGGCGGCAGCGACATCTCGGGTGAACTGGCGATCGACAATGGCGGCCCGCGACCGCGCCTGACGGGCAGTCTCACGTCCAGGAAACTCGACATTGCCGACCTCGCGGTGCCTCTCGGCGCGCCCGCCAAGACTCCAGCCCCTGGCGGCGGCGCGCCCATCGACCAACCCCGCCAACTCGGCGGTACCCGCCTGCCGGCGAAGCGCTCGATCGCCGACACGCCGGGCGTCGAAGCGGCGAGCGTCGCTGCGCCGGGCCCTGGCGCCGCGTCCTCCGGCGCGACGCACCCGCCCGTGTCCGGCGGCTTGCTCCCCGATGCGGATCTGCAGCTGAACCGGGTACGCGGCATGGATGCCGACGTCACTTATCGCGCCGACTCCGTAATGGCGAGCAAGCTACCCATGCAGGCCGTGCGGATGCACATCCGGCTGCAGAACGGCCTGCTGCGCATCGATCCGCTGGCATTCGTGCTGCCGGAGGGCCAGATCACGGGCTCGCTGCGCATCGACGCGCGCGACACGCCGCCGCAGTCGGCGCTCGAGTTGCGGCTCGATGACTTGAAGCTCGACCAATTCAAAGGATCCGGCAACGGTCCCGCGCCGCTCGAGGGCACGCTGCTCGGGCGGGTGCAACTGCAAGGCGCAGGCTCCTCGATCCACAAGTTTGCCTCGACCGCGGACGGTACGGTGACGCTGGTCGTGCAGAACGGGCAGATCAGCAAGACCCTTGCCGAACTTGCCGGAATCGACGTCGTCAAGGGACTCGGCCTCCTGTTGGCGCAAAACACACAGCACGTCGACATCCGTTGCGGCGTGGCGGATTTCGAGGCCAGAAGCGGTGTGCTCGGCGTCGAGACCATGGTCATCGACACTCCGGACGTGCTGCTCACGGGGCGCGGCGATGCCAACTTCGCCAATGAGAAGCTCAATTTTTCCATCCAAGGCCAGCCCAAAAAGCCGAGCCTGGTGCGGCTGCGTGCGCCCGTCACACTGAAGGGCAGCCTCGCGAAACCGGCGGTCGGCGTATCGCCCGAGAAGCTGCTGGCCCAGGCCGGTGCCGCCGCAGCGCTCGGCACGCTGCTCACGCCGTTCGCCGCCGTGCTCGCCTTCGTCGATCCGGGTCTCGCGAAGAACGCCAACTGCGCGGCACTGATGAGCGAGCAGGAGCCGGTCGGGCAGGCGCAGGCGCAAGCACTGCCGTTGCGGAAATCGCAGCAGCCCCCGCAGGCCGGGCATCCGTAACAGTCAGGATCCGATCAGTGCCTGCATCGTCGCGAGCTGACCGCCAACTGCCCACCCATTTGGCCGCGCATTTGCACGGCACGCGATGTCGGCGGCGTCCGACACAAACGGACGCCGGCGCGTTGCTGCAACAAGGACCCGCGCTGACAGTGCGCTGCCTCGTCTGGGATTACGCTCGATGCACGTACGGTCGTTTGGCCGCGCGATGTGTCTCAACCTGATCGAGGGGAACCACGATGGAAACAAACACCTATATTTCGCGAGATACTTATGGCATGTACAAGAACGCGCCAAGCGGGGGCCCGGGACCGTCCCTGATGGGCGCCGACACCCTGCTCGGCAACGACGTGTACAACACCGCCGAGGAGAAGCTTGGGACGATCAAGGAAATGATGATCGAAATGAAAACCGGCAGGATCGCTTATGCGGTTCTTTCTTATGGAGGGTTTCTCGGCTTGGGTGACCGCCTTTTCGCGGTGCCATGGCGGGCGCTGAATCTCGATACTACCAATCAGCGCTTCACGCTGAACGTGAACAAGGACACCTTGAAGAATGCGCCCGGATTCGACAAGGACCATTGGCCTTCGATGGCGGACGCAAATTGGGCCATGGACGTGAACAAGTTCTATGCAGCGGCGTATGCGCCCGAGGCGCATGGCGACAAACTGCGCGGCGGCTCGAACTAGCCGCTCGCCCATCGCGATTCAGCAACCTGGATCATCCACACGTAAGGAGTGAGCTAAATGCCCAACAACAATCCGACGGGTCAAAACCAGTACACCAAGGATGACAAGAGCCGCAAGGGAGTTGGACAGCAGGGTGAAGGCAGCCACGAAAGCGGCAGCCACCAGCACGGCGGAAGCCATCAGCATGGCGGCGGCGATCAAGGCAGCAGCCATCAACAAAGCGGCGGATCCACGCCGGGCGGTCAATCGCAAGGCAGCGGCGCACGCCACGGCAAAGACGATCAGGAAGGTTCATCGCAGCCGTCTGCAGGCCGCAGCGGCGCGGACAATCCGGGAAATTTCGCCAATGACTCGGAGAAGGCGCGCGAGGCTGGCCGCAAGGGTGGTAAAGCCTAGATATTGATGTTGAAATCCTGGACATTGATGTTGACAGTGTGGGCTGGCGGCGTCTGCCGCCAGCCCATCCCATCTACGCCAGCCCATCCCATCTAAAAGGGGCCCGCCGCGTTCGGCCGCCCACTCCTCAAGCCATGACAGTTCCGGCCGATAGACGGTCAGTCATGCGGAGGAGCCGATGCGCCGATTTGGGATGCTGGGACCCTCGCTGTTTCTTCTCATCGATTTACTTCTGGTGGGAGCCTGCCGTGCCGATACCGGGGGCTTCGATTCGCTGCGCCGCCTCATTGCATCGCAGGGCATCACGAGCGTAGAGGGTTTGATCGCCGCACTGCCGGAGGATTTGCGTTCGCACTATTCGCTGGTGTTCGCGAGTCGCAGCCTGCAAGCGGCGAGCTTCGCCAATCCGCGGGCGGTCCTGTTCGGCAGCAACGCGGAACTGATCGTGAGCTTCAATGGGAATCCCCAGCAGCGCGGCTATGCAACGGTCGAAACCATGGAGTTCGATCCGCACACGAACCGCTTCAACTATCGCGAGATCGCCTTTCCGGGCAGCGGCATTGGCGCGGCGGTAAGCATCTCGGAGCCGAACCCCGCGCGCTGCATCGCATGCCACGACCGGCCGACCCGTCCGATTTGGGACGTGGCGCCCGTCTGGCCAGGCGTCTACGGTGAACGCTATCGCGCCGGACTCTCCGCGGCTGAAACCGCCGGCATGCGTGAATTTCTGCGAAAGCAACCCACCCATCCGCGCTACCGTTATTTGCTCGGCGCCGCCGCTCTCGCCGATCGCGAGACCTATGTACCGAGTTCACGTGCGATGTACGCCGGCCAAGCCGTCGAGCCGCCGAACGCACGCCTGTCGGCGCTGCTTGCCACGCTCAATGTACGATTCATCCTGTCGCAGATCGCCGCCGCGCCCGCTTTCGATTCGCACCGCTTCGTCCTGCTCGCCACGGCCGGCGGAACGTGCGGTTCACTCTCCGAGTTCTACCCGCATGGCTCGGAAGCGGTGCTCGGCGCCGGTTATGAGGGATTCGCGCAAGCGGCCGCCGGCGCAGACCACGTGCAGGCGCAGACCAAGAGCGGGCGCCGCGCGAGCGGCACGCGCGCGGATCGCACCACCCACGGCGCCAACGATCTCACGATGCTGCGTTTCGTGGTCGAAAACGATCTGCGCGTGCCAACCGGGCACTGGACGCTCGCCTTCGAGCGCGGCACATACGATCTCTCGGCGCCTGACGGCACCCTCACGCTCGAACAGGCGCTGTTCGAATGGGTGGCGCGCACCGACTTGGAACTGCGCGGTCTCGCCGCCTATCGCACGTTCTCACCCGGCGATGCCTATTGCGAGCATCTGCGCCGCGAGAGCCGGCGGGCTCTTGCCGCCTGGGACGTTTCCGCCGCACAGAGTTCGACGGCCCCGGGTGCGGCCGCGCCTCTCGGCGTCCACGCACGCCCGGCGCTCATTGACCGCTGCATGTCTTGTCACACCGGCGACATTGCGCCGGCGCTGCCCTTCGCCGATGCCGCCGCGCTCGCCGCCCGGTTATCCGTCCCGGGTTATCCCCGCGGGCGCCTGCTCGATGAGATTCTCTACCGCATCGGCGCGAACGCCGGCGTCGACGGCATGCCGCGCGGAATCAACATCAGTCCGGCCGAACGCCGCGAACTCGAGGAATACTTTCTCGCGTTGGCCGCCCGGCGATGATGCCCACCGTTTCGGTGTCCGGATCGAACACGATTTGCGCATCGCCGCGCGCAAGCTGACGCAGCACGCCCGCCACCTTCTGATCGAGCGGTACCTCCCGCTCACCATAGTCGGTCCCCTCACGCAGTACGAAGGCTTCGACGACCGCGTGCAGAAGTTCCACCGACAGCTCGGTGTACGGGACGATCACGGGTTCACCGGCCGGCTCGCCGGCCCGTTCCCCATCGTCCGGATCCGTTTTCGACACGCTCACCTCCGCCTATCAGCATCCGCCGCGACCGGCACCTGGCGGGTGATGATAGGCTGATGTGATGGGTACGAGCTGGTCTGCCGGCCAATAGCAGGACGTCGCCGCGCAGGAGCCGTGGTGCGAGCGGCTTGCCGGCGCGGGCGGATTCATTCCTCGGGCGGCGCTTGATCGTTCCGTTGGGTGATTGACCCGTACGTCTCCGTGTTGATATATAGCGATGCCGTACTGCAGACCCGTGGTTCAATCGGCGTTCCGCGGCTCCATTTGGAGCCGGCCATGATCCGTGCAATCGGGGCCGTGTTGGTTGGGCTGATCGTTTGGGTTTTGTGCGCCACGGCGCTCGACATCGTTCTGCGGCTGGCGCTGCCAGGCTATGCGGCCGGCGAGCCGCGGCTCGACTTCACACTGACCATGATGATCGCGAGACTGGCCGTTCCAGGCGCAATCCCGTCCATCGCCGCCGGCGTCGCCACCGCCTGGGTTGCCCGCGGAGACCGTCGGACCATTGCGGCGCTCGCAATCGTGCTCCTCCTGGCGTTCGCCCCGATGCACTATCATTTGTGGTCGAAATTTCCCGCCTGGTATCACCTGACGTTTCTCGGATCGCTGGCGTTGCTGCCGTTTGCCGGCGCGAAGCTCGGGTTCATTGCGCCGCAAGACCGATCTAGGTCCACGGCCACGGCGTAAATCACACGGCACGGCGTGAACCATGAGAATCACGCCAGATCGTCGAGCAACGCCGGAACGTGCCGGCGCAAGACCGCGGCGTGTGTCTGCCACTCGGCATCGGCGGCCAGCTTCTCGAGGTAGTGGACCTCGCCCGCCGTAAACGTCGCGATCGGCAAGCCGTCCCGATAGAGCAACCGGTTGTCCGTGAGCGACGGCAGCCGCGGGCCCGGCGTGAGAATCCCGAGAAGATTCAAAGGGTCGGCGGCAGAGATCGATACGTCGAGCCCCGCCGTCGGGCGGCGCCGCAGTTCCCGCAGCAGTCCCACCGCTTCAGGCGTCGCATACTGCTCCCCGGAGAAGCCGGCAACGAACCGCCCGCCGCGCAGCTCGCCGCGGGCCTCGAGGCGGCGACAGCAGTACAGAATCTCCCGCCACCGTGGCAGCCAATCCGCTTCACGCGCCAGCAGCTTCCAGAAGATGACGCCCCAGCGCTTCAGCAGCGTGCGCACGATCGTCTCGATCGCCGCGTCATCGCGCGGCTCCCCCGGCGCGCCAGCCAACACAGGCACGCCCGCCACTGCAGGTACGCTCGGGACCGATCTGCCGATGAGAGCCCAGCGCCCGGCGTCCGCCATGCCGAACGCAGCGATGCGCCGCCGCCGGCGCGGACCATGCGCCGCCCTCGCGCGGCGCGCGCCAGGCATGAGCAGGGCGCGCAGCCCGCCAAATCCGTCCGAATTCACGCGCCCGAGTGCGACGAGCTCGGCAAGGGCATCTTCGACCTCCGCCGCGAGCAGCCCCGCGTGGTCAGCGATCTCGTCGAAAAACGCTGCGCCATGCGTCGCGAGGAAGTCGGCCACCACGGCAGCCCGGGAAGTCACCGGTGCCGGCGTGCCCGCAAAGGTGAGCTGCGACCAAATCTTCACGTGGCGCCGGGCGAGAATGGCGATCGGGGTAGAACGAATGGGGGCCGTGCCGCGCGTCGAACCCTCCTCGCGCGACCCGCGCGCGCCGAGACGTGTCCAGACGAAGCGGCCCGCGCGGCAATGCTCGTCGAGCCACTCAGGCTCGTAATCGGCGACCCGCGCCGGCAGGATCTCAGTTTCCCACGCGGCTGCCGGCGCCTCGAACCCCTCGAGCTGCGACAGCACGGCGGCAAGTGCATCGGATCCCTGCACGCGGGCGCCGGACGAAACGCGCTGCCATTCGAAGAGAAATCGCAAAAAATCACGGGCGGCCACCGGCTCGATCTCGGCGCGCAAACGCTTGACGGTATAGCGATGAATGCGTGCGAGCAGGCGGCGCTCGCACCACTCGACGGTGTTGGCGGCCGAAAAGGCGCCGCGCATGACGAAACCCTCGGCCTCCAGCACACGGAGCGCGGACTCGACCGTCGCCGGCGCGACGCGCAACGGTTCCGCCAGCGCGGCGACGCTCACCGGACCCAATCCCTCGAGCCGCCCGCGCACGATGTCCACGAGCGTCGCGGCCGAGACCGGGGCGCCAGCCTCGAACAGCGCGCGCCGCTCGGCTGCGATCCACAGCGCACCACCAGGCCCACCGTCCACCCGCAATCGCAACACGCGCCGCTGCGACACGAGTTCCTCCAGGAAGCCCGGCCATGTCGCTTCGGCCGAAACCTCGGCGTCCGTCATGAACGTCAGCCAGCCGAGCGCATCATGCAGTTCGTCGGGCGTGGTCGCATCGGGCCATGCCTCGGCGCGCACCCGCGCGATCGCCTCCGCATCGAGACGGCCGAGATCGCCGGCCGAAGCCGGATCAATCCAGCGGCGCGACAGCACGGCCTGGGTGCGCCGCTCCTCGAGAGGCGCATCGTCGAGAAACGCATAGGGCCGCGCCGAGAGCGCCTCGAGCGCCAGCGGCGAGGGTTCGTTGAGGTCGCGCGCGACGATGCGGATTTCCCCACGCTCCAGTCCGCGCAGCACGGCCTCCAAGCCTTGCACGTCCATGGCCTCTTCCAGGCAGTCACAGACGGTTTGGCGCACCAGAGGATGGTCCGGTACCTCGATTTCCCCGGGGAGATTTTCGGCGCACGCCACCTGGTCTGGGAACACCGCGGCAAGCAGATCCTCGGCGTTCATGCGGGCGATCTGCGGCGGCACTTTCTTGCCGCCGCGAAACCGCGGCAGCGCAAGGGCGATGCCCGCCGCCCAGCGCCAGCGTACGTCGAACATGGGCGCCGCGCATACCGCCTGCACCAACACCTTTCGAACCGAGTTCGAGTGCAAATACCGCGCGGCATCCGCGAGCTCGAAGCTGTGCGCCTGGGTGAGCGACAGCACGATGTGATCCTCGGTCGCCGCCGCCTGCAGCTCGAAGTTGAACGTGCGGCAGAAGCGCTTGCGCAACGACAGCCCCCAGGCACGGTTCACGCGGCTGCCGAACGGCGAATGGATCACGAGCTGCATGCCGCCGGACTCGTCGAAGAAGCGCTCCATCACGATCGTCTGCAAAGTCGGCAGGCAGCCCAATGCCGCGCGCCCGGCGGCAAGATAGGTGACCAGCTGCGCGGCCGAATCCGGGTCCAGGCCCACCGCATTGGTGAGCCACTGCATGGCGGACTCGCCCGCAGACCCGGCACCCGCGGCGCCGTCCGCGGCGACATCCGCGCCCCGCCCGAGCCGATTCTCGATCTCGCATTTCAGACGCGACACCGCCGCTGAGAGCTCGTCGCTGCGCCCCGGCGCCTCGCCGAGCCAGAACGGGATCGACGGCGGCTGGCCGTGCGCATCCTCGACGCGCACCGTACCCCGCTCGACGCGCAAGATCCGATACGAAGTATTGCCAAGCTGGAAGATGTCGCCCTGCAGGCTTTCGACGGCAAAGTCTTCATGCACGGTCCCGACGAGGTGGCCTTGCGGCTCGAGCGTGACCTGATAGTCGGCATTGTCCGGGATGGCGCCGCCGGAGGTGACCGCGGTCAGCCGGGCGCCCTTGCGCGGCCGCAGCACGTGATTCACCGCATCATGGTGGATCAAGGCCCCGCGCCGTCCGCGGCGGGTCGAGAACCCCTCGGCGAGCATGCGCACGCAGTCATCAAACTCGCGCCGCTCCAGGCGGCGATACGGATACGCACCGCGCACCAGTTCATAGAGCGCATCCTCGCCGCACTCACGTGCCGAGACCTCGGCCGCAATCTGCTGCGCGAGCACGTCGAGCGCATTCTCCGGTATGCAAAGCCGGTCGAGCTCGTCGCGGCGCACCGCATCGAGGAGTGCCGCACATTCGACGAGTTCGTCGCGCGACAGCGGGAAGATCCGGCCGACCGCACAGCCGCCGACCGAGTGGCCCGCCCGGCCCACCCG
>Ga0302319_10020236_pt1 | contig 12043 bp, 6 predicted proteins | sample Bog_T0_2_FD_203319 | JGI IMG/M metagenome (GOLD analysis project Ga0302319, IMG submission 203319) | Peat permafrost microbial communities from Stordalen Mire near Abisko, Sweden - Bog_T0_2 | ecosystem: Environmental > Terrestrial > Soil > Wetlands > Peat | place: Sweden: Abisko, Stordalen Mire... | reverse complement strand
TTTTGGGGCGGAGGCCGGTAATGCAGAGGCGGAGACAAGGGACTCCCTGACCGTTGTTAGCGGATCGGCGGCTAAAAATGGAAAGCCGCTCTGACAGCTTGGAACCACGCCCCAAGATTACACTTTTTGCGGCACTGGTGGAAGCGTTTTTTCGAGCCTCGCCGAGGGGTGGCAGCGGGCGTGAACTTCTTGCAGTTGTTTGATGCTCACCTCGGTGTAAATGGCGGTGGTGTCGAGTTTGGCATGGCCAAGCAATTGCTGGATGAATCGGATGTCCGCCCCGTTTTCCAGCATATGTGTCGCGCAGGTGTGCCGCAACAAGTGGCACGACGCCACGCGCCCCGTCACCTGTTTGATCCACCCGGCCACCATGCGCGAGACCACGTCGGGATTGAACGCGCCGCCGTAGCCGGTCAGGAACAACGCCGGCGTGCGCGTGTCCAGAGACAGACGCGGACGCACGGCCTGCAAGTAACGCTCCAGCCACTGGAGGGCGCGCTCGCCGACGGGCACGATGCGGTCTTTCTTGCCCTTGCCCAGACGGACCTGGAGCGTGCGCCGTTCGGTGTTCAGGTCGGCCAGTTCCAAACGGCAAAGCTCGGTGCGCCGGATGCCCGTCGAGTAAAACAGTTCCAGCATGGCCCGGTCACGGATGCCGAGCGGCTCGCTCACATTGGGCACGGCCAGCAGCTTTTCGATTTCCGTCAACGAGAACACTTCCTTGGGCAGCCGCTTTTCCATCCGGGGCAGTTCCAGTTCGCTGGCCGGGTTGTGCAGGATGATGTTCTGGCGGGTGAGCCAGCGGCAGAAGTCTTTGAGGATGCTCAAGCGGTTGCGCTGCGTGCTCCAGCCCAACCGCTGGCCGTTGGCCTTGGTGCAACGCCACAGCCAGCGTTGATAACTTTCGAGGATGGGACGGGTGATTTGCGAAGCGCGATTCAAGTCGCGCTCGGCAGCCCAGGCCAAAAACACCTTCAGGGCATCGTGCCGGCCTTCGAGCGTGCCTTCGGCGTAGTTGCGAGATGCGAGCGATTCAATGTAGCCGTCACGCCACAAGGCGAGAGCGTCGGGCGCGCTGCGGTCGAACGTGTCCGGTTGCCGATCATTGCCTCCCCGCTGCGCTTTGGTGCGGCTTCCGCCTTTGCAACCGACGGCGCGACAAGTGGCGTTGAATCGAATCCGCGTTCAACATTGGCGCTTATCAGCAGTTTCCGACTTCGTTCACTTCCGCCGTCGCTGCGCCATGGCGGGACAAGCCGGCGCGACAAGGGGAACCTTTGCGCTCATCCGTGAACATGTTGTTTTCCTGCGCAAATTTTTCCTGCTCGTCGTGCGCACTGTTTTTTCATAAGGAAACCCGGAAACCAAGAGTTTTCAAAACAAGAATCCTGGGTTCCTGGGTTCCTTATGGATTTTCGGTTGCGGCTACGCCGCGCTGGGTTCTTTGCGGTGGATGGAATCCGCGGCTCCGTTTGTTCCCACTGTCCTCATTTATTGGGACAGTTGTATTGAAAGTGGACAGTTAAGGTGAAGGCCAAAAACGATGGAATCGGAGGGCGGGAGGCTGATGGGGAAAACGCCGAAACGGTCATTATTTGCAAAAAACAGGGCATTTCCACGTCTGACCGGCCAAATTTGCCCATTTTGCTTACGAAGTCGGTCACCGACTTAAATTGATCGGTCACCAATCAATATTGATTCGTCACGGACTTATATTGATCGGTCGCCAATCAATATTGATCCATCGCGGACTTAAATTGATCGGTCATCCATCAATGTTGATTCGTCACCGACTTATATTGAACGGTCATCCATCAAGATTGATCCGTCACCAACTTAAATTGATCGGTCGTCAATCAATATTGATCCGTCACCAACTTAAGTTGATCGGCCATAAATCAATGTTGATTCGTAACGGACTTATATTGGTTGGTGACGGAGTGGCAAAGGTTTCTGGCCATTTTTGCCAGCGAATTCCGGGGGAATCGTCTGAATTGGATGATGGCATGAGTGATGCTTGCGGAATAAACCAAGGACGTTGCAAGGCAACGCAGGTTGCGGTGGAACGTCCGGATCGAAGAGTCCAGAAAGGTAAAATTAGGTGAAAACAAAACAGGCGGATCTGCGGATCTTGAGGAATTTTTACAATTATTCCGGATCGCAGTTGGTAACGTTCGCAACCAACATCAGCGGGAACCTTGACCCCACAAAATTCGTCAAGCTCACGGTTGCGCCGACGGTAATCAAAACACTGGCGGATGCCTTGAACGCCGCGCTGGCGGCCACCATCACGGGCGGCACGGTGGCAACGGCGGCCAAGGACAAGGCCTTTGATGCCGTGACGGACGCGCTCAACGCCGACGCCAACGACATCGAAAACGTGGTCGGAACGGATCTGGAAATGCTGCTGGCCACCGGCTATCTGCCGGTCAGCACCAACCGCGCCTCCTCCCCGCTGGACGACACAGCCGTGGTGAGCCTGTTGAACAACGGCTCCACGCAGTTGCTCCTGCGGTTGCTGCCGGTGCTCAACGCCAAATTGTATCAGTTGCAGACCAGCACGGACGGCGGCAAGACATGGGTGGAGGCGGGCATGTCCACACAAGCGCGCCGGATTGTGCTGAAAGGCCTGACGCCGGGCACGACGTATTCCGTGCGGGCGCGCGCCATTGGCGGCAGCACCGGGGCGAGCAACTGGAGCAATCCGGCCTCCGTCATGGCCACTTGACAAGGTTCATGGTTCACGGTTGATGGTTGAGGGTCAAAATCCCCCAGCCATCAACCCGGGATTCCCCTGATCACTCCACAGTAACTCCCATTCATTTTGATTTGTCCGGGCGTTCCGGGCAAACGGGCGGCTGGCAACTGTTTTGGATTCTTCATTGCTGGCTGCCCGACCTTATTTTTGGGCGGCGGCAACGCCCGCACCCGCAATCCACCCCAATATGAATTGCAGCAGCCGGCGTGAGCCGGCTCAAACTCCTCCGGTGGCATGATGAGCGGCTTGCATCCGCTGCCGCCATTTTCCCATTCACTTTGCTCATCTTGCGTCCCGGCTTCCTTATGGAATTGCTATTGTAGCAGCGGGCGTCAGCCTGCTCCAACTTTTCGAAAATTGATTGGGCATTATTATTTATGAGGAAACCAGGAATCCAAGAACCGTCAAAAGCATTTCGTGGTTTCCTGGCTTCCTTATGGAATTGCCTTTGGTTGCGGCTTGCCCGCGTCGCGCCTTTCTCTTAACCGTTTTCCCACAATGCTCTTGCGCCGCCATTTGGCGTCAAGCGCACAACCCCAAATGGACTCCGACTCCGCTCTGATTTTTGCGCCATAGGAGGAGTCGCGGCAAGAGGATTGCTTAATGCCCTTGGATGTTCAAAACAGATTGCGATTTGAACGGGTTTTTGCACGAAAACTATGGCAAATCCGCGCGAAGCCGGCTTCAAAGCCGCATCGCGCCGGCAAATCTGAACTGTCGAAAAATGCCCACGCCGTTCAAATAACGACGCGCTTCACTGATATGTTAAAAAAATACGAGAGCAAATTTGGATTTGACGAAATGGTGGACGCGAAGGGCGCTTGCCGGTCGCACTACCGCAAATTTCAAAAACTTTTCCAGAAAATGTCGCGCTCGGAATTCGACGCCCGGCGGCAGACCGTGGACACGAATTTTCTGCGGCAGGGCATCACGTTCAATGTCTACGGCGACGCGCAGGGAGCGGAGAAGATTTTCCCGTTTGATTTGCTGCCGCGCATCATCCCGGCCAAAGAGTGGGAGCATATCGAGCGCGGGCTGGCGCAGCGCATCACCGCGTTGAATCTTTTCCTGCACGACATTTATCATGAGCAGAAAATTGTGCAGGACGGAGTCGTCCCGCAATTTTTCATCCTGTCGGGAAAGCATTTCCGGCGCGAGTTCGTGAATTTTGAAGTGCCAAAGGGAATTTACATCCACGTCTGCGGCACGGATCTGATTCGCGACGCGGATGGAAATTATCTGGTGCTCGAAGACAACGGCCGCTGTCCGTCCGGCGTGAGTTACGTTCTGGAAAACCGCCGCGCGATGAAGCGCGCGTTTCCGGGACTGTTCGAGAGCATCGGCGTCCAGCCCGTGGATCATTACGCGCAGGAACTTTTGAAATGCCTCCGCCACATCGCGCCGTCAAGTGTGGCCGACCCGACGGTGGTGCTGCTCACGCCGGGCGCCAACAACAGCGCGTATTTCGAGCACACGTATCTGGCGCGGCAAATGGGAATTGAAATTGTGGAGGGCCGCGATTTGTTCGTGCGCGACTCGCGCGTCTTCATGCGGACGACGAAGGGGCTTCAGCCGGTTCACGTTATTTACCGGCGCATTGACGATGATTTTATTGACCCGACGGTTTTCCGAAAAGATTCGATGCTCGGCGTGCCCGGGCTGGTCAACGCCTATCGCGCGGGAAATGTTTCGCTCGCGAATTCCATCGGCACGGGCATCGCCGATGACAAGGTGATGTATTATTTCGTGCCGAAAATGATCAAATATTATCTGGATCAGGAGCCGATTTTGCCGAATGTGCCTACGTATCTCGCGAGCGAGGAATCCGACCGCAAATATATTCTGGAAAACCTGCCGGACCTGGTTGTGAAGGCGGCGAACGAATCCGGCGGCTACGGCATGTTGATCGGACCGAAATCGTCGAAGGCGGAAATTGAAAAGTTTCGCGAGCAAGTCATCGCCGAGCCGCGCAATTACATCGCGCAGCCGATGGTTTTCCTGTCGCAGCATCCGACGTATTGCGACGGCAAGGTCGAGGGGCGGCATGTGGATTTGCGGCCGTTCATCCTGTCGGGTGAGCGCATTTCGATCATTCCCGGCGGCCTCACGCGCGTCGCGCTTCGCAAAGGCTCGATCGTCGTCAATTCATCGCAGGGCGGCGGGAGCAAGGACACCTGGGTTTTGTATGGGGACGAATGAGGGAATTTATGATTTACGATTTACGATTTACGATTTCAAAGGCCAGCGGGGGGCGAATGGAATGCGGCGCGGCGCCGTTCAAATCATCAATCATCAATCATCAATCATAAATGCTTTCCCGCGTCGCACATTCGCTCTACTGGATGGCGCGCTACATTGAGCGCGCCGAAAACATCGCGCGCCTCGTGGACGTGAATCTACAGCTCCTCCTGGACCTGCGCGAACTGGATGACAAGAAGCTCGCCGCCTATTGGCTGCCCATAGTGCAGGCGACCGGCGACGAAAAGGAATTCTTCAAATTGCACAAGCGCGCGACCGGGAAGACGGTCACGGAATTTCTGGTTTTCCAAAATGAAAACCCGAACTCAATTGTGCAGGTGGTCTGCCAGGCGCGGGAAAACGCCCGCATGGTGCGCGACCAGCTCACGCTTGAGCTCTGGGAGGAACTGAACCGGCTGTATCTGTTCGTGCGATCGCCGCAGGCGCGAAAAGTCTGGGATCGCAGTCCGAGCGAATTCTTTCAGGAAATCAAGGCCGGTTCGCTGCATCTCATCGGCATCGCGAGCGCAACCCTGCTGCACGACGAAGGCTGGTGGTTTGTGCAGACCGGACAATTTATCGAACGCGCGGACAAGACTACGCGGATCCTCGACGTGCGCTATGAGACCTTGCCCGAACGCGGCGCGCCGAAAACCGTGAGCCAGGCCGACTCGCTCGAATGGGCGGCGGTGCTGCGTTCGTGCAGCGCCTGGGACGCCTACAAAACATTTTACGGCGCCGACGTCCATCCGCGGCTGGTCGCGGAATTCCTCTTGCTCAACGACAGTTTTCCTCGCTCGGTGCGGTTTTGCGTGAGCGAGCTGAACCGCGCCATCCGCCGGATTTCCGGGGTGGCCGAGGGCAATTTTTGCAACGACGCCGAAAAATTGACCGGGCGTTTTCTCGCCGAGTTGCAATTCAGCACGGTGGACGAGATTTTTGATCGCGGGTTGCACCAATACCTCGACGAGGCGCAGACGAAATTGAATGACATCGGCGCGGCGCTTTTCCATTCCTACATTTCCCAGCCGTTCCAGAATCCGGACGGCGAACACATGGTGCAACAGGAGGAGCAACAGCAGCAACAATCGGCGGAGCGAAGAGCCAACCGGAGTAGCACAGGCGTCTCGCCTGTGTGTTTAAGGACCACTCGTTCGATTTCGCAAAACAATCTTACAGGCGAGACGCCTGTGCCACTATGAAGCGCATCGGCATTCTCACCGCCGGCGGCGACACGCCGGCGCTTAACGCCACCATCCACGGCGCGGTGGTGCGCGCCAACCAGCTCAAGGTCGAAATCTTCGGCCTCATCAAGGGCTTCAATTGTTTGTTCAATCCGCGCGTGCCGCATGTTCAATTGAATCCGCTTTACCAGGAAATTCCCGAGTTGGATCCCACGAAGGGCGGCACGCTCATCGGGTCGTCGCGCGATTATGTTGACCCGAACAACAAACACGATCTCGACATGGTCGCCGACCGCCTGAAAAAGCTCGGCATCGAGGGCCTGATTTGCATCGGCGGCGACGGGACGCTGAATGGTTTGCAGCCGCTGACGGAGCGGCTGCCGGTGGTGCTCGCGCCCAAGACAATTGACAACGATCTCGGCCTGAATTATCCGAGCGAGCCGGATGAATGGGTTCGCACCAACGACGCCACGGCCAAACACGGCTATCGTTACAAGCAAGCTCCGTCCAGCGCCGTCTTCAACCTTGACCAGATTGTGAATTATGTGACGCCGGGCTATGCCACGGCCGTCATGGTGTCGGCGTCCGGCGTCGAACGCATCCGCACGACGGCCGAGAGCCACCGGCGCATCGCCATCATCGAAGTGATGGGGCGGCATTCCGGTTACATCGCAATGGGCACGGCGTATGGCCAGCCGGACATCATTCTCATTCCCGAGCATCCGCTCGACCTCGAATTGCTGGTGCAACGCGTCAAACACATTTACGACCTCCAGAAGAACGTCGTGATTGTTTGCGGCGAAGGCATCGTGGACGAGCAGGGCCGCGAACTCGGCGCGGAAACCAAATCCACCGATCCGAGCGGCAACATGGTCTTGAGCGGCGCGGCGGACGCGTTGCGCGCGAAGTTGATCCAGATGATCGGCGACCGCTACTTCCAGCTTTATCGCCGCGGTGAATCGGCCAAGGAGGCGATCTTCACCCGCAAAGTCGGCCACACGCAGCGCGGCGGCAGGCCGATTTTGTTCGACCGGTTTTACGCGGCGTTGCTTGGGTCCAAGGCAGTTGATCTTTTGCAGGAGGGCCGCAACAACACGGTTTCGGTTCTGCAATACAGCTCCGCCAAGGGCTTTCATGTGGAAGGCTATGACGCGAACCGGTTTCGCGACCGCTGGGGACACATTCACGCGCGCTGCATGCACTCGGAGCTATACGATCCCAAGCTGATGAAGCCGTCCAAGTTGGGCATTGATTATTTGCTGCCGATTTTCACCGGTGCCATCGGCAATGACGACGCGGAACACATGCGCCAGACGTTGTTCGATCCGGGCAATCTGGCGCAACCCTATCACTCAATCAACACGGATGTGCACAAGCGCATCCGTTATTTGGAAGAGGAAAAATGAGGCCGCAAAAAATCAACCAAACGTTGGCATTCTCATTAACACCCGGCTTCAGCCGGGTGTGGCCGGGAAATCATGATTTGGAAACCGTTTCAACGGTTTTCCGCGCGCGGCCCAAAACCGTTGAAACGGTTTTTGCTTTGCGTCTCTGCGCAGCCACCCCGCTAAAGCAGGGTGTTAATCAGAAGACCCGTCCGCGCCAGCAACAGGTATTGCGATGATTTCCATGTCCCAGAATCACAACAACAACTTGATTCCCTACATCAACGTCAAGCTGGCATTGCTGGGGTTTCAACCGGTGAACGCGAGCGACCGCCCGGAATTTGCCGACGTCATTTCCACGCTGGTGGCGCAATATCGGGAAAAGGAGCGCCTGCTCGCCAATCATCTTTGTCCGGCCGATCATCGCATTCAGGCTTTTCTCTACGACTATCTGGATGACGTGCCGGTGACGAAACTTCCGCTCCGAACTTTCACGCTCGACCGGCCCGGCATGGCGCGGGTGCTGTCATTGCCGGTGGACCGCGACGAGTTCAGTTCGGAAATCATCAACTCCTATCGCGCGGCCAACGGCGTCTTGCACAATCCCAAAAGCGACCGGCGCACGACCCAGGGCATTTTTCACGTCGCCGAGGGCGGCCTGCCGATCCCCGACGACAAAATCGGCGTGCCGAAGGGCGCGTTCGGAAAAATGTTGAGCCTCGCGCTGAATCCACCGCGTTCGTTGATGCGTCTTCCTTTCACCGCCACCCAGCCGCTGCCGGCGGAATGCTTCGTCTCGCTGCTGCTCCGCCCGGTTGTCTGTCCCGAAGTGCCCGGTTTCACCTCGCAGAAAAGCATGGAAATTCGTTTCTTTGCACCGGGCAACCTGACAAGCAACCTGGATTTCGTCGAAAGCATCTTCGGCAACGGCGGCGATCCGAATTTGCCGGAGAACGACGCGGGCCTCGATGTCGAACATTGGACCGGCCACACCGGCTGCGTGATTCTCGCCCCGCATCTTGTTAAGGTGACGAAGAAATCCGCGGGCCTGCCGCATTGGGATCAGGCCACCGAACGCCAGCGCCGCGATGGGATGTGCTGGAAGGACGAGTGGGAATTTTACAACAACGGCCAGGCGTTCAAGCTCACCTGCCGCGACCAGACCGGCGTGATTGTGACCATCATCGCCGACAATTATTTCGGTTATTGCAAAAAAGAGGTCAAGACGCAGATCAGCTACGCGGCGAATCTTTATGGACAGTGCGAGGAGGAGCACGCGGGTGGAGCGCTGGTTTTTCCCGCCTACGATCTGGGCGAGGAATTCAGCGGCGATGTCCACGTCAAGCGCATGGGCCATTCGTTTGCGGAAGTCAGTTCGCTTTACAAGGATTCAATCGAATTGAAGCCGGAGGGTTTCGCGGTGGACAAAAAATATCCGGACATCATTTACGTGCCGGAGGACGCGCGGTTCGATTTGCACGAGCAAAAGATTTCCTGGGCCGGCGGAAAGGCCGGCAACACCATCAAACTGCTTCCCGGAAAAATTTACGTCCGCCCGTCGGGCTACAAGGTCCAGATGGAAAAGCCCGGCGCGAACCGCAGTTGGCGGCTGGTGGGCGCGGTCGCGGAAGGTGTCTTGTGCCACAAACCCTGCACGGTTTCCGGCGGCGGCAAGTCGGAAATTTCCAAGCCCATTACCGACGCGATCCTGACCGGACCTGTTTTTATTGCTGATTTCAAAAATGATTTTGACAAGGTTGCCGAGCTGATCGAGCGAGATTACAGCGGACGTTTCAGCGATCCGGCCCGCAAGGATGACCGCCCGATTTTGAGCGCGGAACGGTCGCTGGGTTCGGTCATCAAATTGCTGACGCCGGACGAAGGCCATTTCAGCGCGGAGTTCAATGCCTGGCTGGAAAGCGTTCCGCAATATCTCAAGGAACTCGTGTTTGTGGTGAAGCGCTATTACAAGCCCGAGTGGGGCGAAAAATGGCGCGACCATTTCAGCGTGGACATCATCAACGGCAAGCCCGCCAACGAGTTAAAGTGCGACAATCGCAAGCTCGTCACGACCTATTTGCGGGTCGGTTTTGATGCCGACGGCTCGTGGCGGACGTTTGGCTTGCGCAAGGATTTCAATCCGGCGATGAAAATTCAGGCCGAGGACGACATCACTGCTTCGGTCGTCGTGCCGCCGGGCCGGCTTCAGGATTTGCCCGAATCGGATGCCGACAGGGCGGCTTCCTTGAAATTTGTTCAAAATGCCGAGTCGCGGCTTTTTCAGCGGCCGGACGACGCGATTCACCACGGTTACGACCGGCAGACCGAGGCCGATTTCTCCAAGCCGGACAATTTCTTCTCAAATTACGAGCCGCTTCCGGCAAAGGCCGCGCGTGAATTGATTGAAGATTCGATCAACTTTTATCAGTTCACCGAGCCGATGCAGGCGCTCATTCAAAGCGTGGTCGCCGACGGCGCCGCGAGTTTTTTCGTCTGCTCCGCCAAGCCGCGGATCGTGGACGGCAAGCCAACGAAGAACCCGCGTTATCTTCAGTTCCGTCCCGACCTCGCCAATCCGCGTGAAAGTTATCTCGCGGAAATGGCGGCGCGGCTGCACCGCCGGTTGCCGCCGGGAAGGCCGCTGCACAATCCCGTCGCCGCCGTCTTGCCGGGCCGCCGCAACAATCCACCCGAGCCGGGCATCCGCTCGCTCGCGGTTTACAATCCGATTCATTACTTTGAGCTGCCGGAGTTGTTCATGGAGTTCATTTGCAGCATGACCGGCAAATCGCCATCCACGACCGGTGCCGGCTCCGAAGGCGCGCTGACCAAGGCGCCGTTCAACGCCCTGCCGCCGATCATTGACCTGAACAACGCGCTCGTCTCGTTCATCCTCACCGGCCACCACGGATTCGTGACCGCCGCCGGCTACGTGGGTCCGAAGGTGCGAGTGGATCACGATGTCAGCCTGCTGGTGCCGGAAGTCTGGTGCCGCATGTCGCCGGCGGAGCGCGACCCGCAATTTCTGATTGCCAACGGCTATCTCGAAAAATGCGCGGACTTCGAGCACGCCGGGAAAGAAGTGCTGGCAAGCCGGCTTGGCTGGCGCATCAATGCGCGATTCATCCGCAACTTTTTCGGCCGCGTGTTCAACCATCCGCACGCCGTGTTCACCGACGAAATGTTGCGGCCGGAGCTTCAGGGCATGGACATCTTCGCAGATGGCATGGACAACATCGTCACCACGCAAAGGCGCGTGGCGAAAATGTATTTCGACGACGGGAGCATCACACAGGCAAGTCCGCCATTGAGGGCGCTGCTGCACATCATGCTCAACGATGAATGGGACGGCAAAGGGCTTGGCGATCCCGAATTTCGGAAAATGTTCACCCGTGAATCTCTCCTGGCCAGCGGCTGGTATGCCGCGCGGCTGGCGGCCAAACAGAAGATTGACCGGCAACTGTGGCTGCGGCATGTGGATTACCTGGACAAGTTTCTGAAACGCGCCAGTCATTCCGACGAGGCTGCCCGCCTCGGCATCGCTGCAAAACTGGAGCGCGCGAAGAGAACCCTGGCCGAAGTTGAACCGCCGGGTTATATGAAGCAACTATCGGGCACGCTCGGCGCCGAACCCATCGAGAGCTACTTGTAACGACGGGTGAAACGAATCGTAAATCGCAAATCATAAATTCCTGTGTCCATCCACGTCGCACTCCATCACCAGACGCGCTACGAATATGACCGGCTGGTCAATTTGGGGCCACAGGTCGTGCGCTTGCGGCCCGCGCCTCATTCACGGACGCGCATTTTGAGCTATTCGCTGCGGGTGACGCCGGGAAAACACTTTATCAACTGGGCGCAGGACCCGCAGTCAAACTATGCCGCGCGCCTCGTCTTCGAGCAGCCGACGCGTGAGCTTTGTGTGGAAGTGGATCTGGTCGCGGAGATGTCCGTGCTGAATCCGTTCGATTTTTTCCTGGAACCACAGGCGGAAAAATTTCCATTCGCCTACGACCCGGCGCTCGATCACGAACTCGCTCCGTTCAACCGCAAATGCTGGCTCACGCCCGCGTTCACCAAATATCTTACGGCCATCCGGCGTGATGTCCTGGGCGAAACCAAGCGGCGCACCAAAAAAGAGCGGCTGGAAGTCCCTGAAAAGGACAAGCTGCGCACAAATGATTTTATCGTCGCCGTCAACCAGCGGCTTTGGAAGGACATCAAATACACCATCCGCCTCGAACCCGGAGTGCAGACGCCCGAGGAAACGCTCGAAAAAATGGGCGGTTCGTGCCGTGATTCGGCATGGCTGCTGTGCCAGTTGTTCCGGCACTGCGGCCTCGCGTCGCGTTTCGTCAGCGGCTATTTGATTCAGCTCAAGCCCGACGTGAAATCGCTCGACGGGCCGAGCGGCGCGGAAAAAGATTTCACCGATCTCCACGCGTGGTGCGAAGTTTATCTGCCCGGTGGCGGCTGGA
>Ga0302319_10020235_pt1 | contig 12044 bp, 8 predicted proteins | sample Bog_T0_2_FD_203319 | JGI IMG/M metagenome (GOLD analysis project Ga0302319, IMG submission 203319) | Peat permafrost microbial communities from Stordalen Mire near Abisko, Sweden - Bog_T0_2 | ecosystem: Environmental > Terrestrial > Soil > Wetlands > Peat | place: Sweden: Abisko, Stordalen Mire... | reverse complement strand
ATCAATTATGGCGGCACGCTCGCGGTGACGAACATTGGCGCCCGGTTGCAGGTCGGCGATACCTTTACACTGTTCAGCGCCCCGACCCTCAACAATTCGTTCGCGCTGGCGCTGCCCAATTATTACACTTGGAACACCAGCAGCCTCGGCTTGAACGGCCAGATTAGCGTCACTGCCGTGTTGCCGCCGCCTTCGATCGGCTCCGTAAATTTTAGCACCCTCGCCAGCGGTACCATCACCGTGAATGCCGGTAACGGGGTTCCCAATGGCCAGGTCAATTTGCTGACCAGCACCAATTTGAGCCAACCCGTGGCCGATTGGACCATCGTCACCAGCACGACCTTCGACGCCAATGGCAATCTGAGCCAGCCCGTCACGGTGGATCCCAATGCGCCGCAAACCTTCTTTGTGCTCCAGTCGTATTGATGCGCCTGAAAGCTTGAAGACGTTCAACGCAAAGTTGCCCTGCGAGCCGGCGAGGCCAATGGCCACATCGTTCCCCATCACCTGCACGCAAACCATGGTCAGCGCCTCGCACTGCGTCGGGTTCACTTTGCCCGGCAGGATCGAGGAACCGGGTTCATTCTCCGGCAGCGTCAACTCGCCCAAGCCGCAACGCGGACCAGATCCAAGCCAGCGGATGTCATTGGCGATCTTCATGGTTTACGCTGGGGTTTTCACCCCATAGCGCACATGAATTGGTTGGGCGATACTGCTGGCCATGAGGACCGATGCAGCGCCCACCACCCGGCCCGCGGTAAAACCGCCAGCGCAGGTTATTGCATCCAAAGACTGGAATACCCCATCCCGTTCGACCGCACAGAAAGCGCCGGCGGTTGCCAGCGATAACGAGGACGCCGAGGACCGCAACGCTAAGGAAAGAATGGTCGAGGAAGGCGGCCGGAAGGCTCCCCTGCCCGGCTTATAGCGTGACTCGCTCCGCTGCCAACCATGAGTGAATCTAGCACCAAGACTGGGATTCAGAGCCTCGCTTACGTCGAACAGTTCTATGCTGACTATCGTCGCGATCCGAATTCCGTGCCGGAGGAATGGCGCGCGCATTTTGCCGCTGCATATAACGGTGCGGATGAAGCCGCGCAAATTGGCCCGTCCTTCACACCGCGCAGCGTGTTCAATCCGGTGGAATCCAACTCCATGGGACAGGCCCGGGTTCAACTGGATCCACGCTCGGACAATTTGAGCGAGCGACTGCACCAGCTTGTCCGCAGTTTCCGTGGCCGCGGTCACATCATCGCCGCCGTGAATCCACTGGGACCCACGCATCCGTGCCCGCCGGAATTGACCTTGGAATTCTATGCCTTCACTGAAAGCGAACTCAATTTGTTGGTGAGCTTTCCAGCGTTCCATGCTGAAACGCCCCTGACCATCAGCCACATTTTCCAAAGGCTGCGCGACACCTACTGCCGCTCCATTGGCGTGCAGTTTCTGCATATTGATGATCGGAAAAGGCGGGAATGGCTTCAACGCCGCATGGAAAGCTCGCAAAACCGCCTGGATCTGTCCCATGTCGAACAGCTCCGCATTCTCACCCGCCTGACGGATGCGGTGGTTTTCGAGGAGTTTCTGCGCACCAAATTCCTCGGTGCGAAAACTTTTTCCCTCGAAGGTTGCGAAACCCTGTTACCACTGCTTGATCTCGCCATTGAAAAATCCGGCCGTCAAGGCGTCAAGAACATCGTCATCGGTATGGGCCATCGCGGTCGGCTCAATGTTCTGGCGCATATTGTCGGCAAAAATCCGTGCGAAATATTTCAGGAATTCACCGACGCCAAACCCGAGGTCTGGCCGGAGCGCGGCGACGTGAAATATCACCTCGGCCACAGCGGGGATTGGACCCTGTGCGATGGCCGCAAGCTTCATCTCTCGCTCTGCTTCAATCCGAGCCACCTGGAATTTGTCAATCCGGTCGTGCTCGGCCGCGTGCGCGCGCATCAAGATCGTTCCGGCGACCGCGATGGCCGTCAGGTGCTTGGCCTGCTCATCCATGGCGACGCGGCGTTTGCCGGCGAGGGAGTGATTCAAGAAACGCTTAACCTGGGCGAACTTTCCGGTTATGGCGTCGGCGGTGTGCTGCATGTCGTTGTAAACAACCAAATTGGTTTCACCACCCCGCCGGAGGAGGGACGTTCGACCACGTACGCCACGGATGTGGCGCGCATGTTGCAGGTTCCCATCTTTCATGTGAACGGCGAAGACCCGGAAGCCGTCGCGCAAGTCGTGCAGCTCGCGATGGATTTCCGCGCGGAATTTCAGTCCGACGTGTTTATTGACATGTATGGCTACCGTCGCCTGGGTCACAACGAGACCGATGAGCCGGCCTTCACGCAACCGCTGCTTTACCGCAAAATCGCCCAGCGACCCAACATCCGGGAAGGTTATCTGGGGCATTTGCTCGCACATAAAAAAGTGTCACGCGAGGAAGCGGACCAGATTCTGACCGGGTGCCACGCGAAGCTGGAACAGCAGTTGCAAGCGGCCCGTTCCGATCAATGCGAAAGCGCTCCTGAACGCCGCGGCCTCTGGCGTGATTACTTCGGCGGCCCGGAACCGGCCGGGGAACCCGATACCGGCGTGGAAGTAAAAGCCCTTTCCGCCCTGCTGCGCAAGCTTACCGCGTTGCCACCAGGATTTCACATTCACCCCAAACTCGAACGCGGCCTGGCAAAACGTCGCGAAATGGCCGGCGACAGAGTCCCGCTCGACTGGTCTGCCGCTGAAGCGCTCGCCCTTGCCTCATTGGCCACCGTGGGCGTGCGGATTCGCCTGACGGGACAGGACACCGGACGCGGCACATTCAGTCAGCGGCACGCGATCCTTTATGACCAGCAGGATGGCTATCCTTTTGTGCCGCTGCAACATTTGGCGATCGGTCAATCGCCGGTGGAAATTTATAACAGCCCGCTGTGCGAAACCGGGGCGCTTGGTTTTGAATATGGTTACAGCCTTGATTGCCCGGACGGTCTGGTGCTTTGGGAAGCGCAGTTTGGCGATTTTGTGAACGCCGCCCAGGTCATCATCGACCAGTTCATCACCAGCGCGGAAACCAAATGGCGGCGGCTGTCAGGAATTGTGCTGTTGCTGCCGCATGGTTTCGAGGGGATGGGGCCGGAACATTCCAGCGCGCGACTGGAACGCTTTCTCACACTCGCGGCGGAATATAATGTTCAAATCGTCCAGCCCACCACGCCCGCACAGTATTTTCACGTGCTGCGGCGCCAGGCCCTTCGCCAATGGCGAAAGCCACTGATTGTTTTCACGCCGAAAAGCCTGCTGCGTCATCCGCAGGTGGTCTCGTCGTTGGCGGAATGTAACCGCGGACATTTTCAGCGAGTATTACCGGATGATTCCCAGCCGCAGGACATAAAGCGCCTTCTGCTTTGCTCAGGCAAGGTTTTTTACGACCTGGCCGCCTACCGCGACCAGCATAAACGCAAGGACGTCGCCATTGTTCGGCTGGAACAACTCTATCCGCTGCCTTCCGGAGTTTTGGAGCCAATATTGAAATTCTACCCGGAACACACCCCGGCGCTCTGGGTTCAGGAGGAACCGGCCAACATGGGTGCGTGGCGATACCTGCATGAAAAGTTCGGCAAACATCTTTTCGGAAAATTTCCGTTCGCGCTCATTGGCCGCGTTGAGTCCGCCAGCCCGGCAACCGGTTCCGCGCACGCGCACAAATTGGAGCAGGCCCAGCTCATTGCCCGCGCCTTCGGCGACCCTGAACCCGGCTCTGAAACAGTGCTCGCCGCGAAAAAATCCCAAACCCCTGAACCGGGTGGCGAGCCAGCCCAACCCGGCCGTCCAGAGCCGACTTGAACCATGCCCATCGAAATTAAAATCCCGACGGTCGGCGAATCCATCACTGAAGTTCAAATCAGCGAATGGCTGAAATCCGAAGGCGACACGGTGAAACAAGACGAGTCAATTGCAGTCATTGATTCTGAAAAGACGACTTTTGATCTGCCTTCGCCGGCGGCCGGCAAATTGACAAAATTTTTACACCGGGCTGGGGAAACCGTGGCGGTTGGCGCAGTGGTGGCGCAACTCGAAGCGGAAGGTGAAGCGAGCAAATCCCCACCCAAACCCGAAGCAACGGCGGCCAGACCCGAAGCGAAGGAAGCAACTCCTGAAAACCCCAGGGCGGTAAAACCTGAACCGGAACCTGACGAACCTGCCAAGGCAGCGCCAAAAGCGCGGGACGATGCGCAAGCTCCACCGGAAGACACCGGGGATAAAACCGAGCCCGTCGCCCCAACGGAAGCAAAAAGGGCGGCGGTCACGCCACTGACCTCCGATGGGAAACAAAAATCTTCTTCCGCGCGTGATAAGGAAATTGTTCCAATGACCATGCTGCGCCGCACGGTCGCCCGACATCTCGTCGAGGCGCAGCAGACGATGGCGATGCTGACGACGTTCAATGAACTGGATATGACCGCCGTCCAGGCGTTGCGCAAGGAGCATCAGCAGGCATTCGATAAACGCTACCAGGTGAAGCTTGGGCTGATGTCGTTTTTCGTCAAGGCCGTGATTGACGCCTTGAAACAATTTCCCCAGCTTAACGCCGAGGTTCGCGGCAACGACATTGTATATTACAATTATTTCGATCTTGGCGTGGCCATTGCCAGCGAACGCGGTCTCGTCGTGCCGGTGCTGCGGGATGCCGGGCGTTTGAGTTTCGCCGAGTTGGAAAAAGCCATCGGTGATTTCGCGCGTCGCGCGAAGGAGGGCCAGCTCAAACCGTATGAGTTGGAAGGCGGCACGTTCACGATTACCAACGGGGGCGCCTTTGGTTCGTTACTTTCCACACCCATCATTAATCCGCCGCAAACGGGAATTCTCGGAATGCATGCCATTCAGGAGCGTGCGGTCGTGCTCCAGGGACAGGTGGCTATTCGTCCGATGATGTATCTGGCGCTGACTTACGATCATCGCATCGTGGACGGTCGCGAGGCGGTGTTGTTCCTGCGCCGCATAAAAGATGTCATTGAAACCCCGGCGCGGATGTTGATTGAGATTTGACGGAGAGCGGCCGGTGGCGCGATCCGCCAACAACCCATGGCAATGAGCTAATTGTAAAAAATGAATCCTTCCGGCAACTCCGTCGCTTTTGGCGCTCCTGACATCGAACCCCGCTCAACTTGCAACGCCAAAGTAATTCAGTGGTATATCCATGTTTGGGTGGCAACATTTCAAGGATAAACTGGCGTCGCTGCGCCACCGGCCGGCTTTGGAGGCCTTGCTGACCAACGCGCGTCCCGATCAGTCGCTGGCCGTCCGGGTGGCGTGGGTGGAGGATTTGCTGGCATGGGTCCGACGGGATGTGCCGGCGATGCGGCTGCGGCTGCTGCTCCAACTATTGGACCGCCAGCCCGAAGCGCACCGGCGCGTGGCGCAGACATTGCGTTCCATCGTGCGCGACACCGAGGCGCTGGATTTGTTTGCCGACACCGGCCTGCCACGCGGCGCGGGATTCCCGCATGAATTGTTGTCCCGACTGGTTTCCGGCCTGCTGCCCGATCCGCCAGAAACTCGCGATCTCGCCGATGTGTTTGACCGGTGGTTTCCTCGCGATCCCACGGCGGGCTGGCTGGAACAACTGGATGCCGAACTGGCCGGCCGCATCAGCGCGCTGTTTCATTGCGATGAAACAATGGAAGAAGGGTGTTGGGCTTCGTTGCGGACCGACTTGGAGGATGCCATGATCCAACTCGCCGACCGCATCAGCGTTGTGGGCTCAAATCGGGACGTGCGGGCGCGCCTGGACAAGGTGGCATTCCGCGAACTGCCATTCCAAAAACTCACCCCGGCGGTCGAAGCGCTACTCGCGCGCCGGGAGGCGGGCACGCCGCTGACGGAACTGGCCGCGGAACTGAACCTGGTGCGCGGCGTGGCGGATGCCTGCGACCGCGCGGTGGACGAGGTAATCGCACGATTGGAAAAAACCGGGGTCAGCACCGCGCTGGTCTATGACATCGAAAAGTTGCGCGCCCAGGTGCGGCGCTTGGAACTGCTGCTGGAAGCATGGTCGGCGCCCGCGCTCACCGCGGAGCGCCAGCTGGCCATCCTCGCCGATCTGGTCCGGCAGAATCATGCCCGCCGCAGCGTGCGCGAATTATGCCGGCAAAATCTGCACCTCCTCACCCGTCAAATCGTGGAGCGCAATGCCGAGACGGGGGAACATTATGTGGCGCGGAATGGCCGCGAATACGCCGGGATGCTGCGCAGCGCCGCCGGCGGCGGTGTGATCCTGGGCGCCACGACCGTTGTGAAGCTGCTGTTGACCCGGCTCGTGCTGGCCGAATTTTTCAAGGGCGCCTGCTTCGGGTTGAATTACGCAGTGAGTTTCGTGGTGGTCCAGTTGTGCGGTTTTTCCGTGGCCACCAAACAACCGGCAACCACCGCCCCCGCGTTGGCGCGGCGCATGGGTGAGTTGCACACGCCGGCCCAGCTCGAAGCGCTGGTGGATGAAGTCGTGTTTCTCATCCGGTCGCAGATCGCGTCCGTGTTCGGTAATCTTGCGCTGGTGATTCCCACGACGTGGATCCTAGATGCGTTGTGGCGGCGCCTCACGGGCGCCCACATCGTGAACGGACATAAAGCGGAGCTGATCCTGGGAACCGTGATACCGTGGAGCGGGTGCTGGTTTTTTGCGATGTTCACCGGCGTCCTTTTATGGCTGTCGAGTATGTTCGCCGCCTGGCTGGACAACTGGTTTGTGTTGCATCAACTGGGCGCCGCGCTGGCGCAGCATCGCGGATGGCAACGCTGTTTGGGCCCGACTCGCACGCGGCATCTGGCGGTTTGGCTCGAGCACAATATTGCGGGCCTCGGCGGAAACATCTCGCTGGGTTTGATGCTCGGCATCCTTCCGTCGGTCGCCGTGTTCTTTGGCCTGCCGCTCGATGTGCGCCACGTCACGCTCTCCACGGGGCAGGTGACCGCGGCGTTAGCCGCCCTGGGCGGCCAACACTTCCGGATGCTTTCGACCGTGTGGCTGGGGATCGGCATACTGGGTATCGGCCTGCTAAATATTCTGGTCAGCTTCAGCCTCGCACTGTTTGTCGCCATCCGCGCGCGGAACCTGCGCGGGCCGCAGCGCCGACAGTTTTACCAGGCGATCATTGGGAGATTCCTAATTTCCCCCTTCAGCTTCCTGTTGCCAATGGGAGTGACGGTGGCCGCCAAAACCGAGCCGGCAGTTCATTGAGGCAACTCTTATCCGACGAAACCGGAGGTCCATGTCGCCTGCCTCCATTTTGTGGAGGGTCAACCCAGTTTTATCGTTTAACCAGAGCGAGGGCCTGTTCCAGGGATTGAATTCGGACGGGTTTTATCAGATGGGTCACAAAACCGACGGCTCGGCTGCGGGTAATGTCTTCCTCCATGCCGTAGCCGGTAAGTGCGATGCCCTTCAAGCCAAAGCGCGCACGGAATTCATCCATGAGGTCGTTGCCATTGCCATCCGGAAGCCCGATATCAGAGATCAATAGGTCAAGCTTGTATTTGTTGGCAAGCTCTCGTGCCCGGGCGATGGAATCAGCAGTCAAGACCTTGTAATTTCTTCGTCGGAGCAACTGGGCCATCACGTCACGCGTGACTTGATGATCTTCGACCAGCAAAACGGCCATTTCGCCGCTCGCCGGTTCGAAACTTCCCGCCGCGTCAGGTTTCGCCGGTTCCATCCCGGTTTTTATTCCTCGGGCCAAAGGGAATGCAATAACGAAGACCGCGCCCTGATTGGGGCCGTCGCTCTCGGCGCTTATCTTGCCGCCGTGCAGCTCCACCAAATTCTTGGAGATGGCCAGGCCCAGACCAAGACCCCCAAAACGATGCGAGCCACCGCCGCCGCCGGCATGATCGCCCTGCGTGAAGCCGGTGAAGATCCGCGCCAATTCCTCGGGTGTCATGCCGATGCCCGTGTCCGTAACCCTCACCAGCAACTGCCCCTCCGCGGGCACGGATGTTTCCAGCGTGATCTTGCCATTGGGCGGGGTGAACTTGACTGCGTTCTTCAAAACATTCCAAAATATCTGTTGGAGACGCACCGCGTCACCTTCCATAAGGCATTGCGGTGCGTTCAGCTGGATGTCCAGATGAAGTTTCTTTTCCTGCTGCTCGGCCTGGACCGTGGCGATGGCGTCCTGCAGGATGTCATGCACGTCCACCAGGCTTCTGTTCAAAGCCATTTTGCCGGCGGTGATGCGGGTCAGGTCAAGCAGGTCATCGATCAATAACGCTTCCAGTTCGATGTTCTTGCGAATCGTCTCAAAGTTCAACCGCACGGCCTCGGGCAATTGATGGTTATCCGCCGATTCGCTTGCGATCAATAGCGCGGGATTCAATGGGGTGCGCAACTCATGGGAAAGCGCGGCCAGGAAATTGTCCTTGGTGCGGTTCGCCGCCTCGGCCTTTTCGCGCGCCAATTTTTCCCGCTGATAACTTTCGGCCAGTTTTTGCTCGGCCTGCCGGCGCTCCGTAATGTCACGGGCAATGTTGGAAGCCCCGATGATTTTTCCATCCGCATCCATCACCGGCGAGATCATCAGCGACACCTCGATCAAGGTGCCATCCTTGCGCTTGCGGACGGTTTCCAGTTGTTCCAGGCGCCTGCCGCCACGCATGCGCTCCAAAATGTCCCGCTCCTCATCTGGTTGGCCGGCCGGAATAAGCAGGCTCATGGGCTGGCCGATCACCTCCTGGATTTCATAGCCAAACAGCCGGGCCGCCCCGTGATTGCAACTTTTGATGATGCCATTCAGATCTTTGCTGAGGATCGCATCTTCCGAGGATTCCACGATCGCCCCCATCCAATGGTTGATCGCTTCGACCCGCCGCAACTCCAGGTTCGTGTTCTCCTTGTCCACGGCCGTGGCAAGGTATTGAGCGATGGTGGTCAGCAAGTCGGACTCGTCCGCGGCGATGTGCTCGCGGCTCCAACTGGCAAAGCAAAGGGCCCCGAGACTTTTCTCATGGACGCGTAACGGGATGGCCACGGCCGAGGATATCTTGGCCTCTTTTAACAGGGCAAAGGCGGGTTCTTCATGGTTTTTTACGACATTGAAAATGACCGGTTCAAATCCCTTGGCCACTTCGGCCAGCACTTCATATCCGTGAAAGTCCTTCTGCAAACAATCGGAAATGCCTCCGGCCGTGTAGAGCGTTACCGCGTCTGATTCAGCGTCGCGCAGATAAAGCAGGAACGTGTCAAAATCAAGCTGCTCGGCGATTTTGAAGAAAAGCTGCCGGACGGTTTTCCGCGGCTCGTCTGATTTTAGAAGATGGACCAGCGCCCAAGCCAGCACCACATCGCGACGATGCTGCCGGATCAGGCTGGCGGCCTGATTTTCCCTCTGCGTCACATCTTCAATCACCACGATCACGCCGCAGACTTGCTCCCCAGCCACCAACGGGGCCACGCGGGCGGTCTGCTGCATGCGGCCGGTTTCATTCCCGCTGATCGGCGACTTGAGCGGCAGCAGATAATGATGGAGCGCCGCAGAAAGCACGCTGGATTCACCTTCCAAGGCCCGTTGAAACGGGGTGGTCAGCTTCCGCTCCGTAATTTCCGGAAAAATATCAAAAATACCGCGACCAATGACCTCCTGGCCAGAAAGGTGGCTATGGATTTCCATCCAGCTATTCCAACTTTGAATCCGCAGTGATTCATCCAGGGTAAAAACCCCGTATGGTGCAAATTGTTGGATCCAGGCCAGCAGGGCCAGTTCCCGTTTTATACCAGTATTGTCCTCTGGGCTTGCCATGGTGCTTCTTGATCTTCAACCCAGCTCGCGGTCTTCCCATTTCTTCAGCTCCTTGAGCAGGGTTGCCAGTGAGGTGACACCCAGAATGATGACCAGATAACCTCTGACGTTACTGGCCCGGAGATGAAAACAGGTATGGATGATCAGGGCATATTCCAAACGCTGTTTCTCGATGGTCAATGTATGCAATACATTTTGCACCGATTCGATGTGGAGGGCCGGCACCGTAAACGAAACCTGAATTTTCAGAAGATTGCCGAAAGCCCCCAGGCATGCGTTTAAAACGATGTTGCCGACTTCCGTGATGACTTCCCGCGCCGCGCCGTCAAAACCGGACACGCTGGGGCGGTCGGTCAACAGGCGGTTGAGCAGCAACGCCGCTTCCCGGTCCAGCAGCAATATGCCGTTGCCGTTGATGGGTCCGGAAAAAACTTGGTTGACGCTGGCGACTTCACCTTCCATCAAATGCTCCAGTCGGTCCGTGATCTCGGGAATGGTATGGATGGCGACTTCGGGAACTTCGAGGGAAATGCGATGGCCGGTCAAATCAGACAAAGCCGCGGCCGCGCGGGCGTAACCGATGTTGATCAGTTCGGTCAGGGCGTCCTTCTGGCTGGGGGTCAGTTCCATGCAGTCGCTCCCTTCCACACGAGTTCCAACACCTCCGCCAGTTCTTCCTGATTGATGGGTTTGTTCACCATCGCGCTCGCGCCCGCTGCTTTCACCTGGTCACGCGTTGAGCGTTGGATGTCTGCCGTCGCCACCACCACGGGAACGCCAGGATTTAGCTCCTTTAGCTTGTTCAAAACTTCGAGCCCATACATCCCAGCCATCAGCATGTCCAAAACAATTAGATCATGCTGGCCCAGGACATACTGTTCCAGGGCTTGTGGCCCGCTCGAGGCCTCCTCGACTTCGTACCCCCAATCCTCAAGCATCTTTCGCGTCAGCCGGCGGGCCAGGCCGGAATCATCCACCACCAGTATCTTTTTCTTCATAGTCGATTGTTGATCTCCTCTGCCATTGAAGCCAGCGTCACCTCCCCATCGCTCATCCCGGATTCGACCACACAACGTGGCATGCCGTAGATGATGCAACTTTCCTCCGACTCGGTCAAAATTGTTCCGCCCTGCGCCTTGATCCAGGCCGCACCTTCGGTGCCGTCGTTGCCCATCCCGGTCATGACTACTCCCAGCACGCGCCGGCCATAGATTTCGGCGGCCGATTGGAACAAAACGTTCACGGACGGCTTGTGTGGCGTCCCGGCCGGCGTCCGGGAAAGATGCACTCTTATCTGACCGGCCAAATCACGCTTGAACGAGAGATGTTTTCCGGCCGGGGCCAGCAATGCCTGTTGCGGCGACACCAGACATCCGGCATGGGCCTCCTTTACCGCGAGTTGGGAAATCCCCGCCAGCTTTTCTGCAAAGGGAGCCGTATAACCCGGCGGCATGTGCTGCACCAAAACCAGCGGCACGGGAAAATCCCGGGCGAATTGCGGCAGCAAGTGGCGCAATGCCTGCGGGCCGCCGGTGGAAATTCCCAGCACAACTATATCAATATTTCGTGCCATGTGAGCAGACTTTCGGACGACCGGCGGCGCCAAACCAGCGGCCGGCACGCCCGGAAAAGAGGCGGCCGCCGCCCCTTTGATTTTCTCAATCAATTCCTCGCGGACCGCCCGCAGCGCATCCGTCGCCAGGGCGGTGGGCTTTCGGACAAAACCAACCGCTCCTGCGGCGAGCGCCTCGATCACTTGTTCCGTATCCTGGGGCGAAGCGGTGAGGATGACAATTGGCACGGGCCGGCGGGCGAACTGCCTTTTGACAAAGTTCACACCATCCAGTTCCGGCATGTTGAGATCGCACGTGATGACATCCGGCTTCAGCGTCTCAGCCAACGCCAGCGCTTGCTCGCCGTTTCTCGCGAACCCGACGACTTCGATGAACGGATTGGCGGCCAGGATTTCGCCGATGACCTTGCGGACAAACGCGGAATCGTCGACGACCAATGTTTTGATCAATTGCATATCAGCCCGTGCGCACGTAGGCGAAAGCGTTGCCAACCTCCCGCAATTCAAAGTCCGCCGTCAAACGCAACAGCGACTCCGTCGCGCCAACGAACAGATGGCCTCCCGCGGGCATTCTGGCGGCCATGCTGGCCACCGCCAGCCGGACCGCATGCGGCGAAAAATAAATGAACACGTTCCGGCAAAAGATCGCATTCACACGCGCCAGCGCGGCGATATCGGCGGACTCTGAA
>Ga0302319_10020233_pt1 | contig 12046 bp, 10 predicted proteins | sample Bog_T0_2_FD_203319 | JGI IMG/M metagenome (GOLD analysis project Ga0302319, IMG submission 203319) | Peat permafrost microbial communities from Stordalen Mire near Abisko, Sweden - Bog_T0_2 | ecosystem: Environmental > Terrestrial > Soil > Wetlands > Peat | place: Sweden: Abisko, Stordalen Mire... | reverse complement strand
TTCGTACGGTATGCGGCAAGCTTAAGCGGAGGTTACGCGAGCATGGGGGGCAGGACGACCTGACGCCGTCACAGGTCTCTGTTCTTCTTCGACTCGAGAAGGATGGTTCGGCCACGGTTTCCAGTCTGGCGCGAGCGGAAGGTATGCGTCCGCAGTCCATGAGCGCTATCGTTACACCGCTGCAGGATGCCGGCCTGGTCCGTGGTGCTCCTGACCCCATCGACGGGCGGCAAACTTTGATCTCTCTCTCGCCCAAATGCCTGAAGCGGATTCGGGATGGCAGGGCCGCCAGACAGGACTGGCTCACCACTACCATCTCGCAGAAGCTTTCTGCTCGCCAGCAGGTGAAGCTTCAGGCGGCGCTCGAACTTCTTGCGCGGCTTGCTGACGATTGACTCCACCGCGTTCTGCTTCTTACCTATGTCAACTTTGTATCCCCAAATTCGTATTAAAGGATAAGATCCCGATGCCGCTTACTCGTCTTCCCTCGTCGTGGCGACACAGGGTTGACGAAGGAAATCATCTCGCTGCTGGAAAGATTGTTGGAAGAAGGGAACTCTGCATCATGAATCGGCTTTGGCTTGTGTCGTATTTCTTCGCAGGCGTTTTTACGGCAAACGCCATTCCTCATTTTGTCGCCGGCGTGATGGGACGCGCCTTTCAAACTCCCTTTGCCAAACCGTCCGGCGAAGGGCTCTCTTCTTCAACGGTCAATGTTGTTTGGGGATTCTTCAACGCGTTGGTTGGGTATCTGCTCGTCGCGCGCGTCGGCGCTTTCGACCCGCGAGCGACAAGCCACATCCTTGCGCTCGGCCTGGGCGCGCTGCTCATCAGCATTTTTTCGGCGCGTCACTTCGGCCAGTTCCACGGGGGCAACACGCCCAGGCGCCCATGAAGGATCGAGTCTCCGGCACATTTCGCTCCCTGAGTAGCTTCAACTTCCGCTTGTGGACGGCTGGCTCTCTGGTTTCCAACGTCGGTACGTGGATGCAGCGCGTAGCTCAGGACTGGCTTGTGCTCACGCAACTGACCCGTCACGACGCGTCAGCGCTGGGCATTGTCGTGGGACTGCAGTTCGCCCCGCAACTGCTGCTTCTGCCCTGGACGGGATTGGCTGCCGACCGCCTCAACCAGCGCAAGCTCCTGATGCTCACCCAGGCGGCCATGGGCGTGCTTGCGCTCATCCTGGGGGTTCTCACCATCGCGGGAGTCATCCAGCTTTGGCACGTGTATGTGCTGGCATTCCTCTCCGGTTCCGCCGCCGCGCTGGATGCTCCCGTGAGACAGACCTTCGTCGCGGAGATGGTGGGCGATGCGGATCTACCGAATGCCGTGGCATTGAACTCAACCTCATTTAATGCCGCGCAGATGATTGGCCCCGCCGTCGCCGGTTTGCTCATCGCAAGCGTTGGCATCGGATGGGCCTTTCTTCTGAACGGGCTCTCCTTTGCGGCGGTTCTGATCTCGATGTCGTTCTTTCGTCTCTCCGAACTGCATAAAAGCGCCAGAGCGCATCCCACAACTTCTGGATTCCTGGAAGGGCTTCGCTACGTGTGGAGAAGGCCGGACCTCAGGGCGATCCTGATCATGTTGTTTCTGATCGGCACCTTTGGCATGAATTTTCCTATCTTCATCTCTACCATGGCCGTGAATGTCTTTCACTCCGACGCGCGCGCATTCGGGCTGCTCTCCTCCATCATGGCCGTGGGCACCGTTTCAGGAGCCTTATTCGCTGCCAGTCAGAAGAAACAAAGCTTAGCGTCTCTTATGGCGGGAGCTGGTGTCTTCGGGCTCGGCTGTACCCTGGCCGCTCTGGCGCCTGGATACTGGTGGTTCTCGGCCACTCTCATCATCATCGGCGCGGCGGGCCTGACCTTCGCCAACGGCACCAACAGCATCATGCAGCTCTCTACAGAACCAGCGATGCGGGGCAGGGTGATGGCCCTGCGTGTTGCCATCGCATTCGGAGGAACACCGATTGGCGCACCGATCATCGGTTGGGTTGCCAACCACTTCGGCCCGCGCTGGTCGCTCGGCATTGGCGCTGTGTCGGGTTTCGCCGCAGCGCTGGTCGCACTCCTCTTTCTTGCCCGCCGAAAAGAGCCGCTGCTCGCCCTGTAATCAGTTCTGCGAAGTCGGCCAGGGTTTGCCGATCCGCATGGGCATGAATCTCGATCAGCGCCATCAGCCCAAACCACTCATGCACCGCATATTGGCATCCAAAAGTGCTCGACTCGGTTCATTGTTACCGGAAAACGCCCCAGGGTCCGGAATCTCCGCGGAACCTTGAGGTTCGCCGATTCTGAAACTGCGCCATTGCAGAGAAATACCCTCCAAGGGCGCACAATCAACGCATGAACAACAAGGTACAGAGGACGGGCACTTTCTATTCCCTATCTGTGAAGTTTCAACAGGTTGTCCATTCGATCTGAACGCGAGGAGCTGGTTGTGACGAGCAAGCAGTCGTAAGGGTGGCTTCGCAGTACTGATCTGTGTCGGTGAGCGCATTGGCGATTTCGCATCAATCGAGAATCTTTTCTGGCGACATCTGCGTTTGTCAGGACTAATCTATCTTTGGGCGCGAGCCGGCAATAAGGATGTTGACGATACGGCGCGCACTCGGCTCCCAGCCCGGCAGAGCAGTCGTGTGGAAGACACCGACGAGGGCACGGACGAAGTCATCGGGATCGGTATCTGCACGGAGATCGCCGCTGTTGATCGCGCGTTGCACCAAGGCAACGAATGCACTGTGGATGAGACCGTGCGCGCCTTCGATGAGGCGCATGGAGCCGCCCGCAACAGTGTCCATGGCGGGAAGGATGAGCTTTTTGCTGGCCACGTGGTCGATGAAGAGAAGCATCCAGGCTCGGAGAGCTTCGAGCGGCGGCATCGTGGCGGCGAAGCGCTGCCCGGCTGCCGTCAGCTTTTCGACTTCGCTCCGGTAGATAGCTTCGATCAGGGCGTCTCGGGTGGGAAAGTGACGGTAGAGCGTGCCTGGGCCGATACCCGCCTGGCGAGCGATGTCGTCGAGTGTAGCTTCGGCTCCGTGCCGGGTGAAGGCCAGCCTGGCAACCTCGAGGATGCGCTCGCGGTTGCGCTGCGCATCCGCGCGGGGCTTGCGTGCGGCCGAAGGTGGCGAGGACTGCTTTTTCGGCATACATAAGTATCGCAGAAAATATTCTGCAACCGGAGACAATCTCCGGTAATCTTATAAACGGAGATTGTCTCCGTTTTATCTGGCGGGGGCGCGGATGTCAATCCTGGCACGGTGCTTTTGCAGTCGCGTCAGCAAGCAGAGGAGGAAGGTCTATGAGAGTTTTTGTGACGGGAGCAACAGGATTCATCGGGACGGAACTGGTGAAGGAGCTCATTGAAGCAGGGCATCAGGTGCGCGGACTGGCGCGCAGCGATGCCGGCGCGGAGCAGTTGAAGGCAGCGGGGGCCGATGTGCATCGCGGAGATATTGAGGACCTGGACAGCCTGCGCAGCGGAGCGACAGGCGTAGATGCCGTGGTGAACCTGGCGTTCAACCACGACTTTTCGAAGTTCGCGCAGAACGGAGAGGACGAGCGCAAGGCGATTGAGGCGTTGGATTCCGTCCTTGAACCAGGCAAGCTGCTGGTCGTGACCTCTGGGACGGGACTGACGAGCGGCGGACCGGGGCATGTGCGCACGGAAAGCGATCCGCCTGCGAGTTCGGCTTCGATACCGCGGCAGCCCGAACCTACAGCAAAGGCCGCAGCCGAGCGGGGTGTGCGTGTGGCGATTGTGCGTCTGCCACAGGTGCATGACACGCGCAAGCAAGGGCTGGTGCCGATACTGACGCAAATAGCTCGCGAGAAGGGCGTTTCGGCTTACGTCGGCGATGGTGAGAATCGCTGGGCAGCGGCTCCGTTGAAAGACGTAGCGCACCTGTATCGTCTCGTGATAGAGCAGGCGGGATCGGGCGTGACGGTGTATCACGCGGTGCAAGAAGAAGGTGTGGCGCTACGCCAGATCGCCGAGACGCTCGGCAAAGGGCTGAAGATGCCGGTGGTTTCGATCGTTCCGGAGAAGGCTGCCGAACACTTTGGATGGTTTGCGCATTTCGCGGGGGTGGATATGCCGGCTTCAAGCGAGTGGACGCGCAAAACGCTAAGATGGGAGCCGACTGGGCCGGGACTGATTGAGGATCTGACGAACATGAAGTACTTCTAACGGAATTGCTGCTGCTTTGGACCACCGTGGATATCGAGATACAAAGGGTCCTGTTCCTATGGGGCCCTTCCTCGGCAACGGATTGGTAACGCTATGTCGGCTAGGATTCGCCGATCCGCATGGGCATGAGCCTCGGTTGGCGATATCAGCCCGATGCACTCATGCACCGCATACTGGCATCCAAAAGTGCTCGACTCGGTTCATCGTTACCGGAAAACGCCCCATGGTCCGGAATCTCCGCGGAACCTTGAGGTTCGCCGATTCTGAAACTGCGTCATTGCAGATAATTTCCCTCCGCTGGAGCACAATGTCATTTGGAACTCCGAGAAGGCAATGATGGAGAACTACGGGCGAGTGCTGTACGATGTCGCGAGGAACCGGTCCAATTTGTCAGGGATGTGCCCGGTCCGTACTATCTCTTCACCGTTTCTTCCCCTAAATTCACCCGACCCCCCACCCCCCCTCCCTGTGGAAATCTTTTTTTGACTCTTATATTCCTTGTAACTTTCCCATAATCAATAGATTGCATTTTAGTAATGTTAACGAATCAGTAACTGCAAACCCCTGATTTTGCCCCTTTTTTAGCCTAAAAAGCGCGTTTTTGATCCCAAAACAGGGGATTTTGCTCTAGAAGCTGCCGTGTTCTTTGCGCGCGGAGATGTGGGAGTGGATGCGCCGTCAGAGCGCAAGGTTCACCTGTTCCCTATTCCCTGTTCCCTGCTTTTAGCAGCCGTTCCACCTCGGCGTGCAACCGCTCGGTGATCGCGGTCTCCGTCTCTTCCGGAGCAAAGCGCATCGGCTGGCCCACATGCACTTCGATTTTTCCGGAGCGGAACCAGCCTCGGCCCGCGGCCTTCAGCTCGCCCAGCCCGCGAATCGCCACCGGCAGCACCATGGCTCCAGATTGCCTGGCCAGCAAGCCGATGCCGCCGCGAAAGCGCGCCAGCTTCCCTTCAGCCGAGCGCGTGCCTTCGGGGAAGACCAGCACGTTGTATCCGCGGTCCAGGGCCGCGCCGGCGTGCGCGAAACTGCGTTGGAAGTTCCGCCGCCGCGGCAAGGGGAATACGTTGAAAAGCGCGGTAATCAGCAGGTAAATCAGCGGGCCGGGAAGATAGAAGCCCCGCTTGCCCGGTGCGCGATCGGGATTGCGGAAATGCCGGTAGTCCTCCAGCATCTCTCCGGCCATGGCCACGGCAATCCGACGCCGCATCGACACCGGCAGAGCGCACTGAACCAGAGCCCCATCGTAGGCCGTTACATGATTGGCGACGATGAGCATCGGCTGGTCCGAGGCAGGCAACTCCGGCGCGACCACGCGAGGATGCGCCAGCAGCCATACCAGCGGCCACTCGACAGCCTCGATAAAAGCTACGCGCAGCCACCAGAAAGGCCGCAGCCACGGCCATCGCGGGTAGATGAAACGTCCCGGTTCGGTCTCAACCAGATCGGCAGCGGGAGCACTCGGTTCGGAGGGAGACGGGGGTTTTAATCCCCGTATAAGACCAATCGAATCAAAATGTGCTTTAGCCCCGGAGGAACGCTTCTCACCAACTTCATCCGAAGTCCCGGCCTTCCCCGCAGCCCCTTCGGCCTCACCGGCCACCAGCGCGCGCAATTCCCCAAGCGTCTCCGCCCGTTCCAGCAGCCCGCCCTGAGGCTCGATTCCCAGCCGTTCTTCGAGAGCCGCCGCCAGTTGCACCCGGCCCAGGCTATCCAGTTGCAGATCCTCGCTCAGCCGCAGTTCGTCTCCCACGCCAACCGGCGTTTCGCCGGTGATTGCGGCGATCAGCGCCAGCAGCCAGTCCGTCGAAGCGCCAAAAGCCTTTGCGCCGGCTGCCTCGGGCGCCGCTGCCGCGGCCTGAATCTCCACCAGCCACGCCGCCACCGCCTTGCGCCTCACTTTGCCCGTCGAAGTGCGCGGCAGGTCCGGCTCCGGCCATAACACCCAGCGCCTGATGTGCTGAAACTCCGCCAGCTTCCGGTTAGCGTGCTCGATGGCCGCCCCCGCCTTGTCTCCGCTGCCGTGCATGGCCAGCACCGCGCAGGGTTCGGGACCGGATGCCGTCACCATAGCCACCACCGCGCAAGCCGCTACGTCAGGCTCCTGCTCAACGGCCGCCTCCAGATCCTCGGGGTGAATATTCACTCCCGCCGCGGTCACAATCACCTCGCTCTTGCGCCCCACAAAGCGCAGTTCGCCGCCGGCCACGCTCTCGGCCAGGTCGCCGGTAGCCAGCCACTCGTCGCGGCGCGGCTCGTAGGCCCCACCCGACCAGCTTCCGCCGGAGATCATCGCGCCCCGCACCAGCACTTCGCCGTCCGGACCCAGCTTCACATCCCGGCCCGGCAGCGGCTTGCCAATCGTCCCGTGGGCCACGTGGAAGGGGTGGTTGAGGGTAATCAGCGCCGAAGTCTCGGTCATTCCATAACCCTGCACCAGCACAAAGCCCAGCGCGTTCCAGAACTGCTCCAGCGACCCCTGAAGCGCGCCGCCGCCTGAGATCAGCGCCCAGAACTTCAGGCCGAACTCGCGGTGAACGGCGCGGAAGCGCCACCAGCGATGCCACGCGCGAATGCCTTGCGATGTGGCCACCTGCTCGGCAAGGCCGGGATGAATGGCTTCCAGATGCGTCTTGAGCAGCGCCATGACGCGCGGCACCGCGGCCAGCACCGAGATGCGTTCGCGCTTGATGGTTTCTATCAGCCGCGAAGCCACCAGACGGCTCTCGAAGTGCACCTCGGCGGTGAAGATAGGTGGGACCCACAGTCCCATCGTTTGCCCGAAGATGTGGCTCAAGGGCAGCGTATCGAAAATGCGCAGTGGATGCGCCAGTAGCCGCTCCCAGCGCATATAAGGCTGCGCTCCCTGCTCGATGGGCTCCACACTGGCCAGCACATTGCCATGGGTCAGCACCACGCCCTTGGGGTCGCCGGTGGTACCGGAGGTAAAGAGAATTTCGAAGGCCGTCTGGCGCGAAAGCCCTTCGACCGGCCCGGCTTCTTCAGCGGGCAGTTCGCCGAGCCAGTCCTCGAAGGCGAGACGGGAATAATCGAACGGCAATTGATGCAGCAGCAGCGCATCGCCCACCGCCAGTTTGGGTTGCACATCGGCCGCCACCCGTGCGGCAAACTCTACGCTCCCATAGGCGTCCAGCGGCACCGCAAGCACTCCGCGTAACATGCAGCCATACAGGGCCGCAATCCACTCCGCGCCGTTTTCTCCCCACAGAAGAACCCGGTCGCCCTGCCCGATGCTCCGCTGGGCCAGCAACGCGGCAAAGCGCCCCGCCAGCCGCGCTATTTCGCCATAGGTGGTAGCCCGCCTCCGGTTGCCCTGATGGCGAACCACGGCAATTTGGCGGTCATAGCGGCGGTAGTCGTCGAGCAGTGTAGCCAGATGGTCGCGCATGAAAGTATCGGTTTAGATTATGGTACGGCATGGAGCCGGGGCCGACGGAGCGCCGGTTCATCTTTATCTCATAAAGCCGCGGAATCAGGCTGCCTTGAAAGAGCGCCGTGAGCTAGAACAGGCGCACCTCACGATGCCGTCTCAAGTTGCTCACTCGTTTCCTTCATGACGGCAGCGGATTTCACCAGGGCGCTCAGCTCGCTGGCTGGCAAGCTAACCTGCAAGATTCGCTCCACGCCATTCTGCGAGACGATGCAGGGAACCCCTAAACTCACGCCACTGAGGCCGAATTCCCCTTCCAACACCGATGAAACCGTGAGCACTCCATGTTGGTTGCGCAGGATGGCCGCGGCAATGCGCGTCAAAGCCAGGCCCACGCCGAACCACGTCGCTCCTTTGTAATCGATGATGTGATAGGCGGAATTCCTCACCTCGTCCACGATTTTGTCGCGGGCTGCCTGCGGGTTATCGCATTCCGTGCATAGGCTGCAAAATTGTTCGATGGGCAGGCCGGCCATGTTGGTCATGGACCAGGCGGCAAATTCACTGTCTCCATGCTCGCCCAGAATGTAAGCATGGACGTTATGCACATCCACTCCGCATCTTTGGCTCAATAAATAACGAAAGCGCGCGCTATCCAGAACGGTGCCCGATCCGAGGATGCGTCCGCGCGGCCAGCCGGAGCGCTTGTATGCGGCATACGTCAGGATGTCCACCGGATTGCTCACGATCAAAACCACGGCGGATGACTTCTGCTGTACGATTTCATCGATGATTTCGTGGATGATGTTGACGTTCCGGTGCAGCAGGTCCAGGCGGGACTCGCCGGGCCGTTGTTTGGATCCAGCTGTAATCGCAATCAGGTGCGCATCGGCATAATCCGCCGCCTGGGCTTCATGGATCTGGACGGAAGGGAAGAATGCCTGGCCATGCGCCAGATCGAGAACCTGCCCCATGGCCCGTTCATGGCTGTGATCCCGCAATGCGATTTCATCGGCCAAGCCGCTTTGAGCCAGTGCGTAGGCAAAGGTGGAACCCACCGCTCCGGCGCCAACAATCACAACTTTTCTCGGTTTCCAGGGGGCATCTTTCATCGATCGTTCTCCGTTGTGGCGCACACCTTCCGCGGTTATCCGCATGTCAGGCGTTCGTTTGAATTTCAAACTGCTGTCTAATCTTAGATGATGCCATGCGTCAACAGGTCTCGATTTATTCAAGGCGGTGAAGTTGCCTCACTCACAGCACCAGCACCCTAACCCCGTTTATCACCCCGCAAAGTAAAATGGAATTATGGGATATGAAAGCGTGAAGAAGATCGCCGATGCGGATTTTCCCACTCGCTGGGGAGCCTTCCGGATTCTTGGCTTCGAGGGTGTGCTGACGGCGGTCCGCCCCTGCAAGGACGGCCCTGCAAACGGCAAGGATGGGGAAATTGAGGGCTTGGTAGCCCTGGTCATGGGCGACATTCACTCCACGCCCCCGGTGGTTCGCATCCACTCGCAGTGCCTTACGGGAGATGTTTTTGGATCTTTGCGCTGCGATTGCCGCCTGCAACTGGAGCTGGCCATGCGCCGCATTGCCGAGGAAGGCGCGGGGATTCTGCTCTACGAGGCGCAGGAGGGCCGCGGCATCGGTTTGATGGCCAAACTCAAGGCCTACGAGTTGCAGGACCAGGGGTTGGACACGGTCGAGGCCAACATCGAACTGGGCTTTGCCGCGGACTGCCGCGCCTACGAGTTGCCCGCCGAGGTGCTCAAGCAGCTGGGCGTCACATCGGTCCGGTTGATGACCAACAACCCGGAAAAAGTGGCGGCGCTGGAGTCGGCCGGCATTACGGTGGTCGAGCGCATCTCCGCCGAGGTCGAGCCGCAGGAGAGCTTTGCGGATTACGTGCGCACCAAGCAGGAGAAGATGGGGCACATTCGCGAGTAACCTTGACTCTGATTCAACAGGAGTGAACATGCTCCTGCAACAAGTTGAATGTTCTCGATCAGAACAGCTCGATGGCCGGTCTGCTTTGATTGGTGTCGGACTCGCCGCCGGCTACAGCAAGGTGGGTGACTGTTTGACTGGCCATCTTGTAGTTATTGAGATGGGACTCCAGCAATGTCTTGAAAGTGACATCGAAGAGGCCGTCCCAACTGGTATGATCCTGTTCCTCGGTGATCCGCAACAAGTGGTTGCGCATCTCCACCAGCGCCTCCTGCACATGCCCCATCCTCTGCCGCATTACATCCTGGAACTGGATGTGTCCCATCGCCTCCAATAGGTGGCTCACGCCCTCCTGATGACCCGTTTCCACGCCGGAGATAACATCAAGCTGTAATAGGGAGCTACGGCTAAAATCCTCCTGCATCTCGGTCAAGTCGCGGACCAACTCCTGCAACTCGCCAAGGCCGTGCTTTTCTTCAAGCGCCTTCTTCCCCTCGACCATCTTAGCGGCCACCTTGCTGGCTGTAGCGTTAAGTTTTCCGGCAATCTCCGCGGCCGCGCTGGTGGACCGCTTGGAGAGCTCTCTGACTTCATTCGCAACCACGGAGAAGCCGCGGCCGGCACTCCCCGCGCGCGCTGCCTCGATTCCTGCGTTCAGCGCCAGCAGACTGGTCTGTTTGGCAATGGATGAAATGACTTGAATGATGGGCGTCAGGGCCTTGACATCGTCGGCCAGCAAGCGTATCTGCTCGTAGTTGCCGGTCATCTCGCAGGCCTGCTCGCCCAACTTGGCTTCCAGCTTGGAGATGAGCTGATTGTTCCGCTCGACCCGGCTGCTGGTAACTTCAGCCAGTTCCTTGCCGCCCTGGACAGACTGGGTGATGCGCTCCATCTGCTGGTTGGATTGCGCACTCAGCAGATTAAGTTGCTCGATCAGAGCCATGATCTCATGCTCTGACTCGGCGAGAGAGCCGCCGATCTGCTCGTGCATCACATCAATGTAGGGCTTGCAATCCTGGATGTCGACTTCGATGGCCTTGTGGACTGCCCGCTCACGCGATATTTCTTCGAAGCTGGAATCGCCGAAGGCCCACATCTCGGCGACGCCACGCTTGGCTCCCAACCAGTTGATCCATTCGACGACAAGTAATGGTGCAATAAGGACGAACACGATCAATCCGTAAATGCGCATCCAATCGGGAAGGATAAGTTGGCCTTGGGTCAACAATAAGGCAATTGCAAGCAGCACGCTGCAAATTAGCGCCATGACCGCTCGAATCACCATGCGCATTTTGATGCGGCGCAGCCGCAAATCGCGATCGCTCATGACTTCGGCTCCTTCATCCACATCCTTCCAAGTTCTGTAGACGGCATTGGCATATTCAAGCTACGTTCCGGGCAGAAGCTGCTTGACAACCTTGAGCAGATCGTTTCCGGATATGGGTTTCACCAGCCAGCCAGTGGCGCCGAGGCGCCTTCCCTCATCGCGCTTGGCGGTCTGGCTTTCGGTGGTCAGAGTCAGAATGGGAAAGAATCGGCAACCGGGCAGTGCGCGCACTTTTCCGATCATTTCAAGGCCGCCCATCACTGGCATATTGATGTCGGTAAGAATGAGCGCGGGCTTGAGTCCGGCATTCAACTTGTCGATCGCCTCCTGGCCGTTGCTGGCGGATTCAACTTGATAGCCGCCCATGGACAGAGTGGCTTTGAGGCTCATCAGCATGGTGGCGGAATCGTCGACAATGAGAATTGTTTTCGCCATGGTTGCCCCTTATGCCTGAAGTTTCAATGCCGGTTCCAGCCATGCCCGCAGCTCAGCGTTTTTCGGCCAGGTGGATATGCCGGTTTTCGCGGCCATCAAGACCTGGAGGTTGGCGGTGTGAAGGTGGCTCAAAGCAGACAGATCCGCTTTAGCAGCGGGTCTCGTCTGAAGCCATTCAAGCAGCCCTTCCGCTTCTTCCACGCTTACCTCGTCACAAAATATGGCGCGGTTCTTCTTGAATTCGATTGGCATCAGATAATCTCCCGAATGTTGAGGATCATGAGCACCGATCCGTCTCCCATGAGCGCCGAGCCGGAGTAGGCGGACAGGTTGGAGAGGAAACCATTCAGAGGCTTCTGAATGACGCCGATGGTTTCCTGGAATCCATCGACCAGCAGGCCCAACTCTGTGTTCCCTGCCTGAACAAGGAGTACAGCTAGTTCATCGTCAGAATTCGGCTGAGGAATAGCGGAAATCCCCAGCAGGGCGTTAAGACTTTTCAACGGCACAATGCGCCCGCGCAGGACGGCCGTCTGGCTTTGTTTGATCTTATGGATGGCGCTTCTGGGAATGCGCACTGTTTCCACAACATGATCCATCGGTACGCCAAACAATTGCTGGTCGGACTCAACGATCATTACCTGCGTCACCGCCATCGAAAGGGGCAGTGAGATGCGAATCGTTGTGCCTTTGCCGAGTTCGCTGCGTAGGATCACAGTGCCATTGATCTTCTCGACTGCGGAGCG
>Ga0302319_10020232_pt1 | contig 12046 bp, 9 predicted proteins | sample Bog_T0_2_FD_203319 | JGI IMG/M metagenome (GOLD analysis project Ga0302319, IMG submission 203319) | Peat permafrost microbial communities from Stordalen Mire near Abisko, Sweden - Bog_T0_2 | ecosystem: Environmental > Terrestrial > Soil > Wetlands > Peat | place: Sweden: Abisko, Stordalen Mire... | reverse complement strand
ACTCCGCGCCATCTCGCCAATCGGCACCAAACCAATCATCGGACCCTCCCGCAACAGAAGGATCCAGTCTCACATCCTGTCCAGATGATCAGGTATGATCACGGATGCCGTTGCTGTTGTCAGCCCCTCATAGTCAGCGCGGTTGAACTTCACGATGGCGGCAAGCGGCTCGGACGTCTGCAGGGCCGCGTCATGCTGGCTGAACGACCTGATGTTTCCCGTGCCGTCGAACCATGTGCCCGAGCCGCCGGGAAACAGAAGGTAGGTGTCATTGCCGCATTCGGCCGCGGTCCAGGCGCCGTCGGCCGGCACCCGCTTGTTGAAGTCGCGTGGCAGGCAAACGTTGTGCACCATCGTCACGAAGTCCGCGGGCCGGGGCGGCTCCTCCGGCTGGGGGTTGTTGATCCACTTCGAATGGGCCTTCATCCGGTCGAGCTGCTGCTTGGCGTAGCCGCCGTAGGTGTGCCGGAGTTTCCTGGTCAGCAGTTCGCCGCGCATGTCCCGGAGCATCGACCATGCCGGGTCCTCGAACAGGATGTCAGCGGGATCGACCCACAGCAGCTCGACGATAATCGGGTTCTGGTCACAGACCAGCTTCACGTAGCGCGACAGCTCCCAGAGGACGAGGTCATCGGGCACCTTTGATTCCACCTGCTCTACACGGAAGAACTGCGTCACGACGTTCAGCCGGCCTGCGGCAAACACGCCGCGGATGTCCATGTCCGATTCCGGCGTGGCCATCCCGTAGGCATGGCTGCCGGAACGGGCCTTGAACAGCAGGTTCTTTTCGGCAAGGCGGCGCGTGTCCATCGGAGACCTCCAGAAGCGCACTATGCCGCCTGCACCGGCAACTGGCAACTGATGTTGACATGTCGGCGCGCCAGCGCCCACGGGCGGCAGGCGAAGGCACATGACGGATCCACGTTGTCACGGGGGCCAGTGCCCGGCCCTGGACGCGGCACGTTGGGACCACCGCCATGCGGGCCAAACCCGCCGTCAGCCAGCAAAGCCGTTCCGCTGGCGCGCAGTCGTCTCCGGGCGAATGTCATGGATGACAATGCTTTGTGAACGGCGAGATTCCAGGCCACCGCCAGATTTCCGGCCGTCCGCGGGCGGACGAATTTGCCGGCGGCACCACGATCTCGGGCAAGGCCGCGCCCATGACCGTGCGGCGCAGGGCTTCGGGATCGGACGCGCTACCGGCGGCAATCCGACGGAATGTGGGTGCTCGCACGCGGCTGGCCATCGCTGGACGGGGAGACGGCGCTCGCCGCCTGACCCGGCCGGGCCGCACGGCCGCCGCCGCTCAGCCCCCGGAGGAGTCGTAGACCACAAGGGGATGCCCGGCGAGCGGGGTTGGCTCCCTGTCGGCGGGCAGAAGGGCGCGGAAGCGCCTGTCCGTCACCGCCTCACGTTCCAGGTCGGCGTCAATGACGCCATGACGGTCGAGAAAGCGGTTCAGGGCAGCCGGAATGCGCACGCAACCTTCAGAATCCGGCCTGCCGATGCGCGGCTCAAGCACGGACGGATCGGTTGCATGCATTTCCAGCCGGATCTGTGTTACCGCCCCCGGATGGTGCCAGTCCTCGGTTGACTGCCACCCGAAGTCCCAAACCCGCATGTTCTTCACGCCCAGCCCGCGGATGTGGTTGCCGTTGTAGGTTCCCTCGGCGCGGTAACCCAGTATCGAGGCGTCGTTCAGGAAAACGCCGACCGCCGTCTTGAAGTGCTCGCGGCGCCCCGGCTTGCCGGTGGACACATGCGTGCCGCCAATGACCTCCCACGGCTCGGCGCCAGGACGCGCCAGCACCATGAGCAGCTCCTGGACGGCGGGATTGCGGTCGACCGCGAGAACCAGCTGGGGGTGGTCAATGGCGGCTCCGGCGGCCGCCATTGACCTGGCGGCAAAGCCGATGGCGGTCTGCTGGCGCCCTGGCGGCACCGCCAGGAGGTGCGGCACTTCGCGGGCCATGGCCTGGCGCAGGATGTCCGCCTCGGCGGCATCCGGCCGAGCCTGCGGAGGAATTGCGCTGGAGGCGGCGGCCGGCTGCACGGGCAGCGGCGCGCGCTCCCGGGGAGCGAACTCCGGCGGCGTGGCGCATGCGGAGGCGCCTATCAGCAGCAAGGGGACCGCTAGGATGCGGGCAGTCCAGGTAAGCATGGCGAGTCCTTGTCGAACGACCGTTGGATGCAAAGCATACGGGCAGGCATTTGTCCTTGCAAGCCACGCGCCGTAGCGGCCGCTTCATGGAAATCCTTTGCGCCACAGGCCGCCCCTGCCCGTCCCCGCATGTGCGGAAATCCCTTGCCTTCCGCATCGGCAGTCCGTTATGCTCCGGCCCATGACCGCTTCCATCCTGATGAGCTGTTGCAGGTAATCGGCGGGCCGCCATGCGGCCCGGGCTGACTGCGCGCAACAGCAAGGCGCCGCCTTGAGCGGCGGGGACGCACCGGATGGAACTCCGCCTGCACGACACGATGACCCGCTCGAAGCGGCCGCGGAGCCGATCTGTTGTTCCCCCACCACGAGAATGAGCACGCCCAGTCGACATGCGCACATGGCACCGAGCGCATGGCGTCATTCTGGCTACACAACGGAATGCTTGCCGTCAAAGGCCGCAAGATGTCGAAAAGCGACGGCAACTTCATCACCGTCCGGGACCTGCTCGCGGAGCACCCTGGCCGCGGCGAGGCTGTGCGCATGGCGCTGATGTCGGCCCACTACCGCCAGCCGCTCGATTTCACCCGCCGCAAGGTGGCCGAAGCGGTGGACACGCTTGATCGCCTGTACAGCGCCCTGCGCGGCCCAGCCGTGCCGCCCGGAGACGCGGCGGGCCTGGACAGTGGCGTCGGCGCCGCCCTGCTCGACGACCTGAACACGCCGCTCGCGCTCGCAAGGCTGCACGAGCTCGCGGGGCTGGTCCACGCCGCCGCGGACGGGGAGGCACGCGCGCGCGCCCGCGGCAGCCTGCGCGCGGGCGCGCGCCTGCGGCCACCCGTGAACTGCGGCCAGGTTGGTGACTGCCGGAAGTCGCTCGATGAAATCTCATCTCCAGCACAACGGCATCTCCGCCAAGCACCCTGGCGGCGCGGACAGCGTAGCTTGCGGCCACGAGACACACGGTGTCAGGACTGACATTACCAGGTCGGGTCTGGCATGAATTACCGCAAGAAGGGCCTTCTGCGTCTGCTCGACCTGATCCTTCGCGGACTTCGGCAGGGTTGGAATTGGCGAAGCGCAAACTTCCAGACGGGCACGCGTGGCCCCGGCAGGCGCTCCGGCGCAACGGCGGATGTCGGGACGGCCGGATTCCCGCGTGAGGCCGTTGACGCGGAGGCGTTCCAGAAGCATTATGGCGGTTTCCCGCTGAGGGCTCCGGCCGTGCATCCCCCGTCGACAGACCTGTTTCTGCCCCGCGGTCCCGACTGGCTTTTCGACTGGCCGGCGATCGATGCTGCGTATCCTTGGATCCGCAAGCTGCGCGGAGAGACCGGGGACCAGGCGCTCCTGGCAAAGGGAGCTTTCTGGACGCAGGACCCCCGGCACCACGCTGAAGGTTCGGTGGCAGTCCACGTCCGTCTCGTCGCCGAGGAGATGGCGGCATCGGAAGCCTTCCGTGGATGCTCCGAGGATGAACGCAGGGTGCTGTTCGCCGCGGCGCTGCTCCATGATGTCTGCAAGCCGGAAACATGGGCGACTGAGCCGGACGGGTCGATCACGAACCGGGGTCACTCCAGGATAGGGGCAACGGAGGCCAGGCGAATCCTTTGGGAGGCGGGCTTCCCCGTTGCCCTCCGCGAGCGTGTGTGCTCCCTCATCCTTGCCCACCAGGCGCCGTTCTGGCTGCTCGATCGGCCGGAGGCGCAGGCCAGGCAAATCCTGCTCGCCGTCAGTTTCGGCGGTGGCAACGACTTGCTGGAAATCCTCGCCGACGCCGATGCGCGCGGAAGGGCATGCGGCGACCGCCAGCGGATCGTCGACAACGTTGCGCTGTTCGGGGAGGCTGCCCGCGACGCCGGGTGCTTTGATGCCCCATATCCCTTTTTCAACGACCATTCCAGGATGCGTTACTTCCTGTGCCCGGAAACCCGGGACCCGGCCGCGGAGCTGTTCGACACCACCGACCCGGCGTTCACCGTCACCCTGATGTCCGGTATGCCGGGCAGCGGCAAGAGCACCTGGATCATGCGTGAGACGGCGCCGGGCGGCTCGCTTGAGGGCCAGGCGGTCGTCTCGATGGACCGGCTGCGCGCCGAGATGAAGGTGAAGCCGGATGATGACCAGGGCACCGTCCGCCAGGCCGCGCTGAAGCGTGCCCGCGAGTTGCTGGCCGCGCGCCGCCCGTTCATCTGGGATGCGGTGAACCTGGACCGGCAGCGCAGGTCGCCTCTGGCAGCCCTCTGCCACGACTACGGTGCCCGGGTGCGGATGGTCTATGCCGAAGCGCCGGAGCCGGAGATGCGTGCCAGGAACAGGGCGCGCGAAGCCCGTGTGCCTGATGCCGTGATCGACAGGATGCTCAGGCACTGGGAGCCGCCATCCCTCACCGAATGCCATGAACTCGTGCTGGCCATCGCGGAACCGCAGCCATCGCCGGGCGTGAGGCGGGCGCCGTGATTGAGGCCGTGCCCGTTCTGCCTCATCCGGCGGGCGGCCTGGGCAAGTTTGGGATCCTCCCTGCCCTGCGGGCTGCCGCACGGCTTGCGGATCCCCGTCTGTTGTCCGCCTCGTTCTCCGGCGTCCGATGCCAAGCTGCTTCAGCGGATCGCGAAGGCGTTGGCAGACGGCCACACGGCCACCGCGCAAACCACACGTCGTATGCTTGGGATGCTGGCAGACCGAGTTGGGCACGCCGAATGACGTTCGCGGCGCCTCAAGACGATGGCCGCGAGATCCGTTTAGCGCGGTGCCTGGACCATGGGTGGGCCATCCCCAGCCGCATCCACCGGAGCGATCCAGGGTGCCCAGAGCCACGGCCGATCAGCATCGTATTCCGGCGCCGCGCCTGGTCGACGAGCCAGGTATGCCGGGAAGACGTCGGTCTGAGCCTCCAGCAGGTTTGGCACTGGAAATCGGCTCTGCCAGTGTTCGTCGGCCGTCAGAATGGTCTGCACGAAGCCAGAGCGCACCCATTTGAGCCGATCAACCGTCCGCCCGTCGCGCTCCACCTTGATATAAATCCCTTCGATCAGGCCGCTGACATCCATCTTGGACAATCGCTTGTCGAAATCATCGCCGACGATGGCGCAGGCTCTCCGCAGGGATTCCCGCCAATCTTCGATTTCCACGGGCGTCCGGAACGCAGACGGGCCGATGAGCGACTTCATGTGCTCCAGGGTGCGTGCCGGTCCGCTGTAGAGGACCGGCACGCTGGCGATAGGCAACCCTTCGCACAACGCACGGCGGGACGGGGTGTCAAGAAAGCAATCGACAACGGTATCGTAGATGTCGAACTCCAGAAAAAGCCCGGGCAACGCGTTATAAGGGACACTGTGCAGGATTCCCATGAACTCGCCGTGCACCACATACCTGTCCTCAAACCGGGCCAGGAATTCGTCGCGGTGGGCCTGTAGCCATTCCTTCAGGAGCACCCAATCGCGTTCACGGGGAGCGTTTCGTTCATTGACCGCCAGATAGTGGCCGCGGCTCTGTGCCCACAAATCCCCTGCCCCGTCGAACCTGAACGCGCTGTTCGCCCCGTCAACCTTCTCCTCGTACACGACGTGACACCCGGCAAGCGTCAAGAACGGCGTGCGATCCGAACCGTCGTCGCCCGCCTGTAGGGCGCTGTCCGCAAGATGACGCGTCCGAGGATACTTGAAAATGCGTGGGGCTTCCATGGGATCTTCTCGTGAGGTCATATATTCGGACACTGGAAAGCTGCGTGTCGCATATGACGGCCAGAAAGTCAAGATATCGCATAAGCTGGGTCGGAAACCTGAACTTACGAAATAGGCATATGGGAGCCATACACAGGGCGCCGGACTTACCCGGCAACCATGCAATGATCCGCTGGCCGCATAGGCTTTTGGAGTTTACTTACAGACAGCACCCGCTGTTTTCGATGTTGTCCACATAATCCACAGGAAGATTTTCCACATCATCGGCAGTCATTTTTTCCAGTTCATGGCTTTGGATCCGCTCCTTGCGGCACTGCAGGCTTGCGGCTGACACGGTCTCCAGACACTTAGCAGCCGTCGTGGAATGTTGTCAACAATCGTAACGGCTACGGCGCCATTGCGCCGCGCCACAGGCCCAGCACGGCGGCTGCCGCGTGCAGGACGGAGCCTTCGGCGTCCACGCTGACCACACCTTCGCCGGCCTCCTGGCCAGCGCCGAACCGCAGCCATTCCTCCCGGCCGTTGGCCAACCACGCATGCTCGGCGCGCAGCGCCTTGCCGCCGTCCGCAGCACTGCCCTGAACAGCCGCCCGCGCGGCGCGACGGGCCAGGACGGTTTGCCATCCGGCCTTAAGGAAGACGCGCGTGCCGCACAGGTCGAGCAGATCCGGGTAAAGGAATAGAAGAAATCCTTCGGCAACCACGGGCGCCGCCGGACTGGCGGCCAGATAAACCATGATGTCGCGCGCCATGGCCTGGCCGCCGTACTGTTCCGGCCGCTCGTAGGACGGCGCGCCGTTCACGGGCGGCCTGGCGCTGCCAGGGATCCAGTATGCGTCGAGGTGGAAGACCCGCGCGCCCGCCGCTTCAGCCACCAGGCGAGCGGCCGTCGACTTTCCCGAGCAGCTCGGTCCGGCCAGGCCGAGCACATTGGGTGCCGGGAGCAGACGGGCCGGGCGACCGGCTGGCACCGCCAGCCGCTTACCGAAACCTGGATGGCCCGGCATGCGCCTCGAGAACGGGCTCGACGTCCGGATGCCCCTCGAAGTCCTCGCGATCCTCGCTCGGCACCAGCTTCAGGGCCGCCATCAGGAAGGTGCGCAGCGTTTCGGTCTCGCGTTCCGGGTTCCGGTCTTCCGTCGCCGCCAGAATCCCATTGACCCACTCGTTCTTCTCGCCTTCCGTCATGTCAGCCTCCCGACATAAGTTGTCCACTGAACAGACTATCCGCGGGTGGCTGGCAAGGAACCGACGCCAACCGCGTGCCGCAAGCTAGGCGACCACCTGCAGAACCAGCGCGAGGTTCCGCGCGTAGCCCTCGCCGGCGATCAGGCGCGACGAGAAGCGAGGGTCGCCACGCGCAGCGCTGAACGCGACATGGGGCGCGATGACCGGGTGGATGCGCTCCGGCCTGTCCATGGCAGGCGGCATCTCAGCCTCTGCCATGGCGAAATAGACCTCACCGCAAGGATTGTAAAAGAAATCGGTGTCCCACGTCACGCTGCCGTCAAGCAGGGTATAGCGCCGTTTGGTGAGTCGTTCCCGTGTGACGCTCCAAAGCAGGCTGAACGCTTCCGCGTCCAGGTCCCGCGCCACCTCGATGTTCCGGCCGTCCGGAAGGCGGCGCTTGAAGGTGAAGATCCGCTCATCCAAGCCGGCCGACACCTCCCGGCGGATGCGCGTCTCCTCGTTCAGATACCCCGACGTCAGCTCCTTGCGCGGGCAGCCTGAGCACGCAAGGAGTTCCTCGAGCGCGGCGTGTCCGCCCAGCACGTACTTGAGCTCGTTTTCGATCATGCACTCCGCCACGGGATGTCTCCGGACATGGATGCTGTCAACATACCACCCTTCCTGATTGCACCGCAAGCTGCTAGTATGGCCAACCAACGGATGCGGCGGAGTCGGCAATGCCTGACCTGATGAAGCTCTGGACGCCTGCGCCAGACATGCTTGCCGGGGCGTTCGAACGCTGCGGCGTGGACATCCGGATTGTGGGCGGCGCCGTGCGGGACGCGATCGGCGGCAGGAAGCACAAGGACGTCGATCTCGCAACGCCGGCGACCCCAATCGAAATGCTGCGCCTGGGCGAGCGGCTTGGCCTGCGGACGGTTCCGCTGCTGGCCGAAGCCGAGGCCAGGCCGTCGGAATGGGAGAAGGGCGGCCTGAAGCACGGGACCGTTCCCTTTGTCATGGATGGCCCGGACGGCCCGGAGATGGTCGAGGTCACCACGCTGAGGGCGGACGTCGAGACCGACGGCCGCCACGCACGGGTTGCGTTCGTCCGCGATTTCGAGACCGACGCCGCACGGCGGGACTTCACGTTCAACGCGATGAGCGTTGACCGGCGGGGCCGGCTGTTCGACTGCTTTGGCGGCGTCAGCGACCTTCAGAGCGGGATTGTTCGGTTTGTCGGCAGCGCCGATCAGCGCATCCGCGAGGACTATCTCAGGATCCTGCGCTTCTTCCGGTTCCGCGGCCGCTATGGCAGCCCTGACGGCGGCCTGCTTGACCTTGGCCCTGAAGACGGCGCGACATTCGATGCAATCCGGCGCAACCGGGCCGGAATGGGGCGCATCTCGGGTGAGCGCATCTGGTCGGAGATGAGGCAAATCCTGGGCTCCGGGCCGTCATTCCTGCAGCTCAAGGCCATGCATCTCACCGGTGTCACTGACGCCGTCGGCCTGCCGTTCGGCCACGAGTCCAGGCGCGATGCCTGTGTGCAGGCCTACGGCGCCGCGTGCTGCGGCGCCCACCCGGCCATGGTCCTCGGCCTGCTGCTCCGTCCGACCGCCAGAGACGCCGAGCCGCGGGTCCGACCATGCGACATCCAGGAGCGGTGGAAGCTGAGCGGCGGGGACCGGGAGTTCGCCGAGTTCGCCTTCACCCACTGGCATATGGCGGATGCGCCATACTCTGCATTCCTCGACCTCGCGCTGCTGCCGCGGGCACGCCGTGACCTGCTTGGCTCGCTGCTGGCGGCCTTCGGGCGCAGCACCGACGCTGCCGCGATCCTCATGCCGCTGCCGGAGTTCCCGGTGCGCGGCGCAGACCTGGTGGCGCGCGGCATCTCCCCCGGGCCGGCGGTCGGCCAGGCATTGTCACGGCTGCATGGCGCCTGGAAAGACGGCGGTTATCTCGCAACGGCAGAAGAGCTGCTCGAACTTGAGCCTCCGACAGTTGTTACCTCCGACAGCGGCCCTCAAAAATAGCGTTGAGAGCGGCGGAAGCCGGATGATGTTCGCCGCCCGCGACGTTGCGCCCCCAACGCCGCGGGCGGGAGGCTTCACGAAATCAGGTGACCACCCGCCGTGCCGACGTATCCAGACACGGTCAGGCTGCCAATCTGGTCGCCGAAATGCATCGCCTGGCTTCCGCTGGTGTTGTAGGCGAGGGTCTGAATCGGTGCGGTGTGGTTCTGGAAATCGGCCTGGCCAGTGAAGACGAAGCCAAAGATATCCGCGCCAGCGGCGGTGCTGAAGTGGTTGTTGGGCGCGGCCACTGGCGTGTTCGTGATCTGGTTGATGGTCGCATCGGCGAAAATCCTTTCGCCTGTCGTCACTTCACCTTCGAAGTAGACGCTGGCCCCCGATGCGAACGGGTTGCTGTTGTTGCTAATCTCGATGAAGGCCATCCCATCCGTGTTGTTGCCTGTTGCCGAAGCCAGGCCGGTCTGGATTTGCTTCAGCGACACCGTGTCGCTTGGATTGTAGGTGAACTCGATCTTCTCCGCCGTGCCATACAGCGATGAAAGGCTGCCGGTCGGCGCCGTGCCGTTCTCCGTTATCGGGCTGGATGCCGACAGGACTTGCACTTCCTTGGAGTCGCTCGCTGTCACGGTGATGATGGCCGGCGTGCCGGCCGCGGTGTTCGGCGGCGTGTTCAGCGTGGCGCCGGAGGTGAAGGCGAAGGTCTGGCCACTCGCGCCGCCGAACAGATGCCCGTTCACCGTGACGCCACCGACATTGAACGTGGCGTTCGGCGCCAGGAAGGTGCCGTTGAACGTCGTGCCGCTGGTCCCCGCGACTGTCCCGCAGTTCTGGTCGTTGAACAGCACCTCGTTGGCAGTCAGCCCGCCGGTCAGCGCGACGTTGTCCAGCACAGGAGTGGCCGATGGCGCGATATTAAGCACCACATTGTGCGTGCCGTCGCCATTTATCGTGATGTTGTTCGCCCACCTGGTGATGGTGAAGACGTAATCTCCGGCGCTGTCCAGGGTGCCGGATGTCGCATTGATGGTCTCGCCGGAGGTGAGTGCCTCGGTGGTCCCGGTCTCGCTGCCGAGTGTGCCGGACAATGTCTGCAGGGCGGAGATGTCGCCAGACAGCGTGGCGCTGTTGCCGACGGCGCTTCCCGTCACGGTGCCGCCGGTGTTCTTCAGCGCAGAGCCGGTGCTGACCAGGTTTCCGGTGATCTTGTCGCTGTTGAGCTGCACCGCAGGCGCCCAGCAGCCCGTGCCAATGCCCACGCTGCCATTGATGGGGCTGCCGCCGGACGCTTTGAAGGTGTTGGGGCCAAAGGCAATGATCCCGTAATTGGCCGCGTCGCCCAAATTGAACCCGCTGCCCAGCGTCTGAGCGGTGACCGTGACGGTATCGGCCTCCGAACTGTCGCCGAGTTGCCCCTGGCAGACCGAGCCGCCGCCGCCGCCGTTGCCGCAGGTTCCTCCGCTATTGCCGCCCCCTCCCCAGCCCCCGCCGCTGCCGGAACCGCAATTGCCGCCGGTATACTCGTTTTCCGGCGTTCCGGCGCAGTTCCCGCTGGAACCGCCCCAGTTGCCGGAGCCAGCCCCACCATAGGCGCCGATGCCTCCGGAATTCCAGCCGTAACCTTGGCTGATGCTGCCGCCGTTGCCATAAGCACCGGAATTGTCGCAGGCCTTGACGCCGATCTGGTTGTAGTCGTTCTGGCCGTTGCAGCCGTTCTGGCTGAAGCTGCTATAGCCAGTGCAGCCAGTCTGCCACGAGACGCTTGACGAGCCGCAATTGTTGGCGCTCTGCCCGATGTTCCAGGAGACCGTGGCGCCGCTCAGATTGCAGCCCGCCGGGATCTGGTAGGGAAGCCCGCTGAGGAACACGTTGCCAGGATTGCTATTCGCCGGAAGGGTGGTGACCCAGCAATTCTCCGACGCATTCCAGGCCGTGGTTGCCTGTTTGCACGAACTGGAGAACGTCACACAGGCGTTCGGCACCAGCACGGTGGTCGCCTGACCGCCGGGACCGCTGATCGTGCAGCTGATGTCCTGGAAAGTATAGGTCGCACCATCCTTGCACGAGGTCGGCGTGAAGCTCGAGTTAAGCCACGCAGTGCAGCCGCCGCCAAGGTCGGAACCACTCACCGTGTGCGAACAGGCGGAGGATTTGCCCGAAAAGTCGCCGGATTCGTTGACCGTGTTGGTGAACTGCCACGTCTCGCCCGGATCAAGCACGCCATTCTGGTTGGCATCGCCGACATTGTAGCCGTTCTTCGTAACCGCAACCGGGGTCACGTCGTCCGGGTTTGCGGCAGTGCCGATGTTATCGGTGATCGCGATGTTGGTGAGCGGAGTGCTGCCGTTATTGGTAACGTCGTACGTATAGGCCACCTGTCCACAAGTGCCGACCACCACCTCGCATGGCAGCTTGATGACGGTGATGCCGGAGGAGACTGACGTCGAAGCCGTGCTGGAGAACGGCCCGGTCTGTGTGCTGTTGGCCGTCGCAGTGTTGACGATATCGCCGGTTCCCGCGGGGTTGCCGTCATTGACTACGTCGCTGGCCGAGACGGTATAGCTCGTGGAGAAGTTATCGACACCGCCAACCGCAAGCGTCGCGCCGCTCGCCAGGGTCGCATGGGTCAGCGGGTCGGTTACGGTCAGGCCGGTCAGTATCTCGTTACCGGTGTTGGTGACCTTGATGTTGTAGTCGATCACCTCGCCGGCGGTTGTGACCGCTGGGTCGCCGGCTACGCCACCGACCGACGTCACGGTCTTGACGATCGACAACCCGGGAGCGAACCCACCCGGTGTCTGCACCACCGCCGTGCTGACGCTGGACGACTGCGACGGCGTCTGCGTGTCGCTGACCGTCGCGGTGTTGGTCACCGCGGCGCCGCCATTGATCTCAGCCTGGGTGACGGTCTGCGTGGTGGTGTAGGTCTGGCTCGCGCCCGGCGCGAGGCTCGCGAGCGTGCCCAGCGTCGTGCCGAGCGTCGGGTCCGTCACCACGAC
>Ga0302319_10020228_pt1 | contig 12047 bp, 13 predicted proteins | sample Bog_T0_2_FD_203319 | JGI IMG/M metagenome (GOLD analysis project Ga0302319, IMG submission 203319) | Peat permafrost microbial communities from Stordalen Mire near Abisko, Sweden - Bog_T0_2 | ecosystem: Environmental > Terrestrial > Soil > Wetlands > Peat | place: Sweden: Abisko, Stordalen Mire... | reverse complement strand
GGCAAAGTCACTTACGCCTCCCTCGCCGACTATTTCCCACCTGCATCCATTTACTCCGCGCTCATGGCTGACAAAGTCGTTCAGACGGTATTGGGAGACGCCGCGCGGCCCAAAGATCTAACCGCATTAGTAGGCGCTCTGAGTAACTCGATGTACACCTATCCCAAAGATGGCTGTTCTTTCGCATTCGGTGAAAATCCCCTTACCAACTTCGCGTTTTACGACTACCGCGAAGGCAAAGCCGCCGTCCGCATCAGCCTCGCCTGTTTAGTGGAGGTGTGCCGTGATGACCATTTACAGTTAGGTATCGAATTGCCCGTCCCCGAGGGCCCTTTGCGCAAAGCGCTGAGCGAAGCCAAAGTGCGCAAGCAAGGCTTTCTGATGAAAGAAGCGAAAACTATATTCGTCGCCAAAGGCGCTGACGAAGTGGAAACTTCGTTCTCCTTCCCCGAAGACTCTCCTAAAAAGTAAGCCTCATTTGTCCATGAGCTCAACCGGCCAGCCAGCCGCTAGCGTAATGGTGATCTTCTCAACTCAAACGGATTGAACACGTGCGCCGCCGAGGGTCGAGGAGCGGTTCCGCGAACAGGAACCAGGGTTCACCAGGCCGCGAAATACCATCGCCGAAGCCGCTGCGACCTCCCGACCGTTGACCCGTCAATCGCTACCGAGCACCACGCTCGAGCAACAACCGCGAGACCCCGTCCTTACGACAATTGATCGCGCGTTGTAAAGGCGTATCACCTTTGCGGTCACGCGCCAGCACTGCCGCGCCGGAATCGAGCAATGCGCGAGCGATCTCCACATGTCCCCGCCGAGCCGCCATATGAAGCGCAGTCGCTCGCGTAACGCCGCCACACGCGTTGACGTCCGCACCCGCTCGCACCAGCGCACGCACCACCTCGGCGCCCGTCTCTGATGCACATTCGTTCGCAACGCAATAGAGTGGCGTATGGTCGCCGCGGCCTAGGGTGTTCGGGTCCACACCAAACCGCAGTAGTAACGTCACTACTTCCAAGCAACCTGCACCGGCCGCGAAATGCAAGAGAGTGGTCCCCGCAAAACGCCGCGTTGGGAGTGAGGAGTCGTTCTCCACAGCATTGATGACGAAGTGAATCAGCCGGGGCCGGCCGGATTGAGTCATCCGGGCCAGTAATCCCACAAACACCGAAGGGCGCGAGGCAAAACGGGGTGCGAGAGCGAGTGTCTCATCGTCGCGGCCTTCCACAATGGCAGCGATCACGCTATCCAAAATCCGTTGCTCGTTCCAACACGCAGCTAACTCCTCATCATCCGGTTCGCCAGCATCCTTTCCAGTGATATACGCGGAACTGTGCGAGAAAAAGTTATGAAATGCACCTCTCGTTGCATCATCAAGCGGGGCGGCATCTAGCGTTGCCTCCATATGTCTCAACCACGCGCGTCGTGCCTGGGCGCCAATCTGGAAACGTGCATGTGATTCGCGCAAGCTCAGCCACCAGCGGTGTTGAGCTTTCTCTCCATCCCCGCCCAGAAATTGAATGAGAAAAGCGGCAAACTCTTCGCTGGCACACCTTAGGCTCTTGCCTGGGAAGAAGGGCCGCAGAATGGGGTCCTTCCCGACACGCGCGTAAAACGCCGCTGACAGCCGCATGCAACCTTCTTCATCACCAAGTGCTTTCAGCAATGCACTACGAGCGCGCATGGAAATGATTGTATCCTCTGGCGCTGCTCGCCGGTAGCACGTCAGCCATCATTCGGGGGTTCTTAATAGATTGCCTTCGTGAAGTTACCCGAAAACGGCGTGTATTCAATGACGCGAAAGCAATACAGTTTCACCGCTTGGTGATAAAGTCAAATTCCGGTGTTCAATGTTGAATTGGTAGCCCTGCTCGTGCGCGAGTACGATTCTGCCATCCGCTTCTTCGTCGATGTGCTCAAGTTCGAGTTGGTGGAAGATTCGCCGTCGCTGATGAACGACGAACGGCTCAAGCGTTGGGTAGTGGTGAGGCCACCTGGCGCTCAGACTGATATTTTGCTTGCGATGGCGGATGGAGCATCGCAGGAGGAAGCTATAGGACATCAGTTTGCTGGGCGGGTTGGCTTGTTCCTTCGCGTCGACGACTTCGATGCTCATTACGCGCATATGTTGGCGCATGGGGTATGCTTCGTTTCGCCGTCTCGTGTGGAGGTGTATGGCAAGGTTGCGGTTTTCCTCGATTTGGAAGGTAATCGCTGGGACTTGCTTGGTCCGCATCCATGAGATTACAGGCTCGTCACTTGGACAGGACGTCAAAGCCGCCATCCGCATCAGCCTCGCCTACTGAGTGAAGGTGTGTCCGTGACGATCATATACCGGTCGATATCGAACTGCCCGCCCCTCCAAAACTAAGCCTTCATTTGTCCACGACATCTACCACGGGCCAGCCCGCCTTCCAACTGAGCGGCATAATCGCCAAGGTCGACTTCCCACCCATCCGCGCATCACCTTCAAAATCGGAAGTAAACCAACTCTTCCCGCCATCAACCAGAAGGCCCGCATGACCCGGCCCAAACAGCGGCCCTTTGTTCGCGAGCAGCAGCGTACCGCCACCTTTTAGCAGATCAACACCGTCTTGATCCAAATACGGCCCAGTTACCGTACGGCTACGTCCAATGCGAATGTTATAAGTGCTGTTCACCCCTTTGCAGCACGAGCCCCAATTGACAAAAAGATAGTAATAACCATCATGCTTATAAAGGCACGATGCCTCAATCGACTTATTCCAAGCCAGCGCCACCAACGGCGCGTCCTGAGCCAATTGCTTACCGGTTTTCGGATCGAGTTGCACCAGCTTAATGCCGCTCCAGTACGAACCAAACGACAGCCACAAAGTCCCGTTATCGTCGTGAAACACCGACGGGTCAATCGTATTGAAGTCCCCGCCCTCCCGCGACTGCATAACGATGCCATGATCGGTCCACTTATAACGCGGATCGGCAGGATCGAGAGTCAGCGTCGTCGCCAGCCCAATCGCCGAGGTCATTTTTCCGAAGCTCGAGACGGAATAATAGAGCAGATATTGGTCGCCCAGATGAATCACATCCGGCGCCCAGTAACTCATGTTCCGGTTTTCCGGAACCGCCGCCGCAATCCACTCCGGTGCACTCTGAAACACTGCCGGCCCCGCTTCCCACTTCACCAGGTCTTTAGAATGAAACGAAGGAATCCCATGCCCTGTATAGAAAACCCAGAACTCATCCTTACACTTCACAATCGTCGAAGGATCGCGCGTCACAATTCCCCGGCTCGCCGTTTGCGTGAGCGGCAATCCCACCCGGGACGCGAAGTCGGCGTCATCCGCACCCAGCAATCCGCCAAAGGACACCAGCATTGAGAAGGCGCAACAAGAAGAGAATTTCATGGATCCAATCTCCAATCATTCTCCTACGCCGCCCACTCACCCCATCAGACTCCGCACACGAAACGATGCCTCGAGATGTCGTACCTGAAGTGGCCACGCCAATTCTGGCTTACGATTGAGGAATGCCACCCGCCGTCAGTCTCCAGCCCGTTCAACCCCGCAAATTGGCCGCCGTGCGGCGCGAGCTCGCGCCAAGTGCGGTCGCCTCAGGATGGAAGCCTGCCCTTGATAAGGTCTGGGAGTTCCTGGCCAAACAACCTGGCTTGCGGACTGATGGCCACAACATTTTTCTCTACTGTCATCCCACCAAGCCGGGCTTGCCAACACTGTGCGACTTCGGTGTCGAGGTCACTCGGACATTTGAACCTGCGGGCGAGGTGTACCCAACCGAAACGTATGGGGAGAGGCCGCCGTCGCTATCTACAGCGGTCCATACAGCGGCATTCACGAGGCGCACGACGCCATCAAGAAATGGATGGCGGCGAATAGTCGAGAGTGCGCTGGCTACTCATGGGAGATTTACGGCGATCCGACACCGGACCCGGCAGATACTCAGACAACGGTCGTGTACCTCTTAAAGGCTATGGTCGAACCGTACCCATCCACGGCAACAAGACCGACGTAAGCAACGCGAAAATCCGCTCGTCGAATTCGTCGATCCGCGCTGCTAGTATCACTACGCCAGTGTTCCTGTTATACTTCTCCACAACCCATCATGAGGCGCCACGCCCTCATCTTCGGTCTTGTCGGCGGCCTCCTCATCGCCACCCTTCAATACACCGAATACCGTTTCGTCATCATCGAGCACTCCGTCGAACTCTACACCGCACTCGTCGCCATCCTCTTCGCGGCCTTCGGCATATGGCTCGGTCTTCGCATTACGCGCAGTCGCGAGACTATCCGCGAAACAATCGTGGTCAAGGAAGTGCTCGTCCAAGCGGCCGCCCCCGCTCCTCAACCCTTCGCTCCCAACACCGCCCGTCAGCAGTCCCTCGGCATCACCGCGCGCGAGCTCGAAATCCTCAACTTGATCGCCAGTGGCTTGAGCAATCGCGAGATCGCCACCCAGCTTTTCGTCTCCGAAAACACCGTCAAGACCCACTGTGCCCGCACCTTCGACAAGCTTGGGGCCGCCCGCCGCACCCAGGCCGTTCAGCGCGGGAAAGAACTAGGCCTGTTGCCGTGACCGCCTCGCCCAAAAGCACGATTTCCGAGCCATTTAGGCAGGATCACTCGAAAGTATGACGACACCCAGACCCGTTTCACCGCATCATGACTCCATGCAGAAAACCGTTCTGACCTTCGGCCTCATCTCCGGCCTCATCATCTCCGTCCTGATGGGCGGCTCGCTTGCCCTCGCCAGCAGGATCGGCTCCGGCCACAGCATGGCTATCGGCTACACCATCATGGTGGCGTCATTCCTGCTCATCTACTTTGGCATCCGCAGCTACCGCGACAACAACCTCGCCGGCAAAATCTCCTTTGGCCGCGCCTTCGCCTGTGGCATCCTCATCAGCCTCATCACCACCGTCTGCTACGTCGCCATGTGGGAGATCCTCTACTTCAACTTCATGCCCCACTTCATGGACAGCTATTTCGCCGCGCAAATTCACGAGGTCCAGTCCTCTGGATTCGACCCCGCCACTACCGCCACCCAGGTCGCTGCCATACAGCACTCTCAGCAGCTCTACCAAAACCCCTTCGTCAACGCAGCGTACACCTTTCTGGAGCCCCTGCCCGTCGGCCTGATCATCACTCTCATCTCTTCTGTCATGCTGCGCCGCAAAACCTCCGCCGAACCCGCCGCCGCGCGCGCAGTCATGAGCACATAAACGCAACGCGCGCTAACGGTTCACTCGGGCATAGTTCACCCGCCGAACGAGGAAGCTCCCCGTCATGCCGAGAGCCGCTGCCACCAGCGCGAAACTCGCGGGCTCCGGCACCTCAGTGACCGTCAGAGTAAATTCGCCGGTCGCCCCACCGCAGCAGTTAAAAAAACCCTCGTCAGCCGGTGCAGTGGCAACGCCGTCGAAGAGTAGATTCGAGAATGTCCCCGTGCTGGCGGGCAACCCGCCGGGAACGTCAACGGTAAAGCCCGCCTGAATCGGCCCGTTCGCCGTGGTAAGCGCTGTCGCACAGCCATGGTAGTCCGCCAGGTCTGCATACGTAGTGCCGAATGAGAAGCAGCCGTCGCCTGTGGGCAACAGGGTACTTCCTAGCAGCGTCCCCGTCGAGATCCCAACCAAATCCTCGTCGATGGTCCAGCCTGTGGAGCCATCGGTAATCGCGAATGCAGGAAATGTCGGCGTCGCGCCAGCAGTAATCAGATTTGGCGAGTCTATCGAGAAGCTGAAGCTCTCAATCGGGCCAACCGTGGCAACATAGCTGAAAGTGTACAAGTAGTCCGCATAAACGGGAACCCCTAGGAGAAGGGCCAAGGCGAAAGCAAGAACTGAGAACTTCACGTAAGAACCTCCGATTCTTAAACGCCTACCATTATCTCAAGAAAAAGTCGGTGTTGACGGGTAACCGCCGAAAAGTTTTCTTCTTTCTTTGCAGCAACGGGTACCTCACGAGTCGCCTGGCGATATCGAGTTTAAAATCCGAATGAGCGCAACGGACTGTCACACCGACGGCACCTTCCACTTGGATTCGCTCATAGCTAAAGCCTGAATCAAGCTGTAGAGTTCCTGGGCCTTAATCGGCTTTGAAATGTAATCGTCCATCCCCGCTGCCAGAAGCGCTCGCGATCGCCCTGCATCGCGTGAGCAGTCATCGCGATGATTGGCATGTGCTGCCCCGTCTTCCTTTCGTGTTCACGAATTTGCGCCGTTGCCTGCAGACCATCCATTTCCGGCATCTGGATGTCCATTAGGATCAGGTCGAACGGCTCCTGGCACGCCGCTTCCACCGCCTGCTTTCCATTTCCTTTGACGGACACCGCAAATCCTTGCTTTTCTAGCGGCCGCACCGCAAGTTTCTGGTTCACCGGATTATCCTCAGCCAAAAGGATCCGCAGCTTGTGTCCTGCCTGCGGCCGTGGCAGCGTGTGGCGCGTCGTCAAAGGAATAGGTGACGACTTTGAATCTGCCCGGTTGAGCGTGGCGGCAAGCGCCGCTATCAATTCGGCCTCGCTGACGGGCTTTGTTAAGTATCCGGCAATACCAAGTTCGCGGCAACGGGCAGCATCCCTCTCATGCCGACCGCCGCGAGCAGAAGGAAGGCTGCGCCCTTGGCATCGCCCGCTGAATTTTTGAGCCGCTCGGCAAACGCAAAACCGTCCATATCGGACATCTGGCAGTCGGCTATGATTGCCGCGAAAGGCTCGGCCTGTTGCAAAATCTCCAGTGCTTCCTTCGCAGTAGCCGCAGTTCGCGGCAAGAGTCCATGCCTCTTGAGAAGGGATTCGGTGATCCGTCGGCTCGCTGGATGATCAACAACCACCAAAATCGGAAGGCTTGCGGCATCAGCGGCAACGCAGCACCACCTGCCGGTTTGCCGGCCTGAATCACAAAGTGTGCGGTGAAGTGGAAAGAACTCCTTGCCCGGACGTACTCTCCACCCAGATGCGACCGCCCACGCAAGAAACCGTGAAAGCCATATCATCTAGACGTTCGGGACCGACGAATCCATCAAGATAGCGGAAGCGGAAGGTACCGGAGACGGTGTCACGGAGTTGAAGAACCTCTACCACCGCCAGCTCAACAGAGCTGCCAGGTTGATCCGGTACTTCGAAATACGCGATCACGAAGGCCGACTCGTCTACTACTCATCTTTCGCCTCCAATAACGCTCTCGACTATCTCAAGATGACCCGATGGGGGGACTTTAGTTTTTCGGACTCGACCAACCCGGACCAGACACTTCTTTTTGCGCTCGAACCGTCAATGGACGCGCTCGCTGCCGACATTGCCGCGAAATTCCGCCCGTCGGGCCAAGTCCCAATCAAGCTCGTTGAAACTTACGTGGAAGACGAGACGGCGTACCTCCGAAAGCATATGGGCGAGGCTTTGCAGCAGTTCGAAGCTTTGTAATTGATTTCGCGATGCGGCTAGGATTTGGCAAAAATCCAATGGTTGCTTACCGTTTGGTGGCACACACCCAACACAGACGCGATCTGTTGGGCGTTGAGTCGGCCAAGATAGCGCTCTCGACAACTTGCGCTTTGCGTGCGCCGGTGGTCGGTGAGGCAGCCAGGGCTGTCAGCGCGTCATCGAGCCGTGTTACGACGTTGTCGGATCCGCCAGAGCCAAGCAGCGCGGCGTCAAAAGCCAATTGTTGTAAGTAGCCACCATGAATGGTTATCCGCCTGCTATGCGCGTGATCCACTAAGATACAACTCATGACGAGCGCCGCCATCGAAATCGTTGAGCCACTCTTCCGCGATGTTACGCAGTTCAGCATAAACGGCGTCGAGAAAAAGAGGTAAGACCCTCGCATCGTCCGATCGCCAAGACAACGGGAGTTGCGTGACAGCGCGAGCACGATTGTACGCACCCCCCGGCTCGCCCGGCATTTGCCCCGGATACGTCTTCCCCTCGTGCATAAACGTGGCACAAATATCGCAGTTTTTGGTGACTTTGACGCAGTCACTCTATAGCCCATTTTTAAGATTTTATGCGAAAGTCAGATCGTTGATTATTTGGCCGTGTAGGGCTGCGCCAAAGCCACGGCAACTTTTCCGGACACGAAAAAGTTCACCCGTGATTCTCGCCTGCTGTGTTGAGACAGCTCCAAGCCACGTTTCGGAGCTCACGCTCAGAAAGAGAATCAAACAATGTCAACAACTTCAACTAGCACGCAGGTGGGCACGATCATTTCCGTGTCGCGGCAATCGAAAGGTGAGACCAGCACCACAGCCTTCGCAGTATTTCTACCGCCGATCTCAGGACAGGCGAATTCGCTCCAAGGCTTCAGCACTTATGCGGTAACAGGATCTCAACCAAAGACCGCAAACACAGTGCCCGCCGCTGGACTGCAGCTCGCCTATGAAGTGAAGCGCATTCAAGGCACGGCGCGCCTTGAAAGCCGTATTCACATGGACTAACTTTTTTCAAAAGGGCCGCTTGGTTGTCGAACCAACGACAGTACGCGGCCAGCTTCACGAAAAACTCCGGTCATTGCCCCAGCGCCCCGCCATCCCCATACAACACAAACGGCGCCCAGTAATATTCGCTCACGCCTTGCCGCGCCATCTCCAACTGCGCCTGCCGCAACGCCTCCGCTTTCGTCATTCCCTTCTCAAACAAATTCCGGTAGAACGCCACCATCAACTCTTTCGTCTTCGCATCACTCACCGGCCACAACGTAAGAATCTGGCTCTGCGACCCCGCCAGCGTTAGCGACCTCTGCAGTCCCGTAATCCCATCGGCAAAACTCATCTCGCCCAACCCGGTCGAACATGCCGACAACACCACTAACTGCGTGCCGAATAACTTCAACTGCGCCGCATCACTGTCTGTCAAAACATTTGCGTCCGACAAGTTCGCATCCTTCAGAGCCAAGCCGCCATGCGCTTCCAAGAAGTACCCATGTGTCGCCAAATGGAGAATGCGTGGACCGTTAACTTTCTCTAGAAGAAAACCCTTCGTCATCTCATCCGCGTCAAGCATCCGCGCACTAGGCTTCATGACCGCCGCCACGGCCCGCGCTTCGATCGAGGCTCCTGGCAGCACAGGAAACTTCGCCCTACCATCAACGGCCCCAAACTCATCGATCCCGCCGACCAAAGGCGGCTGCGCACTCGGCAGCGCCGACGCGCGAACCAGATCCCGGCCCGTCAGCAAAGTATGAACCTTATATTTCTCGATCAGCAAATCATTTCCTTCGTCGCGTAACACGGCCCACGGAACGAGGCGCAACCAGCCATCTCCCGCCACATAAAACTCAGTTCTTCCTGGCAGCGCTTTGCGAATCGGCTCCAGTGTCAGCTTGTCTATCTGGCGTGCTGCGTCCCTGGCGACGGCGCTGTTGGCGAGACTGCCCATGGCTCCGCGATATCGCCGGACTAAAACGTCAATAGCCGACGCCAAACCTAAATCAAGCCATCCCACCTTGAAGTCGGCAGTGAGTACATAAGCACCATAACGATCCGGAACCACGGCCTTTGATTTGGGATTGGCAACGTCTAACTTTTTGTAGCTTATAAATTCCACCAGCGCCCCAGTCCCTAACCGAGCAGCCACATCCTCCAGTCTCGGCGGTCGCGTCAGATGACGGAATTCAGCGTTAGATTGAGCCAGCTCGCCCGAAAGCTGGTCATCTTGTTCGTTCAGTTCCGCCATGCGCGCCTGCTGCGCCGCCGTTCGCGCCGCCAATAAGCCCGCTTCCCCGTGCCGAAGGGCAATCAATTCGTCTAGTTTCTGCTGCACATTTGCGGGCATTTGTGGCCGGATTGCCAGCAAGGCCGTGATCGTGTCTTCGAAGGCCCGTCCCTTCGAGGCCAAGAGCGAATTCAAACCGAGGGCGCGAATCGTGGCCTTGTCCCCCTGTGCCGCCAGCAGGAGATCGGTCTGGAGATTGAAATCGGCAAGAGCTCTGCGGCGCCACGTCTCCTCTGCGAAGTTCAGCGATCGATGTAAAGATTTAAGTCGGCCCGGCCAACCCTCCTCTAAGACCCGTTGTGCCTTATCGTGAGCGCCGATGCGCAAATACAGCAGAACCAAATTACTCCAAGTTATCTCCGCGTTCGGGTGTGGCGCGTGCAGCGCCTTCTCGTTTATAGTGAGCGCACGAACATACAGCTGCTCGGCCTTCGCGTATTGCCCCTGATCCTCATACAATAAGCCGAGATTGTTCAGCGAAACGGCAGTATCCGGGTGTTGCGCGCCCAGGGATTTTTCGCGGATGGCGAGCGCACGAACTTGCAGCTGCTCTGCCTTCGCGTATTGCCCCTGATTTTCATACAACATGGCGAGATTGTTGAGCGATCCAGCAGTAGCGGGATGTTGCGCGCCCAGTGCTTTCTCATTGATGGCAAGCGCACGCGCAAATAGCGGCTCCGCCTTCGCGTATTGACCTTCATCCGCATACAACTCGGCGAGATTGTTCAGCGAATTGGCAGTTTCGGGGTGGTCAGCACCAAGCTTCTTTTCGTAAATAGCGACGGACCGTAGATAGAGGGGCTCGGCCTTCGCGTATTGCCCCTGCCTTCGATACAACCCGGCGAGATTGTTCAGCGAATTGGCAGTATCCGGGTGTTCTGCTCCTAGCGCTTTTTCTCGGATGGCGAGGGCACGGACAAATATTGGCTCCGCCTTCGCATCTTGCCCTTCATCCTCGTACAGTGAGGCCAGATTGTTTAGCGATGTGGCAGTAGCGGGGTGTTCTGCTCCTAGCGCTTTTTCGTTAATTGCAAGAGACCGCACGTAGAGCGGTTCGGCCTTCGCATAGTGCCCCTCATCTCCATACAACGCGGCGAGATTGTTGAGCGATCGAGCAGTATCTGGGTGTTGCGCCCCTAGCGCTTTTTCACGGATGGCGAGAGCCCCTACATAGAGCGGCTCTGCGTTCGCGTATTGCCCCTGACCCTCGTAAAACCCGCCGAGATTATCCATCGAAACTGCTGTAGCTGGGTGGTCGGCGCCCAACGCTTTCTTATTGATTGCTAGAGCGCGTACGTACAACGGCTCCGCATTCTCGTATTGCCCTTGATCTTGATACAACTCGGCGAGGTTATTCAGTGATACAGCGGTATCAGGGTGATCGGCACCCAACACTCTTTCACGGATAGCGAGCGCCTGCTGAAGTAGCGGCTTTGCCTTTTCGTACAGCCCCTCATTTGCATACAATCCCGCCAGGTTGTTAAACGACTTGGCGGTATCCGGATGATCGGCGCCGAGCGCCCTTTCGTAGATGGCGAGTGATTGTAAACATAGCGGCTCCGCCTTCCCGTATTGCCCCTCGTCCTCATATAACAACGCGAGATTATTCAGCGATAGGGCAGTGTTCGGGTGATCTGCTCCTAGCGTTTTTTCGCTAATTTGTAGGGCACGCAGATACAGTGGCTCCGCTTTCGCATATTGCCCCAAATCTCGATATAACGTGGCGAGGTTGCTCAGCGATAAGGCAGTCGCGGGGTGTTGCGCGCCCAGCGCGTTTTCACAAATGGAGAGCGCACGCCGAAATAGCGGCTCTGCCTTTTCGTACAATCCTTCTTCCCGATACAATTCCGCAAGATTGCTTAACGCATTGGACGTATTCGGGTGGTTTGCGCCCTGCGCTTTCTCGTAGATGGCGAGTGATCGCAAATGAAGCGGCTCGGCTTTCGCATACTGTCCTTGATTTTGGTACAACATGGCGAGATTGTTCAGCGATGTGGCTGTATCGGGGTGATCGGCGCCCAGGACTTTCTCGTAGATGGCCAGCGATCGCAAATAGAACGGCTCGGCCTTCGCATACTGCCCCTGACTTTGATACAACAAGCCAAGATTGTTCAGCGATCTCGCGGTATCGGGGTGTTCGGTGCCCAGGACTTTCTCGAGGATGGCCAGCGATCGCAAATAGAGCGGCTCAGCCTTTGCATATTGCCCCTGACTTTGATACAACATGCCGAGATTGTCCAGGACTGCCGCAGTATCGGGGTGGTCTGGGCCGCGCACCTTCTCGTAGATGGCGAGTGATCGTAGATAAAGCGGCTCAGCCTGCGCATATTGCCCTTGACTTT